>Ga0116210_1001958_pt1 | contig 13684 bp, 6 predicted proteins | sample TshhotsprinmetaG_FD_94483 | JGI IMG/M metagenome (GOLD analysis project Ga0116210, IMG submission 94483) | Hot spring microbial communities from South Africa to study Microbial Dark Matter (Phase II) - Tshipise hot spring metaG | ecosystem: Environmental > Aquatic > Thermal springs > Hot (42-90C)... | reverse complement strand
CGCGCCCCTATCCCCTCCCAGGAAACAACCCGCCCGCGGGGAGGGTTTGGGAGGGCTACGCCCTCCCAGGAAACAACCCGCCCGCGGGGAGGGTTTGGGAGGGCGCAGCCCTCCCAAGAACAAATATTTTTCATTCTGGTGTTGTGCGGCGCAGCCGCATAGACACCTAACGTGAAAATAGTCCTCGCGCGGGAGGGTTTGGGAGGGCTACGCCCTCCCCGGAAACAACCCGCCCGCGGGAGGGTTTGGGAGGGCGCAGCCCTCCCAGGAAACACCCCGTCTTCTTGTCAGAGTATGGGGAAACCGGGTTTCCCCACGCCCCGCCCGCACCGGCGGCACACCCATAACACGCGCTGTTCCCAACCGCGGGGCGCAGCAACGGTGAACACCCTTCGCACCACTTTTCTGTTCGTAACCTGTGCAAAAGGCGGATAAGTGTGGTATACTACTCGTAGCGCCATCACTCAGTGCACAGCAGCGTGACATGGCCCCATCATCACTGGATGATGGGGCCGCGCAATGAAGGGGAACGTCACCATCCTATGAACGACAGCTTCATCCACAGCCGTGTTGCCCAGCTCAACCAGCGCCTCGCCTCGCTCACGCCGAGCATCGAACTGGCCCGCCAATCGGTTCAGCGTTTGGAAAACGAACAGGTGCCCGCGGGGGCCGTCGCTGGCGCCCGCGCTGCGCGCCTCTCGGCCGCCCGGGCCATGGTAGCCACCCTCGAGGAGCGCGCGCGCCAGGTGCGCATCGCCATCAAAGCCCTGCAGGCCGAACTGGTCGCGGAATAACATTTGACACCCCCCCTGCCGTGTGCTATACTCGGCAGTGGCGCAAGGGCGTATAGCTCAGCCGGTTAGAGCGCGATCCTGATAAGATCGAGGTCGGTGGTTCGAGTCCACCTACGCCCACCAGGCAGAATAGAGAATAGAGAATGTGGCGCCAGGCTCGCAATTCTCTATTCTCTATTATTGTGGGGCGATAGCTTAGCTGGGAGAGCGCCTGCTTTGCAAGCAGGAGGTCAGGGGTTCGAATCCCCTTCGCTCCACCATACGAGGACGCGGAATCTCGCCAGAGGTTCCGCGTTCTTGTTTTATCCGGTTTTGCCCGCTGCTAGCAACGGCATTCTGGCAGCCTTAGTCCGCGGCGCTGTTCTGGGACACTGCACAGGAGCTGAAGGGTTTCTATGGGCCGTGAGCGCGCTAATCGTCCTCGAAGAGTGGACGATAGCGCGCTGAAGCCGAAACAATGCAAATTTGCCGGGAACGCTTTGCGGTGCACATTTGAGCCCTGAATTTCTATTACACTGTGGTTAGATGAGCGCCCGCTCATCCCAATCCAACCTTCTGTTCGGTTACTGTAGCATCTGGGGTTTAGAATTAATGATGATGCTACGTACTCCCTGGAAGGCTGCTCGGTTACTCGTTCTAGATAATATTGATTGTCGCCACCAATGGTTACTACGACACCTGTCTATGAACTCCGGACCTCATTGCACGCCTTCGAGCAGCGCCTTGCTCGTGATATTTCGAATCTGGTGCTGCTCGGCGAGCTCCCGTTGACCCCTGAGCTAGTCACCGATCTCGCCGATGTCATCCGTGGCCTGGTGCGCCAACATGGGTTTGCAGAAGCAACGTCGATCCTCACCCAGCGCTACCCTTGCACGCTCGCGGTGTACCTGGTTGCTCACGGAATCTATCGATACCGGGGCGGAAACTACTGGCCTGAGCTTGTCGAAGTGATAGGCACTGAAGCGGTGAGAGAGTGGGGGGCTTTCTTTCGGACCTTTCTTCAACAGCACGGGCTCCCGGTTTTCCAGGATCTCGGCGGTCACGCCAACATCACGCCTATTCTCATCCATGGAGGAATCCCCGATTACAGCCTGCCCGACTTCTTCCAATATGTGCTAGAGCCTCTCGCCGATGCGCTTGAAAGCTCTGACGCAGACATCGAAGACTCCATTCTCGAAACCCTCGCTGAACTAGCTCGCCGTACTCCAGCCGACCGCCCGATCGAACGCTTTCTTGCTCACGGGGGGGCGGTAGCGCGCGATTTCGTCGCACGCGCAGTAGAACTTGCGCGACTTGTCAGAGAGGGCTATGCAGCCCCTGATCCAGCCGAAGTGGGTCTTCCTGCCCGAGTTGTCGCGCGCTACGTAGAGTGGGCCGCATCTCGTACCCACAGGCGTTCATCCTCGACCTGGCGGCCAGGGCGCCCTGAGCTCTGGTTCGATCCCTGGGGCGATGGCCTGGTAGTGGAGTTTCCTGCGCAACAACTGCCCGAGGGTCCCCGGCCGGCTGTTTGCTGGCGTGTTGAAACCGACGGCGCCGTATGGACCCGAAAGGTCGCAGTCGCGCCTGTCGGTACCGCCTGGGAGACAATGCCTGATCGGCTTGCGATTGGACCGACGACCCATGGCTATACTATTGCCTTTAGTGATGGACGTGGCTTCTCGCATACCTGGACGATGTCGATATGGCACGACTCCTTTCCGCTCCTCGCATTCGACCCTGAGAGCGGATCCTACGTGCGAACCCATCGTGCCCTGCCGGCCCGCCCCTTGTGGCTACTCGTCCGTCGCGCCGAGAGGTTGGAGGTTGTTGGCGGGCAACGCGTCAGTGTGCCACCCACGCCCGGCGGTGAGTGGGGCAAGTATCGCCTGGAGCACTGGGACCTCAGTCAGGCGCAACTCGTTCGTGTGGGGGCGTGCGAGATCCCGGTCCTGCCGGACGAGAACGCGTTTCGCCCGCGATTGCAGGGCGGGGTATTGATCAACCTCGGGCTGCGCTCTGGAGATTTGCCAGTCTACGAGGGGCGCCACCCGGATCTGATCATCCCCGTCCCCCCTCAGCGCAGTCCGGAACAGGAACTGGACCGGTGGAAGCTGAGCCTGACCAGTAACGATCTCAGCGTACACCAGCATGTTCCGCTCTCTAAGCTTATGTACGCTGTCCATGTGACGGACGGCTATCTGCGGATTAAACTTGCTCGACTCACTACTGAAACGTTTGGACGCTTTGCGGTGACCCTCAGAGGGCCACTCGGGCGAGACAGCAGCTTTCACTTTGGACTCGCTCCGTGCCTCGCTGTCGAGGGTATTGATCGCATACGAGTCGCCGACACGTCTGGCGCCCTTCCACCCGGTGTCCTGCGTATCAAGACCGATCCCTCGCTGACCGTTGTCAGCAATGATCAGTTACTTCAGGTGACCGGCGAGGCTGACGGGTCTTTCACTGTCGTTGCCCCCGCCGAGATGACACTCGCGCGGCTTAGTCTCCGCAAGCGGGCCGACCAGCGCCAGGAACTGCCGTTAACCCTGCCGCTTCCGCTCCTCCACTGGTCTGTGACAGGGTCGGAAGATGGATGGTCCACTACCCCGATTCGCTGCCCTCAAGCCTGGTTTGACCAGTTGGAGATACCCGAACTTCATGTCCGGCTCGAGCCGGCGCTCCAGCTTTCGACATCCCCCAGAGCTGACCTCGTGATTAGCGATCCGGAAGGCCGTTTAGCGCAACGCCTTCGCGCGAAAGGTAATGCCTGGCGCGGGTGGAGTTTTGCGCTCCGTGAAGCCCTGGATACGGTCCGGAGGAGTGACGCGCCACAGCTTCATGGGCGGTTTGAGATTACCAATCTCCCAGCAGAGCAGCATCCAATGATCGTGCCTGTCCTGCGCATTGTGCAGGATCTCGACGTTTCTGGCCTTCGAGTTGTTCTGCTTGAGCGAGGCGGGAACTGGAATCTCAACGTCACCTGGAATCAGAGCCGTTGGGTACGCGGCCGGACTCTCCTCTTCTGGCCGCTCTGGCACCCCTGGCTCCCACCGATACACGTGCCGATCCCGGATGACGTCAGTAATCACTATACAGTGGATCTGCTCCGCACTGACCTGCCTCCCGGGTGCTACCGGGCCGAGCTAGCCATCCTCGATCCCTGGTCATCGGCTGAACGCCTGCGTCCAGCGCCCCGGGCAGAAGGAACCTTCGATGTGATGGCAGGGGAGCGCGCGGCCCGGGCGCTGGCCAAACTATTACACGATGCGCGCGGAGCACTCACTGCGCTTCTTTCGGCCCCCGATGCTGATGCACTCCTGAGCGCGACACAACGACTCGCTCTGGCGCCAGTCGAGCCGCACACAGCTACAGATTTGCTTTCTACTCTGGCTGTTCTCAGCGAGGACCCCGGGCGAGCCACATTGCTGCAAGATCCGGCGTGGGAGGCTTTTCCCAGTTTACGCTTACTAGCGCAACGCATTGGCGTTGAACTCCTGCGCGCAACGCTTCAGAATCCAGAACGCTTTTCTATGGATACCCGGGCTGTACTTCTGCCCTGTCTCAAAATCCTTCATCCTGATGTTGCTGCTGCCGTCGAATCGGTGCAACGCACCGGTATGGTCCTGACGACGCACATCGATCGGATCACGCAGCTAGCTGATACAACGGCGACTGCCCGAGCTTCCCTGCTCTCATGGCTTGACGATCAAGGCGTTCTGGTGATAGAGCAAGGTAACGAGGCCAGCCAGCAATTGCACAGCAATGGCGACCCGCTGGTGCCGCCTATCCCGGATGCGCTCCTGCGAGACTCGTTCGGCTGCTACCTCTATCAGATCGGGCAGTTTCCGCTCCTGCAAGACGACGAGGAGTTGCGCCTGGCACGACTTGTTGCCGATGGACGACAAGCAGAGTTACAGCTACGGAAAAATATCCACGATCTGCGTCGCACGACGGCGCTTCGCCGGGCGGTTGTGGCAGGATCCGAAGCGCGGAATAGATTGATCACGTCCAACCTGCGTCTGGTGGCAAGCCTGATGAAGCAATATCGCGGCCGTGGCCTCGATGATCTTGATCTCATCCAGGAGGGCAACCTCGGGCTAATGCGGGCGGTGGAAAAGTTCGACCACACCAGAGGATTTCGCTTCTCCACCTATGCGACGTGGTGGATCAAACAGGCGCTTTCACGAGCAGTCGCTGACCAGGGGCGCCTCGTTCGGCTCCCGGTTCACTTACACGAACAGGTTATGCGGATGCGCGCCGTTCAACGACAGCTTGCCCAACAGCTACACCGTGAGCCAACCGAGCGAGAGCTGGCAGGCGCAATGAATGTCAGTGAGCAGAAGGTTATTGCGTTGCTTGGCTGCGCGCAGGATCCCGTGTCGCTCGAAACACCGGTAGGTGAGGAAGCAGACTCAACGCTGGGCGACATGATCGCTGACCCATACGCCGAGCCATTCGACGAGGCCCTTATCGCAGAGAACCTGCAAAGGGATATGAACGCCGTTTTGAGCCAGCTTAGCGAGCGCGAACAACGAGTACTCCGTCTCCGCTACGGCCTGCAAGATGGGAAGGAACGCACCCTCGAAGAAGTGGGACGGTCCTTCGGTGTAACGCGAGAACGCATTCGCCAGATCGAAGTTAAGGGGCTCAGACGCCTCAGAAATCCCAACATCGCTCAAATCCTTCGGCAGTATAATAAATCCTAAATCTGATAAGTGGCTTCAGAAGCATAGCCCAGAGACTCACGGCAAGAAACCAGATCGGCGACAGCAGTGGCAGCAACAGACTTCCTTTGACGTGGCCCGGGGCGCCCTCGAAAAGACGATCGGATGCCAGCTCACCACGACAACCAGCACAGGGAGCCTGCGCGTCGCAAGCGCAAGAAGTACCCGACCAAGCGGTCACATTGTAAGGGAGGCCGTTGATGAGCAAGCTTCACCCATTGCACACGACGACGCATATTCGTGATACATACTTGCGTTACTTATCCACGATCTACCCATTCCGCGATCCGCAGCTTCGGGAAGCCTTCGTGAAAGCGATCTCGGACCGTGAGCGTCTGGTCAAAGGTCCCTTGCTTGAAGCCTCCCCGCCATTCGAGCGCGGTCGCACGATTGAGCAACTTGTCACGGCTGGTGTGTTGCATCCACTTTTTCGTGAGCTTTGCTCTGAGGCGCTGCCCTGGGATCGAACCCTGCACCTCCACCAGGATCAAGCTGTAACCCATGTGGTGCAGCGAAACAGAAACGTCATCGTCGCAACAGGAACCGGCTCCGGGAAAACTGAGAGCTTTCTCCTCCCTATCTTCGATTCGCTGTTGCGGGAGCGCGCAGCAGGTACTCTTGGCGAGCCTGGCGTGCGCGCGTTGCTGCTGTATCCGATGAATGCGCTCGCCAACGATCAGCTCAAGCGCCTCCGCCATGTGCTCAAAGCATTCCCTGCGATCACCTTTGGTCGCTACACGGGTGAGACCGAAGAGACGTATGAGCAGGCCCGCGAGCGCTTCTATGCGCAATTTCCTGGGGAACAACTGCTCCCTAATGAACTGATCTGCCGGAAGCAACTGCGCGAGTCTCCGCCTCACATCCTCCTCACGAACTATGCGATGCTGGAGTATCTGCTGTTGCGACCTGAGGATTGTGAGTTTTTCGATGGCCCGACCGGAAACAAGTGGAAGTTCATTGTACTCGATGAGGCGCATATCTACGACGGCGCTAGCGGCATCGAGATCGCTATGTTGCTGCGCCGCCTCAAGGATCGGGTCGTTCAAAGCCAGCAGGGTCGCATTCGCTGCATCGCGACGAGTGCAACTCTCGGCCGTGGCCGCCCGGATTTTCCAGCGGCAGTCGAGTTTGCAGAGCGACTCTTTGGTGAGCCGTTTGAATGGGATGATAATGATCCGGAACGACAAGACATCGTAGAGGCGGCGCGTGTCCCGGTGCAAGCGCTAGGGCCGACATGGGGCGAAGGCACACCTGATCTCTATCGGGCTTTCCGAGAGGCCCTTGCCGCCGTTGAAGAAAACCCCGATCCCGGACAGCGACTACGGTTGCTTGCAACCGCAGCCCGGACTGAGATTCCTGCCACCGTACTCATTGATGCACAACGTGCTGCTGAAACCTGCTTCCATGCAAGCCAGCATCAGGCGCTGAATGACGCGGCTCTCGAAGATCAGATGATCGACCGATGGCTCTTTACGGTCCTCCGTGGCGATGGGCGCCTCCGTCGCCTGCGCGATCTGCTTAGCGATCGCCCAACCCTTATAAGCACGGCGGCATCAGTCGTGTTTCCCGCAACACCCGATGCGGAAGAGCGGCTGATCGACCTGATCGATCTGGCCGTGCGAGCGCGTCCGGAGAGTGACTCCCTGGCGCTGCTACCTGCCCGCTATCACGTGTTTGCGCGGGCGCTAGAGGGTGCATTTGCGTGTCTTAACCTGCAGGGCCACGCGGATCAACAACCACATGTCTTTCTCGGCCGTCATGAAACGTGTCCCGAGTGTGCGAAGCAGGTCGTTGAACTCGCGAGCTGCACGCGCTGTGGCGCTACCTATATTACCGGGCGCACTGTAGCTCGTGATCCAGATGATGCTGAGTCACCCCTTGTACTCTCTCAGCTCTCCGGCACCGGTGTTGAGCGCGCAGGACGACCTGTCTATCTGCTCCTTAACGATCTTCCTGGGATTGACGACGAAGACGAGGCGGTGGTGGGCGGTGATGATCTGGATGATCGCCATCTCCATGCTCGCTATACCCTGTGCTTGACGTGTGGAACGCTTGGTGAAGGCGAACGTCCCACCTGCACGTGTGGGGCGCACGCTGTTCCGCTGTCAGTAACGATGGTTGAACTCAATCAGGCCTCCGAGCCGAAGATTTGTTTGGTGTGCTCGACCAGGAACGCTGGCAGCCTTATTTATCGCTTCTTAACGGGCCAGGACGCTCCGGTCAGTGTGCTGGCGACCTCCCTCTACCAGCATCTGCCACCTTCGCCCGACCCGCGGGCTCGTGAGTTACCAGGCGCTGGCCGCAAGCTGATCATCTTCTCCGACAGCCGGCAGGACGCAGCCTTCTTTGCACCATACCTGGAGCGCACCTACACCCAAGTACTTCAGCGCAGACTCCTGCTCAAAACCCTCGCCGAAGATCCCGATGGTCAGTCCGGCAATCTTCGTCTGCAGGATGTTGTCACACCATTCCGCAAACAGGCTGAGCGAGCCAACGTGTTCTCCCCGCGACAGAGTCTGGTTGACCGCCGGCGGATCGTTTGCACATGGCTTATGCAGGAGCTCGTCGCTCTTGATCGGCGCCTCAGTCTCGAAGGTCTCGGGCTGCTTCAGTTTCGGCTTGTGCGCCCTGAGCGTTGGCAGCCCCTCGTCGCCCTGAAAAGCGCCCCGTGGAACCTGACGGATGCCGAAACCTGGAACCTGGTCGCTATGTTGCTTGACACACTGCGCCAGCAGGGAGTGACCACCTTTCCGGACGATGTCGATCCCCGCGACGAGGCATTCACGCCACGCGCGCGACCACTCTACGCCCGTGGCAACAGCGCGAACAGCAAAGCGGGTATCCTGAGCTGGATGCCGGTCCGCGGACGAAACCGGCGCTATGACATCCTTGACCGTCTCCTGAGCCGGCTTCAGCCAACGCTTGATGCTGCTACCCGCGATCGATTCGTTCGTGAAGCGCTCAAAGGCATCTGGGACGACCTGACTAACCCTCGCTCCTGCTGGCGCGATCACATGGTCAGCCGCAATCTCGACCAGGAGGGTATAGTCTACCAGCTCAGTCACGAGTTCTGGGAACTCGTGCCAGGCGCCGCCATTACCCAGCTCTATCGCTGTCCCGACTGCCACGCCGTCGTCTACGCCTCTGTGCAAAAATTGTGTCCGACGAATGGTTGTAAGGGATACCTGGAGGCCCTTCCGGCTGACGGTGGTCAACTCCAAATGAATCACTACCGCGTGCTGTATCGCTCAATGGATCCGATCCCCCTTGCTGCGGAGGAGCATACTGCTCAGTGGACAAGCGAGGAGGCCGGCCGAGTACAGGAGCGGTTCGTGACAGGTGAACTCAACGTGTTGAGTTGCTCGACCACCTTTGAACTCGGTGTGGATGTGGGTGACCTCCAGGCTGTGCTGATGCGTAATGTACCGCCGACCACTGCCAACTATGTGCAGCGGGCTGGCCGTGCCGGTAGGCGGTCGGGATCGGCAGCGTTCGTCCTGACATACGCTCAGCGCCGATCCCATGACCTGACCTACTATGCTGAGCCGGAACGTATTGTGGCTGGCAAGGTGTCACCGCCGCGATTCTCACTTGCTAACGCTAAGATCGCTCGCCGCCATATGCAGGCCACGCTGATCGCGGCCTTCTTTCGCCATGCACGTGAGCAAGAAGGCCGGCTCTTTCGAACAGTGGGAGATTTTTTCCAACCTGCTGGCGGCCTGGTAAGTGGCACGAAGCTGCTCCAATCGTTTGCCGTAAGCCGTCCTGCACAGGTTCAAGCTGCCCTCCGTCGCATTGTGCCGCCGGAAATACACGACGAGGTGGGAGTCGACACCTGGCAATGGCTGCAGACCCCTGAAAATGACGGTATGCTCGACCTGCTCGAGCGGGTCGACGCGGAGGTTGTGAATGACCTTGAGACCTATCTTCGCCTGGAACAGGAGGCAGCGCAACAGGGCCATTACAAGCGGAGCAGTCACTATCAATTTGTCCGAAACACTATCCGCGCGCGTTCGATTCTGGGGGTCATGGCGTCAAGGAATCTGCTCCCCAAGTATGGGTTCCCAACCGATGTGGTGGAGCTAAAGACAAATCACCTCCAGATCCCCGAGGCTGCCAAGATAGAGCTTCAGCGTGACCTGCGGATGGCAATCGCAGAATATGCCCCCGGTTCGCAGATTGTTGCGGCGAAGCGACTGTGGACTGGCGGCGGCATCTCTATACAGCCGAACAAGTCGCTGCCTGATTACCACTACGCCGTTTGCTCGTCTTGTGGACATTTTCACCTGGACCCGGCTGAGGTCCCGGCTAACTGTGTTATTTGCAGGACACCGCTCTTCGAGCGCCACGGGCGGCATGGCCGCTTCATCAAGCCCGAATTTGGCTTCATCGCCACGGATGGTCAGCGAACACCGGGAGAGCAGCGTCCGCAGCGGCTCTACAGCTCACGCGTGTACTTTGCCGAGTATGCGCTGCCTTCTAATGGAGCAGCGCCGGCAGAGCCGGAGTTTGAGCATGTCGAGGCAGTGAGCGGTCCACACGTTCGCGTTGATCAGCGTTACTCACGCTTTGGACGCATGGTGCTCGTCAACAGTGGTCCACTCGGCAGGGGCTTTGTGATCTGTAGCAACTGCGGCTTCGCGGAGAGCGTCCCTCCGATGCCAATAGGCGCGCGCCGAAGCCGCGCGAACCGTCCCGCAGCGCACAAAAACCCGCGCACAGGGCGTGAATGTAACGCGCAGACGTTCAGCGCCCACCTTGGGCATGATTTCCTTACCGATGTCGTCGAACTGCGTTGCAGAGGGGCCATTGCTGACACACGCGACGAGGCGCTCTGGCGATCGCTGGTCTACGCGCTGCTGGAAGGCGCTTCTCAGGGGCTTGGTATTCGGCGCGACGACCTGGACGGGACACTGTACCACTACACCTCCGAATATGCCCCTGCGCTGATCCTCTTTGACAACGTTCCGGGCGGGGCAGGCCATGTGCAGTATATCGCCCGGGAGTTGCCGCTTGTCGTACAGGCCGCTTACGCGCGCGTCAACCGGGACTGCTGCGGCCCTGAAACAAGTTGCTATGAGTGTTTGCGCAGCTACCAGAACCAGCCATATCACGACCATCTGCGCCGTGGCCTGGCGCGAGACTTCCTGGCGATCGTGGTGAGCCAGCTCGGGGTGAACGGAGGAGCGCCGTGGCCCGCATGATTCCCGATCATTTCCGCGGAGACACCAAGAGTCAGGCTGAACAAACGCTCTACAGGGTGTTTCGCGATCAACTTCCTGACCAATTCGTGGTCTTCCACCAGGTGCCGTGGCAGCATCGCGACCTCCGAAGCGGCGCTCGTGATGGTGAGGCCGACTTTGTGATCGCGCACCCGGATCTTGGCATCCTGATCATCGAGGTTAAGGGGGGGCAGATTCGATACGATGGCGCGAGTGATCGCTGGTTCTCAAATCAGTATGAAATCAACGACCCATTTCGCCAGGCCCGCGAGAGCAAGCACAGTCTTCTGAGCTTCCTGAAAGAGCGTCCCTACTGGCGTAATCGGTGGATCACGATAGGGGACGCGGTCGCTTTTCCAGATGTCGTGGCGCCGCAGGGCTTGCTGCGGCCAGATGCGCACCGAACCTGTCTGCTTGACAAGACAGATCTGAGCGATCTTACGAGATGGATACAGCGCGCCTTTGCCCATTTCGCAGGTCAGGACACGAGTAGGGGAGCCCCTGCCCGGCAAGGTGTCGATGATCTGGTGCAGCTTCTGAGCCCATCACTTGATTTACGCCCGCTCCTCGGGGTGGCGATTGCGGAAGAGGCACAGGAGTTCATTCGGCTAACTGAAAACCAGTTCCGTCTGTTGCGGTTCATTGGGCGCGAACGACAGGCGGCTATCAGTGGCTGTGCCGGATCAGGCAAGACCCTCCTGGCGGCAGAAAAAGCCCGCCGGCTTGGTCGGCAAGGGCTGACGGTGCTCTTGACATGCTACAACGTGAACCTCGCGGAATTCTTGCGGGCAGAGCTGTCCGATGAACCCAATATCCGCGTCGCTCATTTCCATGGCCTCTGCGAGGATCTCGCCCGTCAGGCTGGTCTCACCCCTGCAAGGCGAGGCAAACGCGACTAGGCCTTCTTTGACATCGAGGCTCCGGATATTCTCAGTCGTGCCGCCGATCTGCTGAACTGGCGAGTTGATGCCCTGATCGTTGATGAAGGGCAAGATTTCCATGAGCACTGGTGGGTGGCGTTGCGTCTACTGCTGCATGACCCCGATCACGGCTTCTTCTACGTCTTTTTTGACGACAACCAGAATCTGTACCGATCTGCTTCACAGATTCCCGTGGAGACCACGCCATTTACGCTGGATGAAAACTGTCGCAATACCCAGATTATCCATGCTCTGGTGAGCAGGTACTACCGTGGGCAGGAGCCGACACGCGCTCGCGGACCGCAGGGCCGCGATGTTGAGGTGCTGCGGTATCGGGATCAGCAAGACCTGCGCAAGCAGATGCGGAAAACCATACATCGGCTGATCGCCCTTGAAGGCGTTGATCCAGCCGATATTGTCGTGCTTTCACCCTATGCGCGTGGCAAATCGATGCTCTGGGCACTGGGCGACCTGGGAAACTATCGTTTGACGGAACAGCCAGGCGGCACCGGTGAAATCCTTTGCACGACCATTCAAGGGTCTTGAGAGCCCCGTTGTCCTGCTCGCCGAACTTGACCAGCGGATTGTCAATGACCTGGCAAGCCTCCTGTACGTTGGGGCGTTGCGGGCTTCGAGCCACCTCATTATCCTTGCACATGAGCACGTATCGTGGGAACTGTCGTGAGCTGGCAGGAATACGGTGTACGTTTTAATCTCCACACCTCCACAGCTCTACACCTCCACACCGCCACAGATTCTCTCTGTGGCGGTGTGGCGCGATGCCCATCTGCGTGACCGCGCCAGCGCCACCCCCGCCGTTACGGCGCGCCCGCGGACGTAGCGCGCTCCGCTGCGCCGGCCTGCGGCCCGACCAGATCAGGCGCGTCCGCCACCGGCAGGCGCCCGCTGAGCGCCAGTGCCCCGACGACGAGGAGCGGCAGGATCCAGCCGGTTACGCCGGTGACCCCGACCAGGGCCGGGTTGACCGGTGTCCCGGCCTGGCCCAGCAGCACCACAATGCCCGCGCTCCCGTTCAGGGCGCCATGGCCAATCACCGCCGGCCACACGCTGCCCGTTGCCAACCGCGTCCAGCCAAACAGTAGCCCCCAGACGACGCACATCGCGGTCATCAGCAGCCAGCCGCTGGCGCGGTGATCGGGATAGTTGTAGCCCAGCAGCACCACGGGCGCGTGCCACAGGCCCCAGATGATCCCGCTGAGGATCAGCGCCGGCCACTGGCCGAGGGGCAACAGGCGCGGCAACAGATAGCCTCGCCAACCCCACTCTTCGCCAAAGGCGAAGATGGCGTTCATCGCCGGCGCCAGCGGGAGCAGCGCCAGTTGAGCCAGCACAAGCACCTGGATCGGGGTCTGTTCCAGCATCGGGCCGGCGCCTGCCGCTTCGAGCGCAGCGCGAAAGCCCGAAAACTCGACCAGGTCGAGCGTGTAGAGTCCGAACAGCGCGCCCACAAAGGGCGTCGCCAGCACCAGCAGGGTGACGCCGAGCCAGGCGAACAGCCAGTACCAGCCCCAGCGCCGTCCGCGCCCCAGGACCAGGCCGGTCGCCCGTTGCAGGCCCTCGGGCGGGGGGCTGATCAGGCGCGTTACGATCAAGACCGCGAGCGCCGGGGTCCACATCATCAGGATCAGCACCACGCCCACCAGGGGATGACGCAGGCCCTGGCCGCTTAACCACAGCGGGCTGACCACCAGCCAGGCCAGCCCGCAGGCGAGCGCGATGAAGCTCAGGATGCCCTTCCGGTCCAGCGTCGGTGTGTGCATTTCCATACGGCGATTCTCCTCGATAAACACCGGCGCGGCGTCGCGCCGGGTACGCTTGCAGCGCTCGGGCTGCCCGGCGCCCCTGCAAAGGGTATTACCAGACCGTCGCGTTGACGGCACGCGCGGATCATGACGCCCCCCCGCGCGGCTGCCCGGTTGGCGCACATTCCTGAAGCAAGCCTTTCACATTCGTTTATTCGTTTATTCGTTTTCCATTCGTTGACGTATTTCGTTTCCCATTCGTTGACATATTTCGCTTTCCAT
>Ga0116210_1001953_pt1 | contig 13720 bp, 14 predicted proteins | sample TshhotsprinmetaG_FD_94483 | JGI IMG/M metagenome (GOLD analysis project Ga0116210, IMG submission 94483) | Hot spring microbial communities from South Africa to study Microbial Dark Matter (Phase II) - Tshipise hot spring metaG | ecosystem: Environmental > Aquatic > Thermal springs > Hot... | reverse complement strand
GGGACTGCGAAGTGCACAGGTTTTCCTCGGCGGTCGTTCTTGCGATATAGGTCTACCCGGACAATGGAGTCACTTTCGGCTATACCTCCTCGCACCGCGATGCCAGAGAGAGTATCCGTGTAGATCCTTATTGACTTCACGACAGGACCGGGCCTGCCATCATTGGTGGGCATGCGCAGAGGACGCGAAGGATCTCCGAAGGCGTTCTGCGCCCATTTGCCACCCTTCTGCTCCCCAACCTCCCTCAGCCTTTGACGTATCAGCGAGTAGAGCCTCTCGTTGTGGGCTTCGTCCACCAAGATGGGCGATGGAGTCTCAAGTATCTTCTTCACTTGTGGTTCGGTAAGTCGCGTGAGCCGCGTGCGAACCGTGGGGCGAGGAGCTGTATCCGGAATTGATAGCCGGCCGCGACCAGGGATTTCCTGAAGCACCCTTCGTGTGTGCCGAAGCGAGTAGATAGTCTCCTTGTGGCCTCGGCCACTGATTCGGCGGTTGGGCATGTGAGACACGACGACTTGTGTTAGCGCTTCACTTAGCTCGTCACGCAGGGTTGGCCAGAGAATAAGACGCGGGGCTTCGATCAGCTCACCGTCTGGTGTAACCCACCGACCCTCTGGGTCGCGGAACGCGGTCTCTCTCAGCCTGAAGTAGTCAGAAAGCCTCTTGACAGTGCTATAGCTGGCTAACGCAGCCAAAGTGGCGTCCACTGCATGATGCAGATCGCTGGTTTCCCGTTCTTTTGGAGCAAAGCCGAGCAAATGCCGCATGTCTGCAACCAGCCTGCCATTTACGGGCACGAGTTTCGTGTCGCTCAGATCCATCCGCTCTGTGATCAGCCGGAGAAACCAGCGGCTGGCAAACTGAGTGGCCGCCAGGTATCTCTGGGCCATTTCTTCTCGCTCTGCTTTGGAGAGCTCCCTCGTCAGAAGAAGTGTCTTCTTTCTGGCCGGCAGCGAGGCCGTCTTGACCCAAGCTTCATATAGTTGCCAGTGGGCAGCGCCATAGGTGTTGTAGACATAGGCACCGGCCAACTGGTCTTTCTTGTTGCGGTTCTCCGAAGGAAGCACGAGTACCTTGTTATTCATAGAATCGTCAAAACACAGGCTGCGGGGCACTATGTGGTCGATTTCAGCATAGGATGGGTCCAGGATGACTTGTTGGGCATCCAGTGGCCTAAGGGAATAGGCACACTTGCCGCACTGCTGCTCATAAAGGCGGAATTTTGTCAAGACCGTGCCCGTTACCTTATCTCGGGGCAGCCCGTAATCGTGGACTATCGTCTCTGTCAGCCGTTCCTTCTCGCGCTGGTTCTCTCGTTGCCGCGCCTCTATCTCCCGACGCTCTTGCGGGCCAAGCGATGCTTCTCGGGCAAGCTCGATTCCGATGCGCGCTGGTGGTCCGTACTCACGGACGACGGCGTTCACAACCTTGCGAGCCTGAGCGAGGGCTCGCCTAACATTGGGATTGGTGATCCCCTGGAAGCCCTCCACGCTCTCGAGCACCGGTAGCAGTGAGCTTCTTTCGTGACTCACGCGCTCATAGTGAATATGCCCTATCCTCTTTGCCGCCTCATCGTACGTACAACCCTGTCTGAGGTAAGGCATGAGCTCCTTCATCGCTCGCAAAGAAAGTCGGGCGTGACCCCTGAAGGCCACATGATCCGCAAGATGTCTGGCCACCTCAGGTTCCAGTCCGTCAGACTCCAAAGCCTTCGTGGCGCTGTCCCTGCTCAAGTAGTAGGTGAGAGTAGAGGCCACTCGGTCGAAAAGGTCACGGTCACTCCGTAGCCGCTCCCAGGTGTCCGGAAAAGTGTCTTGGAGTGCTTTGCGTATAGCGTGGTATGCCTCCATGCCAACGAGGCGCTCTGACTGCAACTTGTCGAGCGTCTTGCCTCTCTTGCCCCTGACAGAGAAAAGCCAGCCTTCAGCCAGTCCAAGCGCTTTGAGCGCGCGCTTGTAGGTGAGCTCCTCGACTTTGGTGGCTTCTTCCATCAATGCAGCGATTTCCTCTGGTGTTAGTCGGCGTGTGGAGTAGTCTTGACCGGAATTGACCAGCATCTGATTGACAAGCGTCTGCAGAGCTATGAACTCCTGGGTGGTGAGGCAGGCCTTCGGAGCCCGGGGTTCCCGAGGCAGAAGGAAGCAGTACCCCACTCGTGCCCGCAGAGCATCGCCCTCGAGCAACGAAGGGGCCTCATCCAGGATCGCTACATAGGCCTCCTCAAGTTCTTGACTGGCGCAAGGGTTGCCGAGTGTTCGCTGAGCTCTGAACAGGGTGCGAACTTCGTGTATCAGATCGTCGCGGCTTATTGTGCATACGTAGCTGCCGTCTCGATTCCGTCGCTGAGAACCATGCGGCCACCAGGATGATTCGAGATACTCAGCGACCGTCCGAAAGCCGCCCTCTTGCCACCCGCGCGCGATCTCGTCCATACTCCGAGTCATTTCTCCGAGACGCGAGCGTTCCTCTTCGCTTTGGGTAAGGGCCTGTTCAGCGCGTCTGCTGGCCCTGAACCCGCGATGTCTTGCCAGGTGGTAGAGGACTCTCACCCACTCACGCGTTTCCAACCTGCGGTCCAATGCCTGCACGCGCAGTTGCCAGGGTGTGGGGTCGTTCGACCAAGTAACAAGAAGGTCATTAAGTTGGCTTGGACTGGTGACCAGGCCGACATCTTGGAGCAAAGCCCCCAAGCGTCTTATGCGCCGCTGCCGATTCCGAAGTCTCCGGCGCTGGCTGCGGGCAAGCCGGCGCTCCTGGCTGGGAGTGGTCGCCTGCGCGCGTTCGTTGCGAGCCGCATCGAAAGTCCTTACACCCAGCCGAATCAAGCGCGTCGGCTCATCACTATCGTCCAGCTCGACGAGGCTCCAGCCGACGCTCTCGCTACCGATGTCGAGACCTAGTGAGTAGCGCATGTGCGTTCCTCCCAGCGCATTGGCGACCGTGACAAAAGGCATATTACAAACCTAGCATACGAGGCGGACAGAAATGCGCTGCGACCCTTTCGGAAATCGGATTGGGACTCAGGATGTCACGAAATCAGGAAGGGAAGCAGAAGTGCAACAAGACAGGGGCTGCACGGCTGCGACGACCCCCAGAAAAACGGATACCCCTAAGGCCAAGGCCTAGGGGCGTACCGTGCAGCGCCGAAGGTCTTGCCAACGGCGTTATCGTGGGAACCCTGCGCTACTAATCTACCACATTGCTTGCTACCCTGCTATCAATACTCAGTCAATTCTCGGCGCTGTCCGCATGCTCCGATCCCAAGTCGCTCAGTTTTTCTTACTCAAGCGCAAAGAACGTGGGGTCATCAAACGAGAAGCTCGGCTCAAGGATGAGCAGCCCGCCAGCCACCTGATCGCTGGGCACTGCAAAGAGCAAGTCCCCAGTTATGACGGCTCCGGAAAACGCCTCGCCTGCGTCAATGATGGGATTAGGCGCCACAGCGAAGCTGGAGCCCGAGTCAAAAGTGTTGCCCTTGTTTCCCAGAAAGCGATAGGAAATGTCTATCCAGAAGGTGCCCGAGTCAGCGCCGTCGTAAGTTGCCTCCAGAGTAACAAGGACGTATTGCTGACCGGCTTCAGGTGGGTGGTTGAACACGTTGGCATTCAAGACTGCCTGGGTGGCGTCCGCGACAAAGTCTGTCACCTTGACCTTCCACTCTCCCACTTTGGCATCAGATCCAAAGGGAACAGGGTTAGTACGAGTGCCAACCTTACCTTTGGCTTCTGAGCCTGCTGACGTAGTGACGGGGCTTTCGCTCGTTGAACAGCTAGTCAAGCTGATACCTTTGGCTTCTGAGCCTGGTGACGTAGTGACGGGGCTTTCGCTCGTTGAACAGCTAGTCAAGCTGACGCCGAGAACCAGCGTGAAAACAACCAGTGCCTTGACGAACGACCTCATGTTATCCCTCCTTGGTTGGGGTCCCAATGGCGTAGTCCGTTTAGTGTAGAACCTGGTGCGGACAGACATCGTGCTCGCCCCAGAGCAGCGCCAGACTGCGCATTTTTTGCCTGGCATAGCACCCGTGGGAACCAGAGAAACAGAAACCGGGGAGGACCGCTGGCTTCAAGGCAATGCTAAGCGACCATGGCCTGCCTCTCCCCGGTCAATACCAGCTAGACTGAGAGTCCTTGAATGGCCAAGAAGGCCGGGAAGGACGAACGTCGGTGCCCAAAGGGAAGAGGCACACGCCCGAGCCGATCGTGAGGATTTTGCGGGACGTGGAGACCGGTCACGCCGCCGGTCGTCACATCGCTCAGACCTATCAGGATCTCGCCATCTCCGAGAAGACCTACTACTGCTGGTACTAGCTCTATGGCGGGATGACCACCGCCGATCTTACAAGTCCGAAGGAGCTCGGCAAGGGAGATTTCTGAGCCCGGCCTATTGCCGCCACGCCGTGCATCGTCTCGTGAGCGAGTTTGCGGTTTCGGATGCGTCGGGCTTGTCGCCTGGTCAGGCAGAACAGCTCAACCCAATGCTTTACCCGCGAGATCCCGGCAGACGAGCCGGTGATTCTCGCTCGTATGCGGGCACTGGTAGGCAAGCATCCCCGCTATGGATACCGGCGCATCCGGGCCCTGCTGCGCCGGGAGGGTTTCCCGGTCAGCCGCAAGCGCATCTACCGGCTGTAAACTTGGCCCGAGACTTCCTCTTCGACCAGGATGAACGCTGCCGCCCCCTCAAATGGCTGACAGCGATCGACGAGTTCACCCGGGAGCGTTTTGAGCTTTTTCCTGCCCAGCATCTTACCTCGCTTGATGTGGTCGATCGCCTCATCGTGCTCATGAACCAGAAAGGCATCCCTGCCTACGCAAGATCCGACAACGGCCCCGAATTCATCGCCAAGGCCATTAGAGCCTGGGTCGAGCGGGCGGAGATCGGCACTCTCTACGGGGAGCCGGGTGCTTTCTGAAAGAACGGATAGGCTGAAGCCTTCCAATCCCGTCTCCGCGCTGAACTCCTTAGCACCGAGAGCTTCGCCAGCCTTCGAGAGACCGAAGCCCTCGCCGGTATGTGGACACGCGCATACAATGCAGACCGGCCGCACCGCTCGCTCGGGTACGTAACCTCGGCTGAGCTCGCGGCCCGGCAGCCTGTCCTTGCGCGCGGGGCTACGCCCCTCGCTCCAGGTCAGGCTCCGTCAGCACATGAACAACGGACTCTCATGGCTGCTGGTAGACAAAAGGGGGCGCCCCAGGACGTCTGGGTCGAAGTCGCGCAGCGCGATGTGGAGAAGGCCAAAAAGATCATCCGCCGACCCTGGCGTTTGAGGCGAAGTACGACTGGGTTTAACACGTCGACTGGGGGTCATGTGGTGATGTGCTCGACTTGGAGGCGCAGTTAGAGGTGCTGCAAAGGGGGTGGTGAGATTGGTTGGAAGTCGCACTCACCTTGTGCTGTGTGGAGAGAGGCATGTTGTGCTACAACCCGCGGCTGGGTTGCCGGACCGCGATTATTGCCTGGGGCCCTTTACGGGCCCTTTCCTTTAGGAGGGGCTCGGGTGAACCGTTTTGGCATTTTCGTCGATGCCGGATATCTGTTCTCGGCAGCCGGGAAACTGCTGTTCGATACTACTGACCGGCGCTATATCGTACTTGATTCTACGGGGATGGCGCATGCGCTTGTCAATCTCGCCTCCCAGAGCTGCGGCAGAGAGCATCTTCGCACGTACTGGTATGACGGGGCGCGTGACCTGGTCCCAACCGCACAGCAGCTTGAGATTGCGAATCTCCCAAGGGTGAAGCTCAGGTTCGGCCGTCTCACGAGCCATGGGCAGAAGGGCGTTGATTTGCGCATCGTACGCGACCTTGTCACGTTGTCGATCGAGCGGGCCGTTACCGACGTCTATCTGCTTGGGGGAGATGAGGACCTCCGGGTAGGGGTGTCTGAAGCTCAAGAACGAGGTGTGCAGGTCGTCCTGATCGCAGTCGAGCCGCTTGACGAGAGGAATCTCTACTTTGGTCGAGCCCGACAATCCCAAAGACCCCGCGTCCTTGGGCCGGACCTACGCGCTTGCGTACGTGGAGCAGAAAGGGCCTGATGCCCTTTCTGGGATTGCGTCCGAGGTCTCTCAAGCGATTCCGCCAAATATCGATCGGCAACTCCTCTTCTACGCGTCGCGGTCCGCAGGCTCCTTGCAGCTTGATTACGAGTTCAGGGTAGCGCTACGCAATGCGTTCAAGTCTACGATCAAGGCGCTTGCAGACCGTCGAGAGAGCGATGGGTCCCAGACGTGAGGTTCTGGTCGGAGACTTGCGAGCCTGGTCACAAGTCGGACCTCGCGGAGGAAGGTTCTGAGGGCGGCGGCTACGTGAGCTGGCATGTCTTCCCCCCGTGCCCGGCAGGCGCTAGGCAGGTGATGGAGGTGGGGCGCGGCCCCTTCCCAAGGAGGGGCCGCGCCCCGGTCGTCCCAGACGGCCGTCGCCTAGATGTCGTTACTCTCGAGCTGCTGAGTACCAGCTCACGGGGCGACCACCGTCTCGATGTAGTAGGCGTTCTTGGCCTTGCCGTCGGGCCCGATGGCGTTGATCCAGTAGGGCTCGTTCAGAACCACGTTAACGCCTGTGGTCTGAATCCCGGCGACGTATGCAGGACCCCAGAGGGTCTGCAGGTCGCCCTTGTTCGTGAGCTTGGAGTAGGCGTCATACACGTCCTGAGGCTCGACGCTCTGCGCCTTCTCGATAGCCTGCAGCAGCACCCAGAGGCCGTTGTAGCCGACGAGGTACACGTCGGCTATCTCATCCTTGGCCGGGTAGCCCTTGGCATGGTAGGCGGCATGTGCGTCTTTCATCTCTTGCGACAGGGCATCCAAGTCCGACAGGCATACTCCTGCCCCGAACATGTCGGTGTTGCCGCCGCCAGCGATGGTGTTGGCAAAGTCGACGTCAAGATGCGTGGCGCACATCACGGGGCCCTTGAAGCCCTGCTCTCGGGCTGCCTTGGTCACGAAGCCCCAGGTGGTGGGGGTCGAGACGGCCACGAGGATAGCATCCGGCTTAGCGGACAGCAGGCGCTGGACCGGCGGGTTGTAGTCGGCAGTGTCGGGAGCCATCTGCTCCAACTGGCCCACCCGTTCCAGACCTTTCTCTGGTAGATAGGTGCCCAACCAGTCGAACAGCGCTACAGTACAAGCTTCGGTCACCCCACACACTGCGATCTTCTTCGCGTCTGGGTAGTTGGCCTTCAGATAGTCGAAGAGATAGGGCATGATCTCGTCGTTGGCCCAGTGGGCGCGGATGTAGAGCGGCCGCTCCGGCGAGACATCGGTGTTGCCCTCATACTTGATCTTCGCCGAGGCATTACAAGTGTCAACGCACGCCAGCATCACCCCTGCCTGGTTGCAGATGGGGTAGATCACGTTCTTGAAGGCATCGACCAGCGGGCCGACGATGAATTTGGCTCCATCTTGTTGGATCAGCTTCTGAGCAGCCGTGGCTGCCTGGTCGACACTCATTGCGTCGTCTTCCACCACCAATTTGACCTTGTAGGTATCATTGCCGATCTTGAGGCCACCGGCGTCGTTGATCTTTGCTACAGCGAGCTCCCATCCGGTCTTGCAGGCCATGCCTCCAGCGGCGGCAGGACCGGTCAGAAAGGCTATGCCCCCGATGGTGAGGGTCTTCGTCTCACCCGCCGCTGTGGTCTCGGTAGACGAGGGGGCAGCCGTGGTCCCGGGACCAGCAGTGGTCGAAGGTCCCGGCGCCGCTGTCGTGGTCGTTTCCTCTTTTCCGCATGCTGCAAGCGGCACGAGGAGTGCCAGGGCCAGGACCAGTGCCAGGACGATGCGTAGTGTTGTCCTTTTCACTTTGGGCCTCCCTCCTTTGTCGTGGTCTTGTCGAGACTGTCTTCTTAGAGGTTGGGACGTGCTTTGAGTCTCGGATATAGGTCCTTTGATTGTCGGCACCCCCTTTCCTTGTCTGTCCTACCAGTGGCTGTGGCTCTCGGCCTGGACCCCTGACACTTTGTACCCGTGGCGCATGAGTGCATGGATAGAGCGCTCGCTCGCACTCGGGCCCAGGGGTACGGTGGCTTCAGACTCTATGTTCATGGCTGGGTTGTTCCCGTCGGTCTCTGTCTTAGAAGCCTTCGTAACTTGCTAGACCATTCGGGGATGTACTCCCGAAAGGCCGCGAGCCCCTTGGGCATAAAGAACACGACCAATATAAGTATTCCCCCCATGACCAGCGGCCAGTACTCCGAGAGCGGTCTAGCCCACTCCCGCAGGAGCATGAACAGGGTCGCTCCTATCAGGGGACCGTAGAAGCTTTCTACTCCACCTATCACCATGTAGAGAAGGCAGTAGACCGAGGTGAAGAAGTGAAAGACGTTAGCCGGGGTACTAGTGGGGGAGAGAGCGTGTACATGGAAGGCGTACAGCCCACCAGCCACTCCGGTGAAGAAACACGCCACCACGAAGATGAAGATCTTATGAGCCATTAGGTTGACGCCCACCGACTGGGCTAGTTGGTCCGCCTCGCGTATGGATTTCCAGACCAGACCCACGCGGGAATGCTCCATACGATGGAGTATGAAGAGGCAGATGCCAACCACGACAACCGCAAGGTAGTAGTACTCGATGTTTGTCTTGGTGGTGAAGGCGATAGTGAGGGAACCGATCTTCAGCACGGGGGAGATGTGATAGAACTGGAAGCCCTGCCAGCCACCGGTCAACTTGTCCAGATATCCGGCCAAGTACAAGAAGATGAACCCCAAGAGCAGGGTGCAGATGACGAAATAGACCCCTTTGACCCTGAAGAAAGGATAGGCCACCAAGGCAGCGATGGCGGCGGTGAATATCGCTCCGAGGAGCATTGCGAGCCAGGGGGATATGCCCACCTTAGCCGACAACAGGGCCGAACAATAGCCACCCAGCAGCATGAAACCTGCCGTGCCTAGCGAGAGTTCGCCTGTGCGGAAGATGGCACGCATGCTGGAGGTGGCGAGGATCATGATGGCGATCAGGATTAGGATGTGGGTCCAGTAGGCACTGCTTTTCAAGGGCCGCAGGATCCAGGGTAGGGCTAGGACGACGGCGAGAAACACCGTCCCGCTCAAAGCCTTGCTCCAGGTCCGACCGGATCTACTCATGGCCAAACAGCCCCCTCGGTCGGAAGATCAGGAAGGCGATGACCAGTACAAGGGGGATGATGATCCCCATCTGAGAGCCGAAGAAGAGGGCTAGCAGGCTCTCGGCAATGCCCAAGATAAGACCACCCACGACGGCTCCCAGGATGCTCCCTAGCCCGCCGATGACGATGAGGGTGATGCCTTTCATGAAGGCCAGACCGCCCATATAGGGATCGAGGTTGAATATGCTGCCACCCAGGGCGCCGCCGACCGCGGCCAGGCCACTTCCGATAGCCATGACCATGGCCGACATGACATAGGGATTGATGCCCTGCATGAGAGCGCCTTCCCGGTTCTGCGCCGAAGCAGTCATGGCGAGCCCATACTTCGTCCGCCTAAGAAAGATGACCAGAGCCAGGGTGAGAAGCAAAGCCATGGTGATGGCTATCACCCTCTCGCGAGAGATGTACACGCCGCCAAGCTCGAACGAGCCTTTCCACAAGGACGGCAACTGCTTGGTGCCCTTGGTGAAGGCAAGCAGTACCAAGGTCTGTAGGATCAGAGAGAGGCCGGTCGTAGCGCACACGTAGGAGAGGAACGCTCCTTTGAGGGGCCGCAAGAGCACCCGTTCTATGATAAGCCCCACCACCCCTGTAGTAATCATGCTGACAAAAACCGCCAGATACAGGTTCAACCCTTTGAGCACGCACAGGAAGTACACGGTGAAGGCGCCCAGCATGTAGATCTCCCCATGGGCAAACTGGAGGATGTTCATGACGCCAAGGATCAGCGTCAGACCTAGTCCGACAAGGATGTAGGTGCCACCCATACATAGCCCGTTCAGTATGGCCTGAACTACGTCTTGGCCGCTCACTGGCCCTGGCTCCTCATGTCAGTGCGGCTGTCTCTCATCGGTGCTTCCTCACAGGCCCAGATAGGCCTTGCGTACTAAGTCGCTCTCTACCAGCTCCGCGGTCGTCCCCGAGGCCACGATGCTACCGGTCTCGAACACGTAGCACTTCTCTGCCACACCGAGGGCCAGCCGGGCGTTCTGTTCGACCAGAAGCACGGTCACTCCCCGCTCGTGGATATCGCGCACGATCTTTCCGATCTGGCGGACCATCATCGGCGAAAGTCCCAGCGAAGGTTCGTCCAGGAGAAGCAGTCGGGGGTGGCCCATGAGAGCTCGGGCGATCGTGAGCATCTGTTGCTCGCCTCCGCTCAGTGTTCTGGCCTGCTGTCCTTGCCGTTCCTTAAGAACAGGAAAGTGAGCGAAGATGTCTTTGAGGGTCTGGTCGATGCGGCTGCGGTCTTTCTGAAGGAAGGCCCCCAACTTGAGGTTGTCCAGTACTGACATGTACGGGAAAAGAGCTCTTCCCTCAAGTACATGGCGAATCCCCATCTGCACGATCTTCTGGGGGGGCAGACCATCGATCCGCTTGTTGTCGAACCAGATTTCTCCAGCCTCAGGGGCCACAAGTCCACTGATGGCTCGCAGGGTGGTGGTCTTGCCCGCCCCGTTTGCTCCCAGGAAGGTCACAATGGAGCCCTCTTCGACCTCGCAGGAGATGCCTTTGAGGACTTCTGCTCCCTTGTAACGGACACGCAGATTCCTGATTTCAAGCAACATCGTCTTCGGCTCCGAGATAGGCGGCGATGACGGCGGGGTCAGAGCAGGTCTGCTCGGGTGTGCCTTCACAGATCTTCTTGCCGTAGCTGATAGTGACAATGCGATCGCACAGGCCCATGACGGCTTGCATGTTATGTTCGACCACGACGAGCGTCATGCCCTGTTCTCTTCGCAATTTGCGCAGGGTCTCAAGCATCGCTGCCACTTCTTCCGCATTCATCCCCGTGACCGGTTCATCTAGGAGGAGCAGTCTGGGTTCGGTCGCCAAGGCGATCGCCAGACAGATATGACGCTGGTTGCCGTGAGGCAGACTCGAGGCCACCTCGTCCGCCTGGTCGGCCAGCCCGACCAGCTCGAGGATCTCCATGGCTCTTTCCCGGAGGGCCTTCTCCCGGCGGCGTGCGTGGTGGCCGCCGAACAGGAAGCCGAAGGTCCTCAGTCCGGTGTGAAGATGCATGCCGATGAGCACGTTGGTGATCACCGTAGACTCGGGGAAAAGGACATTGCCCTGGAATACCCGGGCGATGCCCCTGGCGGCGATCTTGTGAGGTGGCAGCCCCGTGATGTTCTCGCCCCGAAAGGTCAATGTGCCGCTGGTAGGTTTGAGCGTGCCGCAGATGAGGTTGAAGACTGTGCTCTTGCCGGCACCGTTCGGACCGATGATGCCGAGGATCTCGCCCTCGTTCACGTCAAAGGTCAACTCGCTGACCGCAGTCAGGCCCCCGAATCTCTTGGTTAGGGACCGCACCTCGAGCAAAGCCATCGTTCCCCCTCAGGAATCTGCGGCGGGACGGTGTGGAATCAACACGGCGCCGGAACCGGGTAGAAATGGAGATAGACTCCCTCGCAACGGCTCTCTACGCATGAGGGAATTGCTTGTCAACTTGCCAACGCACAGGCCCGACAAGAGACTCGCGGCTGACCGAGCGCTCGCTCTATGGCGCCAGCAAACCCACCTGCTCGCTGGGCAGGCCATTCCTCTGCTTGGCCATGACCCTGTTTCTTCCCGCTGAAGCACAGCCCCCCCAAGGTAGCCCTTAGCGGAGTCGTCGCCACCCGTTTGCCCCGGCTGCCCGCATTGTAGAAAAGGCGAGGAGATGAGTCAATGGTCAACCCTTACGACTGTTGGCGTAGGGGGGGCGTCGTGGAGTCGGCCTGACCAGGTGAAGCCATCGGACAGGTCCGCTTCGGGGATAGTTCACGGTGTCCACCTGACCCAGAAATCAAAGGTCGGTCTCACAGCTCGTGAGCGGATGGGGCGCGTCGCCCCGCGGGCTTCGGTATCGGTTCGACCTGTGCAGGAGGTCAGCCTAGCGGGAGCGGATCGGAGGACAAGACAGGAAGCCGAATCGGCCGAACGCACCGGGCATAACAGAACAATGCCTCGGGTTTGGTTTTTGCATTGACTCTGGCCAGGTCGGGGTGTAGTGTTGCATTAGGTTAGCTGGGGCGGCTGGATGCCTGGGTGACCGAGGTTGCAGACCAGCGCCAGAAGAGACCCGAATCTCTCCAGCTCGCTGGGCAGGGGGGACGGCACTTACAAGGGGCTGGTCGGTCGCGACGGTCTTGCTCGCTCACCTACTCCACCCACAATCCTGGAGCCCGGCTCTAACGACAGGGGGGCGGGTCTACCGCCGGTTCCTACAACCGAAAAGGAGGAAAAGGCAGTGAGGATGTACCGTGGGTTTAAGAGACCGTTACTCGTAGTGGCGGTAGCGCTGCTTGCGCTGGCTCTGGCGCTGGTTGCAGTGGGTTGCGGCGAGAAGACGACCGAGACCACCGCGACCACTGCTGCTGGTGGCACCGCGACCACCGCCGCTGGAGGGACTGAGACCACTGCTGCTGGCGGTACCGAGACCACCGCTGCCAGCGGGGAGGTCATCACTCTCAAGTACGCTGACCAGAACGCGGTCACCGGCTGGGAGGGCGCCAACGCTGCCACTCCCTGGCTCGACCAGATCGAGCAAGCCTGTGGTGGCAAGGTCAAAATCGAGCGCTTCTTCGGCCAGACCCTTATGACCGGTAAGGACACCTGGGAAGGTCTTAAGAGCGGAGTTGCCGACTTCGCGTGGTGTATGCACGGATACTGGGCCAATCTGACCCCGCTGGCCGATGTGGTAACTCTGCCCTTCCTGCCGTACGACAAGGGCGAGTTGGGCGGGGCTGTCCTGTGGCAGCTGTACCAGGAGTTCCCGGCTCTCGCCGAGCAGTTCAAGGATAACCACCCGGTTCTGATGTGGACCTCCAGCCCTTACTACCTGCTGACCACCAAGAAGCCGGTCTACAAGCCAGAAGATATGAAGGGCCTCAAGATCCGTGCCCTGGGTGGTCCTCCCACGCAGCTGGTGGAAGCTCTCGGTGGGGTGGCGGTGAGCATGCCTATGCCAGACACTTATCAGGCGCTGCAGACCGGCGTTCTCGATGGCATCCTCACCAACTGGGAGTCGCTCTATTCCTTCCGGCATTATGAGGTGGGCAAGTACCTGACCTTGGTACCTTTCCACACCGCCTACTTCAGCCAGTCTTTCAGCAACAAGACCTGGAACAGTCTGCCCGACGACGTGAAGGCTGCTATCGAGAGCGTCAGCGGTCTCAAGGGGTCGATGTTCTGGGGCCGCAACATGTTCGATACCTGCGTCGAGGCCATCGACAAGATAATCGCGGAGAAGGGCATCAAGCTGGAGCGGATCGAGCCCAGTGAGGAAGAGATCAAGACCCTGTGGGAAGAGAAGTACGGGCGTCCCATGTGGGACGAGTGGGTCAAGAAGATGGAAGCGGCCGGCCACAAAGACGCTCAGGCCATCCTTGACCGCTGCCTCGAGCTGATCGCGAAGGGGATCCCGCAGGCGTGAGCTTCGTTCTCCAGGGGTGCGGGCAGACTACTAGCAGAAAGCAGCAATAGTGAAACTGACTAGCGCTTTCAGAAAACTGGACCGAGCGCTGAGACGGGCAGTCATTGTGCTACATGGAGCGGGGAGCGGCATCCTTGCTGTGATGATGCTTTTCACAACAGCGGATGTC
>Ga0116210_1001952_pt1 | contig 13721 bp, 10 predicted proteins | sample TshhotsprinmetaG_FD_94483 | JGI IMG/M metagenome (GOLD analysis project Ga0116210, IMG submission 94483) | Hot spring microbial communities from South Africa to study Microbial Dark Matter (Phase II) - Tshipise hot spring metaG | ecosystem: Environmental > Aquatic > Thermal springs > Hot... | reverse complement strand
TCCTACACCATATCATGATGCGTCATTTTTGACAGGGATACAGTTACCTCAACGACAGCCAAATCCAAACAGCAGTTTACGTCCACCGTATGCGCCACAGCCGAACCCTGCATCACAGCCGAATCCTGCATCACAGCCGAATCCTGTACCGCAGCCGAATTTTGTGCAGCAGCCGAATTTTGTGCAGCAGCCGAATCCAAATGCACAGCCGTTCCAACCATTGGGTTGGCTTACAAACGCGCAGGGATTTTTAAATATGCTTCAAAATCTCAACGCGACTCCAAATAAACCGTAATACAAAAAAAATGTAACACAATGTATGTAGTATATAGTTATGGCTCAAAACAAAAAACAAGTAGTGCAAACAGGTAGTTCAATACCGATTTGGAAGCATGGCTTTAAGAATTTCGGTCCTTGGGCATTAGTGCAGCAATCGATACAAGCAGCAAAGAATTCAGGAACTCAGCCCAATCCATCTGGAACTCAGCCCAATCCATCTGGAACGCCACAGGCTGGTTCTGGCGGAGCTGGAATGGGAGTATATGACGATATAGTTCAATATATGGATAAAAATAAACTGAGTTATTTTAGTGGTTCTGTCCCAGATACAGAAAAGCAAAAAATGTTAGATGAGAATTGGAAAGAGCAATACGCTGCTGGCAAACAATGGATAAACGATGTTAATACTAATCTTATCGACAGAGTCAATAGTGAAATGGACAAGCTTGATAAAAAAGCATTGGGTCAAGTAGAAGGAACTGCCGAACAGAAATGGAAGCAAGATGGCTTGGGTGGTTCCGATACATTGATAGGCGAAACAGGAACATTAAGTTTAGGGGCACCTAAATACAGTCCGCTTGGCTATATCCCACCAAAACGTGAAATTGCAGATAATAAAAACATTCAGCTAACGCGTGAACAAGACAAGCAGCCAAAGCCAAGTGGTTATTTTGGTACCGGCGGAAGTCAACAGCCACAATATTTCGGCTATTCTACATTGGGTATAGATTCGGGCAAGCATCAAATCGTTGGTATAGCTACAGGCAATTCGACACATAACGGTTTAGCTAACTTGTGGGAGAGAGCGTTTAACAAACAAGAATCATTTGATAAACTTGCTGGTGAATCTAAAACAGCATTGCAACCAAACTTAAAAAGAGGTTTAGATCCATTATTTACACAGCAGTATGATTTCATAAGCAGAGATTTTGATCCAAAGACTAATCAGTGGTCGGAGAAAAAAGAAAAGCTTACGTTGCCTCAGGTACTCGAAAAGACAATGGTTGCAATTTCAGACTCAATGGGATTAACATCAAGAGTAAACGACAAAGTAGTTACCGATGCGATATTAAAACAAAACGCCAAATTCCCAATTGTTGTCGATGCCAATGGTAATACATACATCAACAAATATTATTTACAGAGTAGTCAGGGTAATCGCGATCAATTGCAACTAATCGCAACTGGAGCTATTAGTAACTTAATGGGACAACAAACTACAACAGGTTTGCATCACATGACAGATGCAATGAAGAAGAACAACGAAGCAATAACACGCCAAATAGTGAAATCGAACCTCAATCCAAGAGCTGGACTTACAGCTGGAGAATATCATTATATATTCACAGACGTAATGATGACATCGTTAGCCGAAGCACTAACAAAGGGACGTAATGGAAGATTAACAATTAAGTCTGCAACTAAATAATTTGGGGGGATGAAATGGCTGTAAGAAGACTTGACCCTGAAATAGTACAACCACCAGATCCGTATGAGCCAACGCCATCGCCATATGGATGGCAACCATCATATCATGGTGATGAACCTATTTGGGATGTAATTAGCGAGGGCTTAGACAAAAAGAATAAAAAAAAGCTTGCAAAGAAACAGCCAACTCAACAAAAAGAGGAGGAACCGGATCCGCGTTCTTGGTGGGAGAAGTTATACAAACCAGACCCAAGGGAAGTCAAGAAAAATATCTCTAAAATCAAAGAAGGTATGCAAAAAGATTTGCAGGTCGGCATAGATCCACAAAAGGCGTTACAGTATAGATATGCAACGCCAACTGATTTTACTCCAGACAAGGTTGGCATCGGAATTAAATATGGGAAATTAGTAGTTGAAGGAGACAAGATATACAGAACAAGAGAATTTAACGGGAACGTTGAACCTGAAATATTGCCTATTGCCGTAATAAATAACAAGGGCAACATTCAGGTATTTAAATATAATGGTGTAGATAGAAACAAATTTGACCAATACACTTCAAAATCAAGAACAGAATTAGCAAAAAATTGGAAAAGCGATGCTTTCGAAGCGTTTAATCAAGGACTTGAAAAAAGTGTGTTAGCACCGCTAACAACTGTAAACAATATTTTTGGTGATAAATCTATAAGATACGAAGCAACGCATACGCCATTCATAACACATGCTAAATCAAAGCAATATGAAGATTACAGAACAGCTGGCGAAATCGCTGGTGAGATAGGGAAGGCTGTTGTTCCATTGAGTGTTGCTGGGAAATTTAAGTTAGGCGCACAAATGTTGGATAAAGCATGGAAGGTTGGTTTAGCTACAAGTGCGATTCAGGAAGTGCCACAATTAGCAAAAACGTTGCACGATGATGAAATGCAACCATTCGGAGCGGTAATGTCCTCCGCTCTGAATACTGCTGCCAACATCGCCGGTGTTAAAAGTGGTATGAAAGCAGCCGAAGCGATGCATAAAGCAATCGATGCAGGTAACCGCATACGTGGTGTAGCGAAAACTGCTGGAAAAGAAGTGGCGAGACAAACAGCCATAGCTGCTATGCCAACGGCACATGCGCAATTTGCTGCTATGGCATCGAAGCAGCAGTTTGCGAAGGAAATGAACAAGCAAGGTTTTGACTATGAAGCGTATAATGATTTTCTTAAAGAATATTTAGCGAATCTGGGCACTGTTGGTGCAGTCAATATCATTACAGAATTAATGGGTATAGGTGGTGCATATCGCGCGAAACAAGCGAAAGAGACAGGAAAGCCATTACGAAATGTTGTGTCCCGGTTTTTTGCTCCGGGAGCCGAGCGAGTTGATGATTTCGCGACTCTTAGCACTCACAGATTAGGTGGGGATATTCCTACAAAAGAATGGATTGATAAAACTATTACAGAGGCTAAACAGGGTGATGTAATTCGCAAGCCAAAAGATGAACAAAGATTGCGTAAAATTCTCGAGTTCCAAAAGCAGAAAATGGGTGGCGACGCAGGGGATCATCTCATTAATTATTTTAACGATAGCAAAGATAACGTGTTTACAAGTCAGGATGTCGAGACCGCTATAAAAGATGCGTATGGGAAAGGCATTATAAAATCACCCGAAGATGAACAATCTTTATATACATTATACAGAAGACACATATCAAATCCGGAAGAAACATATAATTACATAGAGAACCTTGTTAAACGTGGCTACACAAAAGAAGATATATTAAATTTATATGACCAGAAATACACAGCCGAATCGAACACGAAGAACAAAAAGGTTCTTGGTTTTATTAACCCAGAGTTGCTAACTGCTACAAAGGCTAAAAAGAACGAAATGCGTCAGGCAACAAGAAATGCAGTAGAGCGTATTTATCATCAAATCGAAGAGAATTTAGCAAGCCAAGTTAAGCCAGACGAGACTTCGACAATACAGCCAACTGAACAGACGAGTGATACAACACCAGAAACACAACAACCAACGGATGTAGTTAAGTCGGCAACAGTTCCAGATAGAAAATTAACATTAGAAGATTTAGACGAATTTTACAATACATATGCAAATCAGTATCGTGATGCTCGTATAGACCAACATCTTGATCAGAGAGTTTCTAATGCTCGCAATAAAGCAAACAGTATCTTAAATTTATACTATCGAGTTACTGGCGAGCAACCATTTGGGAAACCATATGCTGAAATTATAGATAGAGTAGGAAAGCATTTAAATGGTGAAGAGCCATCACGAACAATCACCAAAGATCCCGGTTTGAACATTTTAGATGCTAAACAGCAAGGGGATGTTGTTAGTGAGCTTGCTGGATTAGGTGACATGCAGTACGTTGTGAAGAACATGCTTGATGAGTTAGACGAGCAGTCGTTACAACGTGGTGTTGTGTATTCAGATTCTCAGTATAACGCAAAGTTATCCAAATTGCTTGGCGGTAAGTCTGCGGTTGATTTTGCGAACATGGGGAGTAATACGGAACGTGCAAAAGTCTTGGCGATGCAATTAAACGGCAAAATTACTTATGGAGAATTAGTCGATAAATTATCGAATGAATTCGGTTTAATGATTAACAAGGATGATTTGCACCGTCGTCTTGGTGTTGTAGAAGACCCTGCGCTTAAAGGAGCTACAAAAGGAGAACCAATAGGTGAAGAAACAGCGACAGAGCAATTAAACAATTTACCATCAAACACAACACAAGAGACAAAAACTGCGACAGCAAGTAAACGGACGGAGAAGACCGATAGACTATCAAAGAAATCACAAGAAATCACAACAGTTGAGCAGACTGTGAAGGCATTGCCAGCGCCAGAAGAAACAAAACAGGACGACCCAAATGTGATTGCAGTGGAAGATGCTTTTATGAAAGCAAAAATAAAGCAATTAGTAAAGCAAAAGGATATAAAAAACATAGACCCTGAAACAGCGAAAATGGTGTCGTCGCATCCAGAGGTTGCATATGTATTTATGAGTAAAACGAAACAAATAGAATCCGCAAAAGATGTAGTAGCCCAATTAGCAAAAGACGAGTTTATTAATCTCGAGAATGCGATAAAGAATGGTGAGATAACAGATCCAAACACGCAAAAGATTGTAAATGATATTCGCTTCTACGCAAAGAATGATGATAGATTGCAGGATGCGTTTCGCAAGTATTTAGATGGCAACAAACGTTTATCAAAAACGATTAAGGGCAAAATCGAAACACTATTAAATAATGAGTTATCAAACGTTAAAGAATCGTATCATCAAGCAATTAACGATTTATATGATGATACAGCGGATTTGATACATAAATATTTGACTGGTAAAATTATTGATGATATAAAGGCTGATGAAACTTCAACACAAACTGTCGATAGTGAACGGCAACAATTAAGTACCAATGAAAATGTTAGCGCTATAAATGAACAAAACAATCTGGATGCCACAACAGAACCGCAGACTTCACAATCTGTTGCAGAGTCGCCAGCAGTAAAAGAGTTGCCACCAACTGAAACAGTGCCAGAAGGTGAAATAAAAAAAAAAGAATACGGCGAATCACAAAAAAGTGATACGCAAGAAGGGGCGATAAGCAACCAGGAAGAAGCTGTAAATACAGGTCATTCCGCCATAAAAGGAATAGAACCCATCGCGTCGCAACAACAACCACCAGCAGTCATAGAGGAACCAACGACTGCTGGTGCCACTGACAAGATTGAACCGCCAAGCGAAAATATCACGTCAACGCCAAAACCTGAAGATGCAATTATACCACAAAATAACGAGCAAAGCTTTGTATCGCAGAACACATCTGACAGACAACAAATTGCGAATACAGAGCAGACGCACGATACAAAGGAAGGAGTTGCGACACGACAGCAGACCGATGCCAATGCTCAGCAACCGGAGCAAGCCATACAACAAACCGAAGTTACCGCAAACGAGCAGGAAACGCCAAGTATTACACCAGAGCATGAAACTGAAATGCAAAACGCTTTCGCACTAATTGACCATGTGTCAAATACTATCAATGAGATAGATAATTTATTAAAAGATAACGGCATAGATTTTAGCGAGGCAACGACCAAACCGAAAAAACGGAAATCTAAAACCGAAACTAACGAAGAACAAGTGGAAGCGCCGCAACAATCAAGACGTGGCAATCAAGGCAAAGAACGCGTATCAAAAGAACAGTTCGATTTAGAAGCTGAAGTAAACAAACTAAACTCCGAAATATTACAGCTTGAAGATGCGATGTCTAAAACAAAAGACAGCAAGCATTCTAAACGGTTACGTAAACAAATTTTTGATAAGAAAGAGCGTATAAGATTTTTAAAACAACAGTTAAAATCAAAGGGTTATAATAGTCTGGCGCAAATAAAAGAAAACGTAATTAATAAACTTGATGATTGGATTAGTAGAAATGAACGCTATGAGGATGATTATGTTAGTATTTGGAAAGATGGAGACAAATTAAAAGTTACATTTAAGACAACTGTTAGGTCTCCGCAGTTATCTAACTTTGCAAATACATTTGGGCTTAACGATAAAGAATTAAGTAAAGTTTTCTTTGGTGTAAGTAAGGATAAGGCAATAACGAGGGGTCTCACAGCTACATTTGCCGTCCCACAATCTAACGCAATAAAAGCAAGCTTGAAAAGTTTTAGCGACGAAATTGCTGGTATCGGTTTATTGATGTATAGTGGCAATCAACAAAACGACGATGAAGAAATAAAAGAAGGTAATATATTAAGCACATTGGCTGCAGTTGCTGGGACAGCTTTGGTTATGCGTGGTGCAGCAAGATATGCTCAAACGAAGCCAAATAGCAAGATCGCCAAATTGATGGAGCGTCTTGGTGTATCTAAAATGTTTATTGACCAGCCAATACCAAACGACAAAGTATTTGAACGATACAAAGCTGATATGTTGCGTAAAGCAGAAAATCCAAGTGAACAACAAAAATTAATTAATAAATATAACCAATACGAAGTAGCTGGAAAGGATACGGAAGAATCTACGATTTCATTGTTTCGCTCCCTTAACCATATACAAAGTGATGCCGAACCTGTAATTGAGTTGAAGTCAGCATTCTACAATGGCAAAACAAAAGCCAATGAAGCTATGCAACAAATAAGAAATGCTCAGGACTCTTATACTTCCGCTTTGGATCATTTTTATCGTCTTTATGCAGAAAAAGTAGGAGATAAATCAAAGAGTGAATTACAGGAAATATTAATTAAAACGAACGATGATTTATTTTCGGATGCTATTAATATTAAAAAGAATTTAAATCCAGAAGAATCGCGCATAAGGTTAAGCGAATTAAATACATCAGAATATTTAAAGAATAAAATGAAGGCTAACGGAATTGCAGATTCAATGCTTGACGATGCCATTGTTGTTTACGAACAACAGCGTAAAGTAATCGAAGCAATCACGGAACATCAAGCCAATGCAAATTTATTACAGAAATATGGATACACAATTGAAGAATCCGTACAAATCACAGAAAAAATAAATCAAGAATTATCAGCTGTTCAACTTGAAGCTAACGATATACGTGCTCAAATAGCAGAGCGTATAGAAGCAATAAAACAAACAGAGGCATATCAAAAATTAATCGATACAAAAAATAAGGCGTCAGGACGCATATTAAGAGATTTGCGTGCTGCCGAAAAAATATTGAGTAACGATAAAGAGCTTGCAGTATTAAACGCCCGTCTATCTATAACAAAGAAGAAGCTTGACAACTTCAAAAATGAACTGTCTGCAATAGATGAGCACACCAAGTTTGTGTTGATGTCATCACAAATGCACTACATGCCTGAACGTTGGACTTATCAACGTAGTAAAGGAGATTATGGTTTATCAATTTATATGATAGATTCAAATGGAAAGCGTTTATCATCTTACGACGACAAAGTTAATCTGTTTAAATTCTTTAAAGATACAAAGGAGCGTAATGCTTATTTAAATGATTGGTTAGAAAAGCACAATGCTAAACCTCTGGATTCTCCTGACTATCCAAACGTATGGGAAATCGAATATACAGATGTCGATGGCAACAAGATAAAAGGGCGCGTAAAAGTAAAAGAAGACTTAAATGTTCGAACTATCGAAATGCTTGTGGCGCAAACTACAGCTGCGATGCGAAGACGCTTCTTTGCTTTATTAAGAAAAACCGCTGATTACAATATAAACAAAAAAGAATTAATCGAAGAATTAAGCAAATTAAAAAGCGAAATACCCGCAGACGAGTCTGTTCCATCAAGTGAATTTGATGAAGGCACCACAAAAACAATCAATGACACGATAGAGGCGTTAGAAAAATTGAACACGCAAAATATCGACTCGCAAGTCTTAGAAGATATATTCGCGTATGTCTTGAAGCCAAAATCAAAGAGTTTAATCGAAACTAAAAACACTCGTGGATATAAAGATGAAGACGATAGGTGGATTGATTTGTGGGATGCTGGTATACAACGCATGGTTAATCGCATATCATCACAATACGCAAATGGCAGTTTAAAAAATGCTGTTGAGAAACAGATATTAGAAACAAAGACACTTGGGATTAATAATACATACACTGAATTTCTTGATGGATTGCATGGTGATTTACTGTATTCGCCAGCGAGTAAATCATTTGCAGACAAAGTATTGTCGCCAAAATTTAAACGCGCTTGGCAGGTAACAGAAAGCATAATGACTGCTGGTGCATTAGGTTGGAATACATTATCTGGTATTAAAAATAAATTGGGTGGTTTTACTACTGCCAGCATACAATTGGTGCGCAAATTTGGTATTAACAATTTACCTAAAATAGTAAAAAGCATGGTAACTGCTCCACGCGGTGAATTGAAATTTTTACGCAACATACAGTCGGATAATATATACGGAAATATACTTGATGACATTCGCAAAAGAATTATTGAAGAAGGTATTCCAGTAACAACAGCCGTCAAGTCGTTGGACGATGAATATAGTAATTTAATGGGTAAGGTGTCGAAGGTTAAGGACAAACTATACGCATTAATGCGTCTAACAGAGATATCTAATCGTTATGAAACGGCAATGAGTTTTGCGCAGGTGTACGTTGATACAAATCCATTCGAAAAGTCTGGTTTAACTAAGGACGGGTACATATCACAGGTTGTAAAGAAGGCAGCTATCTTTGTTGGAGAGACGCAAGGTATGTTTGATTTTATATACAGAACTCCTGTTGAAAAGTTTGTTATAAAGGAGGTGCCATTTTTAGGAAGATCATTTTTAACACTTGTATCGCCGACTATAAATCATCTCGCGTTAGTTAGTAATATGTATAAGCATGCCATCAAAGCAAGTGATAATACTGCGAAAAGAAATGCGGTTGCTGGCGTATTATCTCAGGTTGTGGTTGCATCGATGTTGGGTGGCGTCGAGTTTGTAGTAGGGCTATGCGATGCATTAAAAGTAAATGATATATTAAGTGGTGGTGATGAAAAGACTATCGACAAGTTAGATGGCGATTTGAGAGAGGCGCTTTACGATGCTGGTTTCGGTAACGAGACGATAGATAAGATAGTAAAGTCTGCACGTTATGGGATAAAATCAGCGTTGCTGGATGTAGATTTACATATGGATATATCAGCGTACGAACTATTAACTCCATTTATGATGAGAGCTATTGCGGAAACATTCGCTACTGATATTCCTAATATTTTAGAAAATGGTGCGGATGGATTACTCGATGTGTTATCTAAACGTATTGTTGCATTGGGTCGTGCTGTCAAAGCAGGGCGACAATATGCGGTAGGCATGACTATGGATAAAAAAGGCAACCCAACCGGTGAAGAGTATGACTTTGGCACAATGGTAAAAGAAGGATTATTTGGAGAATCGTTGCATAATCGTTACTCGCGTTTAGCATCAAATTCTGCTAACTTAGCTTATTTAAATTCAGGTGGAAAGCGTAAATTTGTAAACGAGTTATTAAGTGGCGCAAACAAACAGGAATACGAGAGTAGCGACATTGACGAAGCGATAACAGTGATATTGCAGGATGAGAAACTAATAGATGATTTTTACTATAAATACAATAATGTGATTAAATCTGACGATGTAAAGGAATCCATTAATCACAACAAAGAGTTATTAGATAACTTCATCAAGTCAAATTTAAAAGAAATTTATGGATTAATGACACGAGATGATACAGGCGTAACCGGCGCAAAAGCATTTGCGAGGAAAAAGGCATCGCTATATAATTACATAGAAGATTACATATTATCATCCAAGAGAACAGAATTAGCAAATGAAATGTTTAATAGGTCAGGATTTGATGTGGAGTTCCCATCAAAAGTAGAAGACTACGACCAGCTTGATTTATCTGAGTATTTACCAGATGGAACCATGTTGATGAATTATCCGGAACAAGATAGACCATTTTATTACGCATTGTATAAATTATACAGCAAACAAAAGAAGGAGGAAGAATGAAAGATCTTGTAGTGCTTGATGGGCTTGCAGAGGCGCTCATCTTGGAAAAGCAAAGCTACATTAAAAAACTGCTTACGTATTTTTTGATAGGTAAAGCTGTAAACGAATCGAACTCACATTTAAACGTTCCGCAATTAGCGGATATGATTGGCTGTCAGGTGAATACCTTGCAGCTATGTAAACGTATCGCAACATACTTTAAAAATGATGTTGTGGCGTTTAAACATTTCATTGAGGCGAATCCTAACATTCGTTCACTTACAGCAATAAAGAAGGCGTTATTTAACGAGAGTCCAAAGACAAGTGATGCAACGATAGCATTAAACAATGCATTGAGAAATATTATCAACACAGCCAACAGTTTAGGTTTTGATGACCGTGCGGAACTAATAAAAAAAACAAATAAGTCGCTCAATCATTTTCGCAGTAAATTACCCGATAGTTTATTAATAGGAGATACGAATTACATTAAATATAATGAATGCGTATTTTGCGGAGCTTATCCACCACCAGAAGAAGGATTTACATTAAAGTTTCTTGATGAGTTTGGATTTGAGAGGGTTGCTCTACCGATATGCAACGAGTGCATTAAAAATGAAATAGAAGAACCAGACTGGAAATTAGTCGCGAAACTATATTGTGGATATGCAGTGGAGTTAGATAATGCGTTCGAAAACATTTACAAATGATACTGCGAAGCGACAATTTAGATTGGCATTACATCCTGTTGTTACAGCATACATAAAGATTATTCGCAAGTGGTATTTTTTAAAGTTCGGTGTAACAATTTCGAAGAAGCATGCTGTTGCTTTGGCAATCGCATCCATCGATGTTGTATATCCAATGAGATTGACCAGAATATCGCAGCGGTTACGTTTGATGAGCGAAGACCCGATATACATCACATTAGATAATACATCATTGTTTTTATATAATAAATTAAAATACATAGCAGGCTTATTGCCATTTTCAAACAGGCAACTCGTCGCAACAGCTTTTGTTGTATTATTTGCTTTACATGTAAAACGCGAAACAAGTAAGCTAAAAATCAAAACACTGAGAATATATACAGACGGCGTTAAAGATAAACTCGTAAAACGTTACTCCGATATTTTGTATGATAGGGTTAAAAATTAAATTTAATTCACAAATCAAATTTAGTTTTGAAATTGTAATTTTAAATTTTATATTCGCAACAAATCATTGCGTTTATTTCTATTGATTAACTACGGAGGTTTTATGGTGTCGCCAGACAGTATTAATTCAGAGTTTATACTTCGTATTAGGAGGATAATTCCATTAAAGTTTTTTGCCAATAAGATTGGAGTAAAGACGCAAACATTTTATCACAGGTTATATCGCAAATCGAAAATGAACAAATTAGAGATGAATGCGATAGCGGAACTTATCAATCAACTTATTCGCATAGGCGCTATTGACCAGCAAGAATTAGAGCGGTACAACAAAACTAACGAGAAGGAGCAAGTAAATGAATAGCGTTTATATAATAGGCAAGGTATCTGGTTTGGATAGAGAGTATGTAGAAAAGAAATTTGCTAACGCAGAAGAGCATTTAGCGAAGCATTTCAAGACTGTTGTCAATCCAACAAAGTTAGTTCCCGCAGATACGGATTGGGAGACAGCGATGAAAATGTGTATCAAAAGTATGCTTGATTGCGACGCTGTTTATGTTATGAATGATGTAAGTTCATCTGTTGGTGGGTTATTGGAATTGCATATAGCGCGTGCCTTAAAGATACCATTGTATCTTGAAGGCGACATATAGAAATAAAAATAATGTATTATTTAAAACAATTTAAAGAGGTTCATATGTGTATGGAAAGTAATTTAAAGCACGATGCAGTGCTCACATCATTAGATGTGCCGTCAAAATTACATCCACGCCAGCCAAATATGATATGCAACATCGATATGGCAGAGAGGGTAACCCAGAATGCTTACAGCGAATTAAGAAATGCTCTCGCTATAGCCGATGTTACGCTCGATGCATTCTTTGAGCAGTATATGGATGCGGAAACGTTTTTGCAGCATATATTGCCACACTGTATGCGAGCCATTACTTCAGTAAGAAGACTAAGCGCGTCAGCATACAGATTGCTATGCGACTTCTGGGAGGCAGTCGAGTGGGGGAAAATCGAGGCGATGAATGTAGATAAAATAGATAGCAACGACGACGTCAGCTATCCACTAATAAAGCATCATCGACAAGATGACTGGAAGAGTCTGAAATTCCAGCGTAGCGTTTGGATAGAATACGAAACGAAAATCTTAGGTATAGTTTTATGGTGCAAAAAACTTGGAGCGACAACGAGCGATCAGTTCACAGATGATAAAATCGAAGAGATAGAAAATCATCTATTGTGGCTTAAAGAGCTTGGAGAGGATTTATATAATTACTGCATTAGGTTAATCATTGATGTGAAGCTTGCTTTACGCTGGGCTAACAACGAAGCTGTATATCACGATACGTTAGTAAGCAAATAAAAATAATTTAATAAGGGGAATTAATATGAAAACCTATGAAGATATTCTAAACGAAATGGCTCGTAGAATCGAACGAAAATTAGAATTTCAATACGATGATGAGCCCGAAGATTTAGAGAATGCTGTATTTGCTTGGTTTAACTGTGGTGGAAGCAAAAAATTGTTTGATGATATTAAAGATATTTATGAAGATATAAGAGTAGATGAAGATTTATATTTTGATAACTACGATGATGCAATTGCATTCCTTAAGACATTAACTTTACCAATAGATAAATGTGTAGATATTATGTTAGACAATAATTATAGACCTGACGAAATTAACACAATAAGTCTTGCTAACGTATTAGCAGAATATAGGGCAAGTGCTTGTTTTTATATTCAGCTGCCAAACAACAAAGAAAATCTTGCTCACTTAGTAGCAAAAAATTTAGCGTATGAATATGGTATTATAAGTCATTTATAGGAGGATTGATGATGAATGATTTTGATGAACTCTATTGGCATTTATACGATGATATTGCGGATAACAGGGACAACAGAAATGACACCAATAGTTTATTAGCAGCGTTGAAAGATATACGCCTGCAACATTATCGCGATGTTATCGAGAAAGATATAGAGTTCCTTCTTTACAAAGGATACAGCAAACAGGAAATTACAGATGAACTAACGCATCGATATAGACAAAATTTAAATCAACGCCAAATACAAAACGCAATCGACAGTATTATTGGTAATGATTAACAGCTCACTCCTACTGTTTTACCAGCGTTAATATCCGAGATAAGCCTCGCTTAATATAATCGCCACTTCAATAAACGAACGTCCCCGCTCTTAATAAGGCTGGGGCGTTTGTCATCGCGAGAGGCTAATTTTGTCAGTGCAACTAAAGTATTATGTGTCCACAGCCTTGCTTGCTGCTTTGTTATCTCTCGAATTGTATGCAAAAAAAAATTTGCAAAAAAGTAAAATAAATATTATATTTGTAATGCAATCGATTG
>Ga0116210_1001950_pt1 | contig 13726 bp, 9 predicted proteins | sample TshhotsprinmetaG_FD_94483 | JGI IMG/M metagenome (GOLD analysis project Ga0116210, IMG submission 94483) | Hot spring microbial communities from South Africa to study Microbial Dark Matter (Phase II) - Tshipise hot spring metaG | ecosystem: Environmental > Aquatic > Thermal springs > Hot (42-90C)... | reverse complement strand
ATTTGGACTAGTAGCAATAATTTCATAAAGTTGGTCAAAAGATTTAGCATATTCTTGCTCACGGACAAGTTGAACTGAAGAAATAAATAATGCCTCCACAGAAGTATCTCGTTTCTTTTCTATGGCAACGCATGCTTCTCGAACAATCTTTTTCGTATAGTCATAGTAAACAAGGGGGTCATCATCTAAAGCAGTTAAAGCATTTTGTAATAATGTGGAATATTCTTCTTCTGATACAGAAAAAATATGATAGATTCTCTGGAATGGTCTCTTTAAAATGGAAAAAGGGTTGAAATGCAATATTAAAAGAAAAAATAATAAAACTAAAATCGTTATAATTATTAAGACTCTAACCCCCTTATTCATATATTTTACCCTCACTTTTAAGTATTATGATACCACTACACATTAATTATTTCCAACACATTTATAACATACCAAAATCATAAGACCCCATTTTATAGAATTAACATATATAAATTCAAGTAAAATTAGTTATACTTTGTAACTCCTATTTTTTTAAGGACTTCAATAACAAAGAAAAGAGGACCAATTAAAAGTTGTATTAAATTATCCATAAATGCAGGCCTCTTTTTTTCAAAAACGGTATGCCCAATAAATTGTAGGATCCAACCACCAATAAAAAGTATAAGGAAAAGCCCAATATTCAGTTTCCATGATAAAAGACTCACCCAAAATGCAATGAATAACATTGGAGTAATGATAAGTGCCATAATAAATGCAATTGTTTTATCAAGCAGAAAATAGTAAACAAAAACAGCGATGCAAAAGATTATTGAACCATTAATCCACCATGGTAAGGAAGGATAACGGAACCAGGAAAGAAAGAGAAGTATGGAGAAGATAATGGTAGGGATCCCAAAATAATGAGTCAATCTATTATAGGGGTTTTGATGATAACTGGCATATATATCAACTTGCTCTTTTAGAGTTTTCATAGTTGTTCCTCCATAATAAAAACAAAAAATGGTATGGTTTTTATTTCATCTTTATGGTAGGTGAAGGATGGCGTTTGCTTTTTTCTCAAGTTTTTTACATACATTTTCGGGTGTGTCCATTAGAGTAAGTACCTCTAATTCTGCACTTTCGACCATATCCCGAACTTGTTGCCATCCTGATAAATTAGGCTCGGGTCTTGCAAATTGCAAACATTCAAACGGAACTTTTGCGTATGGTTTCTCCTTCCAGAATCTCTGAAGTTTGGGATTTTCTGCAGATGACCTGCGAATAGGTATATACCCTGTCTCAATTGCCCAATTAACAACATTCTCTTTCGAGGTCATAAAACGGACAAACAACCATGCTCGCTTTTGTTGTTCTGGGGTTGTTTTAAATATTGTAATATTAGGACCAAATAAAACAGTAACAGGACGAAAACCTGTAGCATAAGGAAGTGGAGCTATCCCCCAATGAAAAGTCCTTTCTTTTTCGAGCAATTCTAATGCAATGCGTAAAGAACTGGAACGAATCATATAAGCAATTTCACCTTTTGCAAAGGCGATCTGGTCGTCAAATGTACCGGGGGTTATTACATAAGCAAGGTCTTCCTTAATTAATCTCTGAAGGAACGAAAACACTCGAACTGTTTCAGGAGAGTTAAACAATGTTTCTCGTCCTTTTACAATTTCACCGCCAAAACTATAAATCATTGCAGAGACAGTGGAACAGTCAATAGAAATAGCAAAGCCTTTTTTCCCTGTCTTCATTTTTACCTTTTGCAAATGCTGATAGAAATCATCCCATGTTATAGGAACACCTGATATTCCCGATTCCATTAGAACATCTCTGTTATAGTATAAAACCAATACACTTTTTGCTAAGGGGAAGGAATACAATTTGTTGCCAAAATCTGCATAACGATTGGCCGTAATTACAGCGGGGAAAAAATCGGCGAAATCTTCTTCAGATATACCTATTTCAGGGCTATTTAAATACTCATCCATAGGAACTACCGCTCCTGTTGGAATGTATTCACTTGTCATACTTTCATAAGAGACAGATAAGGCCGGTAATTTTTGAGCCTGTATGCTTGCTGATACCTTTCTAAATATCTCTGCATACCCACCCGCCTTTTCTACTTTAATTGGTAATCCAGGATAACGCTCATTAAATTCATTCGCTTTTGCTTTTATAAACACTGCACTTTCCGCTGTTTGTCTATCCCAGAAAACAACATGTGATGGATTCAATGGAGCAAACCCTTCATTGGAAGGGAAAAAACAACCATTACTAAAAATAAGAATTTGTATTACTAATAAAAGAAAAAAGTAAAAAATACTTTTATCTATTTCTTTTCTCTCAAACATCGTTAACCTTTCAGTCCAATACGAATGGATTCCTGGAAAAAGTATTTCTGAGCTATCAAGTAGATAACGATTGTGGGTAAAGCAACAATTGTAGAAGCAGTCATTAAAAGATTTACACGCACTCCCGCATCACCAGAAAAAACCGTCAAACCAACTTGCACAACCCGCTTTGCTTCATCTGCGGTTATTATTAATGGCCATAATAATGAATTATAACTATTTAAAAAAGTAAACAAAGCAACTGTAATGAGTGCGGGTTTCACAAAGGGAACTGCTAAATATAACAAAAATGAAATATGCCCACAACCATCAATTTGTGCTGATTCATAATAATCATCAGGAAGAATCATAAATGCTTGTCGAATTAAAAGAATTGAAAAGGCATTGGCACACCATGGAATGATCAGACCGAGATAGGTATTGTACCAACCCAATTTACTAATCAGAATAAAGTTTGGAATTAATACCGACTCAAATGGGACCATCATTGTAGCCATTATAATTGCAAAAAGTATCGGTTTTCCAAAGAACTTCAACCGGGCAAAAACATAACCCGCCAATATTGAATTTACACAAACTATAATGGTAACGATACCCGCAACTAGGAATGAATTAAAAAAATATTTTCCGAATGGAGCAAATTGAAAAACACGAATCCAGTTTTCCCATTGCCAATGTGATGAAAAAATCCACAAAGAAGGTGTCGTTGCTTCTTCCAGAGTCTTAAAGGAAGCCGTAAACATCCAGAGAAAAGGAAAACTTACTATAACCCCAAGAAGAAACAAAATAGAATATATCAAAGAATTCAAGAAATACCGAAACAAAGGCAAATTTAATAATGAATAGGGACTCTTATTATTTAACAGATTATTGATAGAAAACATATCGCCTTGACCACTGCCATTGAATAAAAGTTAAAGTCATAATAAAAACACTTAAGAAAATTGCTACCGCAGAACCATATCCCCAGTATCCGTATTCATAAAATTGTGAATAAATATGTAGCATCAAATTTTCAGTTGTCCCCATAGTCCTACCACCGGAGGGACTTAATGCGTAAAAACTACTGAAAGACTGCAAAGAACGAATTAATTGAACAGTAATTAAAAAAAGCCATGTTGGGGTCAATAAAGGCATTTCAATATGAAAAAGGATCTGCAAGGAACGGGCTCCATCTATCCGAGCCGATTCATAATACTCCTTTGGGATTGTGCTTATCCCTGCAAGAAATACTACAACCGCAAAACCAAAGGTATGCCAAACATCGAATAAAGATATACAAGCCAATGCAAGACTGGGACCGTATTGAGGGGGTATCATTCCACCTGTGAGAATGTGCAGTACTCCACGAGGTTCTAAAAGCCATTTCTGAATAGGAAATCCTAAAGAATCTAAAAGGAAATTAAAAAGACCGGATTGGGGATTATAAAATATTCGCCATACCATTGCAACCGCAACGGTTGAAGTTACATAGGGGACAAAAAATAGAATTCTAAAAAAGATTTTACCCCTACTGATTTTGGATAATAAATAGGCAATACAAAAACCTAAAATTAATGTTGCAGGAACAGTCATCATGGCATAGTAAATTGTTACTTTCAGGCTCTGCCAGAACAACGGATTCTGAAAAGCAATATGATAATTTTTTAGTCCTACAAAGTCTCCTATATTCCTTTTCCCACCCCATAGGCTTAATTGGAAAGCATAGAAAAGAGGGAGGATAAAAAAAGGAATCAGAACCAGGAAGGAAGGAAATAGCATAACCAGAGCAGAAAATAAATCATAGTGTTTTTTATTTTCTCTCGTTGAAAATAGCAAAGACCTTCTCCTTATTTATTATGCTATTTTCATATAAAACAATCCAAAAATAAAAATTATAATGAACAAATCCTATCCGATAATACATCTTGCTAAGAATTCGATGGTTTTTAAAACGGCACCCTGATTTTGCAAAACAATCTTTCGTGCCCTTGTCCCATAGTTTATTGATTCGTAAGGGGAAGAGAACAATTTTTTTAATAATAAGGGGAGTTGATTAAAATCATCCAATTGAATAGCACCGTTCCCTTCTAATAATTTCTCTACAGATTCTTGAAAATTTCTCATATAGGGACCAAAGATTGGAACGACTCCCAGTCCTGCCGGCTCAAGTGGATTATGTCCATCAACACCCGGGAACCAACTCCCACCAATTATAGCAACTGTTCCAATAGAATAAAACGGAATTAATTCGCCTAAGGTATCTACAACAATTATTCGTTCTCCTTGACTTTTCTTATTTTTTAGATTGTCACTCCTTAATAGAATATCTCCTAATTCAAATTGAGTAAGAATTACATCTTTTTTATCAGGATGACGAGGAGCAAGAATAAGCCATAAGTCTGAATATTTTGTTATAAATGCATCCCAAATTTTTTTAGCAACTTTTTCATCTCCATCTCGAAGACTACCAAAAACAATTACTTTTCCATCCGATGGTATTCCTAAAGAAACTCGAAGTCTACTTCTTGTCCGAAAATCTACCTCTGTTACGACTGCATCGTACTTGATATTTCCAACGATATGGACCTTCTCCATGTCCGCACCTAATTCCACAAAGCGGTTTGCATATTCTTCTGTCTGTACTAAGATAAGAGATATACATCCTAATAGTTTTTTGTATATCTTTTCCCACCGTCGATAAGTATGAAGAAATCGGTCACTAATTCTCCCGTTAATAATTGCGATTGGGACATTAAACTTATATGTTTTTAATATCAAATTAGGCCATAATTCGGTCTCAACCAAAACCAACATACGAGGGGCTATTCTTTTTAAGAACAGTTCCACTGATTTTGGATGGTCAAAAGGACACCATGTAATATAGACAGGAAAATTTTTATATTTTTTTTCTGCTTGTTCATAACCACTTATAGTGTTAACCGTCAACAGGAGTGGAATATCCGGAAATTTTTGTATCCACTGCTCAAGAATGGGAGATATTTGATTAACCTCTCCTACACTGCAAGCATGTATCCACAAAGGTTTTTTTATATCAGGGATAGGAGGTGTAAATCGATGTTTTAACAGAGAATACTTTTTACTAAAACGGAGGTAAATCTTTGCAAAGGGGGTCAATATTCTCCACAGCCAATTATATAAAAATAACAACATAACAAGTCAATCGTATCCTTTTCCCCCTTTACAAAAAATATATAGATTAAAACCGATAAATATTGCAGAATATCTAATGATTATGAAGTCTCTTTTCCAACGCTGAAGAATCGTGCACCTGTCGTATCGATAATATCTGGGGTAACAAAAATCAACAAACTGGATTGTTGAACCTCTTTTGATTTTCCACGGAAGAAAAATCCGATCAATGGGATATCAGCAAGATAAGGCATTTTTTGATTGCTGTGTATCGTTTTATCCTGAACCAGACCACCTAACACTAATGTATCGCCATCGTGAACAATAACATTGGTCCATGCCGCTTGCCATGAAGTCGTTGGCAAGATAATTTCTGTTGTTACTTGTGTTGTCCCGACAACACTCTTCTGTTCGAATTTCTTTTCGCCAATTCGTGCCCGGACTTCTGGATTCAACCAGAGACGGACCTGGTCGTTATCACGAATTTGTGGGGTTACAGAAAGAGCAATACCAAAATTGAACGGGCTAAACTGGGGTTGTGTAATTACGGATTGTGTTTGAGAAGCACCGAAACCTCCATCAGATACATATACTTCATTATATACCTGTGTAAGGTAATATTCGGTCTGGAAATCAGCAACTACTGCAGGTTTCCTGTTCATAGTCGTAACACGGGGAGCACTCAGTAATTCTGACTCCCTCAAACTATTTAGATAGTCAAAAGCCACACCTAATTGGTCTCCATCTGCATTATCAATTATTTTGGTTATTAGGCTTAGAGTAGATGCGGCGGCTGCGGGAGCCGGCGGACTAACTAATCCGGAAATTGTTCCCTGTGTTACAGAGTTGCGAACGACAGAACTACCATCCGGACGAACATAAAATGGAACTTCTTCATCAACACCGTCACCGTTTATATCATAACTATAGGTTTGTTGCGAGAGATAATCATTTTGACGTACTCTATTATTTAAGTCACTCAGGTTTCCTGTCCAATTGAAACCTATTTTCTTTAAATCTTCTATACGAACTGTCAAGAATTTTGCTTCAATACTTACCTGCTTGGGTGTAACATCAATTTGTCCTAAAATCTGTTCAAATTTGTCAAGATTTGTAGGAGTGTTTGTAACGATAAGCATATTTGTTGCTTCGTTATACGCAATTTTTGATAAAACTTCACCCGTATAAGGTTCTTTTACAGGAGGTATTGCATCAGCAAGAATTTGTAGCCCTGATAACTCTGCTTCTTCAAAACCTGCACCTGCACCTAACTGGGCTGTTCCTGCTGCACCACCATATCCTGCTGTTGGGGTCCCCGTAGCAAGGGCACCTCGACCACCTAAACCGCCAGCTCCTGCACCTGTTCCCGCCTGAACAATACCAACGGGACCCAATTCACCAACAATCTGGTCACTAATAGAAGAGAACATATCGGAAATATTACTTAATGTCGTTACATCTCTACCAAAACCACCCATACCGCCATACATACCATACATACCTCCGCCATACATTCCACCCATGCCACCTCCATACATGCCACCCATGCCACCTCGATAACCGCCCATTCCGCCATACATACCGCCTCCATATCCACCATACATACCTCCGCCATACATTCCACCCATGCCACCTCCATACATGCCACCCATGCCACCTCGATAACCGCCCATTCCGCCATACATACCGCCTCCATACATGCCACCCATGCCACCTCCATACATGCCACCGCCATATATTCCACCGCCATAACCTCTTCCACCAAAACTACCCATACCGCCATACATACCACCACCTCCCATACCTCCCATACCACCAACACCACCGAACGGATTTCTCAATACTAACTTAAACAAGCGGTCCGCTCCAACATTCCTCATTTCATAGAAACGAGTTTCTAAAGATTCAAAACTTTCCTGACGAATAATTTCGGGTTTACTAATCCAGACAAAACCCGGCTGGACAGAGAAATCCAAACCTAATGGACGTAACAGCGCTTTCAATGCCTCGCGTAATGTAACATCTTTAAGGCTAATATAGGGGACAATACCATCAGACTTCGTTCCGTAATAAACATCAGATGAAACTCCAATCCCCGTCTGTCCAGGTACAGTACCATAGGGAGCACCTAATCCTCCACCCTGAAGTCCGCCACCAGGACCTACGCCCGGTCCTGTTCTCAAACCAACACCACCGGGACCTGCGCCTGGACCTGCCATAGGTGGACGCATTCCCCCGGGAGCACCAAAAGGTTGTCCCGGTGCTCCAGGCATTCCCATAGCACCAGGTTGAGCAGGTTGACCACCTGCCTGCTGAGGTTGTTGCTTTGTTGGAGGTTCTACTGCTCGATTATCAATAACAATATTAACACCATAACTATCTGAAATAAATGTTGTAATTTCACTAATATGAATATCCTCAAATTCAATACTAACAATTGAATCTAATGCTTTTTCTAACTCACTTACTTTCGTTACAGGAGCCAATTCTTCTTCAATTTCAGGAACTGTAAACTTGTAAGGCTTTATCCCTCGTGCATCAGCACCTTCGGGAAGTTGCTTTTGTTTCTCAATAAAGTCCTTGATTCTCGCACGGTCTTCCGTAACTTTTCTTTCTGAGTCCTTTATGGACTGTTGATGAAGTTTAATTGTCGCCTGATGAAGCCCCTCACGAGCAATATCATTTTTAGGGTCAATCAATAAGATGTTGTTATAAATTTCTACCGCAATATCAAACTTTTGGGCCTCCATATACCGCTGTGCATCAGAAAGTAGTTTTTGAACTCTTTCTTTCTTTAGCTCATCCGCTGTCTTCTCAGGCATCTCGCCCGGCTGTGTTGGTTGAAATGTTTCAAAGGCTGGAGGTGGGGCTGTCTCTGTTTTTTCTCCAACTGATAATTGAAGTTGGGCGTTACATTTCTGCTGATAAACCTGTGCTTCTTCATGATTAGGATCTAAAGCAAGAGCCCGATTAAACTCTGTTAGGGCTTCGCGATAAAGTTCCTTTTTATATAGACCGACACCTCTGCGAAAATATGTTTCGGCGTTATCTTCTGTCAATTTATTTTCAGCAGAAGCATCCGATGAGGATGCTTCTTGTATCGTTACAGGAGAGATAGAAGAAACCTCCTCTGAAACGGTTTGTGCTCGAGCACTATTTATAGTCATAAGAAATATGACTGTCATATTTAATACGAACATCATTAACCCTAAATGAAGATTTTTCATGGTACGCATTCGTAATTTTTCCTCCCGTGGTCTTTTGTTGTTAACCGTTTGGAAGTTATTGTTATATTTATAATTATCTAATAAATGAAATACCTTTTTCATTTTTTTTCTACCTTATCTTCGCATTTGTAGTGTAAATCTTCTTCCATATTGTTCTGAATATATAACAATTGTTTTATCATCTGGATTAACTTGTTCAAGAATAAATTGTTCGAACTCTTCTCCTTCGTCATACCACTTTGTGGTAGAACGGGTGCGTAGTTGAGCACGCCAGCGGTCCCCCACCTGACGAATGTTAAGTAATGTAATCCCGAGATCTTTTTCTGTAATATTTTGCTGTTTCCCTTGTGAACCCGTAGTCTCACCGGCAAAATACCAGAATGGATTCTCACGCCATAGAGCAGCATAGGTACCCGGTATGGACAATGCAGGAGGCAATGGTGGCATCGGAGGTTTGAGTTCATCTGGAACCTCCTTCCTTGGAGGGGAATACACTTCCTCCTTTTCCGGTGGAGGTGGATACGCAATTACATATACCCGGTAGCCTAAAATTCCTACCAGTATAAGCAATACAAATCTCTCTTTGTTCCACCAAAACCATATTCCTATTTTTTGTATCTTATCTAACATATTTTTCTTTTAATTTGTATATAATATATATCGTTTGAACCATTTCCACGCTTTTGTTGCAAATCCCACCTGCTCTGTAGTTGTAGTCTCCTGTACTCCTTGCCGTCTCTGTCCACCCACTCCCATTTGTGCCTGGTATTGCAATCGGATATCCGCACCTACCTCCTGGGGAGGTTTATAATTGGCTTGTGAGATCACCATCTCTATCTGGAGTAACGGTTCTACATTATAAGCGATATAGGGATACTGAATTCTAATAGCATTAATATGGAAATAACGGTCTGCTAATCTTAATTTCTGTTCTACAAAATTGGCAAAATCTTTCATTGTCATCGTACAACGAATTCCAAAAACAAAGAATGACAACAATTTTTCAAAATTCGGATGTTGTAAAATCGGTGGCCAAAAAACAATATCGTCAATACTCGTCATTTTAGCATCTAGCAGATATTCACACATTTTTATTCCAAAAGCAAGCTTGGCCAATTCTTTGTTCACTAATTGTTCCGTAACATCCATTCGAGATATTTCATCAAGAGTTAGAACTCCTAAAGATTTTCGTATATCCTGGGGAAATAAATCGTAACGACCCATCTTCTCGCCAACTTTTTCATATAATTGTTTAACCATCTTTTGAGCCTGTTCTTCATACCAGAATTTCAATATAACACCCTCTTGGGGAGGAACTTCATGGTCTGTCCAATTACTCAAGTTAAAGAAACTTGACCTATTCTTCAATGCCTCTTCCCATGGAATTACTTGAGCTCTCCATTCGCGAATTAATACTTCGGGATCTGTTCGAGAGAAGGTCTGTTCTAAATCCTTTAAGGCTGTCTCATAAGTTCTCTTTAAATCCTCATCTTTCTTATAGGCTGCAAGTTGTTTTTGTAAAAAAAAGTAGTAAACCCCTGCAAACAGAAGAAAAGAGAGAATCAATACCGTAATGTATATCAAAGTTCCTTTAGAGATGGTTATATTCATGTCCCGGCCCCTCCTCCTGATTCCACTTGTTGTACAGATACTCTCTCAAATTCCACTGTAACGACAAAAGTAAATAAATTTTGTCCTGATGCTGAAAATGTAGTAGTTTGTCCTGTCTGTTGAGGGAATCCACCCAATCGCTGTTGGGCTCCAAAACTTCCCATCCCGGGGGTTAAACTACCTTGAAATGCTGATTGAGCATTATATAATGAATTCCATGAAGTAATCTGTACACTGGCTTCTGAAAAATAAACTTCTTTTATTCTTAGAACACCCTCAGGAAGAGTAATTGAGGCTTTTTTCAGATTATCAACAAATGTTTTGATAATCATATCTGAAGTAGCTAACCCCATAATGCGGAATCCATTTGAACGCGGGAGCTGAGGGGATTGTTGAGTCCCTTGTGTTGGTTGTGCCGGAGTTGGTGGTGGTTCGGAATCCCTTCTAAAAATACCACCTCCACCGAATCCTCCCATTCCTACCATAGGTCCACGAGAACCAATTCCTTGAAAACCTACAATATTAACAGGAGTCTGTTGTTGTACTGGAGCAGGCATTCCCGGAATATTCCTACCCGGAGGTATGGGTTGTTCTGCTTGGGATTTTTGTACAAAAACGGTCTCGACTGAACTAAACCAAACTCCATCCTTATCCGTTCGAGGGGGCCTTGCAGAAATAATTAAAGACATTTCATCCAGCCAAAATCTTCTCCCATAAACAGCTCTATCAAGGGCTTTTACCTTATTAGTTAGACTCTCAATTTCCATTCTTGCCCCTCTTAATTCCTGCGTTAGCGGAGAGACAATGGTCGGATTTTGAGCTACTTCGGGGTCATACATCCGAACATATCGACGAAGTTCTTCTATTCTCTGCTTTACAAATTTATTCTGTGCCGCATGAACTGGAATCACAGATGCCATTATCAGGGCAAGTGTAACCATTGATAAAGCCCAGTACACGGCCTGTTCTTTCCGCCTTCGCATTTCAATTATGCGTGGTGGAATAAGATTTATTTCCAATGCGGTATTTTCCCAGTTACGGAGAGCCAACCCCAAAACGACACAACTTCTTTCAGGGTGCTGTGCTACTTCCTGAGCATCGGGACCAATTGTAATTCCACTTAAAGGCTGGGCTATCCGAACATCTATCCCAAGTGCCCGCTGTAGGTAGGGAACAATATTTCGGAGTGCACAACCTCCTCCACATAGGTATATGCGTGTTACCTGACCTCCTCCAGGAAGAGAACGAAAATAAGAAAAAGATCTTTGAATCTCATTCACCAGACGGTTCAATACACGTCCTATGGATTCTCCCCCTTTACCATCTATTTGGGGATTCCCTGTAGGAGCAAAGCCTTTTTCACATTTGATTTTTTCCGCTTCTTCAAAAGTTATATTAAAAGTATCCGCAATAGCCTGAGTAATGTCGTTTCCACCAATATTTAATGTTCTCGTATTCCGGAATATACCATCTCTTTCAACAACGATATTTGTTGTTGATGCCCCTAAATCAACAACCGCAACACACTCACTATGTGCATGCAACTCACCATTATATTTGAGCCAACTATATGAAGCAAAGGGAATAACATCTACAACTTCTGGTTTTAATCTTAATCCTTCAACAATTGATAAATATTTATCGACTACATCTGTTTTAATAGCAACCATCAAAACTTCATATCCACCCCCCTCAGGATGGTCCAATATTTGATAATCGATGGCTATCTGTTTTAAATCAAATGGTATTTGTTGTTGTATTTCATATCTGACAATCTGGTCAACCTTCCTTTCTGCAACAGGCGGGAGAGAACGAACTCGAACAAATACTGATTGCCCCGGGACCGCTAACATTAATTTTTTTGTCTTAACTTTTGCTTTTTTAAGAAGGTCTGCAACGGCTTTTTTTCTTAAATCTTTTCTCTCTTCCTCATCAATTCGAAAATCATTTGCAATAGGTTTCTCAAAATATTTTATCAACTGCAAACCACTCTTTGTCTTTTTGAATTCACAAAGGCGAACTGCAGAAGTTCCTATCTCGACAACTACTCTTTTCTTTCCTTTTCTCGTCGTATATACTGACATATCTTATTCTTGAACTATTCCTTTATATTCTTATTTTACTACATCTTTCAGTTCTAAATAAATTCTTTTCAACATTTCATTTTTTACACTTTAACATCCTATGTTAATAATTGTATTACAAATCAACTCTAAAGTCAAGAAAATTATTGACAAAAATAATTTATTTTTCTATCTATCCATTTTTTCTTGACATACTATTTTAATACATTTTTAATGTAAATTACACAAAACAAACCCTTGTTTGTATTTTATATTTCCCCTGAAAACTAATTTTTAGGGACATCTTTCACACATCGAAAGCCATAATCAGCACGGGTGGCGTCCATCCTATCAAAATGACGACGAGCACATCTTACATCGAACTTGTCTGTCATAAAAGAACCACCTCTTAAAACACGATAAATTTGTCCATATTCCTTACGAATAGACTGATTCCCTTCATATCGTTGATACCAATCTGATACCCATTCATATACATTCCCAGCCATGTCAAAACAGCCATACGGAGAAACCCCACCAATATAACTTCCAATAGGAGAAGGCATGTCAAGATTTTTTTCTTTTGTATTACAAAAAGCGGACGAAAACTCATTTCCCCATGGATATTCTCTACCGTCTTCTCCTCGAGACGCTTTTTCCCATTCAATTTCGGTTGGTAATCTTTTACCTACTCTCGTAGCATACGAAACTGCCTGGTCCCATGAAATACCGGTTACAGGATAGCGTTCCTGTCCTTTTGGAAAATTATGGTCCGAGAAAACTTTTTTAAATTCTTCGTTTGTTACTTCATATTTGTCTATATAAAAAGCAGAAACAAAAACCTTCCTTCTCGGAGACTCATCAGGAGAACGGTCATTTTCACCCATAATGAATTCCCCCGCCGGTACAAGTACCATGCCAGGTGGGGTTTCTCCTTCTTTTAATACAAGTGTTATCGATTGTTCTCGATTCGGTTGGATGTTAACTTTTGTATGTTCTTCAAGAAAACCATCTGCAGATACTGTAACTAAATATTCTCCAGGAACAAGTTGTAATTGTAATGGTGTTTTTTGTGTTTGCGGAATATTATTAATTCGCACGGATCCTCCTGTTGGACGCGAAAGAATATTCAGTGTTCCTTCTATGGGTTTCAATATATATTTAATTGGATAATGAAAATCTTCTCGAACATCCAAGTCATTTTCAACAGGATAGTAATTCTCTAATTGCAATTTATATGTTCTATGTCCAATTTTTACAGGATGTCGAAAAATTGGTGTATTTCCTATTTTTGTACCATCTAAATAAATCTCGGCTCCGGGAGGTTCTGTTTCAAAGTTGATATATCCCTGTAAATGCTTTAACT
>Ga0116210_1001948_pt1 | contig 13735 bp, 15 predicted proteins | sample TshhotsprinmetaG_FD_94483 | JGI IMG/M metagenome (GOLD analysis project Ga0116210, IMG submission 94483) | Hot spring microbial communities from South Africa to study Microbial Dark Matter (Phase II) - Tshipise hot spring metaG | ecosystem: Environmental > Aquatic > Thermal springs > Hot... | reverse complement strand
GCCCAGGTGGGGAACGCATCCATCGCTGCTGCTCCTGCGTCGGTACAACCGGCCTCCTCCACAGGCGGCCTTTCTCAGATCGTCGCAGCCCCTGCAACCCCCAAATGTTTTGGGTACGGGTATACCCTGAGCGGGAGAGGGGATATGGTTTTGGAGAATGAAAATACCTATTCCTGGGAGGGCGTAGAGGCGCGGCGGCGCCGCGCCTCTACGCCCTACGCCCAAACCCTCCCCGCAGGAAAGGGCGTGGGGGAACCCGGTTTCCCCTGTGTTCTTAGCGACCGGGGGGCTCGCTCCGTCGCAGGCGCCCCCAGAGGGCCGTGGCGCGCATAGCCAGCCCCAGGCCCAGCGCGCGATCGAGGAGCACCAGGGGCAGTTTGAGCAGCCGCGGACGCAGGCCGGCCAGGGTCAGAGCATAGGCAGCGTAGCGCGTTGCGCCGGCCAGGCGCAAGCTCCCGGCCTCCAGGTTGGCCATGGCCGCGTAGATGTCGGCCAGCACCACGGTCCGCGAGGCGCGCAGCGCGACCGGCGCGTCGGTGTAGTATTCCTCGGCAATCGCCAGCCACTCAGCGTAGAAGTTGTACCCCTGGGCCACGGTTTTCGAAGCCGGATGCAGGCGGTACGTGGCGACCAGGTGGCCGGTCCAGCGAAAAGGGGCATAGCGCATGGCGCGGACCCAGTAGTCGCTATCCATACTGAAGCGCCGCTCGAGGCGCAACGGCCCCACGCGGGCCACGAGATCACGACGAAGAAAGACGGTGGGCTGCACGGGGATCTCCAGCCGCAGTACGGACTCGGGCGAGAAGGGCCGCCCGGCGATGCGCGCAAGGGGTCGCCCGGCGGCGTCAGTGTAGCAGGCATCACCGTAGACCGCGCCGGCCCGGGGGTCGGCCAGCAGAGCGTCCACCTGCGCGGTGATCGCCCCGGGGAAATAGGTGTCATCGGCGTTGAGCCAGGCCAGAACGTCCCCGCGCGCCCTGGACCAACCTTTGTTAATGGCGTCGGACTGGCCGCGGTCCGGCTCGCTGAGCCAGTGGAGCCGTGGGTCACCGGCGAAGGCGTGGAGCACCGCCAGGGTTTCATCCTGGCTGCCGCCGTCAATGACCCAGTACTCAAGGTTGGGATAGTCTTGTTCGAGGACGCTGTGCAGGGTGGCCTCGAGGTAGCGCCCCTGGTTAAGCGAGGGGGTGACGATACTCACCAGCGGTCGCGCCGGATCGCGCAGCCAGACAGGCGGGAGTGGCTCTACGGGGGCATACGCGGCCCAGGCTGGCGCGCTATAGGCAATGGGGAGCACGTCGCGCATACGTTTTGCAGGATTGCGTGTTTATCTGGATACGCCGGTTATTGGGAGCGGCTGGCGCCCCACAGGCAGGGGTGCGGTTCGACAGGCTCACCACAGGTGGGGAAACCCGGTTTCCCCATGTCCCAACCGCTGGTGGGAGCGGCTGGCGCCCCCACAGGCAGGGGTGCGGTTCGACAGGCTCACCACAGGTGGGGAAACCCGGTTTCCCCGTATGTTCACATCAGCCGTCCATGCGGCTACGCCCTCCCAAATCCTCCCCTCAGGGAGGGGTATGGGGAAACCCGGTTTCCCCATGTCCCAACCGCTGGTGGGAGCGGCTGGCACCCCCACAGGCAGGGGTGCGGTTCGACAGGCTCACCGCAGGTGGGGAAACCCGGTTTCCCCATGTCCCAACCGCTGGTGGGAGCGGCTGGCGCCCCCACAGGCAGGGGTGCGGTTCGACAGGCTCACCGCAGGTGGGGAAACCCGGTTTCCCCGTATGTTCACCTCAGCCATCCATACGGCTGCGCCGCACAACACCAGAATGAAAATATTTGTTCTTGGGAGGGCTACGCCCTCCCAAACCCTCCCGGTGGGGAGGGCTTGCCGCTCCCACAGGCAGGGGTGCGGTTCGACAGGCTCACCACAGGTGGGGAAACCCGGTTTCCCCGTATTTTCACCTCAGAAGGCTCGGGAGACCGATCTCCCGGTACAGCGCCAGATGGCGCTCAACCATCAACTCGACACCATACTCCTCCTCAGCCACGGCACGGCACCGTTCGCGCAGGTCATTGCCGCTGGCGATGGCGGCCAGGGCCTCGCTAACAACCGCGGCGAGGCCGGCAGCGTCGGGTGTGGCAGCCAGCCAGCCCGTCTGCCCCGGCCGCACCAGGTCGGGCAGGCCGCCCACGGGCAGGGCCGCCGTAGGGGTGCCGCAGGCCAGGGCTTCCTGGACGGTCAGAGGCAGGTTGTCCTGCGGGGCGGGGTGGATGAGCAGGTCGGCGGCGCTGAAGATTGTCGCCTGGCGTTCTGCGGCGCGCACAAAGCCCAGAGGGACGACGCGTAGCCCGAGCGCTTCCAGGGGCGGGCGCCCGGCGCCCATGGTCAGCACGGTCAGGCCGCGTGGCAGGGCGGCGCCGAGGGCTGGCAGCAGATCGGCGCCCTTACGCCGATCATTCAGATCGGGCATGGCCAGCAACGCCACAGGGCCGTCGGCAGGCAGCCCCAGAGCGCGGCGCGCGGCAGCGCGGGGCAGTGGTCGCCAGTAGTCCAGCGGCAGGCCATTGGGGATGCGCTCAACCCGTCGCCCGGCCCACAGACCGCGCCGGGCCTGGGTGGCCATCCAGTGTGAGGGCGCGACGGCCGTCAGGCGTGGCACAGCGGCCACCAGGGCGCGCCGCTCCTCCCAGGCTGGCCCTACCAGGCGCGGTGGCAGGGCAGGATAAGACCGGGCAGTGGGGCAGGCAGTGTTGCAACCGGTCACGAATCGCTCACAAGTGTAACTGTAGACGCAGCGGCCCGTCAACGGCCACATGTCGTGCAGGGTCCAGACCACGGGCGTATACTCTCCGGCCACGGCCGCCAGGCGTGGCGACCAGCCTGCGCCGGCGCCGCCGTGCAGGTTGTGTAGATGCACCACATCGGGGCGCAGGCGCAGTAAGGCCCGTCTCAGGGCCGTCTCGGCGGCAGGGCGGGCCAGGCGGTCGAGGATCGCCCGCGCTTCCAGTGGCGCCACCCGGCGCGCCGTTCGCCGCAGGAGGACCCCCCCTGCGCCGAGGTACTCCGTTTGCCAGGGGTGGGGCTGCCCGTCGGGAAAAGCCACCAGCCGCGTCACCTGCGCCCCGGCGGCTACCAGCCCTGCCGCGAGCCGGCTCGCCGCCACGGCCGCTCCGCCGCGGGTTTCCCAATCTGAGAGCATCACAATATGCATTATTGCACGCGGGATGATGCCATTCTGGATGGCAGAGTGTGAGTGATGTGAACATCGGGGAAACCGGGTTGCCCCGTGCCCCTGCCCGGCGGGGTGGCGCGCCCGCCAAACTCTCCCGCACACGGCCTGCTGTCACTTCAGGCCCAGGCGGGCGCGGGCCAGACGGCGCAGGCGCCGCAAGCGCCAGGCGAGCTTCGCCCGCAGGTCAGGGTCAAACAACAGGCGCTGGGTGCGCGCATCCGAGCGTTCGTCGGGCGCGAGGGCGGGCGGATGGCGCAGCGGGAAGACCAGTTCACCAGCCGGCAGATTGGCGACAGGGCTATCGGGGTTGGAGGTGTGGGTCGAGTCTGGCCCAAAGCCGATATTCTGCACCAGATTAACCGCGGGGAGGGCAGTTAACCCGTGATGGCGCCAGCAACTGTACGTCCAGCGATAAGCCCATGAGTCGATCCGCCGGGCGTACACGGCGTCGAAAATGCCCCGCCAATGGCTCGCGGCGCGCCGGTTGCGAAATATGTCCAGGAGCCAGGGTGTTTCGCGCAGACGCGGCCAGTCGGCCATAGCGCCATCGTAGAGGCGCCAGGCGCGTCGCCAGGTCGCCCAGCCTGAGCAGTGGGGGTAGCGGGAGAAGGCGTAACTTGCATCACCGCTCATAGGCGTGAATCGGTCGCCGGAGATGACCATGACCCGCGGCTCGCTGGCGTAATGCTCCAGCAACTCGCTACAGAAGCGGAAGAAGCTGGCCCCGGGCACACAATCATCTTCAAGAATGATGGCCCGATCCACACTGGCAAAAACAGCGTCAAGAGCGGTCTCAAAGCGCGCAGGCAGGCCCAGGTTGTGATCGGCGTAATCGTGGATCACGTCGCAAGGCCAGTCTACATGTTCCACGACGGCGCGGGCCGCGGCACAGGCTGCGGCTTCACTAGGGCGGTCGGAACGGGGGCCATCGGCGATGAGGAAGAGCTGCCGGGGGCGGGCGCGGGCAATAGCGGCGAAGACGCGCGCCGTCAAGGCCGGGCGGCGGAAAAGCAAGAGGACCACGGGAACGTCGAGCGCTGCGGAAGGAGACATAGCGTATGAACGTGGATGACGAAGGCGCGAGAGCCGCAAAGATTGCGCGGCTCGTGAGGGCGAAACCTCTGGCAAGGTCAGAGGCACAGGCCCTTGATATGCTCATGTTCAGGCAAGGCGCCACGTTGGCTCGGGTGTTCGGTCCGCCCTTAAATCCTGATCCTCCCGCGTCGAAGGGGAACCGTGCTCCTCCCCTCCAGCAAGGGGTGGCTGCAAGGGAAGCAGAGCGCTGTGAATGGTACATCTGACAGGTTGTTCGCGGATGCATCACTTAGCGAGCCAGGGGTATTATACCAATTTCACTTGAACACTCCGCAAGCAGCGTTGCGTCAAAGCGCACCTGGACGCCTTGCGCGACAATCTGCAATCCAAAATCTACAATCTGAAATGGTATTATATCGCTCTCTGTGCCATGGCCGGAGGCGGATCAAGGAGCGCGGGCGGGAGGCGCGGACGAGCGCGGACGGGCTTTCACCCTTCTCCCCTGGAGCGGGGGCAGCTTGCCCGTATGCCCATAGATGCGGGCGGAGGGCTCGCGTACCCTGATTCGCCAGCAGGATCATATGAACAGCGACCCGAAGGCTTCCTACCGGGGCGCGCATAGCTGTGCTATAATCAAACCCGTCCCGCGAGCGTAGACACAAATAGTAGATAGTGGCTGGCGCATCCGCTGTTACCGAGAGGTGCTGCCTATGCCCTCACGACTGAGCGACCGTCTGAACAGTGCCCGGCGCGAGCGCTTCATTGGTCGTGCGGCTGAACTGGCGTTGTTTGAGCACGCGCTGGGGGCGGCGGAGTTGCCGTTCTGTGTGCTCTACGTCTATGGGCCGGGGGGCGTGGGCAAAACCTCCCTGCTTGCCGAGTTTGCGCATCTGGCTGAACGGGCCCATGCGCAGGCGGTGATGCTTGATGGCCGGAATCTGGAGGCGACCCCTGAGAGCTTTCTGGCGGGGATGCGGCTGAGCCTCGCCGTCGATCTGACCACCGGGCCTGTCGAGGCGCTTGCCGCTTCCGCCGGACGCAGCGTGCTCCTGGTTGACACGTTTGATCTGCTCGCACCTCTGGAAGGCTGGCTGCGCGATGTGTTCCTGCCTGCACTGACCGACCGGGTGCTGGTGGTGCTGGCGAGCCGCCACCCGCCGTCAGCGCCCTGGCGCGCCGATCCCGGCTGGCAGCAGGTGCTCAAGACGGTAGCCCTGCGCAACCTGAGCCCTGATGAGGGACGCACGTACCTCACCCGCCGGCAGGTGCCGGAGACGGACCTGCCGGCGATTCTGAGCTTCACCCACAGCTATCCGCTGGCGCTGTCGCTGGTCGCCGATCTGTACGAACAGCGCCAGGGTTACCACTTTGTGCCTGCCGAGGCTCACGACGTGGTTGCAGTATTGCTCGAGCGCTTCCTGCAACGTGTGCCGGGTCCTGCTCACCGCGCGGTGCTCGAAATCTGCGCGCTGGCACGGGTCACCACCGAGTTGCTTCTGGCGGAGATGTTAGCCGTGCCCGATGCCCACGATTTATTTGCGTGGCTCCGTGGCTTGTCCTTCGTCCAGCCGCGGCCCGGCGGGTTGTTTCCCCACGATGTTGCCCGCGAGGTGCTGGTAGCTGATCTGCGCTGGCGCAACCCCCAGTGGTACACCGAGTTGCACCGGCGCGCCCGCATATACTACGCGCAGCGCCTGCACGCAACGCAGGGGGTTGACCAGCAACTGGTGTTGTTCGACTTTATTTACCTGCATCGCGAGAACCCGGCGGTGCGTCCTTTCTTCGAGTGGCAGGCCAGCGGACGGGCGGTGCCGGATCGTTTGGGCCAGGATGACATCGGGCACCTGGTGGCGATGGTTACGCGCCACGAAGGAACCGAGTCGGCGAGTCTGGCGCGCTACTGGCTTGCGCGCCAACCGGAGCACGTGGTCGTGTTTCGCGATCTTGAGGGCAAGCCGGCGGGTTTTATGACCCTGCTGGCCCTGGAGCGCGCCTCAGGCGAGGACCTGGCGGCTGATCCGGCTGTGGCCAGCGTGAGCGACTTTCTGCAACGCCATGCCCCGTTGCGCGCCGATGAAAGCGCCACCTACTTTCGCTTCTGGATGGCCGCCGAGACCTACCAGGCCGTCTCGCCAATCCAGAGCCTGATCTTTATCACCATGGTCCGCCATTACTTCACACCCGGTCTGGCCTACACCTTCTATGCCTGCGCCGACCCGGAATTCTGGCAGCCGGTCTTTGCCTACGCCGAGCTGCATCGCCTGTCGGAACTCGATTTTCGGGTGGGTGATCGGGCCTTTGGCGTGTACGGGCACGACTGGCGAGCTATGCCCCCCTTGCCCTGGCTGGAGTTGCTGGGCCAGCGCGAGCTTGCCGCCGCGCCCGAGACGATCAAGCCCCCCGCGCCAGCGCGCGTAGAGGTCTTGAGCCGGGAGGAGTTCGGCGAGGCTGTAGAACACGCGCTGCGCAATTATACCCGTCCTGATGCGCTGCGCGGCAATGGCCTGCTCCGCTCGCGGATCGTGACCGAGCGTGTCGGCGCCGCTGTGGGTGAAGGGGCGCGTGTTGCCGCTCTGCGCGACTTGCTCAAACAGGCGGCCGAGCACCTGCGCGAGACGCCAAAAGAGCATAAGTTCTATCGCGCGGTGCATCACACCTACCTCCAGCCCACGGCAACGCAGGAGCAGGCCGCCGAGATGCTCGATGTGCCGCTGAGTTCGTATCGCCGTCACCTCAAGGCCGGCATGACACGCATCGCCGAAATCCTCTGGCACATTGAGGTCAGCCGGGGGGAGGTCTGATGTTATGGGGAAACCGGGTTTCCCCATTCCCCTGTCTGTGAGGGCGCCAGTCGCTCCCAGCAGCGGTTGGAAAATGGAGAAACCGGGTTTCCCCATTTCCCTGCCCGACAGGAGGCTCCGGGGTGTCAAAAAATGGTCAATTTTTGAGCGCCACGTGGTCTGTCAGTGACAGGCGGCCTGCGGTACTCTTAAGGAGAGGTGGAAGGGCAAATTCCTCTGGCAGCTTCCTTTCCGATGGAGCGCGGCGCCTCCGCACTTCACCAGAACGAGAAACTCTTCAGCCGTCTATGCGGCTGCGCCGCACAACGCCGGAATGAAAATAATTATTCCTGGGAGGGCGCAGCCCTCCCAAACCCTCCCGCGGGCGGGTTGTTTCCTGGGAGGGCGCAGCCCTCCCAAACCCTCCCGCGGGCGGGTTGTTTCCTGGGAGGGCGTAGAGGCGCGGCGGCGCCGCGCCTCTACGCTCAAACCCTCCCGCGCGCGGGCTATTTTCACCTCAGGGGTCTGCGGTTTCGGCAATCCTGCCGAGACGAAGTCTCGGTGTAGAACTGATCACCGGGGAGCGTTTCGATGCACGAGCATACGTTGATGATTGTTGAACAACTGGTGGCGGCGTGGAATACGCGCGACCCGGTGCGCGTCGCTGAGTGCTATACCGAAGATTGCTACGGATTAGACGTTGCGATTGCCCGGCCACAGATAGGTCGTCTCGGTATTCAGCGCATGTTTGAGGCCTATTACCAGGCATTTCCCGACCTCGAGATCCGCCCCGACGATATTGTGGTAGACGGCGAGCGCGTGGCGCTGTTCTGGACGGCGTATGCCACCCATCAGGGACCCATCCTGAACATCCCGCCGAGCGGGCGCCGCGTCACCGCCCGTGGCGTCAACCGCCTGGTGCTGCGCGACGGCAAGGTGCACGAAACCCTGACCATCTGGGATGTTGCTGGGATGCTCCGTGGTCTTGGTCTTTTACCGGATCTGTAGCCCTCTGCCCGAGGAGATTGGAAGGGCGCAGTCCTCTCGGGAAACGCCGCTTCCTGGTTACGGACCGGGCGAAACATCTTGGTAGCGCTACCAACATCTTTTCCTCAGCCGGGCTTCTTGAGTCCCCTGCCCGGATAGAGGGCCAGGGAGGGCGCAGCCCTCCTGAGCCCTCTTTTCGCTATTTCCCCCTTCCCCGTGCTGGCCAATGACACACCGGCGCTCATCCGGCTGCGCCACACAATCCGCAGATACATATGAAGTTTTCCCCGGCGGTTACGCTTGCCCCAACCCCACCGGCCAGAGGAATGGAAAAACTCGGCTTCCCCACCCTTCAACCATTTCCGGGGTCGCCTGACACCCCGACGGGTGGCAAGGGGCAAATCCGGCTTCCTCTCTGTGCACCGCGCGCGTCTGAACCCACAATGAGCGCAAAGTGAACATCGTTCGGGCTGGAAACTGACCACCTGCGCGCGGCATACTGCGCCTGTCCGTTGTTGATAGGACGTGACGCACCACGCGACAGGAGGCACACCGATGACCAGCCCGGATGTCGAGTTCACCGTGCGCAGCTACTTCAGCCTGATGGACCAGGGGCAACTGGCCTTCCTCGGTCATCTCACCGCCCCCGACTACCAGCTCCACTTCGCCGATATCCCCAAACCGTTTGACCTCGAGGGGGCAATCGATCTGATCGCCGGCTTCCAGGCCGCCTTTCCTGATCTCAGTCACGACATTCGCCAGGTAAGCGAAGCGGACGGCACGGTTGAGGTGTTGATCACTGCGCGCGGCACCCAGCGTGACCCGTTCCGGGGGGCGCCGCCCGGTGGTCGCGCGATCGAGACGCCAACGCGCCATTACTTTCGCTTCGTGGACGGAAAGATCGCCGAGCATCGGATTGCGGTGGATATGGACGACATCATGCGCCAGATCAGCGCCGGGCCAGCCACGCCGGAAGCGAATAAGGCCCTCGCCATACGGTTCTACGAAGAGGTCATCAACCAGGAGGACAGGGCGGTGGTTGACGCGATCTTCGCTGCCGATGTCATCCTGCACGATCCGTTCAACGGCTCGCAGCAGGGCATCGCGGCCTTCAAGGGCCTGCTGAGCATGTTCGATGCCGCCTTTCCACACCACCGTGTGGCTGTCGAGGCCGTGCTTGCCGAGGGCGACTATGTCGCGGTGCTTCACACCCACTACGCCACCCACAATGGCCCCTTCATAGGCCTGGCGCCCACCGGCAAGGCAGTGGCGGTCGGCGGGCTGGAGCTGTTCCGCTTCGCCAATGGCCGGATCGTCGAGTTCTGGCGCAAAGACGACGACGCGAGCCTGCTGCTGCAACTCGGCGCACTACCCGCGCCACAGGCGGCCTGAGACCGAGGAGACCTTCAATGGCTGATTATGCCTTCACCACGCTCTGGCAGATCGCCGCGCCGGTTGCGCCCATCTGGACGGCGATCACCGAAGTGGAGCGCTGGCCCCGCTGGTGGCGCGGGGTCGAGGCGGTGGTCCGGCTGCGCGACGGCGACCTTCAGGGGGTTGGCGCGATCCACCGCTACACCTGGAAGAGCAAACTTCCCTATCGCCTCAGCTTCACCATGGAGACGACGCTCGTCGAGCCACTCCGGCGTATCGAGGGCCATGCCCAGGGAGAACTGCGGGGCGCCGGCCGCTGGACGTTTACCGAGACTGCGCATGGAACCACCGTTCGCTACGACTGGCACGTAAGCACGACAAAAGCCTGGATGAACCTGATCGCGCCGCTGGCGCGGCCGCTCTTCGTCTGGAACCACGATGTGGTCATGGCCTGGGGTCACGAGGGGCTGCTGAAACTCCTGGTCGCCGCCCCGGCGCCGGCGGGAGGCGAGTAGCGCACCGTAAGGTCGAAGCACTGGCGCAGCCAGTGCTGCGGCTCAACCTGAGAAGGAACGAACCCGATGATTACCTCCGCCGGCCAGGGCATGACCTCGGCGGCGATGCAGGCCGCCGCACTCGACGAGCTGCTACTACTGCGCATGGGCCGACTGGAGGGCCTGGCGCCCGCCTTCTTCAAGCGGGCCGCCCAGGTGATAGACACACCCTGGCAACTGGCGGTAGGTGAAGATTTCCGCTTCCCGGAAACGACCGGCCCCAAACCTGCAGGCGTGGACCTGCTCAACCGCTACGTGGCCGCCGTGCACCGCGCCACGCTGGTAGACCCGGTGGTTGGCGCGGCCTTCATCAAGGTGATGAACCTGCTGGCGTCACCGAGCAGCCTGCTCACGCCGGGGATCATGCTGCGCGTGCTGCGCGCCAACTGGGGGCACAGTCGCGCTGTCTCGGAGCTGCGATCAAAGCGAAATCGTTCGCAGACCGGGCACAACATCCAGAGCGTCTGACTGCATCGCATTGCGTGGAGGGCTCGCAGCGGGCTGTCCATCAGATCGAGCGCGATGCCTCAGTGGATCGGTCTGGGGAAGCAGCGGCTGGCGCGCCGTAACTGGAGTTCAAGCGCGGTGGGAGGGCGCAGCCCTCCCAGGAAACAACCCGCCAGCGGGGAGGGTTTGGGAGGGCGCAGCCCTCCCAAGAACAAATATTTTCATTCTGGCGTTGTGCGCCATGCGCATGACCGTCTGAGGTGAAAATAGCCCGCCCGCGGGAGGGTTTGGGAGGGCGCAGCCCTCCCAAGAACAAGAATATTTTCATTCCGGGGTTGTGCGCCCCGCGAATGGTGCCTAACGTACCTGTATATCACCAACAGGAGAAACCAGCCATGGAACAGGCTCATCTCACCGCAGCCGGTCAGGGCGAGCACTTGCTCGTTGTCACCGATGTGGTCACCATCAAAGCGTCGGGTCGGGAAACAGCCGGAGCGCAGGTCGTCGTCGAAGTGCGCGTGCCGCCGGGCGGCGGGCCGCCTATGCTCCACCGCCATCAACCAGCCGAGACGTTCTACGTCCTCGAGGGCGAGTTCGAGATCAACACCGCCGATGCCGGCAACCGGTTGAGCACGGTACGAATCGGCCCGGGAGACACCCTTTCGGTTCCCGCGATGGTGTGGCACACCTACAAGAACGTCGGAACGGCGCCAGGAAGGTTCATCGCCGTCCTGAGTCCGGCCGGGATGGAGCACTTCTTTCGCGAGCTCGGTGTGCCGCTCGACGATCCCCACAACCCGCCGGCGCCGGCTGGCCCGCCCTCGGACGAACAGCGCCAACAGATGATGGCGATCATCGCCAGGCATATGGAGATCTTGCCGCCTGACCGGTGATGTGTTGCACGCCGACCCCGGCGCGTTGTGGGCGCCCCGTGGCGGGGTCAGGCCGAAGCATTCGCACAGGGGGGCGCCGGTTGCTGCCAGGGGCGGTGGGCGAATGCTTCGGCCCTACGGGCCATATTCTGCCCCGCCCCCAGAGCGCGAAGCACTTTGAGGGGCCTGCCCCGCACCCACCTCGTATAGCTTGCCGCTATCATCCCCAGAACCTCGGCCAGAACAGAGCGCGGGTCATCGCCACACCCGTGGGACGCAGGGCCGGGAAGAGGAAGCACGAGCCGTGGCCGGCGAGCCAGTAGGCCACCAGCGAGGCGATGGCCGCGCCAGTTCCACCCAGCGGGGGGATGAGCACCCAGTTCAGCCCGACGTTCACCACGCAGCCGAGGGCCACCGTGGCGAGATGCAGCCGGGTGTAGTTTTCGGCCGTCAGGAAGCTGCTGCGCGCCACGCCGAGTGAGCCGAACAGGCTGGCCCAGGTGAGCACGACCAGTGACGGCGCGGCGTCTGTGTAGGCAGGGCCAAGCAGCAGGGTGGTCAGCGGCGCGGCGAGCAGTGTCACCGGCAGGGCGAAGGCGTAGCCCAGCGCGGCCACCAGCCCGTAGAGCTGGCGCAACTGTTGCGCATAGCGCTGCGGGCCGGCAGCGCGAGCGGCGATGATGGTGGGCAGCAGCGCGGCGACGATCGTATTCGGCACGATGGGGAAGACCTCGGCGATGCGCACCGCCCCGGAGTAGATGCCCAGTTCCACATCGCCCCGAAACCAGGCCAGCATGACCTGATCTACCCGCAGGTAGACGTTAACCAGCAGCCCGCTGATGATCAGCGGCCAGCTATCGCTGAGGAGCGCCCGCGCCCCGGCTAGCGACGGCCGCCAGCGCAGCGGGTTGCGGCCGTACCGCGCATAGGCCACGAGAATGGCCGCGGCGCCCAGGGCTGCTTCGGCCACGAAGGCCCAGGCAAAGGCGATCAGTGGCGCGCCGGCCAGGATCAGGCTCACCCGTAGCAGTACTGCCGCCAGGTAGGCCAGCGCGCGGGCCAGCGCCGCGTCGCGTGCTGCGAGCTGCGCGCGAAACCAGAGATCGACCACGCTGGAAGCCTGCAATACCCCGGCTACACCGATAATCGCCGTCAATGCCACGACCGCAGGGTCGTCGGGCCGCAGGCTCGCCGCCAGGACGACGATTACCAGATTTGCGCCGAGACCGCCGGCCAGGCGCAGCAGGGCGGCGCTGCCGAGCAGGTGGCCCTCATCGGCTGGACGACGTACCAGCTCGCGTACCAGAATGCCCTCCAGCCCGAGGGTGGTCAGCGAGGTAACGATAATGCTCAGGGCGATGGCGAAATTGTAGCGACCGTAACTGGCCGGGCCGAGGTAGCGCGCCAGCCAGAGACCGACCAGCAGCCCGCCAGTCAGGCGCAGCATGCGCTCGGCAAGCATCCAGCCGGCGCTACCGGCCGCACGGCGCAGGCCGACGCGATCCCACGCGGCGCGAAGCCGGGCGAGGGTTGTGGCGAGGAGGGTCACCGGGGGCGCCCTTATCTATACCTCCGCCCGAACATAGAACGTGGTCCGGGTAAGCACCGGGGCTCCGGGTGCGGCCCCTGCATACACCGTGGCTCGCCAGTCGGCGAGTAGCGGGCCGATCCGCGCGGTGTAGTAAGCCCGGTCAGAATTGTCGAGGATCAACAGACCGCCCCGGCGCACTCGCGGCAGGGCATGAAGCATGCACGAGGGACGCGCGCGACCATCCACCAGCACCAGGTCGAAGTATTCCTGCGGAAAGGCATCAATCTCGGCGGCGTAGCGCGCGAAGCTGTACCCGGCGTAGGCCGGATCGCCCGAGTGATACGCAGCAGGGTCGCTCGGATCGACCGGGCCGGGCTGAGCGGGTTCAGGTAGCGCCAGGCGGTAGTCGAGGGGCGCGTCGGGAGGTGTCAGGGTGCGCACACGAGCGTACCAGGTCGCATCATGCTCAACCGATACCACGCTGGCGCCCCGCCGGAGCCAGTAGAGTGTCGAGCCGCCGCTGCCGTACTCGAACACGCGCCACCCGCGCAGATCCAGCCGGTCGAGCGCGGCAATCGCATCGAAACACAGCCACGGTAACCCGACGCGCAGCAAGTAGTCGGACCGCTGCGATCTGAGCCAGGGAATGAAATGGCGTTGCTGTGCCGGATGGATCAACAGGCGAGCAGAGAAACGTAGACGCGCCAGCACATCGGTTACCGTTGGCATGACCTGAACTCGCACTGATCAGGAGCAGGCATTACATATCGGCCATTGTACTCCCAGTAACAGCATGTGCACAAGCAGAGCAGAGACGGCCCACCGGGGGCGGCGGGGGCGGCCCGGTGGGGGGCGGGGCGATGCGCCGGGGGCGGGGGCGGTGCGCCGGGCGGCGGGGTGGCGTGCCGGGCGGTGGGGT
>Ga0116210_1001941_pt1 | contig 13789 bp, 14 predicted proteins | sample TshhotsprinmetaG_FD_94483 | JGI IMG/M metagenome (GOLD analysis project Ga0116210, IMG submission 94483) | Hot spring microbial communities from South Africa to study Microbial Dark Matter (Phase II) - Tshipise hot spring metaG | ecosystem: Environmental > Aquatic > Thermal springs > Hot... | reverse complement strand
AGCTCAAAGAGGGCCAGTTCGGGGTCGTCTGCCGCCGTCCGGCCCTCGCCGGCCATGTACACCGGCGAGATCGGGTCGGCCATCAGCTTCGTGGTTAGGGAAAACGGTCCAATGACCATCCCGATCGGGACCAGGTCCGGCCGTCGCACGAGGTGGCCGGTGGCCTCAACGTAGACCCGGAGACGTTCGCCGACGACCCGAAGATTGTCGTGGAACTGGTCCGGTTCGATCGTTGGCAGCGACCCGAAGTGAAAGGTGTCCGGGTCGTCGGTCCGCACCTCGGCCGCCGCCAGCAGTTCGCGCTTCTCCACCGTCATGTCCATCAACGGGAAGGCCAAGGGCGTCCTGAAGCGTCGCGCGGTCGCCTCGATCACCTCCGCGAGGCGTTGCGAGTCCCTGAGCGATGCCGCCGGATCCGGCTGTTCGAACAGCACGAGATGGGCTCCGATCGGCATCCTCAAACCACGGAAGCCCAGGCCCAGGAAACGGTTCCGTTCCACGATCGCCTCCCCGGGCGGCAGGCGGACCGCCGCTTTCGCGGACAATACGAATCCGCCGCTCCGACTGCAAATCCGCCGCGCTGTTTGCTGCGTTTGAGTACAACCCCGGGATTCATAAGATATTGCTGTGGATAATGTTAACATCGATCCTCTGGCTTCCATTCAGGGGACGTTCCTGCGAATTCGCCTTCCATCCCGTTCATGGATATGATATTGAAAAAGGCACCTCGGGGATGAACAAGGGCAAGGAGGCGCGGCGATGAGTTTGACATGGGCTATCGTTCTTGGCGTCGGCCGCGACCAGCGGCTGACCGGCGGGGCGGACACGGCGTTTCTTTCGCTCGGCAACCGTCCGGCCCTGGCGCATGCGATGTGTGCGGCGGAGGCCTGCGCGGAGATTGCCGGGATGGTGGTGGTGGTCTCGCCGGATCGGCTGGAGATGCCCTCGGCCATCGCCATGCGGTTCGGGACGGCGAAATTCCGATCCGCGCTGGCCGGCGGCGAGCGTCGGATCGGGAATCTTCAGCGGGCCCTCGAGGCGGTGGACCCGGACGCGCAATGGGTGGCCGTGTTCGAGGCGGCGCGGCCGCTGGTCGCCGGCGCCGTGGTGTCGGAGATGCTCAGGGCGGCGGCGAAAACGGGGGCGGCGGCCGGCGCCGAGTTGGTGACCGACCCCGTATGCATTCAGACGGGCAAAACGTTCAAGCCGCTCGACGGCCGGTCGCGGCTCTGGATTTTGCGTGGCCCCCGGGTGTATCGTGTCGCGGTCCTCCGGAAGGCGCTCGGGCTGGCGGCGAAAAGGTCGCCGGACGCGGAGGACGAGATTCCTTGGGTCGAGGCGGCGGGGGCGGGGGTCCGTCCCGTCGCCCTGCCGCGGCCGCACGTGAAGCTGCGGACGGCCGACGACCTCTCGATGGCCGCCTTGTGGAGCGGCTGAGCGCGGCGCGGGCGAGGACGGGAAAGGGCGGGCCAGCATGGTCAAGAAGGTGTCGAAGCCGACGGGCCGGTATGCGATCCTGGGGGACATCCACAGCAACCTCCAGGCGCTGGAGGTCGTTTTGGCCGACGCGCGAGCGCGCGGCTGCACGCACTACGCCTGCGTCGGGGATCTCGTCGGGTACAACGGCAATCCGCGGGAGTGCGTGGATCGGATCTGCGAGTTGGGTGCCGTCACTGTTCGGGGTAATCACGACCATTATTGCGCCGGCCCCGACGCGCTCGAGGGGTTTCACCCGCTGGCCGCAGACGTCGCCAACTGGACGCGGCGTCAGCTTTCTCCGGAGCAGGTGGATTACCTGCGCGCTCTGCCGTACCAGTGTGTGGTCGACGGCTTCACGCTCGTGCACAGCACGCTCGACACGCCGGAGAAATGGGGGTACGTATTCGACCGCTTTGAAGCGGAGCAGAACTTCACCTATCAGCGAACGTCCGTGTGTTTTTTTGGGCACACCCATGTGCCGCTGGCGTTCGAGCGCACCAGCGAAGTGCGGTTGGGGCTGTACAATAAGATCAAGGTGATGCTGGGTCGCCGCTACTTCATCAACGTCGGCAGCGTCGGCCAGCCGCGGGACGGCGACCCGCGCGCCGCCTACGTCACCTACGATCTTGACACCGGCGAGGTGGAGCTGCACCGTCTCGAGTACGACATCGCCGCCGCCCAGCGAGCCATCCTCGATGCCGGGCTGCCCGCCCGCCTCGCCGAGCGTCTGGCGCAGGGCCGTTGACCGACCGCGGAGATCCCACAATGCGAATTCCGATCCTTGCCCTCACCGTGGCCGGCCTGGCCCCGGCCGTTGTCGCGCAGGTGGAAATGCGCCTCAAGCTTGCGCATCCCACCGTGCTGCACATGGAGTCCATCCTGGCCACGCTCGTCGTCGAGAACGGAGCGGCGGAGGAGCTGGCGATCGGCGAAACCAACGGCAACACTCGGCTGTTCTTCGACATCGAGGCCGCCCCCGGCCGCCTCGTGCCGCGGACGGCCGAGCCGATGTTCCGGCGCATCGCCGTCGTGCCTCCCTTCAAGAGCGCGACGTTGGAGTTCGATCTGCTCTCGCTCTACGAGATCCGTTCGCCCGGCGCGTACACCGTACAGGCCCGCCTCCACGGCCCCGCCGGCCTGCTCACGTCTGGCCGCCTCTACCTTGACGTCGTGCCCGGCCTCCAGGTCGCCCGGGTGGCGCAGGCTGTCCCCGGCGGACCGCGTTTCACCTACCAACTTCGCACCCTCGGCCGCAACCGGCAGGAGCACCTCTTCCTGCGCGTGGACGACGAGGCGCAGTCGCTCTGCCACGGCGTGTTCGACCTCGGTACCTACATCCGCCTGTTTTCGCCCCTGCTCAAGGTCGACGCCGCGCGCCGCGTCCACGTCCTTCACCAATCCGCGCCCACCCGCTTCACCCACTCCGTGTTCGAGGCCGACGGGGCGCCGGTCCGGTCCGTGTTCTGGACCGCCTCGCCGTCGGAGATCGCCTTGGAGCGCACCGAGGACGGCGACCTAGTGGTGGCCGGAGGGCGCCCGTACGAGGGGGACAAGGCCGTCGCGCCGCCGCGGTTCGAGGAGCGCCGGGACCGCAGGTTGCCCCCGCCTGATGCCGGCGCGCGGGGCCTGAGATAGCCGCGGGCCCGATCCGACGGCCGGCGCCGAAAGGCGGACGGACACGTTGACAACCGGCCGGTTGCATCTCATGCTGTAACTTGGAACCGCGGTGCACCCGTGGTGGAATTGGCAGACACGTAAGATTCAGGTTCTTATGCCCGCGAGGGCGTGGGGGTTCGACTCCCTCCGGGTGCACCACTGGTTCCCGCCCGCCGGACCGTGGGGAGACGTCCCGCCATGCGATGGATCGACCGGATAATCCGTATTGTTGCTGCCATCCTGATGGCGTTGCTGGCGGCCGTCGTGGTCGGCGCGACCGTCGACCTAGCTATCACCCTGCTGAGGGAGTTCGCAAGCGCACCCCACGGCCGGTTCGACGTGCGGCAGGTGCTGGCCACGCTGGGCCTGTTTCTGGCCGTGCTGATCGCCATCGAAATGTTGCACGTCGTCCGTCTCTACCTGGAGGAACGGCACTTCGACGCCGAGGCAGTGCTCATCGTGGCCCTGGTTGCGATCGCGCGGAAAATCGTTGTATTCGACATCGAAAAGGGCGACTCGGTTCTGATGTTCGGCATTTCGGCCGTCGTGCTCTCGCTGGCCGGCGCGCTGTGTCTGCTGCGATGGTCCCGGCGGCTCATCGGTCCGCCGTCTCCTCCGCCGTCTTGAACCCGCGCCGTTCGTCCGCTCGCGAACACCGGGCCCGCGGTTTTCCGCCGATCGTCGGTCGTAGGCCGCGCGCGCTCATCCTCGGCTCGATGCCGAGCCCGGCCTCGCTGGCAGCGGGTCAGTACTATGCGCATCCCCGCAATCTGTTCTGGACCGCAGTTGCGGAGGCCGTCGGCGTTCCGGCGTCCGCCCCCTATCGGCGCCGCTGCGCCGACCTCCGCCGTGCGGGTATCGCCCTGTGGGACGTGCTGGCCGAATGCCGCCGCGCCGGCAGCTCCGACTCCGCCATCTCTCCCCGTGGGCGGCGCGTCCGCGATATCGCTCGCCTGCTCCGCGCCCATCCGACCATTCGCTTCGTGTTGCTGAACGGCGCGTTTGCGGCCGGTATCTTCCGCCGCGAGATCGCCCCGCGCCTCGGGCGGCGCATCGAATCCCTGCGGGTCGTCCGCCTGCCCTCGACCAGTCCGGCCGCCGCTGCGGTCTCGCGGACGGAGAAACTCCGGCGATGGCGGCGAGCCCTCGAGCGCGCCCTCGGGCCGCGTTCGCGGGACGCAGTGACGTCGTGTAAAATCCGCTGCAGGAGACGCCGATCATGAAGGCACTGTTCGCCGTTGCGATGTCCGCCGCGATCTTGACCGCCCCGTGGGCCGGCGCGACCGACGAGCTCGGGACCCGGCTGCGGGAGGTGCAGTCCCGGTTGCTGGCGATGGGGGACCGGGTCATCTCCGAGGAGCAATGGAGCGCACTGATGCGCGACCTGGCCGACTTGGTCGGACGCGCCCGCGCCGCCGGCGCCGACGGCATTGCCGTCGAGGCAATCGCCGCCCAGGCGCGGGCCTGGGGCGACCTGCGTCGGGCTCCGGCCCAGGCGGCGGCCCTCGCCCGCGCCGGGCGCGCGGAATTTGCGGGCCACAATCGGCCCGAGCTGCGGCAGCTCTACCTCATCGAGGCGGAAATGCTCGCGCGCCTCGGCGACGCCGACGGCATCCGGCGCGTCATGTCCGCCTACAAGGCCAGCCCCGTCTACGACCCGCCTCCCTTTGCCTACACGGCCACGCCGGATCCCAAACCCGTCGTGGCCATGGTCCGCCCCCGGGCGCCCCAGACCGAGTCCCCCGTTCTGCTTGCGATGCAGAAATACCTCGAACAAGCACTGGCGGCCCCCGGCGGCCGCATGCCGGACTTTTTGCTCGTGGACATCGACGGGCTCCGCTATTCGAACGGCTCGATCCAGGGGCGGGTCGTGCTGCTGGACTTCTGGGTTGCGGGATCCGTCCCGTGGGAGCGGGAGCTGCCCATGCGGATCCGGGCTCGGGAAAAGTTCGCGGCGCAGGGTTTCGAGATCCTCGGCGTGTGCCAGAACCTGGACGCCGACGGCATCCGTGCCCACGTCGCCGCCCGCCCCGGCATGACGTGGCCGCAGGTCGAAGGGCGGACCGCGCGCGACCTGATCGTCCGCCTCGGCATTCCCGGCGAAAACGCCAGCTTTTTGCTCGACCGTCAGGGCCGAATCCGGGGCCGTAACCTGCAGGGCGCCGAGCTGATCGAGGCGGTGGCGCGAATCCTCGCCGAGTCGCCGTGACGACGCAGCGCCTGCGCCGGAGCGGCCGCCGGATGGCGTGGCTGGCTCTGGGCCTGCCCCTGGCCGCCGCCGGCGGGCCGGTGCGCATCGCCTGCGTCGGCGACAGCCTTACGTGGGGCGGTTTCGTCGAACCGCGCGACGTCCTCAGTTATCCCGCCCGGCTCCAGGAGCTGCTCGGCGACCGGGCCGTTGTCGCGAATTTCGGGCACGGCGGTCGCGCCCTCCTGTCGCGGGCCGATCACCCCTTCGCGCGCGAACGGGCGATGGAGGACGCCCTGGCGTTTGCGCCGGACCTCGTCCTCCTCATGCTCGGCACCAACGACACCAAACCGCCCAACTGGCGCCACGCCGTCGATTTCCGCGACGACGCCCTGGCGCTGGTGGAGCGTTTCCGCAGCCTCCCGTCGCGGCCCAGGGTCTGCGTCCTTCTGCCGCCGCCGATCTTCCGGCCCGCCTACGAACTTGACGGCCGGACGCTGCGCTACCGCGTCCTGCCGGCCTGGTGCGCAGCGGCGGCCGATGCCGTCTGCCCCGTCGTGGATCTGCATACGCCCTTCCTCGACCGCCCCGAACGATTTCCGGACGCGGTGCATCCCGACGCGGCCGGTTACCTCGCCATCGCCATGCTCGTCCACGATGCCCTCACCGGCCCCGACGGGCCGCTGACCGATCGCGAGGCCTCCGCCGATCCCTGGCGGCCGCGGCCCAACGTGGAAGCGGCCCTTGCCGGCGACGACTGGCTCGCTCGACATGTCGCGCTGAGCGCCGCCGCCCGCGCGGTCCGCCCGGCGGTCGTCGTGTTCGGCGACGCCGCCGCCGACGGGCGCGGTCCCGGTGCGGCGTCGCGCCACTTCGGGACGGCAGCCATGCCCCTCGGAATCGCCGGCGACGGGCTGGTACACATCCGCTGGCGGCTCCGTCGCGGAGCGCTCGACGGCGGATCGCCGCGGCTGATCGTCGTTTCGGCCGGCGAGGACGAGGCGGCCGCCGCGCCGCCGGCGTTCGCCATCGCAGGCCTCCGCGTCCTGTTGTGCGAGCTGCGCGCGCGTCATCCCGCCGCCACCGTGCGATGGTGGCCTTGGCGGCGCGAGCGGGTGGGCGATCCGGCGGTTCGCGCCGCTGCCGCCGCCGCGGTGGAATGCGGCGTGGAGCCGCTGTCCGTTCCGACGAACGCGGCGACATGAGCGGGCCGTTTCCCGACGCGACGGCCATCGAACGCCGGACCCTGGCCGCGGGATTTCGCGTCCTTCTCGTGGCGGCGAGGTTGGACCCAGAGCGGTGTCGCGTCCATGTGCTCGTCCGCCTGTTGGACGGGGGGAGGATGGCGGGAGAGTGGCGCGGCGACGCAGAGCTGGACCGGCTGCCGGAGGGGCTGATCGAAGCGCTGCGCCGGTTCCTGGTGAAGGTGATGGCCCCGCCTCATGTGCTGGTGGGTTGGGGGAACGGATGGATTCCCCTTCTTGTCCGCCTCCAGCCGGCGGCCGTCCTGCGGCGGCTGCGCGTGCTCGACCTGCGGCGGGCTGCCCTTGCGCTGGCGCCGGACCTGCCCGCCCGCGCGCCGGGCGAACGCATGTTCGCCCGCTACGGCGTGCCGCTCGTGGGCGAGGCCGACGACCCCCTCAACGGCGCCGCGGAGGACCTGTTCTGGGCCGTCCTGGCCGTGGCGGGCCGCGCGGGGCTGGACTGGCCGGGCCTGCTTCGCCGCGCTGCGGAGCCGCGGGCGCCGACGCCGTTTGATCGCTACGAATTCAATGCCGAGGCGATTGCGACCCTGCCCGACGCGCCGGCGGTGTACCGCTTGCTCGATGCGGCCGGCCGCACCGTCTACGTCGGCAAGACCGACCGCCTTCGCCGCCGCATGATGGAGCATTTTCGGCCTGGGGATGCGATCGCGGCGAAGACCGCCTGCCTTCGGGAGGCGACGCGGGCGCTGGAGTACCGCCTCGTCGGCTCCGAGCCCGAGGCTATGCTTCTGGAGCACGAGTGGATCGCCCGGTTGCAGCCGCCACTGAACGTGCAGCGCGGCATCCGCCATGCCGGAGCCGTTCGGCGTCGGCCGGCCGCCCATTTCTCGATCTGCGTGGTTGCGCCGTCCGCCGTCCGTGGCGCGGTGGAGGCGTTCGCGTGGTCGCGCGGTGGCGAGGCGTGGCAGGTGACGATTCGGCCGGGCCGTCCGCCGGCCAAAACCATGGCCCGGATCTACGCCACCTTGACGGGCGCCGCGCCGCATCCGCGAGGCGTCGGCCTGAAGGTGTGGGGCCGAACGGGCGCCGAAATTTTGGATCGCTGCTGGAGGTCGCGGAAGCATCGCCTGCACTGGTTTGCGGTCGATGGTCTGGCCAACGCCGCGGAGTTCGAGTCCGCGGTCATCGCCCTCGCTCGGCGTGCGCTCGATCCCCTCGCCGCGCCGGCCGAATATCGTTTCGGCCTGCCGCCCCCGCCGCCGACTTCCAGCGTGGGCTCGTCCAGCCTGCCTTGACATGACCGGCGCGCGCCGGTCTGCTGGGGGCGTGGCGGCAGACGATTCCATCCACATCCGCAACGCGCTGGTGTGGCCCGCCTGGGATGCCGAGCCGATCCGCAACGGCGCGATCCTGATCTCCGGCGGCCGCATCGAAAAGGTCGGACGGTTCACCGCCCGGGCCGCCGTTGAGCTTGACGCCGGCGGGGCGCTGGCCATGCCGGGGTTCATCCACGCCCATGTCCACCTGTGCCAGACCCTCTTTCGGGGTCTGGCGGAGGATCGCCCCCTTCCGCGCTGGCTCCGCGAGCGCATCTGGCCGCTTGAGGCGGCTCACGACGACGAGTCGCTGGCCGTCTCTGCCCGTCTGGCGTGCGCCGAGATGATTCGCGGAGGCACGACCGGCTTCGCATCGATGGAGACCGTGCGCGGCACGGGTGCGACGCTGGCCGCCGTCGCCGAGGTGAAACTGCCTGGCCTCGTCGGCCACTGTCTGATGGACGAGACCGGTGGCTATCGGACGCTCTCCGTCCCGCTCGACGACGCCCTTGCGGAATGCGATGTGCTGATGGAACACGCCCGCGCGCATCCGTGGCTCGACCTCGCCGTCGCCCCCAGGTTCGCGCTTTCGTGCAGCCGCGGGAACTTGATCGAGGCCGCCCGCTACGCGCGCAGCCGCGGGCTGCGCCTGCACACCCACGCGTCGGAGCAGCCGGACGAGGTCGAGTGGGTGCGTCGACGGATCGGAATGGACAACGTGGAGTACCTGCACGTCTGCGGGATCAGCGGCCCCGACGTGATCCTGGCCCACTGCGTCCAGTGCGGCCCCGCGGAGCAGGCTCTGCTGGCGCAGACGGGCTCGCACGTCGCCCACTGCCCGTCCTCCAACTTCAAGCTCGGCGCCGGCATCGCGCCGATTCCCGAGATGCTGGCCGCCGGCGTCCGCGTCGCGTTGGGGGCGGACGCCGCGCCGTGCAACAACCGCCTCGATATGTTCGCCGAAATGCGTCTGGCGGGGCTGATGCAGAGCGCCCGCCGAGGGCCGGGCGTGCTGGCCGCGCGTGCGATCGTGCGGATGGCGACCGAGGGCGGCGCGGCCGCGCTGGGGTGGGGGGAGGTGGCGGGGCGGATCGAGGAGGGGCGGCGGGCGGATGTGATCCTCGTCGAGCTGGAGGATCCGTCCGTGCTGCCGGACGACGACCCCGCCTCGGCGGTGGTCTATGCCGCCCATCCCGGGGCGGTGGCCGTCACCATCGCGGCCGGCCGAATCCTCTACGAGAACGGCGAGTTCACGACCCTCGACATCGAGCGACTACGGGCCGACGCCGCCGTACAGCGTCAGCGCCTGCTGCGCCGGGCCGGTCTGGCCTGAGCTCGGCGGGCGGCCTCCGGCGCAAGGCCGAGGTAGAAGACCTTGAGACGTCGCCGCGCGTCCGCGGCCAGCCAGTGCGCTTCGCCGGGCTCGACGACGAGGCAGTCGCCGGCGGCCAGGGGCACGGATTGGCGTCCCACGCGCGCCTGTCCGCCGCCCGCGAGCACGAGGAACACCTCCCACATGTCCTCGTGCACGTGGGGACTCGTTCGCCTGCCCGCGGGGATCGAGGCGGCCGCCATTTGGATCAGCGACGGCGCGTCGCCAGGGCCGAGCCAGCGGCGCTTTCGAATCCAGGGGTCGTGCGAGACGTACCCCGGCTGCGCGTCACGGCGCCGAACCAGTTTCACGGGGACGGCGCGGCCCTGGAATCGGCCACCGTCCGTCCGCCGGCGACGTCCACGATGACCTCGAAGAACGCGGGGAATTCGCCGCGCGCATCCTCGCGCCGGTCCCAGTCGGGGATCGCGGTCGGGTCGAAGTACTGCACGTGCACCACCCGCGCGCCGCGGCGGATGGCGCCCCAATACTTCGTTCGGAACCGGGAATAGGGCGTGCCGCCGATCGTGAACGCGAGCGGATACTCCGCCGGCAGTCCGTCGGCGCCCGGCGTGACCCTCGCGAGGGCGCCGGGGCCGGCCTGATCGCTCAGGTTGGTGAACACGTGAAACTTCGCGATCTGCTCAGCCTGTCGAAGCTGCTCCGCGGTGGGCGTCCAGTACCGTTTGCCCAAGTCGCCACAGCCGGCCGCCCCGACCAGCAGGGCGATCGCCGCTGCGCGTCCAAGGATTGGAAACGAGCCGGCCGCCGCGGTCCAAACCTTGGAAGCCGTCCGCCGCCGAACCACGTGGTTCTTGATCATAGGGTTATCTTAGCCGTCGAACGCACGCAACAGGGCTTCGATCTTGCCGCGTTCGGCCTCCAGCTCCACCCGCCGCCGCTGCTGATGCGCCACCGCCTCGGGCTTCGCGCGCGCCTGAAATTCCTCGTTCGACAGCTTCGCTTCGACGCGCGCGATCTCGACGGAAAGTTGCTCCAGACGGGCTCGCCAGCGGGCCGACTGGGCGGCCGCGTCGATCAGTCCCTCCGTTTCGAGGAACGCCGTGCCGAGCCGTCCGACTGCGCTGGGCATCGGATGGGGCGGTGTGAAGTGGGGATCGACCCGCACCTCCCCCGCCCGGCAGAACAAGGCCATCGCCGGCCGATCGGCCCCGAGGCGCTCGGCGTCTTCCGTCGTCGAGGGCCGGATGGTGACGTCGGCCATCTGCTGCGGCGTCAGCCCGAGGTCCGCGCGCAGGTTGCGGATGGCCCGGGCGAGATCGTGGCGGTCCTCGACGTACTGCACGATCCCGGCGTCGAGACCGAACGCCTCGCGAAGGGCGGACCCCCACGGCACCGGCCAGGGGGCGCGGGCGATCGATTCCTCTGGCCGGCCGTAGTTCATCCGATGCCACAGCTCCTCGGTCAGGAAGGGCATCAGCGGGTGCAGCAGACGCAACGCCGCGGACAGCACGTGGTCCAGGATGGCCGACACCGCGCGCCGCCGCTCCTCCGGCCCAGATTGCAGGGGAAGCTTTGCGTACTCGACGTAGCGGTCGCAGAACTGGTGCCAGAGAAAGTCGTAGGCCGCCAGCGCGTAGTCGTTGAAGCGGAACTTCTCCATCGCGTCGTCGCAGGCGGTGATAGCGTCCTGCAGGCGGGCGAGGATGTGGCGGTCGTCCGGGCTGAGCGGCGATCCGGCGAGGTCCTCGATTCGTCCGACGGGCCGGCGGCCCTGCAGGTGGAGAAACCGCGCGGCGTTCCAGACCTTCGTCGCGAAATTGCGGCCGATCTCGAATTTCGCGTCCGACACCTGCACGTCCTGTCCGGTGGCCGTCAGCAGCATCAGGCTCGAGCGGAGGGCGTCGGCGCTGGTCTTCTCGATCACGGCCAGGGGGTCGATCGAGTTGCCGAGGCTTTTGGACATCTTGCGGCCGGCGTCGTCGCGGACCGTGCCGTGGATGTAGACGGTGGAAAACGGCTTGCGGCCCATGAACTCGAAGCCGGCCATGATCATGCGCGCCACCCAGAAGAAGATGATCTCCGAGGCGGTCACCAGGGTCTGGGTCGGGTAGTAGAACTCGAGGTCGGGCGTGCGCTCAGGCCATCCGAACACGCTGAACGGCCAGAGCCACGAGGAAAACCACGTATCCAGCACGTCCGGGTCTTGCCGAAACGCGGTGGAGCCGCAGGCCGGACAGGCGGCGGGGGGGCCGCGGTGCGCCCAGGTGTGCGCGCAGCCGTCGCAGTAGAACACGGGGATCCGGTGGCCCCACCAGATCTGACGCGAAATGCACCAGTCGCGGATGTGATCCATCCACTGCAGGTAGACGCCCGTCCACCGCTCCGGGACGAAGCGGATCTCGCCGCGGCGCACGGCCTCGGCGGCCGGGGCGGCGAGCGGCTTCATCCGGACGAACCACTGCCGCGATAGGCGCGGCTCGACGGCGGTGTGGCAGCGGTAGCAGTGGCCGACGGCGTGGACGTGGTCCTCGATCCGTTCGATCAGTCCCTCGCGCTCGAGGTCCGCCACGATGCGCTGGCGGCACTCGAACCGGTCCAGCCCCGCGTAGGGCCCTGCGGCCTCGTTCATCCGGCCGTGGTCGTCCATCACGTTCACCGGCGCTAGCCCGTGCCGCTGGCCGATCGCGAAGTCGTTCGGATCGTGAGCCGGCGTCACCTTCACCAGGCCGGTCCCGAACTGCGGGTCCACCCAGTCGTCGGCGATGAGGGGGATCTCGCGGCGCATCGCGGGAAGGACCGCGCGGCGGCCCAGCAGGGCGCGGTAGCGTTCGTCGGCCGGGTGCATCGCCACCGCGACGTCGCCCAGCAGCGTTTCGGGACGGGTGGTCGCCACGACGACCCATCGCGGCGGTTCGCCGCCGGCGACGGGATAGCGGAGGTAATACAGCCGCCCCCGCGTCTCCCGGTGTTCGCTCTCCTCGTCGGAGAGGGCCGTGGTGCAGCGCGGACACCAGTTGACGATGTAGTCCCCCCGGTAGATCAGGCCCTTTTCGAACAGCCGGACGAAGACCTCCTCGACGGCGCGGCTGAGGCCGGGATCCATCGTGAACCGCTCGCGCCCCCAGTCGCACGAGGCGCCGAGCCGTCGGAGCTGGCGGATGATCGTGCCGCCCTTCTCCTCCTTCCATTTCCAGACCCGCCGCAAAAATTCTTCGCGGCCGAGGTCCTGCCGGCGCAGCCCTTCTTTTTTCAGCTCGCGCTCCACGACGTTTTGAGTGGCGATGCCCGCATGGTCCGTGCCCGGCACCCACAGCGCGTTGCGGCCGCGCATCCGCTGCCAACGGACCAGCACGTCCTGGATCGTGTTGTTCAGGGCGTGCCCCATGTGCAGGATCCCCGTGACGTTGGGCGGGGGGATCACGATGCAGTACGGCTCGCCGCCCTGCGAGGGGTCGGCGCGGTGCACGCCGCGCGCCCTCCACTCGGCCTCCCATCGGGGTTCGACTTCCGCGGGATCGTACGTCTTGGGAAATTCGCTCATCGAACAGGCCGCTTCAAAAACCGCAACTGTAGGGGATGGGGCCGGCCGCCGCAAACGGGTCGACGCCCGAGGAGGGACGACGGCGGAGAGCCGCCGGGGGCGCCGCGCGGTCGGTGTTGGACGGCCGCGGGGCGCAGGATAGAATCCGGCATCCCTGGGGATCGGATCATGCGGCAGGCGATGCGGGTGGGCGGGGTGGCGGCGGCGATCGGCGCGGCGTGGGGCGGGGGGGTGGACGATCTGGCCGCGCACGCCAGCGTGTGGTCGAACCGACTGGCGACCCGGATCCTGCCCTGCTGGTACGACACCGTCCGCGACCTTGAACATGGGGGGGTCGGCTGGACGACCCGCCCTCCGGCCGACCGGTCGAGAAGAGGATTGTGACGCAGGCGCGGATGGTGTGGACCTTTTCCCGTGTCCATCGCGCCGGCTTCACCGACGCCTGCCGGGACTATGCGCGGGCGGCCACAGAGGGGGTGGAGGTTCTCGACCGGGCGTTCCGCGATCCTGTCCATGGGGGCTACTACTGGGCCACCGACGCCGCGGACGGCCGGCCAACGAGCGGAAGATGATGTACGGCCAGGCGTTTGTGATCCACGCTCTGGTGGAGCACTTTCGCGCCACCGGCCGCTCCAATTCGCTGGAACGCGCCCGCGAGCTCTTCGACGTGATTCAGCGCCGCGCGCACGACAAAGACCACGGCGGGTGGATCGAGCATTTCGAGCGCGACTGGACGCCGCTGCCGCTGGGCTCGCCGCACGGGGTGCCCGAGGTGGCCGGCCTCAAGAGCGCGAACACGCATCTGCACCTAATGGAGGCGTTCACCGACCTCTACGTGGTCACGCGGGACCCCGCCGTCCGGGCCGCCCTGGAGGAATCGCTGCGGATTAACACGGATCGCTTTTACCCGCGGGAGCCGGGCCGGTCCTGTTTTCATCGCCATAGCGACTGGTCGGCGGTGGACGACCCGCGCGGCGCCGGCTTGTCCAACGGGCACAACGTCGAATTCGCGTGGCTGATGCTCGAGGCCGAGCGCGCGATGGGGCGGCCGTTGTCGATTGATCATTT
>Ga0116210_1001936_pt1 | contig 13806 bp, 10 predicted proteins | sample TshhotsprinmetaG_FD_94483 | JGI IMG/M metagenome (GOLD analysis project Ga0116210, IMG submission 94483) | Hot spring microbial communities from South Africa to study Microbial Dark Matter (Phase II) - Tshipise hot spring metaG | ecosystem: Environmental > Aquatic > Thermal springs > Hot... | reverse complement strand
GCGGTCGTCACCGTCCGGGGCTCCATCCCGGGCATCACCACGCCCTCAAACCCGGCTTCCGCGCCGTACTCGGTGAACAGACGGCCCCACTTGGTCTGCAGCGCCGCCTCCACCCGCTTGCGCCCCACGAAGGGGTACCAGTAGACGTTGTGATAGAAGTTGGAGGCAAAGTAGGACCAGGGGACCAGCGGTGTGCGCAGGAGAAGTTTCTCAAAGGGCTTGAGCGGGCCGTGGTAAATCATCTTCTGCCCACGACTGGCAAAAGTGTCCTCCTGAACAAAGCCCCAGTTCTGAGAGAACACCCACTCGGGGTCCTCGCCGACGATCTCTATCTCCCGCGGGTCGCCTACCCCCAGCCCCATCTCGTGGGCAATGCGGATAAAGGGGATGGAAAGCGGGTCAAAGCCCTGCATATGGGCGGAAATGGCGTCAATCGCCACCTGGTCGGCCGAGGCCAGGATGACGTCTTTCTCATGCCAGCGCATCGCCCGCGGGCCGGGACCGTCCCCGGCAAAGGTACCATCCATCACGGCGAAAAGCCCCGGATGGATGTCCTGCTGGATCATCAGGAGGTCCACCAGCGTCTCGTGGATCACCGAGTGGGTCCAGTGCCGCTTTGTCCCCAAAAGCCCGCCAAAGGCGTTCTTCATCGCGCCGGTGATGGTGGTGAAGACGTGGGTTTTCACCGTGGGCAACTGGATGATGTTCCGCCCGATGAGGATTTCGGGGATGTGCACCCCCTCCGGGTAGACCTTGTCCAGCACCAGGAAGGGCCGTTTGGGCTCGTAGCGCACCCAGCGGTACTGGGGCTCATAGAGATGGACATTCCGGACGCCGTACTTCTGCACCACGTACAGGTGCTTGTTGTTCCGCTCGCCCACATAAGCGTCTACCACCACCGTGTTGTTTTGTGCGCCGATCAGATTGCGGTATCCCGCGGCCAGCAGGGCGCGGATCACCCCCTCCAGTTGCCAGGGAGTGGTGGAACAGGCCGGATACCACGTCTGCCAGGAGATGTTGATTTTCAGGATGGTCTCTTTATCCGGCGGCAGTGCCTGGCGGAAACCCGCCAGTTCCACCAGACGGGCGTAGTCCTCTAAAACCGTCTCCGGCCGCGTGCGTAATACCGCTACCCGCCCCCTTCCGGGAAATTCTTTTGTCATTCCTGCACCTCCAGAAAGTACCGGGATGGGCAATTTCCTCCCAATCCCGGTCCGAGTGTGTCCCCAAGTATACCGCATCCCCGGTTTGTGGTCAAATCACTTTGTGCTATAATGGGGCTTGTGCAGCAAATCTCTTTCGGGGAGCAGCGTGCCCATAAAAGAGGGGAGGGCGGGGTTTGTGGGGGCGGCTTCGCCGCCCCCACAAACCCCACACCCCACCCCCTTTCCCACGCAAGGCGAATTACTGCGCAAGCCCTGCTATAATGAGCATAGGGAAACCTCCCGGGGAGATCGCTGGAGGATTGGATATGGAAAACGAGGCCCTTGTAATACGGAACCGGATCATCGGCATCCTGCTGCGGGACGCGCGGGTCAGGGCCGGCAGAACCAAACAGGAATGTGCAACGCTCCTGGGTGTGCCCGTGAGCACTATCACCGCCTATGAGGAAGGCCGCAAATCCATCTCCCTGCCAGAACTGGAAGTGCTGGCGTTCTTCCTGGATGTTCCAGTGAACCACTTCTGGAATCATGACCCCCAGTTGCTCGGCGAGCAGATGCCCCCGCCTGTACAGGAAATCCTGGCCCTTCGTCACCGGCTTGTCGGCGCTCTCCTGCAGAAGGCGCGGCAGGAAGCGGGGAAAAGTCGCAAAGACCTGGCGAAACTGCTGGACTGTTCGGTCAACCGGATCACCGCCTACGAATACGGTGAACGGCCCATCCCACTGGCGGAACTGGAAGTGCTGGCAGGTGCCCTGAACCGTTCCCTGGAGTACTTCCTGGACCAGGCCGGTCCCATTGGGGAGTGGGAAGAAGAGCAGCGGGCCCTGCGTACTTTCCGGGAGTTGCCGCCGGAGGTCCGAGAATTCGTCTCCAAACCGATCAACCGGAGTTACATAGAGATTGCGATGAAACTGGCGGAAATGCCCGCCAGCGCACTGCGGCAAATTGCGGAGGGACTGCTGGAGATTACCTATTAGTCCCTCCCAACGTGGAACTGTTCGGAGGTGAACAATGCCTTTTATCCCCCATTCCGACGAAGACCGCAAAGCCATGCTGGCAGCCATCGGCGTGAAGTCGGTGGAGGAATTGTTCCAGGATGTCCCCGAACGGGTGCTTTTCCCCGACCTGAACCTCCCGCCCGCCATTTCCGAAATGGAAGCGCGCTGGGAGGTGGAGGCGCTGGCGACGGTCAACTTCACCACCGCCGAAGGCCCCTGCTTCCTGGGCGCCGGTGCCTATCGCCATTATGTCCCGGCTGTGGTGGACACCGTTCTGCGCCGAGGGGAGTTCTACACCGCCTACACCCCCTACCAGCCCGAAGTCAGCCAGGGGACCCTCCAGGCCATCTTTGAGTACCAGACGATGATCTGCGACCTGACCGGCATGGAGGTCTCCAACGCCTCCCACTACGACGGGGCGACGGCGACCGCGGAGGCGGTCATCACCGCTATCAACGTCCACCGCCTGAAACGCCGCAAAATCGTCGCCTCCCCCTATGTTCATCCCGAATACCGCGCCGTTGTCCGTACCTACACCCAGGGGATGGGCCTCAACATCGTGGGGGATCAGGGGGACGGTTCCCGCCCGGTGACGGAACTGCTGGACGGAGAGACCGCCTGCCTCATCGTCCAGTACCCCAACTTCCTGGGCCAGATTGAGGACCTGCGGCCGTATGCGGAGGCAGCCCATGCGGCGGGCGCGCTTCTCGTCGTTGTGGCCGACCCTATCGCGCTGGGGATGCTCAAGCCCCCAGGAGAGTTCGGCGCCGACGTTGTCGTCGGCGAGGGACAGAGCATGGGCGCCGGGCTGAACTTCGGGGGGCCGTATCTGGGCTTCTTCGCCACCCGGATGGAGCACGTCCGCCGGATGGCCGGGCGGCTGGTCGGGCAGACGGTGGATGTGGAGGGGAAGCGGGGGTTCGTCCTGACCCTCTCCACCCGCGAGCAACACATCCGTCGGGAGAAGGCGACGTCCAACATCTGCACCAACCAGGGGCTGGTCGCGCTGGCGGCGGCGGTCTATATGGCCGCGCTGGGGCGGTGTGGAATGCGCCGGGTGGCAGAACTCTGCTACCACAAAGCCCACTACGCCGCCGACCGGATTGACGAACTGGATGCCTACTCCGTCCTGCGGGACAAGCCGTTCTTCAAAGAGTTCGTCGTCCGCTGCCCCCGGCCGGTGAAGGAGATCAACGATTATCTGCTGGACGAGTGGGGCATCATCGGCGGCTACGACCTGGGACGGGATTACCCCCATCTCCAGAATCACATGCTGCTCTGCGTGACGGAGATGAACCCCCGCCAGGAGATAGACATGCTGGTGGAAGCGCTGAAGGAGGCGGCAGAGGGGTAAATCCGGTTCAGGCCAACAACAGGGTGGGCAGACAGTGTTTCCGTCTGCCCACCCTTTCTTTGTGGAGAGAAAATACTAGAATCTTCCTACTGGTTAGTTAAGTTTGTTTCTGTGGGCAGAACTCACCACCATAGCGAGCGCCGGCAATCACTCCGAAAAGTAGCGGGGGTGAGGGGGCATCCCTGCCGCGCCGAGCATCGGCCTGTGCGGCGGCGAATGGTCGCCCCTGCAGGTCGGCGAAGGCCAACCATTGGCCCAAGGCCCCCAGAGGCTTCAGTCGCTGTTTCTGGCGGGGGAAAGGACAGAATGCCGTCCCCGTTGAATGTTTTGGGCTGATTTTTGTGTGGGGCGGCGAAGCCGGCCGCCTGCCCCGAAACCCCTTTCCTCGTCCGAACTTATGTCTGAACCTCAGGGGCTTGCGCAGCAAATCCCTTTCGGGGAGCAGCGTACCCGCGAAGTCAAGGAGAAAGTGGGGTTGTGGGGGCGGCTTCGCCGCCCCCACAACCCCACACCCCACCCCTTTCCCACACAGGGCGAATTACTGCGCAAGCCCGAACCTCAGTCCCCTCACTTGACAAAAACGCCTCTCTGTGATAACACTTTCCCCATCCGCACAACGGAGGCATACCGTATGGAAATCCTGTGCGAGGGTCGGGGGGAACTGGTCGGCTGGCGCGACCCGGACGAGCACCGGCAATGGGTGCGGGAGAACAAGTCCCGCGAACTCAAGGATAAGCGCATGTCCGTCTCCGAGGCGGTGGGGCGCTTCATCCGGGACGGAGATTTCATCGCCGTGGGGGGATTCGGCCATGTCCGCGTGCCGATGGCACTCATCTACGAGATTGTCCGCCAGGGGCGGCGCAACCTGACGATGGCGGGCAAGACCGCCGTCCACGACATAGATATCCTCGTCGCCGCCGGATGCGTGAGCCGGGTGGAGGTCGCCTACTCCTTCGGGCACGAACTGCGCGGCCTTTCCCCCGCCAGCCGCCGGGCGGTGGAGAGCGGGCGGTGCCGGGTGGTCGCCGAGATCAGCAACGCCGGATACCAGTGGCGCTTCCTGGCCGCGGCGATGGGGATTCCCTTCATCCCGTCGCGCAACCTGCTGGGCACCGACACCTTTGAGAAAAGTTCGGCCAAGATCGTGCGCGACCCCTGGAGCGGCAAACCGGTCTGCCTGCTGCCGGCCTGCTATCCCGATGTGGCCCTGTTTCACGTCCACCGCTGCGACAAGTACGGCAACGCCCAGATAGACGGTATCCTGGTGGAGGATTTTGAACTGGCGCGGGCGGCCCAGCGGGTCATCGTGACGACCGAGGAGATCGTGGACGAGGAGACCATCCGCCGTCAGCCCGACCGGACGGCGATCCCGTTCTTCGTGGTGGACGCGGTCTGCGAGGTCCCCTACGGCGCCCACCCGACCCAGATGCCCTATCTGTACTACTTTGACGAAGAGCACATCCGGGAATGGCTGACCGTCTCCCGAACAGAGGAGGGAGCCCGGGCGTACTTTGAAAAATACGTCTTCGGCGTGCGGGACTTTGAGGAGTACCTGGAGCGGGTGGGGGGTGTGCGCAAACTGAACGAACTCCGGCGGATAGAAAACCTGCGGGACCGGATGCAGGAGGGATGACCGTGGCGGAGAAGATGGACTACACTCCGACGGAATTGATAGTCTGCGTGGCGGCGCGGCTGCTGGAGGACGGGAAATCGGTCTTTGTGGGGACGGGCCTGCCGATGATTGCGGCGATGCTGGCCCAGCGCACGTATGCTCCGAATCTGCTCATCATTTTTGAGGCCGGCGGGATCGGCCCCCAGGTACCGGCGCTTCCCATCTCGGTGGGGGACTCGCGCACCTTCCATCGGGCCGTCGCCGCGTCGTCTATGCACGACGTGATGAGTTTCCTGCAGAACGGGTACATTGACTACGGCTTCCTGGGCGCGGCGGCCATTGACTCCTACGGCAACATCAACACGACGGTCATCGGGGACTGGGAACGTCCCACGGCGCGCCTGCCCGGCAGCGGCGGGGCCAACGACATCGGTTCCCTCTGCTGGCGGACGATTATCATTATGCGCCAGGACCGGCGGCGTTTCCTGAACAGACTGGACTTCCTGACCACCCCCGGCTACCTGACCGGGCCCGGCGCCCGAGAGGCGGCCGGGCTTGCGGCGGGGACCGGTCCGTACCGGGTGATCACCCAGTTGGGAGTGTACGGGTTTGACGAGACGACCCTGCGCCTGCGGCTGATCAGCCGCCATCCGGGGGTCACCGTGGAGGAAATCCAGGCGAACAGCGAGTTTGAAATTCTCGTTCCCGACGAGGTGCCGGAGAGCATGCCGCCCACGGCGGAGGAACTGCGCCTCCTGCGGGAGATAGATTCGATGGGAATGGTCATCAAACAGTAGCGGGTTTGACAAAATTCCTGACAGGGGTATAATTGACGTGGTTATTTAACTAACTACTATTGAGTTTTCGTGGAGATGGAGGCCTTTGCTCCCGGCGGGTCTGTGACCCACCGGCGGTCGGCCGAAGACATCGGTCATAGACCTGCCTTGAACTGGGGAATTGGGGCTTTGTGGCAGTAGATGGAGGATTGAATGACCCAACAGGGTGCATGGCACACCCATTCGGTGAAAGAAACGACTGAGGCATTACAAACCGATCCAGAAAAGGGCCTTACCACCGAGGAGGCCCGTCGTAGACTTTCTCAATATGGCTTCAACGAACTGGCCGAGCGTCCCCGCCCCGGTTTCTGGCGGATGCTCCTGGACCAGTTCAACAACTTCCTCATCCTTATCCTCATTGTCGCTGCGCTCATTTCCCTGGCACTGGGGGAAATTGAAGAAGCGATCGCCATCATCGCCATCGTGCTCCTCAACGCGATTCTGGGAGTGATCCAGGAGCGACGGGCGGAGGAAGCGCTGGCGGCCCTGAAGAAGATGGCAGCCCCCGACGCGCGCGTCGTGCGGGATGGTCACCGCGTGACCATCCCGGCCCGTGAACTGGTCCCCGGCGACATCGTCTTCCTGGAGGCCGGCAACTACGTCCCCGCGGACCTGCGGCTTCTGGAGGCCATCAACCTGCGCGTGGATGAAGCGTCCCTCACCGGCGAGTCGGTGGCGGTGGAGAAGCGGGCCGATGTCGTCCTTGCTCCGGACGCCGGCCTGGGCGACCGGGTTAACACGGCTTTCATGGGGTCGGTCGTCACCTACGGACGGGGGAAGGGAGTAGTGACGGCGACCGGAATGCGCACCCAGATCGGCCTCATCGCCGAGATGCTCCAGTCCTACGAGGAGGAACTCACGCCGCTCCAGCGTCGCCTGGACCAACTGGGCCGCTGGCTGGGCATTGGCGCCCTGATCATCTGCGGTATCGTCTTCCTGGAGACGCTGATCCGGGATACCGACCTGGGGCTGCTTTTCCGGGCGGGTCCGGCGGCATACTTCCAGCAATATCTTCCTATGGTCGTGGAACTCTTTCTCACGGCCGTCAGTCTGGCCATTGCGGCGGTGCCGGAAGGGCTACCCGCCGTGGTGACCATCTGCCTGGCGCTGGGGATGCGGGAGATGGTGCGCCGCAACGCCCTGATCCGCCGCCTGCCGGCCGTAGAGACCCTGGGCTCCGCCACGGCCATCTGCTCCGATAAGACCGGCACCCTGACTCAGAACCAGATGACTGTTGCCCGTCTCTACGTGGGCAATACGCGGGTGGATGTTGCCGGGGAGGGCTATCAACCGGTGGGCGGATTTTCTACCGACGGGCGGGTGGTGGACCCCCGCGACCATCCTGACCTGATGGCCCTTCTGCGGGGCGGATTGCTCTGTTCCGATGCCCAACTGGAGAAGGATGGCGACGGGTACCGGATGGTAGGCGACCCCACCGAGGGAGCGCTGGTCGTCGCAGCCGCGAAAGCGGGGCTGTGGCGGGAGGAAGTGGAATCCCAGATGCCGCGGGTGGCGGAAATCCCCTTTGATTCTGACCGGAAGCGGATGGCGACGGTTCACCAGATGGACGGTCGTCCCCTGCGCGGGCCGGAGGGGGAACGCCCCGGCGGGTACGTCGTCTACGTAAAGGGCGCACCGGATAGCGTTCTGCCGCGCTGTACCCACATCCTGCAGGACGGCATCAGCGTCCCGATGACTCCGGCCCGGCGTCAGCATATTGAGAACGTGAATCGGGATTTCGGACGGGAGGCGCTACGGGTTCTGGCGGTGGCCTGTCGGCTGCTGCCCGAAGGAGCGCTGAATCCCGAGCATACGCCCGATGCGGAGGAACTGGAGCGGGACCTGACCTTTATCGGGCTGGTGGCGATGCGGGACCCGGCGCGGCCGGAGGTGCGTCCGGCGGTGGAGAAAGCGCGCGGCGCGGGCATCCGTACCATTATGATTACCGGCGATTACCCCGCTACCGCTCAGGCCATTGCCCGCGATATCCACCTTCTGCGGCCGGTCGGGCAGGTCGTCACCGGGGCCGAACTGGACCAGATGACGGACGAGGAGTTGCGGGAGCGCATTGAGCGGATAGACGTGTTCGCCCGGGTGAGCCCGCAGCACAAGGTACGCATCGTGGAGGCGCTGAAGTCCCATGGTCACATTGTGGCGATGACCGGGGACGGCGTCAACGACGCGCCGGCCCTGAAGCGGGCCGACATCGGGGTGGCGATGGGGATCACCGGCACGGACGTCACCAAAGAAGTGGCCGACATGGTCCTCACCGATGACAACTACGCCTCCATCGTTTCCGCCATAGAGCAGGGCCGCATCATCTATGCCAACATCCGTAAGTTCGTCTACTTCCTGCTCTCCTGCAATATGGCGGAGATTCTGACGATTTTCATCGCCACTCTGGCGGGCTACCTGCCCCCGTTGACGCCCATCCAGTTGCTCTGGCTGAACCTGTTGACCGACGGCGCTCCGGCGCTGGCGCTGGGGATGGAAAAGGGGGACCCGGACGTGATGGAGGTTCCGCCCCGTCCGCCCAGGGAACCGGTCATCAATCGGCCGATGGTGCGGGGGGTTATCGTACTGACGCTGGTGCTCACCGCGGTGGTCCTGACTGCCTTTTTCATCGGGATGGCATGGAGCGAGGACCATCTGGAACTGGCCCGGACGATGGCCTTTGCCACCCTGACGCTGGCCGAACTCCCCGTGGCATACGTAATCCGTTCGGAACGGTATCCGCTCTTCCGGCTGGGGGTGTTCACCAACCGCTATATGCAGTACGCAGTGGGCGCTTCCTTACTCCTATTTCTGGCGGTGATCTACGTGCCCTTTATGCGTCCCATTTTTGAGACGGTGCCGCTGGGCTGGCGGGAGTGGGGAGTGATCGCGCCACTGATTTTTGTCCCGGCAGTTGTGGCGGAGATCAACAAGGCCCTGGAGGGGTATCGGGCCAGGCATTAGAGGAGTCCTTCGGGGTCGCTCCGCGCAGGGGGTTTGGGGGCAATCAATCCGCCGTCCCAAACCCCTCTTTTTATATTTACGTTTTACGCTTTACGCTTTGCGTTTTACGCTTTACGCTTCACGTTTTGGATCGCGGAATCCTCGCCAGCACCCGTACCCCCATCGCTTCCAGTTCCGCCTCCTCGCGGACGGTGGGGTCCAGGTAGTGCCAGACCAGCGCCAGCCCGACCCCCACTCCCAGCGCCAGCGCCAGCCGGATGGCGGGTCCCAGCATCTGGGCGCGCAGGCCGGGGGGAACGGGAACGGGGATCGGCTCATCCAGCAACCGAACCATCGGCCCGACCTCCTCCGGTCGGGGAATCTGGGGGAAATAGGCCGCGCCGTTTTTTATCAGTTCCGTCGCCACCGCCTGTGCGACCATCACCGCCTGCTGAGGGTCGGGCCAGGTCAGGTAGACCACCATAATGGATTGGGCGTTATCGGTGGCGATGGCCCCCTGGACCGCTCCGGCGTCCACTTGGAGGCCCTCTTCCATCAACCGTGCTGCCACCCTTTCGGCAAAGAGCCGCGTGCGGGCGATGTCGGCCAGTCCGTTGGCGATGTACTCTGACGTGAGCCAGGCGTAGTAGCGGTCGTAGTCCACGCTCAGCCCGGCCGGGGTCGTCCCGGCGGCGAAGCGCATCACCACCTGGTAGGTCGTCGGCGGCGTCCGGTACGTGACGACCAGATGGGCCAGTACCACCAGTACCGGCGCCGCGACCAGCCACCAGCGCCGCAGCAGTATCCGGATGAATCTGCGCAGTTCCATTCTGCCCCCTCTCTATCCAGCCACCTGACGCAGGAAATTCAGCAGTTGCTCCTGAAATACGCGTCGGTCAAAGCGGGCCGCGTTGCGGACGCAGTCCTGAGGGTCAACGGCCTCCGGGTCAAAGGACCGGACCGCCTCCGCCAGCGCCTCCGGCGTCGGTTCGTGGAAAAACGCGCCGGTCCGGCCGGGGATGACCGTATCCAGCGCCCCGCCCGCGCCGCAGGCGATGACGGGCCGGCCTGCGGCCTGGGCCTGCACCGGCGCGATGCCGAAATCCTCCACGCCGGGCAGGACGTAGGCCCGACAGCGGGCGAAGAGGTCGGGCAGGGACTCATCCGGCACGCGCCCCAGAAAGGTGACCGTCGGCCCGGCCATAGATTCCAGCCGGGGGCGGTCCCGTCCATCCCCGGCGATGACCAGAGGCAGGCGGAGTCGGTTGAACGCCTGAACTGCCAGGTCTATCCGCCGGTACGGGACCAGCCGGGAGACGATAAGGTAGTAATCCTCGTGAGCGGGGGCGGGGCGGAAGCGGGTGGTGTCCACCGGCGGGTAGATGATGACGGAATCCCGTCCGTAGAAGTGCCGGATGCGCGCCTGCACCTCCCGGGAGATGGCGATAAAATGGGTGACCCGCTGAGCGGCCCGCCAGTCCCAGCGGCGAAGAAGGGCGATCAGCGGGCGCAGCGCCTGTTTGAGTGCCCCTGGCAGCGCTTCCCGTTCCGCGTACCCCTCAAAGTCCCAGACAAAGCGAGTCGGCGTCAGGCAGTAGCAGATGTGGACGGCCTCTCCCGTCCGTACCCCGTGGCAGAAGCCGGATTTGTTGCTCAGCACCAGCGGATAACCAGAGAGGTCCAGGCCGGAAAACGCCAGCGGGTACAGAAGCAAATAGGGTTGGTGGTGGCGATAGACGCCTGGCAAACGGTCCATCCACGTGGGGTGGATGTCCCAGGCGCGATAGGCCTCCGGCATACCGTCCCGCCAGTAGATGGACGTATAGACCGGGGCATCGGGGAACATCGCCACCAGGGTTTCCAGGACGTCCTCGGCGCCCCCGCGTTGATTGAGCCAATCGTGAACTAAGGCCAGGTGCATACAAGTGGGCAAGTATGCAAGTATGCAGGTTTGCAGTGGGCAAGTAGGCGAAGACCGCTCCTCCGCCCCTCCGCCCCCCTGCTCCTCCGCCCCTCCGCTCCCCTGCTCCTCCGCCCCTCCGCTCCCCTGCTCCTCCGCACCCTACCGGGTCTGTTCGGCGACCGATTGGCCCTGGGGCCCCAGCGTCCAGGCGAACCAGTCCCGCAGCGCGCCCGTCGGTTCGGCCGCTGCGGCCCAGAGGCAGGAGCAGGAAAGGGGGTAGTCGGGCGACGGAGCAGGCGAAATCCCCTCCAGCGCCAGCGGGCGCACATCGCCTGCGACGCGGTGAAGCGGGATATACCCGATTGCCCCAGGAGTGTGGGCCACCGTCTCTATCATACTCCCGTCGTCGGAGACGACCCGCGCCGTCAGGGTCAGGTCCCAGTTCCCCAGCACTGTCGCCCGGATGAGGGAGAAGGTTCCCGCCCCCTCCTCCCGACTGACCACCTGGATGGGAGTGCCGTCGGGCCATTCGCCGATCCGTCCCCGAAGAATCTCCCGCAACTGCCCCAGGGTGAGGCCGTCCACTGGCACATCGGGGTGGACGATGACCGCCAGCGCGTCCTGAATGAAGGGATGGGTCCAGAAATTGTCCTCCCCTGCCCAGATGAGGGCCGCCCCGTCGGCCGCGCCGTCCCGCAACCGCTCCCGGACGACCGCGTCGTTGAAGACGACCGTCTCAATGGCTACCCACGGTTTCTGCTTGTGGTAGGCCAGGGCCAGCGCCTGTACCGGTTCGGCACATGCGTCGGAGACAGCCAGTTGCAGGGTCGCCGGTTGCGGCGTGACGGTCAACGGCTGGGGCGCACAGGCCGCCAGCAGCAGGGCCAGGAGCGCCAGGAGCAAGTAGCGGGAAACGCCCAATCCTCACCCCCGCAGCAGGGCGACCGTCAGGCCCAGGATGCCGAACAGGACGCAGTACAGGGCGAAGGGGTAGAGGGGCCGCCGCCGAATGTAGCGGAGCAGGAAATGGATGCTGACCGCGCCGGAGAGGAGCGCCGTCAGAAAACCGATGAGCAGCATGGGGGCCTCGCCCGCCAGTTCTCCCGACCGGGCCAGTTGGAGCATCTGCATCGCGCCCGCGCCCAGGATGATGGGGGTGGAGAGGAGAAAACTGAAGCGGGCGGCGGCGTCCCGGTCCAATCCTCGCCCCAGGCCGGCGGCGATGGTCGCGCCGGAGCGGGAGATCCCCGGCAGGATGGCGACGGCCTGGGCCACTCCGATCGCCAGCGCGTCGGCCCAGGAGAGGGCCGGAAGAGGGCGGAGCGTGTTATCGGAAGAAGCAAGACGTCTCCAGCCCGATTCGGCTGCCGTCAGGATCGCCGCCGTCACCAGGAGAAAGCCCGCGGCAGCGGCCGGTCGGGCGAACATCTCCTCAAAGAAATCCTCCAGGAGTGCCCCCGCCAGCGCTCCGGGCACCGTCGCCAGAACGAGAAAGAGTACCAGTCGGGTATGGGGGTCGCTCAGAGAGCGCGCGCGTATCCCCTGCCACGCCCCCCGGACCAGCGCCAGCCAGTCCCGCCAGAAGTAACTGATGACGGCGACGGCCGTCCCCCAGTGGACCAGTGTGTCAAAGGCCAGGCTGGGGATGGGCCAGTTCAAAAGCCAGGGAACGAGGACCAGGTGGCCCGAACTGCTGATGGGGAGGAACTCGGTGGCCCCCTGAAGGAGGCCCAGGAGGATGGCCTGAAGTGCGGTCATAGGGACTCCTGAATCCGGATGAGGTATGGCTTGCGTCGCCGGAAGACGGTCACGCTATCCAGCCCGGCGGCGCGAAGCATGCCCAGGGCGATCGCAAAATCGGCGCCGACATCTTCCGGGCGGTGGGCGTCGGAGCCCAGGGTGACGAATCGGCCGCCCTCCTCCCAGAACCAGCGCAGGACCTGGACGGAAGGGCCCGGCGGCCCCATCCCGCGCCGCTGGTAGGAGGTGTTGACCTCTATGGCTTTCCCCCGCCGGGCCACCGCGCGCAGGACCCGCCGCATCGGGGCTTCGTAGGGGGACCAGTCCAGTTCCGTCCAGCCGAGATGGTGAAAAACCGCCCGGCGGACAATGTCGGGATGGGCCAGGACGTCGTAGTCGGCCTCTTCGGCCACGCGCGCCAGTTCCGCCAGGTAGAGGTGAATCCCTTCCTCCAGGTCTATGCCGTGGAAGAACTCAGCGGTCTCCACCGGCCGGTCACCGATCCAGTGGATGGAGCCCAGCACGACGTCGTACTCGTGGGCGGAGAGGATGGCCGAGAGGGTTTCCCCGAAGAGATGGGGCTCTCCGTATTCCAGGCCAGCGCGGATGGTGATCCGCCCGTTCCAGCGGGCGCGACATTCCATCAGGGTTGCCCACTGCTCTTCGGGTCGGAAATGGCCGTATCCCCCGTCCAGCGGGTTCATATCGGCGTGGTCGGTGATGGCGAATTCCCGCATCCCGCGGGCAATGGCAGCCTGGCAGACCGCATCCGGCGCGGCCTGGCTGTCAAAGGAGAGACGGGTATGAATGTGGAAATCCGGGACCATTTCGGGTAGATTGTACCACAGGTCAGGGGCATCGCCAAATTGCGCCCTGTGCGGCTTGTGCTTTCCCCTTTGCTCGCTGGGGGTGATGGAACTTGCCCATGCTGGGGGTAGCACGTTCCCTGATTTACAAGAATGTGTTACACTATAGGGGGGCCGGCATATGATGCCCGTGCGCGTCCGCTGCATCGGTGTCAGGTGGGGCGGAAGGGTTTTGGCGCTGGCGGCCGCAGGCCGCCAGCGCCAAAACCCATACACCCCCGCGGGCTGTAGGGCGGACGATCCGCCCTCCAGGGACTCGTATGGGCAAGTTTTTTCGCTCGGGCCGAACCATCTGAATAGATTGACAATGGCAAATTTTAAGTTATAAAACAAAAATTGGCGGCTGTGCCCTTTGAAAAGGCCGCTGGCAGGGCAAAAGCCAACGGGCTATCGCCTT
>Ga0116210_1001901_pt1 | contig 14014 bp, 10 predicted proteins | sample TshhotsprinmetaG_FD_94483 | JGI IMG/M metagenome (GOLD analysis project Ga0116210, IMG submission 94483) | Hot spring microbial communities from South Africa to study Microbial Dark Matter (Phase II) - Tshipise hot spring metaG | ecosystem: Environmental > Aquatic > Thermal springs > Hot... | reverse complement strand
GGCGGCCAACGAAAGGTACCTCTTCCTATATCTGGTAAAACTTTCCATGATTGCCGTGCTTTCGCCGTTCGTCGCGCCCGCCACCTGCCCCATGAGGACCATCTCGCCCGCATAGCCCAGCACCCTGAGCGAGGCGAAGACGACCAGCGCCACCAGCGCCATCACCGCTATATCCGTGGCGCCCCTGCCGCCCCCTCCCCGTGCCCATTTCGCCGCCTCTTCCCCAGCCTTCTGCGGCCCCCAGTCGAAGACGATGCGCCAGCAGTCGGCGAACCCCACGGCGACCAGGAGCCCCGCCGGCCACAGGCGCCGCTCCCGGAGCGCCAGCCTCACCGCCTCCCGGAAAACGGCCCCCGCCGTCGCCTCCAAGGACCACCTCCTTCACCCAGAAAGCAGTACGTTAGTTTTTATCGTCACCCCCTCGCCGCGGATAAACTCTTCATGCGCCGCTCGGCGGCGCGGTTTTCCCCGGGGAGCCCGCGAAGAAGACGGCCAAGGAGCGCGGAAATACCTGCGGGTTTGACCCCCGTGCATAATTCACTTACCCTTTATTTAGGGATTCCCTCACGGGTTGACGGTATTCCCCTTTTCCCATTGAGGGGGATGCCGAGGGCCGGGGAACGAGGCTGCGAGAAGGAGGCGGTGAGCGAGGATGGCGCAGTACGAACAAGGCATGCTCGATGCATCCATGCTGATTCCCGAGCCGGAAGAGAATTTCTTCCTGCCTCAGGACGTGATCGACCACATGGAGCGCATCAACGAACTTTCCACGAAACACCCGGTCAACGTGCTGGTGGCCGGAAAGCAGGGGTGCGGAAAATCCACCCTGGTCAGGCAATTCGCTGCCCGCAACAAGCGGCCGCTGGCCACTTTCCAGGTGGGCATACTCTCCGAGCCGGGGCAGCTCTTCGGTGACATGAGGCTCAAGGAAGGGGAGACCTACTACCAGCAGTTCCTCTTCCCCCAGGCCATCCAGACCCCACGCTGCGTGATACACCTGGAGGAGATCAACCGCCCCGAGCACCCCAAGGCCCTGAACATGCTCTTCTCCGTGCTCGCCGAGGACAGGAGGGTGTGGACGGACGAGCTGGGGCTGATCAAGGTCGCCCCCGAGGTGGTCTTCTTCGCCACCCTCAACGAGGGCGAGGAGTTCATAGGCGTGGAGATGCTGGACGCGGCCTTGCGGGACAGGTTCTACGTGACGCTCATGGACTACCTGCCCCCCGAGGTGGAGCTGGAAGTGCTCAAGCGCAAGACGGGCGTAGAGGAAGCCCAGGCGCAGACCATCGTCAACGTCGCCAACCAGTTGCGAAGCAACGCGCAGGAGCCGGTGATGGTCTCGACCCGCCACACCCTCATGATCGCGGAGCTGGTGGCCATAGGGGCGTCGGTGAGGGAGGCTTTCATCTACAGCCTGCAGGTAAGCAAGGATATCCTGGAATCCACCCTACTCTCCATGCATCTGGAGATGGGCCTGACCAAGAGCGATGATGGCAGAATATACCAGCCCTATTGAATGGAAGCCGATCGCCGGCGAACCCGGCGCCGCGGATAACCTGTCCGAGTTCTGGCGCGTGAACGTCTCCCACCTCGAGGCCACGGAGCTGGCCAACCTCCTGCGCGCCCTGCGCAAGGTGGCGGGGAGCCTGGGGCGGAACGTCGGAGACGTCATCTACGCCGGCATGTCGATGTCGCCCGGGGCCATCGTCGTCGACCCCGAGCCCATCCTCGGCAGGTACCCCGTCAACCCCAGGCAGGTGGACCACCTGGTGGGGGTGGTGGTCCACGAGGCGCTGCACCGGACGGAATGGAGCGACCTGGTGTGGGAGGGCGTGAAGCACGTGAGGCCGGACCTGAGCCCGCGCCAGAAGGTCATCCTCAGCAAAATCATCCAGGTCGGCGAGGACATCTACGTCGATTCCATCTCCGAGCGGTCGATACTCGGCCTCTATACCCGCAAGGCCAGGAGGGTAGCCATGCGCGAGATGGAGCTCGGGTTGTACGGAACCGGCGTTACCCTCGACAAGCTGCTCCAGTTGTGGTGGTCGCGCGCCTGGGGGCGGGAGATATCAGAGGCCGACCTCGTCTGCTACGGGGACGTGCTTGCCGTGCTGGAGGGCATCACGCCCCGGCTGAGGGCGGTCATGGACAGCAAGAAGGGGGTCATCGAGCGCTGCGACCTCCGCCGGGAGATATACCTCCAAGCCCTGGAGGGCATCAGGGACACGGTCGCCTCCTGGAAGATCGTGGACAAGGTCGTGCCCTGGAGCCTGTTGAGCGACATGCCGCTCAAGGAGGAGAAGGCGAGCTCCGGCAGGGGAGCCCAGATCGACCCGGCCACCTTCCTGGAGATAGAGGCGAGGATGGCCGAGAGCTCGGGGGACCTGACCTCGGTCATCAGGTCCGTCGTCGATGATCCGGAGCAGGAGATCCTCCCCACCCGCCTGTGGAACTACCATATGCCGACGCTCAGCGTGGTGGACCGGCACCAGGCCACGCGCCTCAAGACCATCATGCAGTGCTACGCGGACAGGAAGGTCCTCGTGAGCCGCGGGTTGACCAGCGGGAAGGTGGACAGGAAACGCCTCTACCGCGCCCCCATCAGCGGTGCATGCTTTCTCGACAAGCAGAAGATACCCGACGCGAGCTGGAGTATATGCCTGCTCATCGACGCCTCGGGGTCCATGGGGAGGGGGAACAGCTGGAGGCTTGTCGAATCTACCGTCGCCACCTTGCACGAGGCGCTCAGGGGGTCCACCACCCGCCTGCAGGTTTGGGCGTATTACGAGTCGCACAGCGTCTGCGTGCTCACCAGCCTGCTGAGGGGGAATGAGCTCATGTCCGTGTCACCCATCGGGGAGACCCCTTCCGGGCAGGCGCTGATAGCCGCGGCTTACATGCTGCCCAAGGACAAGAAGCGGAAGATGATAATCCACATCACCGACGGCGCGTCGAACGCGGGCTGCGACGTCCGTTACGGTATCGATTACTGCGACAAGCAGAACATCCGGCTGATCACCCTGGGCTGCGGCCTGGAGGACCGCCAGGTCATGCTGGAACAGTACGGCAGGTCCGTGCAGTTCATCGACCACCTCTCCCAGCTGCCCTCCGCCCTTGAAAAGCTCCTGAAATGGGCCTTCCTCTACGGTTTCAGGGGCAAGTCCAACGTGCCCCGGGGCCTCGAAAGGGTCCTCGACCGCCAGGCATAGGATACCTGAGGCCCGGCCTGGCTCGTTGCGTGTGGCGCTAAAAAGCTCCGCGGGCGAGCGCTCCGGCAGGGATCACGGACATTACCCCCGGCGTTATTCCTCTCCCGCCGCGTTCTCTCGCCCGGAGGCGGCGACGGTATTGCGGAGGGTGCCCACCCCCTCGATGACCACCTCCACCACATCGCCGGGGAACATCTCGCCCACGCCGGGTGGCGTCCCGGTCATGATCGCGTCCCCGGGGTAGAGGGTCATGACACGCGAGGTGAAGCTCAGGAGCTCCGCGGGAGAGAAGATCATGTTGGAGGCGGACGAGGACTGCCGCAGCTCCCCGTTGAGGCGCAGCTCCACCACCAGCCCCCCTACCTCCACCTCCGTCTCGATGAAGGGGCCCAGGGGACAGAAGGTATCGAAGCTCTTGCAGCGCGTCCACTGCCCGTCCTTGGCTTGCAGGTCGCGCGCGGTGACGTCGTTCCCGCAGGTGTAGCCCAGGATGCAGCTTTCCGCCTCAAGGGGGCTCACGTCGCGGCATTCCTTCCCGCACACCAGCACCAGCTCCGCCTCGTAGTCCACGCGCTTGCTCATGGAGGGGTAGACGATCTCTCCTCCGTAGGCAAGCAAGGAGGAGGGGGGCTTCATGAAGAGCACCGGCTCGTCGGGGATGGGCATGTGCAGCTCCTCGGCGTGGTCCCGGTAGTTCAGGCCCACGGCGATGATCTTCTGGGGGTAGACGGGGGTGAGGAGCTCCACCCTCTCCAGGCGGCAGGTCCTTCCCTGTCTGCGTATCCCGGTGAAGGGCGTGCGCTCCAGCTCGTGCAGGACGCCGTCCTCCAGGACCCCGAAACGGATATGCCCCTTATGCAGGTACCTGGCGATCTTCATGGCAGACCTTGACCCCGTCAGGGTTGCGCTTTCTTGTGGAGGAGGCCGTACTCGACGGAGTCCACCAGGGCCTGCCAGGAGGCCTCGATGATGTTCTCGGAGACGCCTATGGTGCCCCAGGTCTTCTCCCCGTCGCCGCTCTCGATGAGCACGCGGGTCACCGCCGCAGTGGCCTTCTCCGGGTTCAGGATGATGACCTTGTAGTCCGAAAGGTCGATGTCGTCCAGCTCCGGGTAAGCCCGGCCGATCGCCAGGCGAAGGGCGCCGTCCAGGGCGTTCACCGGGCCGTTCCCCTCCGCGGTCGCGATGATGCGCCTGCCGCGCACATGCACCTTGATGGTGGCCTCGGTGACCACCTTTCCGTCCTCGCGCTTCTCCATGATCACCCGGAAGCTCTCCAGACGGAAGAAGACGCGGTGCATGCCCAGCGCGCGACGCATGAGCAGCTCGAAGGAGCCGTCGGCGGCCTCGAAATGGTAGCCCTTATGCTCCATCTCCTTGACCATGTTCAGGATTTCCTGCACCTTATCCGGGTTGCGGGTGAGGTCGGCGCCCAGCTCCTGCCCCTTGATGATGATGGTGGACTTGCCGGAGAGCTCGGAAACCTCGATGCGCTGCCGGTTGCCCACCAGCTCCGGGCGGATGTGCTCATAGGTTTCCGAGTCGCGCGTCACCGCGCTCACGTGCATGCCGCCCTTGTGCGCGAAGGCCTTCTGGCCCACGTAGGGCTGGTGCAGGTCCGGCTTGATGTTGGCGATCTCGCTCACGTAATGGGAGAGCTCCGTGAGACCCGCCAGGCTCTCCATGGGTACCGCCGCGATGCCCATCTTGAGCGCCAGGGCGGGGATGATGGAGCAGAGGTTGGCGTTTCCGCACCGCTCCCCGTAACCGTTGATGGTTCCCTGCACCATGGCGGCGCCCTCCGCCACCGCCACCAGGCTCACCGCCACGGCGCACTCGCTGTCGTCGTGGGCATGTATGCCCAGGGGCACGGGGATCTCGTCCCTGATGCGGCGCATTATCTCCTGGACCTCCCAGGGCATGGTTCCGCCGTTGGTGTCGCAGAGGCACACCCAGTCGGCGCCCGCCTCCACCGCCGCCTTCACCGTCTCCATGGCATAGCGCGCGTTGTCCTTGTAGGCGTCGAAGAAGTGCTCGGCGTCGTAGATGACCTCGCGACCGTGGCGTTTCATGTACTCCACGGAGTCGGCGATCATGAAGAGGTTCTCGTCCAGGCCGGTGCGCAGGGCGGTGCGCACATGCAGTTCCCAGCTCTTGCCGACGATGCACACCACCGGCGTCTCCGCGCGCAGCAACTCCTCCAGGTTGCGGTCCTTGTCCGCCCCTATCATCGCCTTGCGGGTGGACCCGAAGGCCACCGGGACGGCGTTGCTCAAGGACACCTCCGGAAGACGCCGGAAGAGCTCCTCGTCCTTGGGGTTTGAGCCTGGGTAGCCGCACTCCACGTAATGCACGCCGAAATCGTCGAGGCGCCGCAGGATCTTGAGCTTGTCCTCCACGGAGAGCGACACCCCCTCCATCTGCGCCCCGTCGCGCAGGGTGGTGTCGTAAATCCTTATGGACCTCTCTTCCATCTGCCCGCCTCTTCCGGTCTTTCTTTCCATTATATGGAAGAATACCTCCGGTCGATCACGCCCGCGAGCCCCTCGCCCATCTCCGGGAGGCGCTCAGTCCACGTAATCCAGCCACTGCTCGTAGGCCTTTTCCTCGCCCCTCACGATCCGGAAAAACTTTTCCTGTATGCTGCGGGTGATCGGGCCGGGTTCGCCCACCGGCCTGTCGTCCACCTCCCGTATGGGGACCACCTCCGCCGCCGTCCCGGTGAAGAAGGCCTCGTCCGCGGTGTAGAGGTCCGTGCGCACCAGGTCTTTCTCCCGGCACGGGATCTCCAGCTCCTCGGCGATGCGCATGACCGAGTCGCGCGTGATGCCTTCCAGGGCCCCCGAGGAGGTGGGGGGCGTGTAGAGGTAACCGTTCCTCACCACGAAGATGTTCTCCCCCGCCCCGTCGGCCACGTGCCCGTGCATGTTGAGGAGGATGGCCTCGTCGTACCCCGCCTCGGTGACCTCCATCTTTGCCAGGATGGAGTTGAGGTACTGCCCTGTGGCCTTGGCGGCGGTGGGGATGGTGTTGGCCTCGTTGCGGCGGAAGGAGGAGACCTTGGCGCGCACGCCGTTCCTGATGCCCTCCTCTCCCAGGTAAGCACCCCAGGGCCACACGGCGATGGCCACGTTGACCGGTGCCGCCATGGGATGCAGGCCCATCTCTCCGTAACCGCGGAAGGCGATGGGCCGTATGTAACAGCTCTTCAGCCCGTTGGCCCGGATGACCACCCGCGTGGCCTCCATCATCTCCTCCAGGGAGAAGGGTATGGGCATGCGGTAGATGGCCGCCGAGCGGAAGAGCCTCTTCATGTGGTCGCCCAGGCGGAACACCGCCGCTCCCCGCTGCGTCTCGTAGGCCCTTATGCCCTCGAAAACCCCTGACCCGTAATGCAGGGAGTGGGAGAGCAGGTGCACGCGGGCTTCCGCCCAGTCCACCAGCTCGCCGTCCATCCAGATCTTTTCCACTTCCTGAATCGGCATCGATCGCTCCTTCCGCTTGACTGCTTCGCTTCACAGCTGGCGGCATTCAGGTTTCACGGATGTATTTTACGACAAGATCGCCCACCTCAGTAGTGGACTTGCCCATCCTGCCCGCGGAAAGGGAGCGGAGGTCATGGGAGCAGACGCGCATCACCGCCCGCTCCACTCGCTCCGCCGCCTCCCTCTCGCCCAGGTGATCCAGCATCATCTGCACCGCACAGATGGCCGCCAGGGGGTTGATGACGTTCTTGCCCGTGTACTTGGGGGCCGAGCCGCCGATGGGCTCGAACATGGAGGTGCCCTCCGGGTTGATGTTCCCTCCCGCGGCGATGCCCATCCCCCCCTGGATCATGGCCCCCAGGTCGGTGATGATGTCGCCGAACATGTTGTCCGTGACCACCACGTCGAACCACTCCGGGTTCTTCACGAACCACATGCAGATGGCGTCCACGTGCGCGTAATCCGTCTGGATGTCAGGGTATTCGGGCGCCACCTCGCGGAAGGTGCGCTCCCAGAGGTCCCAGGCGAAGGTGAGCACGTTGGTCTTGCCGCACAGGGTCAGCTTGCGCGCCCTGTCCCGCCGCCGGCAGTACTCGAAGGCGAAGCGGATGCAGCGCTCCACCCCCTTGCGGGTGTTCACGCTTTCCTGCACCGCGACCTCGTCCGGGGTTCCCTTGCGCAGGAAACCGCCGGTGCCGGCATAAAGCCCCTCCGTGTTCTCCCTCACCACCACGAAATCGATGTCCTCCGGTCCCTTGCCCTTGAGGGGGCAGTCCACCCCGGGGTAGAGCTTCACCGGCCGCAGGTTGATGTACTGGTCCAGCCCGAAGCGGATCTTGAGCAGGATATCCTGCTCAAGTATGCCCGGCTTGACGTCGGGGTGCCCTATGGCCCCCAGGAAGACGGCGTCGTAGGAGCGCAGCTCCTCCAGCTCGTCGTCGCTGAGGGTGAGGCCGGTATCCAGGTAGCGCTGGCCCCCGAAGTCGAAATAGGTGTGCTGGAAATCGAACCCGCTCGCCGCGGCGGTCGCCTCCAGCACCTTCATGCCCTCGCGCACCACCTCCGGGCCCGTCCCGTCGCCCGGTATCACCGCTATCCTGTGCATCGCTCTCCCTCGCCTCCCGGTTTCATCGTCATCGACCCTTCACGACCCGTCCCATGCTCAGCGGGACCCGCCGGCTTGCAGCCTTCTGCGCACATACTCCGCCAGCCCCCCCAACGAGATTATCTCACGCATGAAATCGGGGAAAGGCTCCGCGTGGAACATCTTGCCTGTTGACAGGTTCTCGATGGTCCCCGCCGCGAGGTCCACGCGCAGATCGTCCCCCGTGCTTATATCCCTCACCGCCTCCGGGCATTCCAGGATGGGCAAGCCCACGTTGATGGCGTTGCGGTAAAAGATGCGCGCGAAGGAGGAGGCGACGACGCATGACACCCCGCAGCCCTTGATGGCCAGCGGGGCATGCTCCCGCGAGGACCCGGAGCCGAAGTTCTCCTCGGCCACGATGATGTCCCCCGGCCGCACGCGTCGCGCGAACCCGGGGTCCAAGTCCTCCAGGCAGTGGGCCCCCAGGTCCTCCGGCGCGGTGGCGCTGAGGTAGCGCGCGGGGATGATCACGTCCGTGTCCACGTTTTTCCCGTAACGCCAGGCCTTCCCCTCCAGGATCATGCCGCCCGTCATCCCATTACCTCCTCCGGATGGGTGATCCTGCCGGTCACCGCCGAGGCGGCGGCCACCGCCGGCCCGCAGAGGTATACCTCGCTCTCCGTGTGCCCCATGCGCCCCACGAAGTTGCGGTTGGTGGTGGAGAGAGCCCGCTCGCCTTCCGCCAGCACGCCCATATGCCCTCCCAGGCAGGGCCCGCAGGTAGGCGTGCTCACCGCCGCTCCCGCCTCCAGAAACGTCTCCATCCAGCCTCTGCGCACCATCTCCAGGAGCACGGCGCGCGAGCCCGGAAAGACGATGGCCCGCACGCGGGGATGCACGCGCCGGCCTTCCAGTATCCTCGCCGCTATCTCCATGTCCTCCGGCCTGCCGTTGGTGCAGGAGCCGATGACCACTTGGTCTATCTCCACCTCCCCCACCCCGGACAGCGGTTTCACGTTGGAGGGCAGGTGGGGGAAGGCCACCTGCGGCTCCATTCCGCTCACCTCCATGGTAATCTTTTCCACGTAAGAAGCGTCGGCATCGCTCGTGAACTCGCGATAATGCCGGCGAGCCCTTCCCTCCAGCCAGGAGCGCGTCTTCGCGTCAACGTGGAAAATGCCGTTCTTGGCCCCTGCCTCCACCGCCATGTTCGCCATGGCGAAGCGGGAATCCATGGAAAGTTCCTCGACCACCGGGCCGCGGAACTCCATGGCGCGGTAAAGCGCCCCGTCCACCCCGATCCTCCCGATGGTGTGCAGGATGAGATCCTTGCCCCCCACCCACGGCGGCAGCTCGCCCTCGTACGTGAAGAGCATGCTCTCCGGAACCCGCAGCCATATCTCCCCCAGGGCCATGGCCATGGCCAGGTCGCTGGAGCCCACCCCCGTGGAAAAAGCTCCCAGCGCGCCGTAGGTGCAGGTGTGGGAATCCGCCCCCACCACCAGCTCCCCGGGAAGCACCAGCCCCTCCTCGGGCAGCAGCACGTGCTCGATGCCCGCCCTGCCTATCTCGTAGTAGTTCTCCAGCCTTTGTTCGCGCGCGAACTCCCGCACGAGGGCGCAGTTGCGCGCCGCCGCCATGTCACGGGCGGGGGTGAAATGGTCCGGGACCATGACAACCTTGGCGGGGTCGAAGACGCGCTCCGCCCCCATTGACCTAAAAGCCTCGATGGCGAGGGGAGCGGTGATGTCGTTGGCCATGGCGAGGTCCACCTTCACGTTCACCAGCTCACCCGGGCGTACCTCCTCGCGCCCCGCATGGTAAGCGAGTATCTTCTCGGTGATGGTGTGGCCCATTATGGCTCCCGGGAAATATCACTTGGGGGGTTGGGCTGTCCTCTTAGCCCTGCCCGAGGAGGTCTTGGCCTTGCGGGCCAGCTTCTTCTTCTCCAGCAGCCCTTTTTGGATGCCGCGGTTGATGGCGTTGATGTAGGCGCGGGCGCTGGCCTCGATGATGTCCGGGCTCACGCCCCTTCCCACCACTTCGTGCCCGTCGATATCCAGCTTGATGGTGACGTCCCCCATGGCATCCAGGCCCTTGGTGATGGCCTGCACCTGGTAGGAAACCAGCTTGGCCTGGATCTTGCTGGCCTTGGCAATGGCCTTGCACACTGCGTCCACCTGGCCGTCGCCGATGGCGGTGGCCTCGTACCCCTTTCCCTCGCGCGTGAGCTTGACCGCGGCGATGGGAATGGCCCCGGTGCCGGAGGAGGACTGCATGTACTCCAGCTGGAAGAGCTCCTCCAGGGTGCGTATCTCGTCAAGGGCTATGGCCTCCAGGTCCTTCACCGAGATCTCCTTCTTCTTGCTGGCCAGCTCCTTGAAGCGTATGAAAGCCCGCTCCAGCCCCTTGTCATCCAGGTAGAAGCCCATCTCCTCCAGCTTCGCCTTCAGGGCGTGGCGCCCCGAGTGCTTGCCCAGGTAGATCTCCGATTCCACCAGGCCGACGTCCTCCGGCCGCATGATCTCGTAGGTCATGCGGTGCTTGAGCACGCCGTCCTGGTGGATTCCGGACTCGTGCGCGAAGGCGTTGTCCCCCACCACCGCCTTATTGGGCTGCACCGCGTAGCCGGTGAGCATGGAAACCAGGCGGGAGGTCTGGTAGATCTCGCGGGTGTTGACGCCCGTGGTGAAATCCATGAAATCGCGGCGGGTGTTGACGATCATCACCACCTCCTCCAGGGAGGCGTTGCCCGCCCGCTCCCCCAGCCCGTTCACCGCGCACTCGATCTGGCGCGCCCCCGCCCGGGCCGCCGCCATGGAATTGGCCACGGCCAGCCCCAGGTCGTTGTGGCAGTGCACGCTGACGATCACGCCCTCGATGCCGGGGACGTTCTCCATGATGCCCCTGACCAGCTCGGCGAACTCGTCGGGGAGCGCGTATCCCACCGTGTCCGGTATGTTGATCACCGTGGCTCCCGCCTTGATGGCCTCCGCGAAAACCTGGTAGAGGAACTTGGGGTCGCTGCGGCTGGCGTCCATGGCCGAGAACTCCACGTTCTCCACGTACTTGCGGGCGTAGGCCACCGCGTCCCTGGTCATCTCCAGCACCTGCTTGGGGGTCTTCTTCAACTGGTATTTCATGTGGTATTCCGAGGTGGATACGAAGGTGTGGATGCGCGGCCGCTCCGCGAACATGATGGCCTCCCAGGCCCAGTCGATGTCGTTGCGGTCCGTGCGGGCCAGGGCGCAGATCACCGGCCCCTTGACCGTCTTTGCCACCGCCTTCACCGCCTCGAACTCGCTGGGGCTGGAAACGGGGAACCCGGCCTCGATGACGTCCACCTCCAGGCGGGCGAGCTGCTCCGCGATTTCCACTTTCTCGCGCTGGTTGAGGCTTATACCCGGCGCCTGCTCGCCGTCCCGCAGGGTCGTGTCGAAGATGTAGATTCTCTCGGCCATTGGGTCTTCCTCCCCCGTTCTCTCACCACAGCTGGATGAACTTGCACTCCTTCACCTTGGGCACGCGCCGGATCTCCTCCATGACCTCGTCCGGTATGGGGATGTCCACGTTGATCCCCATCACCGCCTCCCCGCCGATCTTCTTCCTTCCCACTTGCATGTGCGCGATGTTGATGTTGTGGTCCCCCAGGATGGTCCCGATCCTGCCGATCATGCCCGGCACGTCGGCGTAGCGGAAAAAGGCCATGTAGCGGGAGGGTCCCAGGTCTATGTCGTACTCGTAGACGTGCACGAAGCGCTCCGTGTTGGAAAGGCCCACCAGGGTGCCTCCCACCGCCACCTCCTTCTTGTTGCGCCGCCCGCGCACCATGATCAGGTTCACGTAGTCCCGCGTCTGCTCCGACTTCGTCTCCCTTACCGCGATCCCCCTCTCCTTGGCGAAGAGGGGCGCGTTGACGTAGTTGACCGGCTCGAAGACTATCTTCTCGAAGAACCCCTTGAGCGCCGCCACGGTCAGGATCCCCGTCTCGTGGTTGGCCAGCTCGCCCAGGTACTCGAGCTCGATGCCGTCCACGTGGCCCTCCACCAGGTGGGTGAGGAGTAGGCCCAGTTTCTCCGCCAGCGGCATGAACGAGCGCACCGTCTCATCCACCTCCGCGGGCACCTGGAGATTCACCACGTTGGGCACGAACTCCCCCTTGAGCGCCGCCGCCACCTGCTCCGCGATTATCACCCCCGCCCGGTCCTGTGCCTCCTGCGTGGATGCCCCCAGGTGCGGGGTGGCGATGACTTTCGGGTGCCCGATGAGGGGGCACTCCGTTGCCGGCTCCGTCTCGAAGACGTCCAGGGCGGCTCCCGCCACCTTGTCCGATTCCAGCGCCCGCTGCAGGGCCTCCTCGTCGATGATGCCCCCCCGGGCCACGTTGAGAATGCGCACCCCGTCCTTCATCTTGGCAAACTCTTCCTCTCCCAGTAAATGGTAGGTTTCCGGGGTCTTGGGGAGGTGCACGGAGATGAAATCCGCCTGCCGCAGCAGGTCATCCAGCCTGGAGACCAGCTCCACCCCCAGCCTGCGCGCCTTCTCCTCGGAGATGTAGGGATCGTAGGCCACCACGCGCATGCCGAAGGCCTGGCAGCGCTGGGCTACCAGGGTGCCGATGCGCCCCAGCCCCACTATGCCCATGACCTTCTGGTAGAGCTCCACCCCCTCGAAGCTCGTGCGGTCCCAGCACCTGTCGCGCAGGGAGCTCACCGCGTCAGGGACGTTGCGGCACAGGGCCAGGAGGAGGGCCATGGTCTGCTCCGCCGCGGAGATGATGTTGCTCTGGGGGGCGTTGATGACCATGATGCCCCGCTTGGTGGCGGCCTCCACGTCGATGTTGTCCACTCCCACCCCGGCCCTCCCGATCACCTTCAGCCTTTCCGCGGCCTGGATGACCTCGGCGTCCACCTTGGTGGCGCTGCGCACGATGAGCGCTTCGTATTCCGCGATGCACCGCAGTAAATCCTCACGGGTGAGGTCGGTAAGGAAGTCGACCTCGAAGTCCCTGCGCAGGAGCTCTATCCCGCTTTCCGCTATTCTCTCCCTGACCAGGATGCGAGCCAACCTTCCCTCCTTTACACCCGTCCTTGCTTTCCCCATCTGGCAATTCCTTCCTATCGAATCAGGAGCGAGCCTCCCGGCCCTCTTCCCGGGCGCCTTCTCCTCTCACCGGCTGCCCGGGACCCGGGGCTCACCCCGCCGTCAATTCCAAGTATACCCGCTCCGCGGCGCCCACGCCCGACCCCGGTTCCAGGGGAAAGCCCAGCGCATTCAGGGTCAGCTCCAGGGCCGTCAAGGCCACCGCCATGTCGAAGAAGTTGTAGTAGCCCACGTGCCCGATGCGGAAGATCTTGCCTTTAAGGTGCTCCTGCCCGCCGGCGATGATCACCCCGTGCACCCGGTTCATGTGGCGCACTATCTCCCCGCCGCTGATCCCCTCCGGGGCCTTGATGGCCGTCACCGCGTAAGCCCGCTCGAGGACCTTTGGAAACAGCTCCAGGCCCATGGCCTGCACCGCGGCGCGGGTGCACAGAGCCAGCATGCGGTGGCGCTCCCAGGCGGCCTCAAGGCCCTCCTGCAACAGGATATCCACTGCCTTGGACATGGCCATGACCAGGCTAACCGCCGGGGTGAAGGGGGTTTCCGGCGTGTCGGAGCGGTATTTCTTGCGCGCTTTGCTGAAGCTGAAGTAAAAGGCCGGCGATCCCGCCTTTTCCACATATTCCCAGGCCTTGGGGCTCACCGCCGCCGCCGCCAGCCCGGGTGGGGTCATGAGCGCCTTCTGCGAGCCGGTGACCAGCACGTCTATGTTCCACTCGTCGGTACGCAGCTCCAGCGCTCCCGCCCCGCTGATGGAGTCCACCACCAGGATGGCGGGCGTATCCCTGACCGCCTCGCCGATGCTACGTATGTCGTTGACGATTCCCGTGGAGGTCTCGCTGTGCGTGACGAAGACTCCCTTGATGTCCGGCTTCTCCCGCAGCAGCCTGGAGATGACCTCCACGTCAGCCGCCTCGTCCCAGGCATACTCGTAGTACTCCACCTCGAGCCTGTACTCCCTGGCGATCTCCGCGAAACGCTGCCCGAACTTGCCTCCCGCTGCCACCAGCACGCGGTCCCCCGGGCTGAAGCAGTTGGCCACCGCTCCTTCCATGGCCCCGGTGCCTGAGGCAGCGAAGGTGAGCACGTCGTTCTCCGTAAGCAGCACCTTCCTGAGTCCCTCCACCATG
>Ga0116210_1001900_pt1 | contig 14020 bp, 9 predicted proteins | sample TshhotsprinmetaG_FD_94483 | JGI IMG/M metagenome (GOLD analysis project Ga0116210, IMG submission 94483) | Hot spring microbial communities from South Africa to study Microbial Dark Matter (Phase II) - Tshipise hot spring metaG | ecosystem: Environmental > Aquatic > Thermal springs > Hot (42-90C)... | reverse complement strand
GTCATTCCAAAACGATCTGCTAGCTCGGCAACAGACATCGGTTCGTGCAAATGCTCACGAACATACTGGTTCGCTTCTTCCAGATTTTCACTTCTTGATTGATCTGTTATCATTGAAAGCATAGTCCAAATTAAAGACTGAAAGCGACAACGATCTGATAAGATTTTACTTTGTTGTATTTTTATTAGCTCTTTCCATATAGGAGTCATTTTTACAGGAGATTGCTTAGAAAAAGAAATATCTTGAAATGGGATAAGCCACCCTGATCCTTCCTCACAAACTAATAGATATAAACTCAAACTTTCAGAAAGAGGGATGATTGTAACGCTGCCAACGACAAAAATACTCTTTCCTTCCTCTAACTTCATTTGTTTTTTGTCTTGTATCAATATCCCCTTTCCTGAAGCAATATATGCTAGGAGGCATCCTTGCTGAAACTCTTTCTTTTCTCCTTCTTTTAGCTCGTTATATAAGATTTTCAGATCATTTAATTCAGATAAAGGATGTATCATAACGAAAACCTTCCTTTCTTGAAAATGATTGACAACAAACACAAGAAGATAGTAGACTGATAAAGAATATGTATAATTGATAATGATTTTCAATATAGAGATGAAGCGGGTGAGAACTTTTGAAAAAGGGTAATACTATTCAAAACAAATTATTTAAGCATCCTACCATACGTTGCTTAATAGGGAGCATTGTTGTAATCCTCATGTTTCTAGTATCTATTGGTCTAGGAGCCATTCCTATTCCGCTTGATGTGATGATAGACGCTCTCTTATCATTTCACCCTGATAAGATAGAGCATCAGCTCATTTGGGAAGTTCGTCTCCCTCGTGCACTTGTCGCCCTGTTCGTTGGTGCAGCTTTAGCTGTAGCAGGAGCGATCATGCAAGGGGTAACACAAAATGCCCTAGCGGATCCATCTATCATTGGCGTCACGCATGGTGCGGGGCTTGCCATCGCTATTTGTTTAGCCGTCTTGTCATCTGGGTCATACTGGATGCTTTTATGTTGGTCTTTTGTCGGTGCCGCTGTTGCTTCCACGATGGTTCTTGCGTTTTCCAGTATTTCTAAGGAACGTTTTTCACCTATAACGATCACGTTGGCTGGTGTTGCTTTAAGCACATTGTTTAGTGCCTTATCAACCGGCATCGCTCTTTACTTTCAAGTAGCACAAGATGTAAGTTTTTGGTTTTCTGGTGGACTTTCTGGATCGAAATGGGAACATGTGTACATTTTAATCCCAATCGTTCTGATTGGTTTTATCTTGTCGTTATGGATTAGTCACCCGTTAACACTTCTGTCCCTAGGTGAAGACGTTTCCACAGGTTTAGGACACTCAAACTATACAACAAGAATGATCGGATTAACCTCCGTCATCTTATTATCAGGAGCTGCCGTCTCTGTGGCAGGAACGATTAGTTTTATCGGTCTAATCATCCCGCATATTGTACGCTTATTAGTCGGAAATGATTACAGATGGATCGTTCCTAGCAGCGCTATAGCAGGGGCTTTCCTTTTATTATCGGCAGATATTTTAGCACGTATAATCAACGCCCCTTTCGAAACACCAGTAAGTGCAATTACATCCGTACTCGGAGTTCCTATTTTGCTGCACCTTGCCCGTCGAAGAAGGAGGAGTATATAATGGACTGGCGGTTCACATTCACTCGCGCAACAGGATGGTTTATATTTTTCACCATCTTCATCATCGTGACTTTCATCATAAGTTTATCAATTGGGGTTATCTCGATTACACCAAACGATATTATCCGTACACTTTTAGGAAATGGTACTGATAAGCAAGAACTCGTTTTACTTCAAATTCGCCTTCCAAGAATGGTCATGGCACTTCTTATCGGTTCCGGTCTCGCTCTTTCCGGAGCGATATTACAAGGACTATCCCGCAATTCACTTGCAGACCCAGGCATTCTAGGTATCAATGCAGGAGCGGGGGTAACGGTCGTATTATGTATTTACTTTTTGCAAGGGAAATATGTCACTTCTCCTTTTTTTCTTCCCTTGTTCGCATTTGTAGGTGCGATGACAATTGCTATAATCATTTATATACTGTCGTGGAATAGAGGGGTCGATCCTAGTCGACTTCTTCTCGTGGGCATTGGAATCAACGCGCTATGCAGTGCACTACTTATTATTCTCCAACTAAAAATGGATCCACGTGACTTTCAAAAAGCACTTATATGGCTAACGGGAAGTATTTGGGGAGCACAATGGAAATATACTTGGGCACTAGGCCCATGGATCATCTTTCTGCTCCCTGTCTCTTTTTTAAAAGCCAAGACGCTGAACGTATTTCAGTTAGGTGAGTCTGTCCCAATTGCACTTGGTGTTCATGTTGAACGCCAAAGAAGACTGTTACTTTGCTTATCAGCTGCTGTAGCTGGCGCCTGCGTGGCAGTCGGAGGAGGAATTTCTTTTGTTGGATTATTAGCTCCACATCTTGCTCGACGGCTAACTGGTCCAAACTACTATAGCTTGTTACCATTGTCAGCGCTCATTGGAGCCGCACTCCTCCTTTTAGCCGACATGATCGGTAGAAATATACTCGCTCCAGCCGATATTCCTGTAGGCATTGTTATATCCATCATTGGCGCACCTTACTTAATTTATATGCTACTCACAAGAAAGAACGAAGGTCTAAACAATTAAGTGAAGCGGGTATATTGCCCGCTTCAACATGTAACTAACCACCCGTAAAGACTACATTTATTCATATTAGGAGGGTAGAAAATATAGCGCCCAAAGAACGGGTGCGTCCAATTGAAAAATTGACACTGATAGTGGGTTAATGAGTGCTCCGATCAGGTTAGCTCATCGTAATAGTTGAATTTAGCATCTTGTCTTTTCTACTACATTTTTGTTGCTAACACGTGATATACGTCTTGTCTCTTTTCAATAATGTATGAAGGTGGAAGCTTTTTTCTATTTTCTTTATGACCAGCTAAATGAACTTCGCTTGTCTCCCATGATTTCCATGCTTCTTCAGACTCCCAGCGAATCATAACAATAACTTCCTCATTCCCCCCTCGTTTCTTTTTTCTGAGAACACTTAAATCGATGAAACCAGGCTGTCCTTCAATTAAACCTTTGCTAGCAAACTGCTCAACAATTTTCCCCACATAACCTTCTGCTACAGTAATACTTTTCATTTGCACAAACACTTCCTAATACCTCCTTTATTTTTAATATATGCTATTATAAATGATAATAACATTCATTTTCAATAAAAAACATGTATCATTCTAATTTCTCCTTATCATTTCTATTGAAGTTTATCTTTTGTTTCCTTTCATTTTTAGGAAAAAGGCTAATCCGCAGCATTTTGGATTAGCCTCTAGCTTACTTCAATAACTTCCGCACCCATTTAAGCGCATGTGGAAAGTTTGGATAACGTAAAGGGATATCAAATTTTGTCGTTTGTTTGAGAACACTTTTGTAATGCGTAAATGCATCAAAACTTGCTTTTCCATGATAGGAACCGATCCCGCTCTGTCCAACGCCGCCAAATGGTAGATGTGGGCTAGCGATGTGCATGATCGTATCGTTTATACATCCCCCACCAAAACTAACTTGTTGCAGCACTTGTTGTTGCACATCCCGATCTTCCGTAAACAAATAAAGAGCGAGCGGTTTTTCGTAGCTGTTGATCATATGAATCGCTTCATCGATCGTTTCAAACGTGAGAATTGGCAACAATGGGCCAAAAATTTCTTCCTGCATTACGTCATCATCCCACGTGACGCCATCTAACAATGTCGGCTCCATCCAACGTTGCTTGATGTTATATTTTCCACCATGCACAACCATTCCGTTCGTTAGAAAGCGGACGAGCCGCTCCATGTGGCGAGTTGTGACGATTCGGCTATATCGCTCGTGATCGCCATACAACTGTTCAATATATGTTTTCATTCGTTCAATAAGCAATGGCTTCACGGACACATCGACAAGAACGTAATCGGGTGCAATGCACGTTTGTCCAGCATTTAAAAACTTTCCCCAAACGATTCGTTTAGCAGCTAAATCAATATGAGCCGACGCATCGACGATCGCAGGGCTTTTTCCACCGAGCTCTAACGTAACTGGAGTTAAGTGTTTCGCTGCCGCTGCCATGACGATTTTTCCGACCGATACACTTCCGGTGAAAAAAATATGATCAAAGCGTAAATCTAATAGCTGTTGACTGACGTCTACTCCCCCCTCTACAACAGCAACATACTCTTCCGGAAACACCTCGGCAACAATTGTTTTTAACAAAGCCGACATTGCTGGCGTATATTCCGACGGTTTCACAACCGCACAGTTTCCCGCTGCAATCGCACCGATCAGCGGACTTACTGCAAGCTGAAACGGATAGTTCCACGGCGCGATAATGAGGCTTACTCCGTACGGCTCCGGATATATGTAACTTTTTGATCCAAAATGGGTCAAAGGTGTCGGTACGCGTTGCGGTTTCACCCAATCGCTCAGTCGCTTCGCTATAAAATTTATTTCTTCGTAAACGACACCAATTTCTGTCGTATATGCTTCAAACGGCGATTTGTTCAACTCTGCTTTTAACGTATCGGTAATGATTTGTTCGTGTTTTTTTATTGTTTCTTTTAATCGGATTAACTGTTTTAAGCGAAACTCAAGCGAAAGCGTTTCCCCTGTGTGAAAATAACGTTTTTGTTTTTGAAGCAATTCGTTCATTCTGTTTCCCCCTCATCACACCCGATCTTGAACCTTTCTGACAATATTCGTAACAAATTTACGCGGCATAACACTAAATGCAAGGAATCTTCGTCAAATGAGTGAGTGTCTTTATTTTAATTCTTCTTAGGTCTCCACAAATTCCCCATACAACCTAAATCCCGCGTTATTGACTAGAATATGCACATCAAGTTGCTCGTTTTTTAATGCTTCATACAAATCACGGACTTCGTTTTGATCCGATAAGTCTTTATTATATATCCATGCTGCTATTCCGTATGTTTTTTCTAGCTGATGCTTCAGTTCATCTAATTTCTGCTTGTTTCGGGCTACTGCAATAATGTTGTACCCTTCCTTCGCAAATCGTGCAGCAAATTCGTAGCCGATCCCACTTGATGCCCCCTATGATTAATACGTTCTTTTTCATTTCCTGTATCTCCTTTTTTTAAAATGTTTAAAAACTTAAACATATAAAATGAAAAATTTGGCCTTTAGCATATCTAAAGGCACTCCTTCTCAACAGCATGAATTAAATCTTTCAATAATTCAACAGCTTTTTCGATAGATAATACATAGTATCGCAATGTCCCTTTTTGTTCTACCGACACTAATCCTTGGTCACGCAAAATTTTTAAATGGTGCGAAATCGCTGGACGCGATAAACTTGACCGTTCCGTAATTTCATTGACTGTTAGCTTATCGTGTTCCGCAAGCAGCAATACAATATCTTGGCGATGAGGATCGCTTAACGCTTGAAATAATGGTATACACGATCGAAACACCTCGATCGCTTTCTGTCCCATTCCCCTCTTCCTTTCTTTTGTTCAAAAGTTTAAACATTTGATGTTCTTATCTTATTCTCTTTCTCACCAATTGTCAATACATTAAAAATAGGTCTTCTATCTTCTCTTCATCTCTCCTTTCAACCGTTCCACAAGCGCTTCTTGGTATCCTGCTTTTTTCCTCCGCAACATTTCTTGTTTTACTGCCTGTAAGTCATAAAGCGTCACCGATTGCAGTTTCTCCAAACGTTCATCGGATAGCGGAACGGTCGGTTTTGTCGCCAAATAATCAGAACAGTCGTAATGCCAAAGCCGAACAGATGAACCGTACCGTTCGACAAGACGCTGCGCCATTTTTAATCCTTCTGGGTCAAAATCGCCCGAGTAATAAAGGGTAGCCCCTTCTTTTACGAGCAAATCGAGCAACCACCTCGTCGCTAAATTCAATTGACCGTTTGTGCTAATGAGCGGCACGTTCACATCTAATAACGTCGAAAACACGCCCGCATTTTCGACGACAAAGACGTTGTTGCCTTCGGATGGATACGCGCGCGTAAACAGCATCACTTCCCGTAGCGGCACATTTAGCACCGTATTCGTTTCACATGCGGCAGCGAAAACAGGATGGTGACCTTTCTCTGTTTCTGCCATCAAGCCAGCGCACGTCACAAAGTTTAATACATCTTCCCGCAATAGCCGATACGACTGCAGCAGTTCGTTCACGTCTTCGACCGCCGAGAGGTCGTATTCGGTGCCCGCATAAAATTGTAGCGCCGAAAGCAATAGCTTCCCCGCAAGCGTATGCAAATCAAACATGTGCGGGTCGTTCGCTACTTTTTGTGCAAAAATGGGCAAACGTACGTAGGTGGACGGAAGCTGTTTGAGTGCGCGGCAAACGGCAGAAAGCGCCGCCTCTAACGCGTGATAGTTTTGTTGATACGCTAATTGTACAAACCGCTGTTTTTCTACAGCTATCAACCAATCGCGCTGCGCTTGATACGTATTCATAAGCCGAGTAAAATAAGCTTCCCTTTCTCTCTCTATTTCTTGTTGTTGCTCTTTTTTCGTTACAAGCGGCTCGCCAAAATAGCATGAAAGCAACTCCACGATAGAAATACCGGCAAACTTTGTGTTCGCAAGCTGTTTTTCAAACGCTGCAAGCGGTACGCGGTTCATTTCTTTTCCAAAAAACGACGCGATCGCTTCTTTTTCCTCTGCCGAAAAAGACGCAACAGAAATCGTGCCACCGATGCGGCCAAGCGATTCGTATTTCTTTTTCATTTCACAAAAAAGGCGGTGAAACGAACGTTCCCCGCGAAAAAATTGCACCGCCTCATCTAATCGGTTCAATGAACTCACCCTTTCTCGCTTCCTCGACGACAAGCTGCTTCACTTTTCCGTTCCAATAATAGCGAATGACCGTCACAAACGACGCGTTTTTCGGACGAACGAGCTCACAAATCGACAGCGCTGGAACAGTATCATAATCGCCCCAGAGCGCTTGCGAATTCATCACATAATTAAATCCAAGCTGCTCGACAAGCCCGAACATATTGCGAATATTATTTTCGTCTACCCCTGCAAACGCTTCATCCAACGAAATAATGTACGGTGCGTCGTCTGCTGCTTCTTGGTAGCGCGAATACGTCGCCGCAAACAACGGAATATACATCGCCATCGCTTTCTCTCCGCCACTGAATTGGTAGAAACGTTGGTTCGTCAACTCTCGTTTCGGTTCATTCGTTTTTTGGTAATAAAGGGTAAACGAGAACCATTTCCGATAGTCTAACACTTCTTTAATGATTTGGTGAAGCGTATTGCCTTGACCGCGCTCTTCTAACAATTCGCGCGCCCGATGAATTTTCGAGCGGAAATGTTTCGTCACTCGCTGCAAGTCTTCCTCTTTTAGTAGCCGCGAGTTCATCCGCAACAATTCGACAAGCTCTTTCGTATCCATCTCTTCTTCCGTTTCCGCGGTGCGCGGCTTCCATTGAATAAACAACACCAGCCCAGAAGATGTGTCGAGCTGCTGCATTCGTTCGTTCATATCTTTTACCCAACGCTCCGCCCGTTGAATGCGGCTGCGCAAAATTCGGCCAATCGTTTTTAAAATAATTTCTTCGTACAACTCGCGGTCTTGCTCTTTCATATATTCGCGTTGCAAGAAAATATCGTGCTCGATTTCACGTAATACATAAAATGGCGATACGCGCTGCCCTTTATAATCAAGCAAAAGAACGATACGGTCTTGCTTTTCTCTCCACCCTGCAACTTTTAATTCCATTTCTTCGTCTAGCTCTATATCCGTAAATGGATTTGTTTCCTTTATGACAACTGGCTCTTGACTGAGCCGGTATTCCGTTAAATTCGCTGATTCTTGGAAAAATACGCTATTTAATCGATTCACAAGCGACGTTCTCGTTTCTTTTAATAATGCTCCACACCGCTGCATCGCTTCTTTTGCTTTTTCTAATAGATCAGAATCATGAAGTTCCACAAGTTCAAGGGCAAGTTCTCGCTCAAATGAATGCTTCCACTCCTCCGCTAACCGCTTAGCAAACGATTCTTTCGCTGACAGCTGCGCACATTTTTCACGAATAGCTTTCAGCTCATGCTCTAGCGCAATGCGCTCATTCATTTTCTTTGGCATTTCTCGCTGTAAAACTGCTAATCGTTCGCGGACGCGTTGAATTTCGGCTTGAATTTCTTCTGCGCCCATTAGCTGCAGCGTCCGTTCGATTTCTTGTCGCTTTAGTTCAAGTTTTTGCTGCTCTTTCGCTAGCACATGTCGTTCGCCTTTTGTTTCGTCGATTTCTTGTTGCAACGTTTCTAGCTGCTCTGTCCGATATTGAATCATATCGAGCAAATGAAGAAACTCTCGATGGGTCATTTGCAATTCATGAAGCTCACGCATATACGATTTCATCAAAAGAAGCGCTTGTTCATAGCCGTCTTTGGAAAACTCTAAATCAAGCCCTTCGGTTTGTTCACGCAACGTTTGTTTTGCTTGTTGCCAATCGCGGGCAAGCTGCGCTAACTTCTCGTTTTTCCGCTCCCATTCTCGTTGTTTGCTTATAAGGTGCCGTTTCGTTTTCTCCCGTTCTTCAAAAGCTGCACGCATGTCGCGGTCAGTTGGAAAGGCACGAAACCAGTAGTTTATTTGCGCAATTGTCTGATCGATCTGTTTTAGCATATCGGTGTCCTCATGAAGCTGAGCGCGAAGTTCGTGAAGTTCTGCCTCAAGTGCGGCGATCTGTTCTAACCGCCAACGCTTCCGGGCAGTGCGTCCAATAAACAACGCTTTTTCCCGCGCCGGGGCATGCCCTTTGACTAATCCGAGCGTATAATATCCTTCTTCGTTGAGCATCAATGTGCCGTCCACTTCTCCAGCGGTAAGAACAATGCTTTGGAGCACTTCTTCGATGCGCGCTTTTGAAACGCCGCACGCTTCATCTACATCCGGTTGTAAATAGTCTGCCAATGTATGCTCCAGTTCGACAGGGCGTGGAACAAGCACTCGGTCACACGTTACTTCGACATCGGTTTCCGCAATTAACGCATCAAGTATCCCCGCATGATATAATGCCGATTCGATACGCTCTCGGAGAGGATCTGGTACATGGTTTCGAAATTCCACAGCTGCATAAAACGGGACAAAAGCAATCTCTTTCTCTTTTAACTCTATCCGCGCTTTAACCGTCTGTTCATCGCGCGTGAGCTCTGGGTCTTTTTGCGTTTTCCATTGGTTCCATTCGGCTTCTTTTGCGGCAATTTTTTCTTCTAATAATGTGCATGCATGCTGTTGTCTCATTTTTTCTTCGTTTTTTCGATTGAGTGCTTCGTAATACGCTTCCGTAAACGGTTGCTTCATCTCATCGACGTGATACGTTTCGTATAGTTCATGAAGACGCTGTAAAAATAGTTGGACAGAGGGTTCCGATACGAAAACGTCTTGGCATTGTTCGAGCCAGCGAAATACTTCCTGTTGGAACCGCGATTTTTCGTTTTCTAACAGTTCGAGCCATTTCGCTTCTTCATGGCGCAATTCGTCTACTTCCCGTTGCAGTTCCCCTGCTTCTTTGCTCGTTTCTTCATAACGCGCCTTCATTTCGTCGTGGCGCCGCCAAAGTGCAATCGTTTGTTCTAGTTTTTCCACATATTCTTGCCCTTCTCGCTTCCAGACGGTAAAATCAAATTTCGTTTCGCGCTGGCGAGAGAAATCAGCTTCGTTGAGAGCATGAGCAGAGAAGGAACTTTCCATCGCATCATGCCGTAAGTCTTCTACTTGTTGCATGAGTTGCTTTTCTACTTGATATAGCCGGTCTTTGTCTTCCTCTAACTGGCGCTTGTAGCGACGTTCCAACTGCTCTTTTTCGTCAATTTGCCGCAATAGTTTTTGTTGCTTTTCGTAAATATCGTTTATCTCTTGCTGAACACGTTCATATTCTTTTGCCGCTTGGAAAACTTCGTGGTTTGCTAACTCTATTTCTCGTTGATGCAATACGTCCTGCTCGTTCGCAAGCGTTTGAATGTACTCGCTCAAATCCGCAAGGTGCGTTTGTTTTTCTGCTTCTTCCTTAAGCCACTGCTTTTCTTCTTCTGCTAACCGCTTCACTTGTTTGTCAGCCTTTATCCATTCGCTCGCTTTTTCCGCGATCATATACTCGTTATACGCTCGATATTGCGCACAAAGCCGTTTTAACGATTGTTCATCGCTCTCTAGCTGCTCTAGCTGCTGTTTCGTTTGGTCCATATTTTCAATCGTTTCGGATAGATGGCGCAACTCGTCGTCTGTCAGTGCCGGAAGCGAGCTTTCTAAAATTTCATAAATAACCGTCGGCTTAAAATCTTTCGATAGCTTCGGACTACGCAATTGAATCAATAGCTCAATTAATTCTTGAAACGCCTCCATCGATTCAAAACGGAAGACGTGCTTATTGACGAGCTCCATATATTCTTTTTGTGAATCAACAACCGTTCCACCGTTACCAAGCAAATTGACTAACTCGCGTTTCGTGAGCGGAATTTTTTCCGTTCCGTTCGCTGATTTTTCCGTTTTATATAAAAATAAATCATGGCCGATGCGGCGATTGTCAAAAATGACGAACCCCCAAAAGTCCATATTTTTTTGTCGTTTTGCCCGTAAGCCAATCCCTGTCGTTACGTATTGATCCGTTTGCTTTCGTTTATATTCTAAAAACAAATAGCCTGTCCGTTCATCGCGATCAACAATTTCCTTTTCTCCAAGTAAGTAGTCTTCCATTTTTCGTGCTCGGGAACCGAACGGGTCGAGCCGATCTGGCGTTTTCTTTCCGTCCAGTAAGACAGGAAGCAAGCTTTGCATCGTCACTGACTTCCCAGAGCCGTTCGTCCCACGAAGCAATAGCTTGCCGTCAGCAAATTCGAAATATTGTTCGTCGTAATACCAAAAATTAATCAATCCCGCGCGATGAAGCACCCATTTATTTGTCATCATCGTCTCTTCCTTTCGTTGTGAAATCGTCTGGATATTGGCCGACAAACCGTCCAAGCAACGGATAAAGCACAACCATGCCCGTTTCCTGTTCATATTCTGCCATCTTCCAGTCTTTTAAAGCAGAAAGAAGCTCGGTGGCGAGTTGTGCCATCGACATTTCACGATACGTTTTGCTCCAGCCTTCGCCATACTGCTCGCTGCACCGATACAGCAGTTGCTGAAAATCGGACATCGTTACGCGGATTTTCCCGTATTCATCCGGTGGATAGTTGTCTAAATGAGCGCGAACGACAGAAGCGAAATGAAGGATTATATCCGACGTTCCCTTTTGATCTGGAAATAACGTATACACATGTTGCCGTTCTGGAAGCGTCAACAGTGCTGCGTTTTTGTATAGTTCGTAGCGAAAGTCGGTGTGCGCCTCGATGTCATCGCGCAATCGGTGACGGAAATTGCGCAAGTAATAAAAGTTTGGGTCGTCTTTCTGCCGTCGGTATACAACAGGCGATAAAAAGAGCTGCCGATAAATAAAGTGGCGACGGTAATCGTCGGGTGACACTTTCCACTCCTCCTCCAGCAGTTGCTCGATTGTTTCATATTGAATAAAATCTTTCGGATAGGATCGCATAAAATAGCGGGATAATACAGGAACTTCATACAACGCTTCCTCATCTTCTTGATTCGCAAACGCCTCAACTTCCCCATCGACGTGATGCACAATCCCGATTTGCTCGGCTGTTTTTAAAACGCGAATTAAAGCTCGTCGATGTTGGTAGTTCGTCCAGTCGAGCGCTGTTTCCCCTGGATACATCGCTTTTATTTCTTCACATACGTCAGACAATAAAAACTTTTCTTCGACTGCTTTTCCTTCTAAGTATGCTAACAAGCAACAAAACATCGCGTAGTCGAGAGGTTCTTGAAACGACTCTATTCCCATCCATGTTTCTGGCTCCGCCGGTATTTTTTCCAGCTTAGCGAAATAGCGGTGAACGATGAGCCGGTAGCCGAATTTTTCTTGCACATACCGTTTTAACACTTTTTCACGTTCGCGTATTTTTTGAAAAAGTTCCGGCTCTTTTTCCCGAACAACCCAAAACTGCTCAAACAGCGCAGTTAACGCTTCTCTTGCTTTCTCATCGAACTCTTTTTCCATTTTCCCTTCTCCTAGTCTAGCAAGTGGATTTCGTAATTTGGCATCATGAGTGTACCATCTTCTGCTTTCAGTGTAATCGTTCCTTCACGTTGGACTACTTTCACTTTCCATCCGTTTTCCGTTTGCACTATCCGGTCTTCTCTCCCCATCGCTTTTGCAATCCACCCGAGCAGCGTTTTGCGAATGTGCGAAGCAATGACCGGGAGCTCCTGAAGTACAATTTTTCCGTCGTTTATAAGCTGAGCGAGCTTTTCTTCTTCTTTTTGCTTCGCTACTAAATAGGCAACCATCGTTTCCTCTTTTTCTCTTCGCCGATCAACCATTGCTTCAGTTTTTCTCTTTTCTCGGTAGTGGCGAACACGTGGTTTGACGATCCATTCTGCCGGCTGTTCCTCCCAAATATCACGGTACATATTTTCCGTCGCATCATTTTCGGCAACGATGTGCTTTGTGTGAAAACAGCCAAATACAACCGCCGATAATTTATGCGCTTCTTCTATCGTTTCTAATGAAGAAAACCATTTCGCTAAATGCAAGTAATCTTTTTTTCGGCTACGGAAGTGGTGATGGCGCTCCCCTAGGCGCTGAACGACGCGCGTCATTCGCCGAATCGCTTCGTTCGTCTGCTTTTGTAAAAACGACATCTCACTTTCATGCCCATTTCGCCCTAAAAACCATTCGTTTAAACTGCGCCACGTATCTAGCTTCTCTTCCACTAGCTGTTCACGCGAAAGAATCGCTCCTTCAAAACGTGGAATGGCAAGCTGGTAAGCAACCACTTCCTCGATAAAACGTCGAACACCGTCCTCGGGCAAGTCTTCGAGCAGCTTTTCAATTTGCATTGACGTTTTTTGCAATGCAACAATGAAATCACGTAAATAGGTGGTAAACTGTTCTTTATAGACGAGAAATGAATCGGACATCATTCGCTCTTCCATGTTTTCTCCGTTTAAATAGGCAATATAGTCGGCAGAGTTTTGGATGATTTTTTTTAAATAATCAAACGTTTCTTCCCACACTTGATTCATTTCCTCCCGCTTTTCGGCAAATCCGTCGTGGATAATTGATTCCATTCGGACAAGCGACGCATACAGGCGGTCAAACCGCGTTTTCTCGAGCGAGCCACCAAACGTTTCCCCTAGCTGCTCAAGCGCGCGAATCATTCGTTCGATTTCGACCGTATATGGGCTGCACTGATAGCGAAAGCGTTTCTTTTTAAATTCGTCAATCGTCCGAATATGATCGGTTTCTTGTCTAGCGATCAAGTTTTTCCATTTAACGAGCTGCTCTAAGTCTTGTTGCAACTCCTCTTCCGTATAACTTTGAAATTCATCGAATTGTTTTAAAAAAGCGTATACTTCTTCTGGAAACAAATATTGGCGCATTCGCTCGTGCTGCGTATAAAAATAGCGCAAAATCGCTCGGTACCGATATGCGTTATCAACTACTAAATATTTCGCCTCTGTAATCGGCTTTAGCCATGACGTATCCATCTTGTGCTCCCCTTCTATCGTTCATCTACTATCATTGTAATCGATTCTCCAGTCGTTCTCTACTAAAACGTCGATGGGAAAATACACTCACCTATAAGCAGCTTTCCTAAAAAATGAAAATGTTCGCTAGTCATCCGCTGTCGATTCGTGTAAAATGGAAGCGAAAAGGAGGTGAACAAAATGGTAGAACAGCTGCTTCATGAAATTTTGCATGAGGTGAAAGCAACCCGAGAAAAAGTTGAATCGCTAGAAAAACGAGTAGGAGCACTAGAAAAGCGAGTAGAAGGGCTAGAAAAAGAAGTATCTTCCTTACGTCAGGAAGTTCGAACACTCGATCAAAAAGTCCAAGCACTCGATGGAAAAGTCCAAGCACTCGATGGAAAAGTCCAAGCGCTCGATG
>Ga0116210_1001898_pt1 | contig 14025 bp, 12 predicted proteins | sample TshhotsprinmetaG_FD_94483 | JGI IMG/M metagenome (GOLD analysis project Ga0116210, IMG submission 94483) | Hot spring microbial communities from South Africa to study Microbial Dark Matter (Phase II) - Tshipise hot spring metaG | ecosystem: Environmental > Aquatic > Thermal springs > Hot... | reverse complement strand
GGCGACGGCAACCAACACGCCGACGGCGACGGCAACCAACACGCCGACGGCGACGGCAACCAACACGCCGACGGCGACGGCAACCAACACGCCGACGGCGACGGCAACCAACACGCCGACGGCAACGGCAACCAACACGCCGACGGCGACGGCAACCAACACGCCGACGGCGACGGCAACCAACACGCCGACGGCGACGGCAACCAACACGCCGACGGCGACGCCGGTGCCACCGTCACCCTATCCGTATCGCATCTTCATCCCACTGTTCATGTGTCAGTAAGCCATTTCCAGCCGGAACGATGATGGCGGCGGTGGCAGTGATGGTCATGGTGGTGACGGCGGTGATGGCGTCGTGGGGACGATGGGGGTGGCGTCGTGGGGACGATGGGGGTGGCGTCGTCATCGTAGGGGCGAATAATTATTCGCCCCTACGATGACGATGATGACGATGATGACGATGATGACGATGATGACGATGATGACGATGATGACGATGATGACGATGATGACGATAATGACGATGATGACGATGATGACGATAATGACGATAATGACGATAATGACGATAATGACGATAATGACGACGACGATCACGGTGATGCGGGGGATGTCACCAATGACAATGATTGTTGACATGCAATGCCCCACCATCATGCCCGTGACAGGATCGGTGCCACACCATCGGGAAGTCTGATAGGGTTGCTAACGCGCCAGACTCGCGTATCATAGCGTTAACTGGAATTCAGATGATGTGGAGCATTCGCTATGTCCTGGCAAGCAGCCCTCGCCCGCCATTACCACATTCACGGTACACTGTCACCACTGCCGGGTGAATATGATCTCAATTTTCTCGTCACAACCCATAACAACGAGCGCTACGTGCTCAAAATCATGCGTTCAGATTGCGATCCGGCTTTGGTTGAGCTTCAATGTGCTGCGCTTGAACATCTTCGCGCGACTGCATCGGATCTACCAGTACCGCGATTGGTGCGCACTGTGAGCGGCGAACCATTCGTGTCCGTTGATGATCGGCTTGTCTGGCTGATCACGGCGTTGCCAGGCGAGCATTATGCCACGTTTCGCCCTCACCTGACCGCTTTGCGCACTGAGCTAGGGCGCCGGGCCGCGCAGCTCGATCAGGCTCTGGCTGACTTTTTCCACCCGGCACTCGGCCGTCCATTCAAGTGGAATCTGTTGCAGGCTGAGTGGGCAATAACCGCTGCCGCAACCATCACCGACCCTGATCGTCGCGCGATTGTCGATGCAGCTCTGCGCGAATATGTTCAGATCAAGCCGGTTTTACTCTCACTGCCGCGCACTGCAGTTCACAATGACCTCAACGACTACAATCTGCTGGTGACGGCGACGGCACGCGGCGAATGCTTCCTCAGTGGCATCCTCGACTTTGGCGATCTTTGCGCTGCGCCGCGCATTTGTGAGTTGGCGATTGCGGCTGCTTATGCCATACTCGACCAGCCTGATCCGTTGCGCGCGCTGACCGAGATCGTTGCCGGTTATCACGCCGTCTGGCCGCTCACTCCAACCGAGATCGAACTGATCTGGCCATTGGTGCGTGCCCGACTGTCAGTGAGTGTGATCAATGCGGCGCTGATGCAGCGCGACCGGCCTGAAGATCCGTATGTCACGATTTCGACCGGGCCTGCCTGGCGCTTGCTGACCGCTACAGCGGCGTTTGATGCCACCATCGTAGCCTGCCGGCTGCGGGTTGCTTGTGAAATGTCTGTCAGCGATGCCGCAGCGCGCGTGATGGCCTGGATTGACGAACAGCGGGGACGTTTTGCGTCAGTGCTGGGTTGTGATTTGAGCGACGCACCGGTGGTGAGTCTGGCTGCCGGTGAAATGCCGTTGCCGCAAGATCCCTTTGCGCTTGCGGTGAGCGAAGCTGGAACGCTGGTTGCCTCAACCGGCCAGAGTGTGAGTGTCGGTCGCTACGGCGAACCACGCCTGATCTACACGGCGCCGACATTCTTTGCCGGATCGCATCCACTTGCCGAACGCCGCACTGTTCATCTCGGCGTTGATCTCTTTGCCGCGCCAGGTACGCCAATCTATGCTCCTTTGGCGGGAGTGGTGGTTGTTATCGAACGTCTGCCGGATCCGCTCGATTATGGCTGGCTGGTCGTGCTGGAGCACCAGACTCCGGCGGGAGACCGGTTCTGTACCCTCTACGGTCATCTTGATTCGATCTGTCTCAATTCTCTTTCACCCGGCCAATCGCTGGCTGCCGGGCAACTCTTTGCTGCGCTGGGCGATGTACCGAACAATGGTGGCTGGCAGCCACATCTCCATTTTCAACTCATTCTCGATCGGCGCGCCATAGAACCACACTGGTTTGGCGTTGCCCAGCCTGAAGAGTGGGCGTGGTGGAGCGCAATCTGTCCCAATCCGGCGGCGCTGCTTAATCTGCCAGATGATCGGGTTGCGTACCGTCCGCTTGATAGCGCTGCGTTACTCAGTGAGCGCCGCCGCTATTTTGCCGGTAATTTGCGGCTGAGTTATCGCGATCCGTGTACGCTCTTGCGCGGCTGGCGGCATTACCTGTTCGATGAATACGGTCGCGCCTATCTCGATGCCTACAATAATGTCCCGCATGTTGGTCATTCCCATCCACGCATTCAGGCCGTGTCGGCGCGCCAGTTGCGTATGCTTAACACCAATACGCGCTATCTGCATCCGGCCCAGATCGCCTTTGCCCGTGAGCTGTTGTCGAAGCTACCGTCTTCGTTTGAGGTGTGTTTTTTCGTCAACTCCGGTTCCGAAGCCAATGAGCTGGCCCTGCGATTGGCGCGCGCCGCGACGGGTGGACGTGATATGATTACCATCGACCACGGTTACCACGGCCATACCACCGGCGCGATTGACATTTCGGCATATAAATTCAACCATCCTGCCGGTAGCGGCAAACCGAATTGGGTTGAAGTGGTGATGGCGCCTGATCCTTATCGCGGCCCGTATGGTGCTGACGGTGAGCGTTATGCAGCCGAAGTCGATAGTGCGCTCGAACGGATTGCTGCGCGCGGCGGTAAACTGGCCGGTTTCATCGCCGAGACCTTCCCAAGTGTTGCCGGTCAGATCCTGCCGCCACCCGGCTATCTGGCCGCAGTCTATCGTCGCATCCGTGCTGCCGGCGGCGTCTGCATCGCCGACGAGGTGCAAACCGGTTTGGGTCGGTTGGGCACCCACTACTGGGCTTTCGAAACGCAGGAGGTTGTGCCTGATATTGTCGTGCTAGGGAAGCCACTCGGCAATGGCCATCCGATTGGCGCTGTCGTGACAACGGCAGCGATTGCTCAGGCGTTTGACAACGGGATCGAATTTTTCTCGACCTTCGGCGGCAGTACCCTTTCGTGTATCGTTGGCCGCGAAGTGTTGCGGATTATCGATGATGAAGGATTGATGAACAATGCTGCTGTTATCGGCAACGAGCTGCTATCCGGACTGCGCGAATTGCAAGGCCGGCACGCTATCATTGGTGATGTGCGTGGAATGGGGTTGTTCATCGGCGTAGAACTGGTCACCAACCGCGCTACGCGCGCGCCAGCCACTGCTGCGGCCAGTTATCTCAAAGAGCGCCTGCGCGCTGAACGGGTGCTGATCGGTACGGAAGGCCCCGCCGACAATGTGCTGAAGATCCGTCCGCCTCTCACATTTGATCGCGCGGCGGTAACGCTATTGTTAGAGCGGTTTGACGCGATCCTCAACGAGAGTTTTATCGCGCGCCAGGTGGAAGATGCGCATTGATTGACCATTCCCGATGTTGTTTTGCCTGGCCGGTCGCGCGACACATTGTTCGGCAACACCATCAGAACGGTGAAGCGTTTGGTCACGCCGACCGGCTTGAATGATGATCACCACTGAGCACGAACGCTGATCACTCGTTGGAGAGACCCATCTCGCGCCGATACCGCTCGCGCACCGTGTCAAGGCTGATCAGACAGCCATCTTCTTCGATATACCAGTGCTCCCAGCCATTGCATGGCGCGCCGTTCATGTAATAGCTACCGGCTTGATGAATGCTCCCTTCAAACCCATCGGCAGTGCGCAGGCGCGCATCGGGTTTGATGGTGGCAAACCGGCCCGGCTCTTTGTTGAGATAGAGCCGTTGCCCAGGGCGGAGATAGCCGGTTTCGACCAGGGTAGCGAACGCAACCCGCGGGGCTAATCTGGCTTTGTCTGATACGTCAAATACCGCGGGATCAAATGGCTCTACCGGTGTTGCGTCAATCCGTCGCTGCGCAACGGTAATGTACGCGCGCTCTTGTTCGATACCGATCCAGTGACGGTGGAGCCGTTTCGCGACCACGCCGGTTGTGCCGCTGCCAAAGAACGGGTCGAGCACAACATCACCCGGATTGCTGGAAGAGAGAATGACTCGGTACAGCAACGCTTCCGGCTTTTGGGTCGAGTGCGCTTTGCGGCCCTGCTCGTCGCGCGCGCGCTCGGCGCCGGTTGCCAGCGGCAGGATCCACCAGTCAGAGCGCATCTGTTTCTCGTCGTTGAACCCCTTCATCGCATGATGATGAAACGTATAGCGGGCATGTTTGCCGCTGCTGGCCCAGATCAGGGTCTCGTGGGCATTGGCGAACCGCACGCCACGAAAATTCGGCATCGGATTAACCTTGATCCAGATCACATCGTTGAGGATCCAAAACCCCAGGTCTTGCATGATAGCGCCAACCCGAAAAATGTTGTGGTAGGTGCCAATCACCCAGATTGTGCCGGTTGGCTTCAGCACACGCTTGCAGGCGGCCAGCCAGCGACGAGTAAATTCGTCATACTCCTGAAGCGAAACGAACTGATCCCACGCATCATTCACGGCATCCACTTTCGTCATGTTGGGACGGTGCAGCTCGTTTTGCAATTGCAGGTTGTACGGTGGGTCGGCGAAAATCAGATCAACGGATGCTGTAGGTAGCTTGGCAAGCACCTCGATACAATCGCCTTCAAGAATCTGGTTCAGGGGCAGAGCCATCGTTTTCATACACTCCGGGTCAGCGTTTATTGCGAGTCGTTCAAGCGTATTGTTGCGTATCATAGCACTGATTGAACCTGTCGCATCAGTGTACCGAGACGCTGACTGCTTGCAGTCAGGATAGCGGCAGGTGTTCATCGTCGGTTGGCATCGTTGCCCAAACGCCGACAAGAGTGACATATCTCTATTGACGCAACAGTATCCCGTTCACTTCACCTGTCGCTGGCGCATACATCACCGATCCAGAATACAAACCTCGCGCCGGTAATCGAGCGTTACCCGCCGGAAGCAACTAAGCAATCGGTTGCCGGCATTAGCGCGTCCACGCCGACTCAGATCGCCGTGGTTTGTGACCGGGACATCAACTTCAACCTCTGGCAGGCAAAATGGCCCGATCTGGAGATCAACGGTGATTCCCCGCGCCACCGGCGCGGCAGCGGCGAATCCGTGACCGGTATCAGCCTGCACGTGACCGAGATGAACCCCGATCCGGGTGGCAAGATCGGGACTCAGCGTGAGCGCGCCGTTTGAACCGGTGTCAATGGTGAGCAGGAGTTCGATAGGTTGTGGCGCAGTAAGATGTGCCGTGATGGCCGGAAAATGTTCGAAGAAGCGCAAGGGGAGAGTTGCGCCAGACGGGCCAGGCGGCGGTGGCATGAGGTCTGAGTGGCAGAGTCGAATGGTATGGTTGACGTAATCAATGGTCAGATTAAGCTGATGCAACACATTGTAACCCAGCACGATGTCAACGGGAAAGGGAGCGTGGGACAGATCGATTGCCATCAGATAGAGGTTGCGCAAGGTCAGGTCGCCGAGGCGTAGCCACGGTAGCACTGTTTCGGTGAAGGGAACCGTGTCAGACGCCGCGTCAGAGCCAAGGGCGAACTCGCCGAGACGCAGGTCGAGCCGGCGAGCCAGCGAGAGATCGATGGCCGAGGGGTCGGTACCGGTATCGATCAAAACGATGAGTGGACGACCGCCGGGGCCGGCTGCCCGGCAACGCGCGACGAGCGGTTGCCAGATCAGTTCTACTTCGGCCATGCCACTGGCCGGAAATTCGAGCCGGGTCTGATCGTCAAGCATACTGCTCCGTGGCCGCATCATTGGGGCGGGAAGCCGTTCGATAGAGCGCGAGGGCGCGCGCGCGTTGGGTCGCATGATCGACAATCGGTGTCGGATAGTCGCGTCCAATCTGCACGCCGGCCCGGATCTGTTCGGCGCCTGGCATAGTGTGTGGCGCGTGGATGTAGCGCGTCGGCACGCGGGCCAGTTCGGGCAGGTAGCGGCGAACATACACGCCATCGGGATCGAATTTTTGACCCTGACTGACCGGATTGAAAATGCGGAAGTACGGTTGGGCATCGGTGCCGGTGCCGGCTGCCCATTGCCAGCCGCCGTTGTTTGCCGCCGGGTCGCCATCGATCAGCCAGCGCATGAAGTGTCGTTCACCCCAGCGCCAATCGATCAGCAAGTCTTTGGTCAGGAAGGAAGCGACGATCATGCGGGCGCGGTTGTGCATCCAGCCCTCTTGTTGCAACTGGCGCATTGCCGCATCAACAATCGGGTAACCGGTCTGACCGGTTTGCCATGCGGCAAAGAGTTCCGGATCGTTCGGCCAGGCAATCCGATCAAAGGCCGGTTTGAAGCTACCGCGCAGGGCGTGAGGGAAGTGGTATAGCACCTGCACGTAGAAATCGCGCCAGATCAACTCGCCGATCCAGCTCTCTGGACCGGGTCCGGGCGGCGCGGCCCGCGCCGCAGCCACACACTGACGGGGTGAGATGACGCCGAAGCGCAGGTAGGGCGAGAGGCGCGAGGTGCCAGGAACGGCGAGCAGGTCGCGCGCCGTTGCGTAGTCGGCTAACGGGCCACGAACGAATCGTTCGAGCGCATCGAGGGCAACGGTTTCGCCAGTAGGGAAACGGGGCAGGGTTACAGGCGCGTCAGGCAGCAGATCGGTCACCGCCGGTAACGGCTCACTGGCCGGCAAAGGGATGGCGACAAGCCGGGGCATTCCCTGCACATGCGCGGGATCACTCGCAAAGCGGGCGCGCCAGCGTTTGGCGTAGGGAGTATAGACCGTATAAGGCCGACCTTCAGCGGTCGCAATTTCATTCATCTCGAAGATCACCGCGTCTTTGCAGCTTTCGGCGCGATAACCGGCAGCGCGCAGTTCGCGTTTGATGACACTATCACGCTGGATGGCATAGGGCGTGTAATCGCGGTTCCACATCACTCCGCCGGCGCCGGTTTCGCGCAAGAGTCTGATCAAAGTCGGCAAGGGTTCTCCGCGCCGTAGCACAAGATATAAGCCGAGCGCGCGCAGTTCAGCGTCGAGCGCAGCCAGGCTGTCAAGTAAAAATTGGGTACGCGCTGGACTGGCGAAGCGCCCGCGGATGATGGCGTCGTCGAAGATAAAGACCGGTACAACTGCGCCGCCAGCGGCCTCAGCAGCCTTCAAGAGGGCAGTATTATCGCGCAAGCGCAGATCACGCCGAAACCAGTGAATGAGCATACAGCGTTCGATCGTAACGATAAAAGTCTCATTGCTCTCATTATACCCGGTTGGACTGACTCGATGATGAAGAATGACCAACATGCCGGCGCTGACGGCATGCAGGGCATCATCAGGCGGAGCAGGTATCCATTGCGCCGCGTTTACTTTCACCTACAGCGGCGTGGTATAATCAGCCTCAGATACGTACACCTGTGCGAAAGTTGGCGGAAAGGAAGGGCATGAGCGCCGAGCGGCTGGTCAATCCCCATTCAGATAGCGACGACCAACAGGTAGAGAAGAGCCTGCGTCCGCGCACGCTCAGCGAGTTTATCGGTCAGGAGAAGGTCGTCGAGCAATTGCGGATTGCGATTGCCGCCGCTCGTGGCCGCAACGAATCGCTTGACCATACCCTCTTCTACGGGCCGCCAGGGTTAGGCAAGACCTCGCTCGCCAACGTTGTTGCCAATGAGATGGGGGCCAAAATCAAGATCACGAGCGGGCCGGCAATCGAGCGCGCCGGTGATCTGGCCGCCATCCTGACCAGCTTGCAGGCCAACGATGTGCTATTCATCGACGAGGTTCATCGCCTCAATCGGGCCGTGGAAGAGGTGCTTTACCCGGCGATGGAAGACTTTGCCCTCGACCTGGTGGTGGGAAAAGGGCCAGGCGCGCGCAGTTTGCGGCTGAGTTTGCCCCGCTTTACCGTCATCGGCGCAACGACTCGGCTGGCGCTGTTGACTTCGCCGTTGCGTGATCGATTTGTGTCGGTGCATCGGTTAGTCTTTTATTCAGATGCGGCGATGACCGAAATTGTCAGCCGGTCAGCGCGCATTCTGGGAGTGCCGATCAGCCCGGAAGGCGCGCGCGAAATCGGGCGACGCGCGCGTGGCACACCTCGGATCGCCAACCGGATTCTGCGTCGTGTGCGTGATTATGCTCAGGTAGTGGCCGATGGCACAATCACCCTCGATGTAGCGCGATCGGCGCTGGCTCAGCTTGAAATTGATGAGCTGGGATTGGATGAAAATGACCGCCGGTTGCTCCGCGCAATCATCGAGCTGTTTAACGGCGGTCCGGTCGGCCTCAGCACATTAGCGGCGGCGCTGGCCGAAGAGGTCGATGCGATTGAGGACGTGTACGAACCGTTCTTGTTGCAGCTCGGTTTCTTGCAGCGCACCCCACGCGGGCGCATCGCCACGCGCCGCGCCTACGAACATCTTGGGTTGCCTTTCCCTGAACGAGCGTTGCCTTCCGATGACGATAGCGGAGCGCAACAAGGAACGTTATTTTAGTATGACGATCCTCTCAATTGCGATCATCGCCCGTGATGAAGCGCGTCACATCGGCGGTTGTTTACGGAGCATTGCCGGTTTGAGTGACGATGTTGTGGTGATTGTCGATGTAGAGACTCGCGATGCTACGGCCACGATTGCCGCCGAACATGGCGCGCGCGTGTTGATCGAGCCATGGTATGGCTTCAGTGTCCAGCGTAACCGGGCATTGCAACACTGTCGCAACGAGTGGGTGCTCTTCATCGACGCCGATGAGCGATTGACTCCAGAATTGTTTAGCGAGATTGCAACGCTGATGTATTATGGCCCGCCTGCCACTATTGCCGGTTATCGGATCCCGCGTTACAACCTCTTCTTTGGTCGGCGTCTGCGCGGCGGTGGCTGGTATCCCGACTTCCAGTTGCGTTTGTTGCGACGCGATGCAGCCAGCTACGATGAGGGGGTGGCCGTTCACGAAGTGGCGACAGTCCAGGGAGCAATTGGCGAGTTGCACGGTCATTTGCTTCATCTCAATATTGAGCGTCTTGATGAATTGTGGCAGAAACAGGCGCGATACGCGCTGGCTGAAGCAATAATGCTCTACCGTGCCGGACGACGGACACGGCTGCGCAATCTGATCGGCGCGCCGGCGCGTGAGTTCACTCGTCGCTACTTCCAGCTCGGCGGATGGCGAGATGGCTGGCTGGGTCTGTTTCTCTGCGCGACACTGGCCTGGCACGAAGTGGTGAAGTTCTGTATGCTGTGGGGGTTACGGCAAAAGTGAAGCGGTCGGCGCTGCCCGCTCAAATCAGCGCCAGGTAACAGCCGACAAGTTGCGCTATGCTGTCTCGCCCAATCGAGATAGAGCGCTATTGACTGATAGCAGGGAAAGATTATGGATCCGATTGCCGATGCACTCAGGCAGCGTCCGCTGCTCATTCTCGACGGGGCTATGGCAACCGAACTCGAACGGCGTGGGTGCGATCTGGCCGATCCGCTCTGGTCGGCCAGGGTCTTGATCGAGAACCCGGCGCTCATTCAGGCCGTGCATGCCGATTATTTCGCTGCTGGCGCTGATGTGGCGATTACAGCCAGTTACCAGGCAACCATCCCCGGTTTTCGCGCCCGTGGCCTGAGTGAGGCGCAGGCAATTGAACTATTGCAACGTTCGGTTGAGCTGGCTCGCGCTGCGCGCGATACCTTTTGGGCTGAGCCGGCCAACCGGGTGGGGCGGATTCGTCCGCTGGTGGCAGCCTCGATTGGCCCTTACGGCGCCTTTCTGCACGACGGTTCAGAATATCGTGGTAACTATGGGTTGTCGGCGGCAGACCTGATCGAATTTCATCGTCCGCGTATGGCGATATTGGCTGCCGCTGCGCCCGATCTCTTTGCCTGCGAAACAATTCCGTGTCTCGATGAGGCGCTGGCTCTGACAGAACTGTTGCCTGAATTTCCCCATCTGACAGCGTGGATCAGTTTTAGCGCCCGCGATGGCGGTCACACCTCCCAGGGTGAACCGATTGCAGATTGTGTGGCTGCAATCGCCGATCATCCTCAGGTGGCGGCAATCGGCATCAACTGTACCGCGCCGCGTTTCATTCCCGACCTGATCGGCGCTATTCGCTCAGTAACTACCAAACCGATTGTCGTCTACCCCAATTCTGGCGAGGCTTACGATCCGGTAGCTCAGTGCTGGATCGGCGTTGCCGAGATCGATAACTTTGCAGCCCAGGCTCGTCAGTGGTACGCTGCCGGGGCACGCTTGATTGGTGGCTGTTGCCGCACAACGCCCGATCATATTCGGGCGCTGGCCAGGTGGGCCGCCAGCGAGGTGCAGTATGGTTGAGGCATGGCCATTCGATCCCTTCACAATCCCTCCTGCGCAAGTGCTGCGCGTTGGTTCCTACCCATTGCACGGCGCGCCGGTATTTCACGTCGATCCCAACCATTATCACGCGGAGCTAAGCCTCAAACAGGCTCTGCTGAAAGCCGATCACACATACTATGTGCAGGCTTATCCTGAAAGTTTGCCGGCGCAGTGGGAACTGCTTGAGTGGGGGCTAAGCGAACTTGCGCGCGCCTATCCGCACTGGTTTAGCCTCTGGCGCAACGGTGATCATCTGCACTGGCAGAACCGTTTGCTGGGGCAGATAGAAACCATCCAGATTGGCGATATGCCTGATCTGTGGCCAATCGACTGGCTCGGTCGGCAGGTTCAGGAAGACCTGTTGCTGATGAGAGTGGATGAAGAAGCCGGCCATCCTCTGATCGCCGGACAGCTCTGCTTCCCCAACCGCTGGTGCATCGGCGATAAAATGGGTTTACCGCTGGCAGCGATTCACGGGCCGGTGCCCGGATTTAGCGAGCAGTTGGCCGTTGCGACCGCGCGACTGGTTGCCCGTCTGCAACCGCAGCGCCCGGTCTGGCGACGCAACTGGTCGCTGGCTGTGTTACCCGATCTCGATCTCTCGCCGCGGTTAGGAATGCTTAACCGGGAAAAAGCCGCCGTTACTGCGGATAATGCTGGTGAGCGCATCTTTTACCGGGTCGAGCGGCAAACACTGGTGCGCTTTACCCGCCATCCTGCCGTATTGTTCACCGTGCGCACCTATGTCACGCCACTGGGCACATTGGCCGCCGATCCGCACTGGGCAGCAGCGTTTGCCAGTCTGTTGCGCAATGTCGAGCCTGCAATTCTGGAATACAAAGGTATTAAACCGTATCTGCAACCGTTATTGACATATCTGGATTGGCAGGCAATGAGGGGGAGTATGTACAATTGAGTTTCCTGCCTCGTTGGAGGTTGAACCATTCGGTCAGGTGAAGGTATGCTATCATAGGTCGCAGACGAGATCAGACGGAGGAAGCGGGTAATGACTGATGATCGTGAACGGCGCGCGACCGGAGCCGAATCCCAGTCTGGTAGCATGCCGCGCCAGCGTGAAGCACCACGAACCGAACGACTGGAGGCAACGTCAGCCAGCTCATCCTGGCGACCGCGACAGATGCGCGCTACCGGCGCTGGTTCTCCGGGTATGAATACAATCCGGCAAACGTTACCGCGCTGGCTTCAGCAGCGTGGAATGCTCTTCGTTATCCCTATCATCGTTCTGATTACGATAATTGCTTTCCTCACGATTGCCGCTTTGCGCGGTGATCGCCGGGAAGCGACGCTCGGCGCGCCCGAGCCAACAGCCCTTGTTCAACCGACAGCCGGTTCAGGGCTGGTTCCTGGCACTGAAGATACGGTGGCTACACCAGAGCCGACTCCAGTTCCAACTCCGCGCGTGTTTGTCGTGGTCAATACCGGCGGACAAGGCCTCTTCCTGCGACCGCAGCCAAACCGGAACAATGATCCGCTTGCAACCCTCCCTGATGGTACCCGGCTTGTACAGATTGGCGACGACGTGCCCGGCGGTGATTATGTGTGGCGACCAGTGCGCACTCCCGATGGATTAGAGGGGTATGTAGCGGTAGATTTTCTGGCGCCGGCAGAGTAGCAATTGCGTTGGGAAGTGTCTGACGCACAAAGAAGCGGTGGTAAGTAATCAGTTCAGCGCGCAAACACCCCGATTGAGTCCGGCAACCGCTTCGTGAGAAAGTAGGGGCGGGTTTTAAACCCGCCCCTACTCAGCGATCTCCCTGCTCGCGGGCAGCAACCAGATCAGGCGCAGCAATCGACAAGAAGAGATCGACCAGATTGGGGTCGAAATGTTTGCCGGCCTGCTCGCGGATGTACCGATAAGCTTGCTCGCGTGACCAGGCTTTGCGGTAGGGGCGATCGTTAGTCAACGCATCCCACACGTCAACCAGAGCGAAAATGCGCGCCGCCAGCGGGATCTGTTCGCCGCGGAGACCGCGGGGATAGCCGGTGCCATCCCATTTTTCGTGATGACAATAGGGAATATCCAGCGCCGGACGCAAATAGGCAATCGGCGAGAGCAATTCGTAAGCATAGGTCGTATGGCGACGCATAATCTCCCACTCTTCGGCGGTAAGTGGGCTGGGTTTGTGGAGGATTGAGTCTGGTACTCCGATCTTGCCAATGTCGTGCAACATCGCGCCACGCCACATATTGATTTGTTCTTCGGGTGGAATATTGAGCGCCTGGGCAACCGCAATCGTCAGATGGGCCACCCGTTGCGAATGTCCCTCCGTCTCGCGATCGCGCAAATCGAGCGCGCGCGACCAGCCGATCAACGTCTGGTCATACGCTTCAGCAATCGCTTTCGCCATCTGTTGGGCTTGTTCGGTCAGCTTACGCTCTTGTTCGGCGGCGCGCTCACGCTCTTCGATCAAGCGTCGGTAGCGATTGATACGCTGCATCGTGCGCACCCGCAGGCGCAATTCACTCTGCTCAACCGGCTTAGAGAGAAACTCATCAGCGCCAGCCCGAACGCCTTCCAGTCGCGACTCGCGATCATCGAGTGCCGTAATCATGATGATAGGCACTTCGGCGGTTTTAGGGTCATCGCGCAACATGCGGCAAACGGAAAAGCCGTCAAGATCCGGCATCATCACGTCAAGCAAGATCAAATCAGGCAATTCTTGTTGGGCGGCAGCAATCCCCTCTATCCCTGAAGCAGCCGCGCGCACCAGACACTGTTCGCGTTTGAGAAGGTCGCTGAGAAATTCGCGAATATGTACATCATCGTCGATGACCAGCACACTGTAGGGATGATTCTGCATACCTGTCGCGTTTCAGATACTTGAAGTTGTCAATACAGCCTGTATTCTATCACGATACAATAGATTACGCCGACCAGAATGCTTGACCGATGTGCTGGTCGGCGCTATGATGCAAGTGGCGCTGTGCTACCACTTCAGGAACCAACTTTTTCGGGGTGGTGTGCGCAGACTCATGATCAGCGCTTATCGATTCAGGCAAAGCTCTCTTTTTAGAATACAGACTTGTAATTACCAAATCATTACAAATGCTGTATTGCTATAGCGTATCAGCGTTCCAGGCAAAGACCGATTTGCCGGCAGGTATGCGCTAGCTGTTGAGGTTTGTGATAGTCAGAGGCGCTGGGAATAATCTGCCAGCATGCTCAATGACCGCCAGCGCGATCTGGATGTTCCAGTTCTTCTCCTGGGCGACAATACTGGCTTTTGAAGGAGCGATTTATGAACGCAGTCAGCGATGAGCATCGCCCCGCCATATTGATCGTCGATGATGATCCGAATGTGACCAGTTCACTGGCCCGATCATTGCGGGATCGCTTCACGGTCTTCACTGCCACCGATGCCGACACTGCGTT
>Ga0116210_1001897_pt1 | contig 14027 bp, 12 predicted proteins | sample TshhotsprinmetaG_FD_94483 | JGI IMG/M metagenome (GOLD analysis project Ga0116210, IMG submission 94483) | Hot spring microbial communities from South Africa to study Microbial Dark Matter (Phase II) - Tshipise hot spring metaG | ecosystem: Environmental > Aquatic > Thermal springs > Hot... | reverse complement strand
GGGCGAACTGGAGCGGGCATTGGGGGTGGTTTTGCCTGCCGAGCAGGACCGTGCAGTGGCTGGCAAAGTGCCGCCGAGGAGCAAGCGTAGTGGGGAAGAGGAAGCGTTGAAGGTGATTCGCCTAGTGGGGACGAGCTTGAAACAGGTTTGGGAACAGCAAGCGGTAGAGGGGGACGACCTGCAAGCGGCGATTCGTCTCTTAGACACCCTCTCCTTGGACGGCAAGGTGATCAGCACAGACGCTGGCATCGTGAAAGCCCCTTGAATTTGTTGCGTCCGTTGAAGTATGCTTATCTCCCAGATGCCCAACGAGCGGTTGCCGCCAATCCATCCTTAGCTTTCGATGTATTGAATGCTGATTCTATCGCTGGTCCTCCCATGTCTGCTCTGCCGGGTTCTCCTTTCGCGTCATAGGGTGCTTATTGAACAAGGCCAAATCAGATTGACTTTTCCAGAAGATATGCTATAATTACTTGAAAGTGCTTTCATTAAATCTCTTTCAAGACGGTCTATGCCGGAAAGGAGGTGCGCCGCGAAAATATCAGTGCTGTTCCTGATCGGAAACACCGGTCTATTCAACCCATTCCCTTGGACCTTGCTTTGTTAATGGAAGGAGAGAAGAGATGAAAACGTCTGTTTGGCAGCTGATTGCTCTAGTCGTTGTAGCGGCGTTGATGTTGTCTGCCTGTGGCGGCGAGACACCTGTTTCCACCAGTACACCCTCCCAACCCACTCAGCCTGCACAACCCCCGGCTGCTCAGCCCACTCAACCTTCGGTTGCTCAACCTGAACCTCGTCCTCAGGGTCAGGAATTGGCCAATGCCTATGCTGGAATGTATCGCGGCACGGTCGTAACCATGGCCGGCCCCTTTACCGATGCTGATGCCGTGAAATTTGAAAACTCGATCAAGGAATTTGAGGAAGTCACCGGTATCGACATCCGGTACGAGGGATCTAAGGAATTTGAGGCTGCCATCACGATCCGTTTAGATGGCGGCAATGCGCCGGACATTGTGGACTTCCCGCAACCCGGCTTGCTAGCGACCGCTGTAAAGAAAGGACAAGCGATCGATCTCAACACGGTCATTAATCCTAAATGGCTCCAGCAGAACTACAGCCAGGCCTGGCTAGAGATGGCCACCATGGAAGGACCCAACGGGCCGATTATGGCCGGCATTTGGGCACGCGCCAACGGCAAGTCGTTGGTCTTCTATCCCAAGAAAGCCTTTGAAGAGGCGGGCTACCAGATTCCTAAAACTTGGGATGAACTGATGGCCCTCACCGAGCAGATCGCAGCCGATGGGGATACACCCTGGTGCATCGGTATCGAATCCGGTGCGGCGACCGGCTGGCCGATGACCGACTGGATCGAAGATGTCATGCTGCGCACTACCTCGCTGGAAAACTACGACAAGTGGGTGGCGGGTGAGCTGCGCTTCAACTCACCCGAGGTCAAGAGGGCGCTCTCCTATGTGACGGCCATCTGGTTCAATGATGCCTACGTCTACGGCGGCCGTAAGTCCATCCCCACCACCTTCTTCGGGGACGCTCCTGCTCCGATGTTCGACGATCCGCCCAAGTGTTGGTTGCATCGTCAGGGCAACTTCATCACCACTTTCTTCCCCGAAGGCAAGCAGCCGGGCGTAGATTATGACTTCTTCTACCTGCCGCCGATCGATCCAGAATATGGCCAGCCTGTGCTCGGTGCTGGTGACATCTACGCTATGTTCAATGATCGACCCGAGGTCCGCGCTGTAATGCAGTACTTCTCCACCGGCGAATCGCTCAAGGTCTGGATCCAATCCGGTGGGGCTATCTCCCCGCATAACGACGCCGACTTGGCTTGGTATCAGGACCCGGTCACCCGCGGCGTAGCCGAGCTCTTGCGCAACGCAACCGCTTTCCGCTTCGATGCTTCGGACTTGATGCCCGGTGCGGTTGGGGCAGGCACCTTCTGGAAGTACATGACCGACTATGTCAGCGGCTCAATTGACGAAGAGACCGCTCTCAATCAAATTGACGCCTCCTGGCCGCGATAATCGGCAAACCGATAGCCACAAAGAGGCAATTTAGGGTATAAAGGAGCAGGAAACAGGGCTGTGGTTGTTTCCTGCTCCTTTTCAACATATGTACCGTGTGTCCAAAGCTTCTCGGAGGTGTGGTAATGCGATCGTCGTTCACTAAATTTTCCTTCCCTGCTCTTCTCGCCGGTATGCTGGCCACCACCGTAGGGCGTGTCGTCGTCTCGATTTTTGTTCCGCTAGTCACATTCATTATTTTGTGGCAAATCTTTATCTTTCTGCGAGATAGTCAGGCCCCGCGGATAGTGATTGCTGCTGTGGCCATCGCTTTGGGGGTGGGCGGTGTGGCGGCGTTGTATTTCCTGTCAAATTCGTTGGTGGAACAACTTCCTATAGAGTGGACCAAGCGTTTGCAGCCGTTTGTCTTCGTTGGGCCGGCAATAGCGATTATGACTTGGTATCTGGCTATTCCGGTCCTACGCACCCTGGTCCTAAGTTTTAAGGACGCTATTGGTGAGCGATGGGTAGGGCTGGATAACTACCTCTTCGCCTTCACCGACCGAATTATGCTTGAGACCTTTCGCAACAACTTATTGTGGATGATCTTTGGCACCTCCTTCAGCGTAGGATTTGGCTTGTTGATTGCCGTCTTGGCCGATCGTACTCGCCTAGAGACGGTGTACAAAGCCATTATCTTTATGCCTATGGCGATCTCCTTCGTCGGGGCTGGCGTGATCTGGAAGTTCGTATATGCCTATCGTGGCGAAGGGACAGGCATTCAGGAGATCGGCTTGCTTAATGCCATCGTTACTGCCTTAGGGGGGCAACCCCAACCCTGGCTCAATATCCCACCTTGGAACAACTTTTTCCTGATTGCCATTATGGTCTGGCTCCAAACCGGCTTTGCTATGGTGGTCATTTCCTCGGCCATCAAGGGCATTCCCACAGAATTGCTAGAAGCGGCCCGAATTGATGGGGCAACAGAAATCCAGGCATTTTTCAACGTCACCATTCCGTATATCAAAAGCACTCTGCTCACGGTGACGACAACCATCGTTATCTTCAGCCTCAAACTGTTCGATATCGTCCGTGTGATGACCGGCGGGAACAACGGTACTAACGTGATCGCCAACGAGTTTTATCTTCAACGGTTTACGTATGGAAATACCGGTCGCGCTTCTGCAATTGCGATTGTGCTTTTGTTGGCTGTTGTGCCGGTGATCATTAACAACTTGCGTGAGTTTTACAGGGAACGGAGAGGCTTCTAAGATGACCAAGAGCTACCGATTTCAAAAATGGATGTCTAGTTTTTTAGTCAATTCAGTGCTGATTGTTATCTGCATCATCTGGCTGATCCCTACCCTAGGAGTGTTCATCACTTCCTTCCGCAACAGCCAAGACATCTTGACCTCTGGATGGTGGACGGTTTTTCCTCATCGTGAGTCTGTGGAAGTTGCTCGCATTGTGCTTGACAGATCGGTGAATGTGGATGGCCCCATTCAAGTCGAAGGGATCACCACTACTTTCGAGGAACTACGCCAAGGCGTCCAGCTGCCAGATGGTCGTATCCTAACCTGGTTTGGCAATAAGCGCACCCGCACAATTGTTGTGACGGAAATGCGCTGGGTGGGCTTCTCCCATAAACCGCTCACGCTCAAAAATTACCAAGATGTTCTCACCGGTAAAGAAATTCGCTTCATTGATGCTCGGGGCAATGAAATTGTTCGTAAGGGGAATGATCTGGGCAATGCGTTTATCAATTCCCTGACAGTGACCGTTCCCTCAACTATTATTCCCATCCTGATCGCTGCATTTGCTGCGTTTGGTTTTGCTTGGCTTAATTTTCCTGGGCGTGGGCTACTGTTTACGATGATAGTAGCGCTTTTGGTGGTTCCGCTCCAGATTTCACTGGTTCCCATTCTGCAGGATTACACGCGCCTAAACTTGAACGGTACGTTTTTGGGCATTTGGCTAGCCCACACCGGCTTTGGCCTTCCGCTGGCAACCTACTTGCTCTTCAATTACATCAGCTCTTTGCCGCGCGATCTGCTGGAGGCGGCGTATATTGATGGGGCGTCGAATTTCACGATCTTTACCCGATTGATCCTGCCGCTCTCGGTGCCAGCCCTGGCTTCGTTCGCCATTTTCCAATTCCTGTGGGTCTGGAATGACTATTTGGTGGCGCTGGTCTTTTTGGGCGATAGCAATCGGGTGATCACCTATGCGCTTGCTTCCATCGTGGGCGAAAAAGGCCAGGACTGGCACTTGCTCACAGCAGGTGCTTTTGTCAGTATGATCATGCCGCTCACCATCTTCTTTGCCCTTCAGCGCTACTTTGTGCGCGGTTTGTTGGCCGGCTCGATCAAGGGTTGACGACGTTTCCGTTCCACACTTTCTGAAATCAACATGCTTTGAGTGGATGGGCGCCTTTTGCAGGAGCATTGCAAGGGGTCGATCCACCATTGCAAAAATCGTGATGCAAAGAGACCTCATCCATGAAAGACACACTCTGGTACAAGAACGCCATTTTCTACGAGATCTCGGTGCGGGCTTTCAAAGATAGCAACGGCGATGGACACGGCGATTTGCAAGGATTGATCGAAAAGCTGGATTATCTCCAATACCTCGGCGTGGATTGTCTGTGGCTGATGCCTATCTATCCTTCTCCCTTGCGCGATGATGGCTATGACATTGCCGACTATTACAACATCGATCCGATCTACGGCACCTTGGATGATTTTAGGGCTCTGCTTCACCAGGCTCATCGACGCGGCATCCGCATTATTATGGATTTGGTCCTAAATCACACCTCGGATCAGCATCCTTGGTTCCAAGCGGCACGCGCCGATTGCCATTCGCCCTATCGGGATTACTACGTGTGGAGCGATACCGATCAGCGTTATCGTCAAGCCCGTATTATCTTTTTGGATACCGAGACCTCCAACTGGACGTGGGATGAGCAGGCCGGCCAATATTACTGGCATCGCTTTTATTCCTCTCAGCCCGATCTGAATTTCGACAACCCGCATGTCCAGGAAGAGATGTTGAATGTGGCTCGTTTCTGGCTGGAGATGGGCATTGACGGCTTTCGAGTAGATGCCGTGCCTTACCTGTTCGAACGCGAAAACACCTCTTGCGAGAACCTGCCCGAAACCCATGCCTATCTCAAGCGCTTGCGCAAGTTGGTAGATGAACACTACCTCGATTGCCTGTTGCTGTGCGAAGCCAATCAATGGCCCGAAGAGGTTCGTCTATACTTTGGCGAGGGGGATGAATTTCATATGGGCTTCCACTTCCCTCTTATGCCGCGCCTTTTCATGGCGCTCAAAAAGGAACGCTTTGAAGACGTCCGGCATATCCTGGAATCAACGCCGCCTATCCCAGAGATATGTCAGTGGTGTACATTCTTGCGCAATCACGACGAACTGACCCTGGAAATGGTCTCTGAAGAAGAACGACGCTGGATGTGGGAACAATATGCCCCGGATCCATGCATGAAGCTCAATCTCGGGATTCGTCGCCGTCTAGCTCCGTTGCTGGACAACGATCGACGCAAAATTGAATTGGCTCATTCTTTGCTCTTCACCTTGCCTGGGGCGCCGATCATTTACTATGGAGATGAGATTGGCATGGGGGATAACCTCGACTTGCCCGATCGGAATGGTCTGCGCACTCCCATGCAGTGGGAAGACAGCCCAACCGCCGGCTTCACCTACGGCGTGCCGTTTGCTCCTTTTCCTCGTGCGCCTTATGCTCCTCAGCAGGTCAACGTAGCCGCTCAAATCGGCGATCCCCATTCCTTGCTTAACGTTCTTCGCAACATGATTGCTGTGCGCAAGAGTCATCCGGCCTTTGGGGGCCATGGGATGGTTTGGATCGAAACCGGGAACCCGGCCGTGGCCGCTTATCTGCGTCTGCATCCCGAAGAAACGTTGCTCGTGTTTAACAACCTGAGCGGCCGGCCCCAAGCAGTCCGTGTGCCTGCCGAGCACGGTGGCCGTTGGATCGACTTGTTGAGTGGCCAAGTCCTCCCACTCGTCTCTGAGCTTCTCCTGCCGTCCCATGGTTATCTTTGGTTGAAACGAGTATCCGAACTATGATCATGCCGTTCGATCAAGAAACCGAAGCTGCCCGCACCCTGCGCCGCCTGCGCCCTCGCTTAGAGTCTGCCTTTGCGGCTCAGATCGCCGCTGATCCTGCCGGCTGGCAGAATTTCTCGAGACGCCTCGAGAAGCACTTCCCAACCCTCTTCGAGCTATATTTTGGCTTATACCACACCCGCTACGATTTCTTCTATCACCTTGAAGACTTGCTGCAGACTCTAGCTCACTCCTGGTTCGAACGCCCTGCTGATTTGCGCGCTCTGGATGCTGCTCGTGAGGCCGATCCATTGTGGTTTCAGTCCCACCAAATGTTGGGGGGTGTGATCTATGTAGACCTGTTTGCCGGAACCCTCGAAGGGGTGCGCGCAAAAATCCCCTACTTTCAAGAACTTGGCCTGACCTACTTGCATCTAATGCCCTTTTTCAAGATGCCCGAGGAGGAAAACGATGGCGGCTATGCGGTGAGCGACTATCGCACTGTGCACCCGCCACTAGGTACGATGCAGCAATTGGCCGAACTAGCCCGCGACCTGCGCGCCGCCGGCATCAGCCTGGTAGTTGACCTGGTCTTCAATCACACGTCCAATGAGCACGAGTGGGCTCGAAGGGCCTTGGCCGGCGAACAGGAATACATGGAGATGTACTACCTCTTCCCCGATCGCACCCTGCCCGACGCTTATGAGCGCACCCTGCGTGAAATCTTCCCCGATGAGCACCCCGGCGCCTTCTCGCCGATCACCATACATCAGGACGGCATGGAAAAACCGGCCTGGGTTTGGACCACCTTTCACTCCTATCAGTGGGATTTGAACTACTCTAACCCGACGGTTTTCAACCGCATGGCCGGCGAAATGCTCTTCTTGGCCAATCAAGGGGCGGAGATCCTTCGGCTAGATGCCGTGGCATTCATCTGGAAGGAAATGGGCACGAGCTGTGAAAACCTGCCTCAGGCCCATCGGATCATCCGCGCCTTCAATGCTGTAGCGCGGATCGCTGCGCCGGCTCTGCTCTTCAAATCCGAAGCGATCGTCCATCCCGATGAGGTGATCAAATACATCGATCCGATGGAGTGTCAACTCTCATACAATCCCTTGTTGATGGCCTTGTTGTGGAATTCGTTGGCCACTCGAAAAGTGCGCCTGCTCTCCCAAGCTCTGGCCACTCGCTTCAAAATTCATCCCCATACTGCCTGGGTGAATTACGTCCGTTGTCACGACGATATTGGCTGGACGTTCTCCGACGAAGATGCAGCGCTGCTCGGGGTGAAAGGGGACGATCATCGGCGCTTTCTCAATGAGTTTTATCGTGGGCGCTTCCCCGGCAGTTTTGCGCGCGGGTTGCCGTTTCAGGAGAATCCAAAAACTGGCGATTGCCGCATCAGCGGTACCTGCGCCTCGCTGGCCGGCCTGGAAAAAGCGCTCAACGAAGAAGGCCCTGCTGAAGTGGACTTGGCCATCCGACGCATCCTGCTGATCCACGGCGTCATCTTCACGGTAGGCGGCATACCGCTGATCTACTTGGGGGATGAAATTGCCACGCTAAACGATTACACCTATCTCCAAGATCCCCTGAAGGCGTCCGACAGTCGCTGGATGCACCGTCCGCGCGCCGATTGGGAGAAATATGCCCGCCGGCACCAGCTGGAAACCGTGGAAGGGCGAGTCTATCAAGGGCTACGGCAACTGATCGCTCTGCGCAAAGCGACTCCTGCTTTGGGGGGGTGCAACTTAAACGTGATCGACACCCAGAATGTGCATGTGCTGGGCTATGAACGCTTCCATGACCATCAGCGCTTGGTTGTGCTGGCCAACTTCTCGGAGCAGACCCAAGCTATCGCTCCGGAAGTGGTACACCAGGCCGGCCTCTTCGGAATGCTTCCCCTATACGGACAGGCGAGCGTCGCTCCCCAGGGGATTCTACTGGCGCCGTATGAGTTGCTCGTCCTGGGCGAACGTTGAGGGCGCATCTCCAGGCGGCGAGGGGAGCGTGCGCTCATCGTGGTCGAACTTCACGGTTACACTTTAGGCAACACAATCGATTGTTGTTTTTGATACTTGCCCTTCTTATCGGCATACGAGGTTTCGCATTCCTCGTCCGCTTCAAAGAACAGGACCTGAGCGATGCCCTCGTTGGCGTAGATGCGGGCGGGTAAGGGGGTGGTGTTGGAGATTTCGAGGGTGACAAAGCCTTCCCATTCTGGCTCGAAAGGAGTGATGTTGACGATAATCCCGCAGCGAGCATAGGTGGACTTGCCGACGCAGATGGCCAACACGTTGCGCGGGATGCGAAAGTATTCCACCGTGCGCGCCAGGACGAACGAGTTGGGTGGAATGACGCAGATCTCGCCTTTGAACTCAACCATGGACTTCGGATCAAAGTGTTTTGGGTCCACTATGGCCGAGTGAACGTTGGTGAAGATCATGAACTCGTCGGCCACGCGAATGTCGTAGCCGTAGGACGATACGCCGTAAGAGATCACGCCGTTGCGCACCTGGCTTTCAACAAACGGCTCGATCATCTTGTGTTCTAGAGCCATTTGACGAATCCAGCGATCGGATTTGAGGCCCATTAGGCAGCTCCTTGACGTCAGGGGATGAGGAAGATCACTCGGGTTAACTTGCCCGATTTTACTTCAACTCGCCGTTCGTGTAGGCCTGCGCCGGCCTGACAGACCACGCGATATTCCCCTTCTGGCAGATCGCCCAAGGCGGCGTTTTCGTGGGCTTGGGGGAAGATGGCCTCATAGGTTCGCAAGAAGTAGGTGCGCCCTTGGGTTTGAACCGTGAGGCGAGCCGGCCGGAAGGCCCGCGTGCGGCTATCGAGCACTGAAATCACCAAGACGCCTTCGCCGGCCCGCGGCTGCATCCAGAGTTCAGGGTTCACGGCAGCATGGTAGTCGGTGGCTTGGCCCAGGCGTACTTCGAAGTGCAGATGACTGCCCAACGCCCCGCCCGTGGCGCCTACTCGGCCGATGGGCTCGCCGGCAGCGACCAAGTGGCCGGCCTGTACGTCTATGGCCGAGAGGTGGGCGTAGAAGGTGAACAGATCTAGGCTGTGGCGCAGGACGACCAAGTTGCCGTAGAAGTTGCGCCAGGGGCTATACAGGGCGTGTCGATCGGGGCCGTCAAAGATCACTTCGCCGGCGGCTGCAGCGTAAACTGGTGTACCGCTCGGGTTGACGAACTCTACGCCGTGGTGAACGTCCCGCATGCCGTTGGCGGTGGAGGCAAAGCGATAGGTGGGTTCGACGGCGTCGTTGGCCGGCGGGCGGATGGGGCGCAGCAGGGGAAAAGGGCCGCTCTCGATGCAGAAAGCTTGAATGAAGGGATCGCAGAGGGGCGGCGCTTCCGGCTTGGAGGTTGGGGTGGGAGGCGGCGTGGAAGAGGAAGGCCGGGTGGGCGTGTCCGACGGATAGGGGGTGGGGAATGTCTGGGTTGGTTCTGCAGAGGGGGTTGGGATCCCAACGGCGGCCGGTTCGGGCCGGCAGGCGGTAAGCAGGAGCAGGATTGCGTATAGCCAAAAGACAAGAGAGGACATCCCGGCGTAGCGTATGAATGGGTGGCGCCTCGCCCCTCCTACAACGTTTGAACCGACCTCAGGACGAACCTGCAGCGGAACAAGCCGCTAGATGAGGTTGGCTTCTGGATCGCCCGTGGGGAGGTAGCGGGTGCAATTTCTTCATAACCTTGGCTAGACGTTAAGGTCAGCACGCAAAGAACGCGCTCGAAGGCGAAGCGATGAAGCGGCGCTCATTCGACGTAAATCTCCACGTGTTCGCCGTCTTCTTCGTCTATTACATCGATCAATTTGCCGGTCAAGCCAGAGCGCAAGGCCTGGATCACGTTATTCATATCTACCCCCTCTACCTCAGGAGCAAACCGTGCCCCAATCTTCAGGCCGGCATCCACCAAGTCGAGAGGGATCTGCACCGAGGCCTTGCTGCGTCCGCTTCGCAAGTCGGTGACGCGAATGCGCAGCCAACGCGGACCGCTGCCCGAGCGCGCAGCAGCCGGCCCACTGGCGCGCCGACCTTCCGAGAGCGCTGCCAACAACTTTGCCCCCTCCTCGGCGGTGATCTTACCCTCCTCGATCATCTTCAAAATCCTCATCCGTTCCTCTGCCGTTGTCATCCTACACCTCCACATCGGGGATTTCTGATGGGTTGGCCAAGCGAGGCATGCCGTTGGATGCCGATGGAGCCTTCTCCGTTGAACCGGACGAAGGCGCCTTGAACATCAGCCAGACCGGAATAACCGAGAGATATGCCACCCCGGCTGTGATCAAGAACGGGAAACGCGGCGACACCCGTTCCCACAACTGCGCTCCTAGGGCCGGCGCCGGCAGCGAGAAGAGCCCCAAACTGGTGCTCAACAAGCCAAAACCGGTTCCGCGTACCTCCTTGGGCAACACCTTGCTAATCAGCGAGCGGTAGGCCGGCGAGAGCAGCCCCACGCCGATGCCGGCCAACACCCAACCGGCAAAAAAACCCGCCCGCCCAACAGGAACAGCGTAAACCAACCACACCAACGAAGAAGCCACCACCAAGAACCCCAAAGCGATGCCCACGCGCTCCCCCCGCTTATCGGCCAACCAGCCGGCCGGCAGCGTGGTGAGCATCACCGCCAACCCAAACAGACTGCCGGTCAACCCGATCTCAAACGCCCCTAACCCGCCGAACTCCTGCATATAAATCGGCAACAGATTCATCGAAAGCGCAAACGAAGCATCGCGCACCCCGTCGGTGATCACCATCCACGTCAACACCCCGCCCGAAAACACCATCCCCACCACCGTCCCCAGCGTTTGCTTCAACCCTTGCCAAGAAAGCGGCATTGCCTCGGCTTCCTGTGCCTGGGCCTCCTGGCGCGCCATCGAGAGACGGATTGCTGTTGCTGCGCCGTAAAACCCTGCAGCAACGATCAACATCACCCGGAACCCAAAGCGGTTCACCAACCAACCGCCCAACAGCGGCCCGATCACCGTGACGATCATGAACAGCGACTCCACCAGGCCAAACACGCGCGCCCGGCTCTCCTCCGAAGATTGTTCGGCCACAAACGCATCAAAACTTGGCGCCACCAGCGAGCGCGTAATTGCCCCCAACCCCTCGGCCAACAGCACCCACTGCCACGAAGGCGCCAAAATCAGCGGAAAATACGCCGCCAATCCCACCAAACTGCCGACAGCAACGGCCCGCAGCCGGCCCACCGAGTCCGAAATCCACCCTCCCACCACCTGGAGCGTTAATGGAATCACCTGGCTGATCGAAAAAAACAACCCCACCTCGGCGACCCCTGCGTTCAAATGGCGCAGATAAATCGGCAACAGTGGCCCATACATATTCCCGCTGATATTGGCCAAAATCATGGCCATCAAGAACCGCCAAAGAACGGGCGCGATCGACAGCGAAGCACGTTGCTTCTCACCCATCTACCCTTCCTCCTGCCCAAGCGATCCATCCCACCCCGAACAGAAAAGGCGCCATCAAACACAAAAACCACACCCCAATTCCATCCGTCTGCAACCTCCAAAACATCCCGGTTGCGGAAAGAATCACCAACCCTATCCCCGCCCAAAGCGCCATCCTCGACCAACGACGGACGCGCGCTCGAACTTCATCCCACCTTGGCGATTCCCCTGCCGACCCCGGGCCGGCCGCGCTCTCCCCGGGCATTTCCTCCGCCCGAGCATCCTCCGACATCAACCTCTCCAAAAGCGCTATCCCCTGCTCGACCGTGATCTTCCCCTGGTCGATCCCATCCAAAACCCGTCGCCGCTCCTCGGCCGTCATAGCTCCTCCCCTTCCAGCGCAGCCAACAACGTTGCCGCCTCCTCGGCCGTGATCTTCTTCTCCTGGAGCATGCGCAAGATAAACAACCGCTCCTCGTCCGAAACCGGCTCGGGCGAGCGCGCCCCAGGCCTCGAAGAAGGCAGGACCGAAGAGGAACTTCCCCATCGAAACCAGAACCCGCGGCCGCCTCGCCGAACGGCTTCGCCGGCCTGCCGGCCGGCCCGTCGGATCTTCTCCTCCACCCGATGGCGGATCTGCCGGCCCAAGTCGTCCCAATCCGCTCGATTGCCGCTGAAATCGTCCTCGGCGGCCCCACCCCAGCCGGCCTCGCGGCTCGTGACCATCACGTCGCCCTCGGCCTTCAACACAATCGTCGCCTCGCCGCTGCCCAACGTCACCGTGCGTGGATTCGAGCCATCGCGCTTGGGGACGCCCGGCATCTCCACTCGAATATCCTCGGCGCGGCCGGCCGTGAGAGTCAAATGAGCGCTGGTTTGTGGCGACAAGTGCAACAGAATATCCGATTCAGCGCTCACCTCGATCACCTGGCCGGGCGCCGGTCGCAAATGCAACACCGCATCCTCTTCCACCCGAGCCTGCAAATTCCCGCTCACCTCGCGCACATACAAATCATCTGCCACCGAACCCAGGTTGACATTGCCGTGGATCTCCTGCAGCGACACATCGCCGTTTACCGAGCGAACCAGCAGATCGCCGTTACCCCCTTTCACATTCAAATCGGCGTGCACCACATCTACTGTAAGTGGGCCGCTCTCTCGGGCTTCCAGGTCGCCGTGAACGGCTCCGATCGTCGCTGCCCTGACCAACCGCAACGAGAGATCGCCCTCCACCTCGCCCACGGTCACGCCGCCGGCCAGATTGCGCAGGTCGGCATCACCACCGATTGATCCGATGTCTAGTGCCAAGCGACGCGGCAGGCTGAGCACCAAATCCCCATCGCATTCCAAGACCATCTCAGCCACATCGCCGCCCACGTTCAACACCTCCCCGTCGGTGCGGGCCGAGATTTCCTCCCGTTCCCAGCCGCTGATTCGCACATCGCCTGCCGCTGAAGGAATGCGGACCTTCTGAAGAGTCGGTTCTACTGGAAGAATCTTCTTGAACATGGTTACACCTCCTCTCCGCGCAAGATGCGCATGGCTTGTTCGGCGCTGATGCGGCCGGCCTCCAAATCGTTCAACACCGCGCGCCGCCGGTTCTCGTCAAGCGTCGGCGCTTCCTCCTTGCCGGGCTCATACCCCAGGGCGCGGATGATCTCGTGCAGGCGGTTGCGGATGGTCGGATACGATAAACCGAGTTCGGCCTCCATGCGATTTAACTTTCCCTCCACGCGCACAAAGGTCACGATAAAGTCTATTTGTTCAGGGGTTAAGCCGGCAAATTGGCCAAGCGAGAAATTCCCCTCGATGGTGGTATCGCAAAGCGAACAGTGCAAGCGTTGCACGCTCAGTTCATTTCGACAGACCGGGCAGCGGGTGAGCGCCAATGGCATTTTTCCTCTGTTGTTGAAGAAATTTAATAAGCAAATTGATATTCTTGAACTATTTTAAATAATTTTTGAATTTTGTCAAGACGGATTTGTGTAAATCAGCCGGGATCGAGCACACTTGGGCTTATTCATAAGTGCTCTTGGCGCGAAAGGAGAGGCCAGCAGAGCAGGCGTGGGAGGGAATCGGTGGTAGAATCTATCGCCGAAGGGTCAAACGGCCTTCTTGGGGCTCTTCGAGAGACAGTGCGTACCATCCACAGAGAATTATTGAACAAGCCCCCCCTACTTGACTCGGGATAGAATTTGTTATAGTTAATTTAACCTTTTTGCAGGCTTTGGTGCATACATCGAGGAACAGGCGCAATGCGCCCGTTGCTCTTCGGAACGGTCAGGCAGCCTCTCCGGAAACCAGTACTTTGTCGCTCTCTGGCATGCCCAGATGGGTCATGCGGTTGAGAGCCGCACAGCCAATCACGACTTGTGTGGTCTGGGTCGCCAACAAGCGCGCAGACAGGCGGTCTCCAAAAATGGTCTTGAAGCGGGAGATGGTCGTTTCTGCCAGGGAACGCCTAGGGTAACCCGAGTTATCTTTCCAGGCGTTT
>Ga0116210_1001896_pt1 | contig 14044 bp, 12 predicted proteins | sample TshhotsprinmetaG_FD_94483 | JGI IMG/M metagenome (GOLD analysis project Ga0116210, IMG submission 94483) | Hot spring microbial communities from South Africa to study Microbial Dark Matter (Phase II) - Tshipise hot spring metaG | ecosystem: Environmental > Aquatic > Thermal springs > Hot... | reverse complement strand
TCAGGGCTGGCCACGATGTCAGTACTGGTGGGTCCGCAGCAGGTGAGCGAACTAGAAGGGGCGCAGCAAGCGCTGGAGGCGCTAGGAGCCCGAGAGGTGCTGCTCGCCACGGGGGTGAAGTCGACCGGGGGAGACTCTTCGGGTACCTTGCCGGCGCCGCCGGCCCGATCGACGATCGCGGCGTAACGGCCGCGCACCGCGTTGCGGACGGTCTCCGGGTCCGGGTTGACTCGGTCGAAGGTCATCTTGGCTCCTTCTTGTCGGTCTTTGTAGTCAGTCTTCGCAGTCTCCGGGTTCGGTCATCATGTCACCAAGTGTCGTTGACTGTCGTCCGGCAGTTGTTCAAGGTTGGTCGGGCTGTCGCTCACCGAGCCGGGGGTGGGTCAGCACGGTGGGGCAGCCAAGATCCATCCCCGCCGCAGGGGCGCTCGTCTTGCTGCCCGGAAGACCGCAAGTGGCGGCTACCTCAGAGCTGGTCGCCACCGATGCGGCAGGGGCGGTCGCCGGCCAGTACTTGCGCTGGAACCACAGAGCCACGTTCACCAGCCCGATGAGCACCGGCACCTCGACCAGCGGCCCGATGACGGTGGCAAAGGCTTGGGGCGAGTTCAAGCCGAAGACTGCGATGGCGACAGCGTTGGCGAGCTCGAAGTTGTTGGAGGCGGCCGTAAAGGAGAGCGTGGCGCTCCGCGAGTAGTCGGCTCCCACCCGCTTACCCAGATAGAAGCTGATGAAGAACATGAGGACGAAGTAGACCAGGAGTGGTACGGCTATGCGGACCACGTCGAGGGGCAGCTCGATGATCACGTCGCCCTTGAGGGAGAACATGACTAGGATGGTAAAGAGCAAGGCGATGAGGGTGATCGGGCTGAGGCGCGGGATGAACTCGCGGTGGTACCAATCCTTGCTCTTGAACCTAAGAAGCGAGAAGCGGGTGATGATGCCACCCGCGAATGGGATGCCCAGGTAGATGCCTACACTCTTGGCGATCTCCGCCATACTCACGTCGACGCGGGTCTGTTCCAGGCCCGGCCAGCCTGGCAACACGGTTAGGAAGATGTAAGCGTAGACAGAGTAGAAAAACACCTGGAACACGGAATTGAAGGCCACCAGACCGGCAGCATACTCGGTGTCGCCTTTGGCCAGCTCGTTCCAAACGATGACCATCGCGATGCAGCGGGCCAGGCCGATAAGAATGAGCCCCTGCATGTACCCGGGCATGTCGAAAAGGAGCAGCACGGCGAGGAAGAACATGAGAATAGGGCCTATGACCCAATTCTGGACCAAGGAGAGGCCGAGGACCCGCCAGTTGCGGAACACGTGGCCCATGTCCTCATAACGCACTTTGGCAAGGGGCGGGTACATCATGACGATGAGCCCGATAGCGATGGGGATGGAAGTGGTGCCTATGGAAGCGGCTTGGATGGCCTTGCCTACCTGTGGCCACCGGTAGCCTACGCCGACTCCGATGGCCATGGCCAGAAAGATCCACAGGGTGAGAAACCGGTCCAGAAAAGAGAGTCTCTTCATTTGGCTGCGCGCCCCCTTGGTCGCGGTCTGCAGTGGCAGCTTCCGCCGGGGGTCACGGGTGCGGGTCTCCCCCTCCGCGGCGCTCTCAATATTATCACGTATATGCGGATACACGCATACAGGCCAGAGGCCAGATGCAAACGCCCGGGAATCGGCTGCCTCTCCGGGGGCAGTGTGACGCGCTGGGTGGTTGTCTGGACCCGCCGGTAAGGCTACCCTGTTGAAAGTCGATTCTGGAATCCCTTGAAACAGGATGGGAGGCAGACATGTTCTACCCGGTCAAGTACGACCTGGAGGATGCGAGCCGCATCAAGCAGGCGACGGTAGTGCTAAACCCTTCAGAGTCGAGGCGTCTCCTGGCCAAGACCGTAGCCAGGCTGCCCGAGGTTCAACATGCGTTCAAGAACGGCCGCATCGCGGTCGCCACCTGTTCCACCAACGCTCTGGTGCTGGAAGAGCTTACCGGGGAGAAGATCCCGCCCTATCGCTACTGCATAGGCATGGTGGCACAGGGGATGCTCACCACCAGCGTCAAAGAAGACCGCGAGGTGGCCCGCTTCTTCGTGAAAGGCGAGCGGGTAGACATGGAGCCTCTGCCCTTCTTCGATTCCTTCGGACCCGGTGATGTGGTGATCAAGGGCGCCAACGCTGTGGATCCGCAGGGCAATGTCGGGGTGCTGGCTAGCAACTCTCAGTCGGGTACCATCGGGGCCCTGATCAGTTTCGTGGCGGTGAGGGGACTCCCGGTCATCTTCCCGGTAGGCTTGGAGAAGATGGTGGCCTCAGTACCCGAAGCGGCCCAGGGGTGGGGCCAGCTCACCCTCTACAAGAGTATGGGGGAGCGGGTATGGCTGTATCCAGTGACGAGCGGGCTTGTGATCACCGAGATCCAGGCGCTGGGGCTGCTGGCGGGGGTCAAGGCGCGTCACGTGGCCAGCGGGGGGATTGGCGGCAGTGAGGGCGCCGTGGTCCTGCTGCTCGAGGGCTACGAGAAGAACATCGAGAAAGCCTGGGAGATCGTGAGCGCGGTCAAGGGCGAGCCTCCCGTGGCAGTGCCGCGGCACCAGTACTCGGCGTAGAGGGAGGCGGCGCGGCGCACCGGCCCGTGCGCCGCGCCGCCTCCCTTCTGTCTCGCGATTAGCTCCCCGGCCTGGTGCGCTCCTAGTTCCGTCGCGGGTCGGCTGAGGGCCGCTTGCTTTGCAGCGTGCGTTACCTACTCTGTCCAAGTGTAACGCACTACGGGTTTACCCGCCTCCACCCAAGCTTCCATAGAGCCGTCGTAGATCTTCACGTTGCGGTAGCCGAGAAGCTGGGTGAGCAGGAACCACCACGCGCTGGCGTAGCCACCGGCCCCGCAATAAGTGATGACTTCCTGGTCGCGGTCGGGGCCGATGACGCCCTCGGCCATGCCCCGGATCATCTCGACGGCGCGATAGGTATAGTCCTTTTCCCAGACCCAGACGATGGGCAGGTTCCGCGCAGTGGGGATGTGACCGTTCATCTCGGCTAGTGGGTCGTAGGAGACCCCGAAGTAGTAGTCGGGATCCCGGCCGTCGATCAAAACGGCTTTGCCGAGTCTTTCTTCCACGTACGCCGTCTCTACCCACCAGCTGCGGTCGGTGTTGGCCTGGTACTCAGTCGGCACGACCGCAGGCACCTCCCTGCTCAAAGGCCGCCCTTCGCGTTCCCACTTGGGGTGGCTGCCGGCAAGAACGGCCGTGTTCTCGATGCCCGCGTAGACCAGGGTGACCGCGGCTCTCACCGCGTCAGCCACGGCATAGGGCGGGGCCGGCGGCTCCTCGATCCGCCCCACGATGACCACCTGGGAGTCCGGGGTGAGCCCGCAGCGACCGAAAGCCTCGAACAGCTCTTCGTCAGGCGGCAATTCCAGTATGAGGTCGTCCGAGACTGCCCAGGCCGAGTTGAGGCCGAACGGCAGGGAGATGGCGCCGGGGATGTGACCGGCGGCGTATTCCTCCTCCCAGCGGATATCGATAATGGTCAGATCCTTGCGGCCCAGATTCGCCGCCAACCAGTCAGTACCCACGATCGGATCTATGGTTCGGGCCATCTGTACGCTCCCCCCTTTGTTCCCGGTGCCAGCAGTCAAGGTAGTCGGTCTTGTAGAGCCAAAGGACAGTCTAGAAGGGTATCCCGAGCCGGGCGCGAGGCGCAAGCCACGGGGCGGCCTTCCAGCGGGGCCCGGCGAAAAATCATACTTTCGGATAATTCCAAACCGGATCCCCCTCTGTTTAGATGCACGTCAGGGGGCATGTCGAGTCTGGCGGCTGGGCCTGCACGAGCAGTCCACCCTCGCAGCGGCAGAGGCCGCCGGCTCAGCCAGCACCGATCCCTTATGGACTGCCGGCCCTGCCGCTGGCCGGCATGCCCCGCTGTTTGCGGCCGACAGAAGGTGTGAGTTAGGGGGTAAAAATGCGGCTAGGTAAACGGAGACTTGGGACTCTTGTCCTGGGCGTGCTCTTTCTTGCGTTGATCGCAGGCCTGGTGGCTTGTGGTGGCGAAAAGAGCACGGAGAGCACAACGGGAACCACTCAATCATCGGGCGGAGCCGGCGCGACTGGTACCAGCGCCGCTGGCGGTAGTGGTTCAGCGGACGAGCCGGTTCTAAGGGTCGGCGCTTTGCTCAGTCTCGACAGCATCCAGGGCGTCGAGATGAAGAAGTGGCTGCAGCTGTTCGCCAAGCTCTACAACGATGCAGGCGGCTGGAAGATCGGTGAGACGACCTACAGGGTCGAGCCTATGTTCTACGACGTCGGCATGTGGGATGCCACCAAGAGCAGGTCCGCTGTCGAGAAAGCCGTTCTGCAGGACAAAGTGAAGTATCTAGTGTGCAACTGGGGTGACATCCCGGCAGAGACCCTGTCTGTGACCGAACCAAACAAGGTCCTGTGGCTGGGGCTCGACTTTGTCGATGACAGTGTGAAGCCCACCCTGAACTATGCAGTCAGGGCGCAAGGCCTGTTCTTTGCGCAAGGTCTCTTCTACTACATCTGCCAGGACTACATCAAGCAGGGAGCCAAGTCGGTGCTGGTAGTGTGTCCCGATACCCAGCAGGGGCACGTGGGAGCACAGCTCGTGGGCGCCACCGCTACGACCGCGGGCATGCAGGTACTAGACCCCATATTCTTTTCTGCGGACACTGCTGACTTCAGTCCTATCGCCACCAAGATCGCGAGCCAGAAGCCGGACGCGGTGTTCTTCTCCTACGTGGCCGGCGCCTCGCTCATTAACGCCATAGGCGCCCTCAAGGACACGGGCTGGAAGGGTTTCATCCTGCCGGGTGAACTCGACGGCGAGACTCTGAACAACCTCGTGGCCAAAGTCGGCAAAGAATACGTCGAGGGCATGGAAACCGGGTCCTATGATCCTCGTCCGGTTGAGAAGGATCCCCAGACCCTGAATTACATCGACGCCTATCAGCAGCAATACGGGGATTGGCACAGCGAGGGATGCTTCTGGATCGGCCCTTGGTTCATCTTTGAAGACGCCATCAATGCGACGCAGAGCACTGACGTCGACACCCTGGTGGCCTACCTGACAAGCTCGAAGAAGGGCGTAAGGACGCTGACCGGCTACAGCCAGCTGTTTGCGCGCCCCGACCTCCAGAACTACAAGACCGTGGACAGCGCTCCTGGCCACTACATCGGGGTTGTGCGGGACGGCAAGTTCGAGTACCTCGAGACCATTGCCTGCAAGGACCAGTACTTGTCTTCCATCAAGGTCTATGGCCTGAAAGATGTCTACCAGAAGTACTGGGACGAGTACGGATACCCGGAATTTCCGGACCAGCCCGCCCGGCTTGATTTCTCAGACCTTTGATCGGAAACGCGCGGTCTGACCTGGCGCCGGCCCCGATGGGGCCGGCGCCGGGTCCTAGCAGTCTCGAAAATGCCGGCGGAGCTGGTGTCGGGACTGGCGGTCTTGAGCGAGTCGCCTGAAAGTGAGTTTGTATGACTTTGCAGTTATTCTTGCAGATACTCGTCAACGGTCTGATGATCGGGGCGATCTACGCTTTGGTGGCCTCGGGTTTCACCCTGATACTGGGCGTCTTGCAAGTCTTCAACTTTGCCCAGGGGCAGTTCTACATGCTGGGTGCTTTTGCCACCTATGCTGTAGCTTCGGTGTTGGGCGCACCCTATGTCGTGGCCATCCTAGCCGCTTTGGCCGCAATGGCCCTGCTAGGCATCTTGGTTTACTTCTCGATCATCAAGTGGACACTGCGCTACGGCTTCTTCCATACCATGCTGGCGACTGTGGCATTCGGCACCATCGTTGGTCAAGCGGCGGTTCTGAAGTTCGGCTACTCAACAGCAGTCGTCGCTGCGGTCGTTGACAAGACTCTTGCTCTCGGAGGGGTAAGTCTCAACTCGGGGAAGTTGTTGGTCCTGGCAGGGGCATTAGTAGTGATGGGGCTCCTCTACTGGTTCATGCGGACGAAGATCGGTGTGGCCATGCAGGCTTGCGCCGAGAACCGCGAAGTGGCCTGTCTTCAAGGCATCAACGCGGGAAAAGTCTTCTGGGTCACCATGGCTGTGGGCTGCGCCCTGTGCGGCGTTGCGGGCGCCTTGGTTGTGCCCGTTCTGTCTGCCTCGACGAACATGGGCCAGTTGATTTTCCTCAAAGCCATCATCGTTGTCCTTGTGGGGGGCACGGGCAGTATGGCGGGCGCTCTGCTAGCTGCTTTTCTCGTAGGTATCGTGGAGAGTTTCGCTTTCCAGTATGTGGAGTCTTTCGCCCCGCTCGTCATCTTTGCATTGGTGGCCATACTGATCTACTTCCGTCCAGGCGGTCTCCTTGGCAAACCTCTACCGATTCCTGGCCAGTGAGCCGCATAGGAGGTTGAGTTGCGGAGAGCGATGTTGTTCAAGTCCAACAAGTGGTGGCTGATCCCCGCTTTTCTGCTAGCGGTCGCGCTCCCGTTCTTCGTTGGAGCCTACAGACTGCAGATCTTCATCTTCGTGATCACCTACTCCCTATTGGCTTTGGCCTTTCAGCTGACAATGAGGGTAGGTCTGCCTCGCTTCGACGTGGCGGCCTGGTGGGGAGTGGGAGCCTATACGAGCGGCATGTTGATGCTCAAGGCCAACATGTCCTTTTGGCTAACTCTGCCCATCTCCGTACTGGTTTCGGTCGTCCTGGGATTCGCGGTCTTCTCGGTCTCTGTGCGCCGGGGCATGATGGTCTTCATGATGTTTGGGATGGTCTTCGCGCTGGCTCTGCAGCAGGTGTTCGGCAGCGTGAAATTCTTCGGTGGGTGGGGAGGGACACCACAGCTGCCACCGGTCACCATCGGGTCATACGTCCTCAACGACAAGATGTGGATCTACTACCTGGGCATGGCCCTCCTCATCTTCAACCTCGGGGTATACCAGCTGCTTTACAAGTCTCGGATCGGCAGAGCGTGGAGCGCCATAGGTTCAGGGCTTCGTTTGGCCAGTTCTCTAGGGGTGAATGTGGTGGGCTACAGGCTCGCCAATGTGCTCGTGGGCAATGCCTTTCTTGCACTTGCTGGCAGTTTCAGCGTCGTATACCAAGCCATGATCATTCCGACGACCTACGGTTTTCAGCAGTCCATCTACGTGATGATGTATGTGGTCATAGGCGGACTCGGCTTTGCCATGGCTGGTCCTATCGTAGGAGCGCTTGTGCTTACGCTCATATCGGAGAGCATGCGAGCTGCCCAGCAGTATCAGCCGATTGTCACTGGGGTCATCACTGTCCTCATCATCATGTTCGCTCCCTGGGGGCTGCTCGGAGTCTTGCGCAGTCGAGTCGTCTCGGTCTTGCAGCGATTGCTGTCAAGTCGCGCCGCGCTGCCCGATATCCCTTCCTCACTCGGATCCCCTGCCAGCGTGACAGCAGAGGAACCAGGAAAGGATGCCTGAGATGGCGCTGTTGGAAACCCGCGGTCTGAGCAAGTCGTTCGGCAGGCTGGAGGCTGTCAAGGACCTTGACTTGACAGTGGAACAAGGGGAGCTGCGCGGACTCATTGGTCCGAACGGGGCGGGCAAGTCGACGGTATTCAACCTCATCACGGGGTTTGATGTGCCCACCAGGGGCACCGTGTGGTTTCGAGGAGAGAACATCACCAATGTGCCCGCCCACAAGATCGCGCAGAAGGGCATATCACGCGCGTTCCAGCAGTCCTACTTGTTCATGTTTTCCACAGTTCTGGAAAACGTTCTGGTCGGATGTCACATGAGTTCCCGGGCTGGGGCACTGAGGGAATTCCTCCACACGCGCAGTGCCCGCATGCGCGACCGCGAGGCTCGAAACAAAGCCATGGAGATCCTTGATTTCATGGGGATGGCCCACCTTGCTGACGAGCCGGCCAGCAGTCTTTCACACGGATATCAGCGGTGTCTTGGTGTAGCCATGGCCCTCGCCTGCGAGCCGACGCTTCTTCTTCTCGACGAACCCGTCACAGGTATGAACCCCACTGAGTCAGCTGAGATGGTGGAGAGGATAAGGCGGATACGCGAGAAAGGGATCACCGTAATCCTGGTAGAGCACTCGATGGAAGTGGTCATGAACGTGTGCGAACGCATCACCGTCCTCAGTTATGGGCAGAAGCTGGCGGAAGGCTTGCCCGCAGAGATCCAATGCAACCCCTTGGTCGTTGAGGCCTACCTGGGCAAAGAGGAGGCTTGAGTTGCTTCTACAAGTCAAGGACCTGTGGGTGCACTACGGAAGAGCCGAGGCCCTCAAGGGGGTTTCGATCGACGTCCCCGAAGGCTCCATCGTTACTCTGCTCGGCGCCAACGGAGCCGGGAAGACCACTACGCTACGCACGATATCCGGTGTCAAAAGGGCAACGAGCGGCGAAATCTGGTTTGAGGGTAGTCGCATCGACTCCCTGCCACCGCACGAGATCGTGCGCAGAGGTATCGCCCAGGTCCCGGAGGGGCGTCAGCTGTTCCTGTCGCTGACAGTAAAGCAGAACCTTCTGATGGGGGCCTTCCTGCTCAAGAAGAAATCGGAGTTCATGCACAAGGTCGAGGAAATGACCGAGCATTTCCCCAACCTGAAGGAGAGGCTGGGTAACCGGGCATCAGATCTCAGCGGCGGCGAACAGCAAATGGTGGCCGTAGCTCGAGCCTTGATGTCGAACCCTCGGGTTCTGCTGATGGACGAACCCAGTCTGGGGCTGAGCCCGATCATGGTGAAGGAGGTCGCCGAGATCATCAAGAGCGTCAACAGCATGGGTGTCACGGTGGTTTTGGTCGAGCAAAACGCGCGTATGGCGCTCAGGCTAGCTGACACCGCGTACGTACTCGAGGTAGGCCGGGTGGTTCTCAGCGACAGGGCTGGAGCTCTGGCTCAGGACGAAAGGGTCAAGGCCGCGTACCTGGGTGGTCGCTGCTGACAAGCCGGGGAAGCTATAGGCCCTTATCCCAGGCTCAAGGCAATATACAAAGGAGGTTAGCGAGTCATGTACGTAATCGATCAGGAAAGATGTGTGAAGTGTGGCCTTTGTCTCTCGTGGTGTCCGTCTGAGGCGATTGTTGGTGAGAATCCCAGCCGCTTCAGGCACTCTTTAGTATATGAAAAGGTTTATATAGATCCGAATAAGTGTATTGAATGCGGGCTTTGCGTTTCTGAGGAGAGACCGTGTCCGTTCTATGCCATATATGACGATAAGGTCGGCTTGCCTGTCCTTGAACCTGCGGATGGAACTAAGTACTCAAAGTATATATACAAGTACAATCCGGAGGCAGATAACTACTACGCCCGCTTTTTTGGGGAAGAGTACTACCGTGAAGACAGCAACGTAAAGCAGATGATCGCAGAGCTGCCGTGGAAGTGGATAACACGCATAGACGGCGATATCATGCCCAATTGCAACTTCTACGTCGCGCACTGGGTACTTCCTCACGATGAACCACTCATGTCGGTGGGACATCCTCCTCATATCCATAGAGACCCGGAAATCATCATGGTCATCGGCGGAGACCCTGAGAATCCCAATGAGCTGGGTGCCGAGATCGAGATGTGCTTCGGTCCGGAGATGGAGAAACACATAATCAACGAGACTTGTCTGATCTATATTCCGCCTTATTTCGTCCACTGTCCGTGGAAACCCCTCCGAACCTGGAAGCCATGGATCTTTGTCGAGATCAACCAGGGTCTTCGTCACACCGAGAAGGTCTACAACCAGATGCTGCCCAAGGACGTGGTTGAAGCGGATCCTGCTCTCGATTTCTTCCGAGATGACGGGTTCGAAGGCTAGCAAGGCGGTCAAGGCTGGGGGCCTGTGTTGAGTAGCTGCTCTAGCCCCTGGACTATCCCTCCGTTTGAGAGCAGGAACAAGGGGCGGTCGCCGGGGGCCGCTCCCTGGTCTGTCGGACCTAGCCATGACTAGGGTGGGAGGAAGGTGGTGCCATATGTCTATGGAAGGCAAAGTGCAGACCGTCCTTGGGCCCATTTCGCCAGAGTTCCTGGGTCTGACCTCCAGTCATGAACACATACTGTCCGACATGTCGCTTTACTTCGTCGAGCCTGAAGCAGCGGGCGAGAGGGGACTAGCGCGTGAACCCCTCTCGCTTACCAACCTGGCCTGGGTAAGAGTCCATCGCTTCAGTCACCTCGAGAACATGAGACTGGATAGTAGGGAGCTTGCCATCAAGGAGGTGTCGTTCTTCGCGCGTGCAGGCGGCGGGACGATTGTCGAGATGAGCTCCCGGGGTCTGGGTCGGGACCCGGTGGGGTTGGCCGCCGTGGCCCGAGCAACCGGGGTCAACATTGTGATGGGTTGCAGCTACTATGTGGGAATGTCACATCCACCCGGGCTGGCGACGCGGGGCTGCGCTGCCATCGCTGACGAGATAGTGTCCGAGCTCGAGGCTGGCGTCCCCGGTTGTGGCGTCAAGCCCGGTGTGATAGGCGAAGTGGGATTCTCTGGACTCGAGCCTGAGAAGGAAGCCAAGGTGCTCCGGGCCTCAGTCCTGGCTCAGCGAAGGACAGGGGCGCCCTTGGTGGTTCACCCCACCTTTGGAGATGAAGCCCTCCTTGACATCCTTAACATGCTGGTCGACTGGGGCGCCGTTCTTCAGCGAACGCTCATATGCCACGCCGATGTGTTCGCCTACTCCCTGTCAGCCTGTCAGGAGGTACTTGCCGCCGGGTGTTTCCTTGGCTTTGACAACTTCGGGAATCTCGCCTACCCGCACGACTACCTCGGCAGAGTCCTGAACATGACCGGAGACCTGGAAAGACTCCGGCGGGTGCGCGAACTGATCGACGGGGGGTACCTCAGCCAGATACTGGTCGGTGGTGACACTGTGTTTCGCGACCAATTGAAGTCGTACGGGGGCTTCGGGTACGCCCATCTGCTGGAGAACGTCATCCCTCTGATGCGTTCCTGTGGCTTTGCAGAGGAAGAGATCCGAGCCATTTTTCTTGAGAACCCGCAGAGGTTCCTGACTTTCGGGCCGCCAGTGGACTAGCTGAAGCTGTAGGGACTCCGGACTCTTTGACCTTTGCGTGGCAGTCACGCCGGTACTAGAAGCGAGTCAAGGTTTGGTGTTGGACATGTACCGAGTAGACGAGAGCAAGTGCATCAGATGCGGGCTTTGTATCCTCGAATGCCCAGGCGGTGCCTTCCGGGGCAGGGGAGAACACAAAGTCAGGCACTCCACTGTGTATGAAGAGGTTTGGATCGACTCCGGGCGCTGTATCGAGTGCGGGATGTGTGTCGACGAACCTTATTGGTGTCCTGCTAGCGCGGTGTATCGCGAGGGTACGGCCAGGGCCGAGGAGGCTTTGGGTGACGGAGCAAAGTACGCGCGCTACATCTACCACTACGACGTGGAGCGGGATAGCTATTTCCAGCACTCTCTTCAACAGGTGGAGGAGTATGAGCCAGCGCTTTTTGAGCGAATCGGCTCCCACCTGGCCGAACTGCCCTGGAAATGGGTGACCCGGTTGGACGAAGACATCATGCCCGGAAGCCAGTTCTACATCGTACGCTGGACGCTACCTCATGCGGAGCCGACGCAGGATGTGGGACATCCGCCGCACATCCACAGAGATGCCGAACTGCTGTTCGTGATCGGAAGCGACCCGGAGAATCCGCAGGAGCTTGGTGCCGAGATAGAGTTCTGCCTGGGGCCGGAGCTCGAGAGGCACATCATCAACAAGACCTGCGTGATCTACATACCACCGCGTTTCATCCACGGGCCGTGGCGTGAACTAAGGACTGACAGGCCGTGGCTCTTCATCGAGGTGAATCAAGGGCCGCGCCACACGGAGAAAACCTACAACCAGCTGTTGCCACCGGAAGCGGTAGAGCGGGATGACAATCTCGACATATTCATTGACAAGTGGCCGGGGCTGCCGAAATTGAGCCCACCTTCCGGGAGCGAAGGGTAGTCGCTGGAGGCGAGCGAAGACGAGGCGTCGGCCTGTCCGATCCGCAGTCGGGGCTGCCGCCCGGTGGGTTTGGGTTCGAGCCTCGAGCGGTCTTTTGTGCATCAGCAACAGCCCGTCTCCACAGGCGCGGGGTGTCACGGTCCAGACCTCTCGGTAGGAGTAGCAGGTCGGTGCAGCTGCATTGCATTGATCGCCGCCAGGAAGCGTTCGAGCTCCGCTAGAAGACTCGCTGGTTTCTCCTCCATCACCAGGTGGCCGGCTCCAGTGACGGCTACAAAGCTGGCGTTCGGCATGAGGGCCGCGACTCTCGCACTGTCTTTCGGGCTTACCACCCGGTCCGAGTCGCCGCTGATGACCAGGGTAGGCGCTGCTATCTCGCTCAGCTTTTCGGAAAGGTCCCCGGGTTTGGCAGCCACGATGATCTCCCACAAACCGCGGTCCCAGTTATCTGCCCGAAGCGGTTTCTTGTAGCCCTCTCGAACTGCCGGGGTCAGAAACGAGGGATCGGCGTATGACTGCTCGAGCAGCCTCTCAAGGGAGCCGACCAGGCGGCGTACGAGCAGGGGACCGAGATGCCGTATCTGGGGAAGCTTGAGAAAAGGCTGGAGCCAGGAGGGCGGACCTTCTCCGGAGACAGCGGGCGCCACCAGCACCAAGGCGAGCACCCGCTCCGGGTGAGCCAAGGCCACCTCCAAAGCGACGGCGCCCCCAGCAGAATGACCCACAAGCACGGCTTGGTCGAGACCTAGTCTGTCCAGCAAGCCCAGAGTAAGCGCTATCTGGGCTGGGGCCGAGTAAGGACTCATGCCCTGCCATTCCCCAGGGAGCGGCCGCGCAGTCAGTCCGAATCCCGGCCTATCGAAGGCCACCACGCGGTGCGAGCGAGCCAACTCCGGAAGCACCTCTCTCCACGAGAAGGTGCTGCCTCCGAAGCCATGGAACAGGACAAGGGGTGGGTCGCGGTCTCCGGAGTCCTTGTAGTGTACGGAGAGCCTGGCGGTTCCCACTATCTCGCCCAACTCGACGAAACGGCTGTCCGGTTCCGCCAGGAGCTGAGGCGGGAGAGTGTCCTTGGCGGGCCCCACGGGGACAAGAAACGGTCCCAAGAGAAGGGCTAGGATAACGAGGGCCACAACAGCAAGGATGGTAAGGCGAACTCTGCTCGGTCGCTTCATAGCCGGGAGGTTACCCCAGAACGACGGCCAGTGAACAGAATGAGTTCAGTCGCCGTCCGAGGGCGAGGCCAGGCGACACCGTCGTTATCGAGGTGAGAAGGCGCGGCCCGGCCCCGGGAGTGGCTGGGCCGCTGCTGCGGTCACTCCTGGTAGGGGAATTGCCTGTCCAAATCGGAGATGATCGCCCTCACCTCATCTGCGACGGCCGGTTCCAGACTGGCGAGTATCTCCTCAGTGTAGGGCTTGACCCTTTCCGCCCACCGGCTCCGCTCAGCCGCCGGAAGCGGGTACACCTCCATGCCCAACTCGGCCAGCTTGCCGAAGTTCTCCCTATAGGCTTCGACCATTGCCTCGTTGAAGGCCTCCTGGCCTTCCTCACCACACTGGTCCAAAATCTGTCTGACGTCAGCGGGCATCTTGTTGTAGACGTCGAGGTTGATCCACAATCCCAGGCTGGTCGGGGTCAAGTAGACCTTCGTCAGGTACTTGGCGATCTCGTACAGCTTGAAAGTAAGAATCATAGAGCTGGCTTCCGGGGATGCCTCTATCACCTTCTTGTGCATCGCCTGGTAGGCCTCGCTGAAGTCAATGGCTACCCCGGATCCCCCCAGCTGCTTGACAATATTGGCAGTGATGGGGGATATGGTTTGGCACAGCAGGCCCTTCCAGTCCTCGAGGGTCTTCACCGGCTTGACGCTGATGATATCCAGACCTTGGAGGGTGCCTACCAGCAAGCATTTCATGTTGTACTTGCTAGTTGCGATCTTGTCGTAAAGAGCGCGTGTCTTCTGGGTATAAACAACGTCCGCTTCTATGCTGTTGACAGCGAAAGGCAACTCTGCCAGATTGAACACGGGATCGACGCTCCCAAAAACGCCGATGGCCCAGTCTGCCATCTCCACCGCACCCGTCTGCACAGCCTGGAAGCTCTCGCCCATCGAGACCAG
>Ga0116210_1001895_pt1 | contig 14053 bp, 11 predicted proteins | sample TshhotsprinmetaG_FD_94483 | JGI IMG/M metagenome (GOLD analysis project Ga0116210, IMG submission 94483) | Hot spring microbial communities from South Africa to study Microbial Dark Matter (Phase II) - Tshipise hot spring metaG | ecosystem: Environmental > Aquatic > Thermal springs > Hot... | reverse complement strand
GCGAGCGCTCCATGTACGGCCCGGGAAGGGTCTGGGGGACCTGTTCCGCCGGATTCCAGCTTGCAAGGCTGTAGAGAACAGGGACTCAGCAAGAAGGAGGCGGGCCCGGTGGGCCCGCCTCCTTTTGACCCCAGCCGCCGGTCAGCGCCGCAGGCGTGAGGCGAAGCGGGCGGCGCGCAGCAGGGGGTGGGAGCGCATCTCCTCCAGGAAGTCCCGTATGTCGTCAACCGTCTCCCGCATGTCGTGGCCTTCCGCCGCCATGTTCCGCGCCCTTTCCTCCATGGTCTGTAGGGAGGCGCCGAAACGGGAGGCCTGCTCAGAGAAGATACGTTTCCAGGGCTGGGAATCCTTGTAGGCGTAACGAAAGGTACGATAGAGGTGCAACGCCGAAAGGACCAGAAACGCCAGGCTTAAAAGGCCTATCCCCAACGTGGCCAGGAAGACTATCAGCGCCGCCGTTTCCAAACCCTCCTCCTTTCACGAGGCCTTAACCAGGTTGCCTGACGCCCAGCAGCCGCTGCAATATATAATAGCTGATATCGCGGAAGCCGTATCCCGCATGATTGACAAAAGCCCGGGCCGCTTCATACCATGCGAGGCGATGCGGGAGCGCCGGATGGCGGGCTTGTTTTATAGCGAGGCGTGGAGGTGCGCGGAGAGTTGTCGGGCCATTACGAGAACGGGGAAGGCCGGGATATACCGAAAGCCTACGATCCGGCCGAGGTGGAGGAGAAATGGTACGCCTTCTGGGAAGAGAAGGGCTACTTCCACGCCGAGGTTAACCCGGACCGCGAGCCTTTCACCATCGTCATACCGCCCCCCAACGTGACCGGCTCCCTGCACCTGGGGCATGCCCTCAACAATTCCCTGCAGGATTTCATCGTGCGGCGCAGGCGCATGCAGGGCTACGAAACCTTGTGGCTGCCCGGCACCGATCACGCGGCCATAGCCACCCAGGCGGTGGTGGAGCGTAACCTGGCCGAGGAGGGTACCAGCCGTTGGGAGATCGGACGGGAGGCCTTCCTGGAACGGGTGTGGCAATGGGTGGAGAAATACGGCGGCACCATCATCCAGCAGCTCAAGCGCATGGGTTGCTCCTGCGACTGGGAGAGGGAGCGCTTCACCATGGACGAGGGCTGTTCACGCGCGGTGCGCGAGGTATTCGTGCGCCTCTACGAGGAGGGCCTGATCTACCAGGGATACTACATCGTCAACTGGTGCCCGCGCTGCCTCACCGCCATCTCGGACATCGAGGTGGAGCACGAGGAGGTGGAGGGGAAGCTCTGGTACATCCGCTACGACCTCAAGGATTCCGGCGAGTTTTTCTACGTGGCCACCACACGGCCGGAAACCATGCTGGGTGACACCGGGGTGGCGGTCAACCCGCGCGACCACCGCTACCGCCACCTGGTGGGCAGGACGGCCATCCTCCCCCTGCTGGGGCGGGAACTGCCCATCGTAGCCGACGATTTCGTGGACCCTGAGTTCGGGACGGGCCTGGTGAAGGTAACCCCCGCCCATGACCCCAACGACTTCGAGATGGGGCGACGCCACGGGCTGCCGGAGATAAACATCTTTACCCCGGAGGCGGTGGTAAACGAGAACGGAGGCCCTTACGAGGGCCTGGACCGCTACGAGGCGCGCAACGCCGTGGTGCGCGACCTGGAGAAGATGCACTACATCCAGAAAGTGGAAAACCACCTGCACGCGGTAGGCCACTGCTACCGCTGCCACACCGTCATCGAGCCATATCTCTCCAAGCAGTGGTTCGTGAGCATGAAGGAGCTGGCGGAGCCGGCCATACGCGTGGTGGAGGAGGGGAGGACCCGCTTCGTCCCACCGCGCTGGGAGAAGATCTACTTCGACTGGATGTACAACGTGCGCGACTGGTGCATATCCCGCCAGCTCTGGTTCGGCCACCGTATCCCTGCCTGGTACTGCCGGGACTGCGAACGGGTTATCGTATCCCGCGAGGACCCGGATCGCTGCCCGTGCGGCGGGGAGCTCGAGCAGGACTCGGACGTGCTGGACACCTGGTTCTCCTCCGGTCTGTGGCCCTTCTCCACCCTGGGCTGGCCCGACGAAGTGCCCGAGCTGGGCTACTTCTATCCCACCTCGGTGCTGGTCACCGCCTTCGACATCATCTTCTTCTGGGTGGCGCGCATGATGTTTTTGGGCATCCATTTCATGGGCGACGTGCCGTTCCGCGAGGTCTTCGTCACCGCCCTCATCCGCGACGAGTCGGGGAAGAAGATGAGCAAGTCGTCGGGGAACGTCATCGACCCCCTGGACATAATCGAGCGTTACGGGGCCGACGCCCTGCGCTTCACCCTGGGACACATCGCCGTGCCTGGGAGGGACGTCTTCCTCTCGGAGGAGCGCATCGCCGGCAGCCGCCATTTCTGCAACAAGATATGGAACGCCTCCCGCTTTGCCCTCATGAACCTCGAGGATTTCCAGCCCGGAGAGGTGCCGGAGGGGGAGCTTGAGCTGACCCTGGCGGATCGCTGGATACTGTCGAGGCTGAGCCGGCTGATCACCGCCCTCGACGGGCTCTTCGACGCCTACAACTTCAGCGAGGCCTGCCGCGCCCTCTACGAGTTCTTCTGGAGCGACTTCTGCGACTGGTATGTGGAGCTCTGCAAGCTGCGCCTTTACGGCGGAGACGGCGTGGCCAGGCGCACCGCCCAGCACGTGTTGTGGACGGTGCTGGAGCAGGCCTTGCGCCTGCTGCACCCCTTCATGCCCTTCATCACCGAGGAGATATGGCGACGCCTGCCCCATGAGGGCGAGTCGCTGGTGGTGGCGCCATGGCCGCTCCCACGTGAGGAGCATCGCGACGAGCGGGCGGAGGATGAGATGGCCGTCCTGCAGGAGGTGATCACGTGCCTGCGGCGCCTGCGTTCCGAGATGGGGGTCCGCCCCAACGTGGAGCTGGAAGCGGTGGCGGTTCCCCTGCATGAGTGGAGGCGTGAGTTGCTGCAGGAACACGCGGTTTACGTGACCTCGCAGGCGAGGCTCTCCTCCCTGCGGCTGCTGGGCGAGGTGGACGACCCGGCCGCATACGCGCGGGGGGTGGCGGCCGGCGTAGAGGTGTTCATTCCCTTGAAAGGTGAGGCTTTCTCGGAAGAGGTGGAGAGGATAAGGAGGGAGATCGCCAGGCTGGAGGAGGAGGCCAGCCGCTTTCAGGCCAAGCTCTCCAACGACCAGTTCCTGGCCAAGGCCCCCCCTGACGTAATACGCAAGGAACGGAAGAAGCTGTCGGATGCCCGGCTCAAGGTGGAGCGCCTCGCGGAACAGCTAAAGCTGCTGGGCGGTTAGGGCCCGGCGGGGAGGACAGAGGTGGATTTCAGGGAGGCCGAGGAGTACCTGGACAAGAGGTCGCGGTTCGGCATAAAGCAGGGCCTGGACCGCATACGCGCGCTCCTCGCGAGGCTGGACAACCCCCAGTTGTCCTATCCTTCCATCCATATCACCGGCACCAACGGCAAGACATCCGTCGCACGCATGATCTCCTCCATCCTGGAAGTGGGGGGGAGGAAAGTCGCCCGCTACACTTCTCCCCACCTGCATAGCGTCACCGAGCGCATGTGCGTGGACGGGCGACCCGTGGGAGAGAAGGAATTCGCCTCGCTTCTGGAAAGGATCATTCCCGCGGTGGAGGAGACGGACGCCGAGACGGAGGACCCTCTCACCTACTTTGAGGTCACCACGGCCATGGCCTTCCTTCATTTCGCGCGCCGGAAGGTGGACGTGGCTGTCGTCGAGGTGGGTTTGGGCGGCAGGTTGGACGCCACCAACCTGGTGGAGTCACGGGTACAGTTGATAACCAGGGTCGCCTTCGACCACATGGATGTGCTGGGAGATACCCTGGAGAAGATCGCCTTCGAGAAGGCGGGAATCATCAAGGAGGGGAGCGTGGTAATCTCGGCGGTAGATCACCCGGCTTCCGTGGCATTGATCGAGGAAACCTGCCAGGAGAAGGGATGCGACCTGAAGCTGTATGGAAGGGATTTCCATCTGCTGTATAACCTTACCTACGGCGTGGAAACGGGCAAGATCGGCCAGGCATTGGGTATCCAGGGCCTGTTGCGGGAATACGGAGACCTCTATCTTCCCCTGCTCGGTGAGCATCAGGGAGTGAACGCCGCCTGCGCGGTGGCGGCCTGCGAGGCCTACGCAGGTTCGGCGCGGGACCTTTCCCTCACGGAGGTGGAGGCCGGCCTGCGCCGCGTCACCTCACCGGGAAGGCTGGAGGTGGTTTCGCTGCATCCCCTGGTGCTCCTGGACGGGGCCCATAATCCCGACGGCGCAGAGCGCCTGGCCAACGTGATAGCCAACGACCTCGATTATGAGAAACTGGTATTGGTGGTCGGCATCCTGAAGGACAAGGACATGCGCAGCATGCTCAAGGTGCTTCTGCCCCTGGCGGACACGGTGGTAGTGACCCAGAGCTCGGAGGAGAGGGCCGCGCCGGCGCGCACCCTGGCCGCCCTGGTGCGCGAGATGGGTTACGACTGCGTGGTGGTGGAAGACCTCGGGGAGGCGGTGAAGTTCGCCCGCACCCTGGCGGCGGTGACAGACATGGTCTGCATAACCGGGTCCCTGTACACGGTGGGGGAGACGAGGACGGCCATGGGCCTGCGGCAGGGATAGCGTCCATGGGCTTGCGGCCGGGATAGGGGAGAGGTAGCGGAAAATCCTCCCTCCCGCTTGCCCTGGGGAGGACCCGGGGGGTGAGGCGAGAAATGTTGGGGTAAGGAGGCAAGGGGGTAGAGAGAGCGTATGCCGGTCCGTCGCGCGGGGGAACGGGGGCGGAAGGGAAGAGTCCCCTGGACGGCATAGAGGTCGACGAGAGAACGGAGGAGACACTGGACATGGGAACGGAGAGAACGCTGGTTCTGGTGAAGCCCGACGGGGTACAGAGGGGTTTGGTGGGGGAGGTGATCTCCCGCTTAGAGAGGCGAGGCATGCGCATCATAGCCATACGCATGTTGCGTATGGACGAGGAGCTCGCCTCGCGGCATTACGCGGAACACGCGGGGAAGGATTTCTACGAGGAGCTGGTCTCCTTCATAACCTCGGGCGACGTGGTGGCCATGGTCCTGGAAGGAGAATCGGCCATCTCCATGGTCCGCGAGGCCATGGGGGAGACGGACCCGCGCAAGGCGGCGCCGGGGACCATAAGGGGCGATTTCGCGGAGGAGATAACCCGCAACATCGTGCACGGGTCCGATGAGCCGCAAACCGCGGCGCGAGAGATAGAGCTTTTCTTCCCCGAGCTGGCATGAGGAGGGAGCCCCGTTGCCCCCAGGGGGCAGGCCGGCAGCCCGGCCGCGGGGCGCGAGGTAAGGCTCGTGCGGCGCCACCGTCGCCGTCAAGGGACCGGCGTAGGGGGAAGGAACCCACGGGCGGATACCTCCGTCTACGGCATGGACGGATGAGCGCCAGCTGTCTTTACTGGTGATGGAAGGTCGTTTACCAGGTGAAAGGCGGTGAAGGGGGCGTTGATGGAGCCCCGGTATGATAAAATGTTTGCGTGTACCAAGCGGCCTTCGGGCCGTTAAAAATATGAGGGAAAGGTGAGCGGAATGGTCTCCAGCTGGGAGATGCTGGGGAGGGACATGGCCATCGACCTCGGGACGGCCAATACCCTGGTCTACGTGCGGGGTAAGGGCATCGTGCTCAACGAGCCCTCCGTGGTGGCCATCAATACCTCCAACGGCGCCATCCTGGCGGTGGGTGCGGAGGCGAAGAGGATGATCGGCCGCACCCCGGGCCACATAGTGGCGGTGCGCCCCCTGAAGGACGGGGTGATCGCCGATTTCGACGTCACCGAGAAGATGCTCCGTTATTTCATCCAGAAGGTGCACAAGAGGCGCCTCTTCGCCCGACCCCGGGTGGTGGTATGCGTGCCCTCCGGAACCACCGGGGTGGAGCAGAGGGCGGTGGAGGAGGCCTGCATTCAGGCGGGGGCAAGGGCCGCCTACATCATCGAGGAGCCCATGGCGGCGGCCATCGGGGCCGGCCTGCCCATTCACGAACCCACCGGCAACATGGTGGTGGATGTGGGAGGCGGCACCACGGAGGTGGCGGTGATCTCCCTGGGGGGCATAGTGACCAGCGAGTCCATCCGCATAGGTGGGGACGAGCTGGACGAGGCGGTGGTGAACTATATCAAGAGGGAGTACAACCTGATGATAGGGGAAAGGACGGCCGAGGAGCTGAAGATCCAGATAGGTTCGGCTTTTCCCGTGGATGACGAGGTTAACGCCGAGATAAGAGGCAGGGACCTGGTCACCGGCCTGCCCAAGACCATCGTGGTCCTGGCGGAGGAGATCAGGGAGGCCATAGAGGAACCCGTCTCATCCATCGTGGAAGCGGTCAAGACCACCCTGGACAAGACTCCCCCCGAACTGGCCTCCGATATCATGGACCGCGGCATTTACCTCACCGGTGGGGGATCCTTGCTCACCGGACTGGACGAGAGGTTACGTCACGAAACGGCTATGCCGGTGGTGGTCACCGCCTCGCCCCTTTCCGACGTGGCCATAGGGTCGGGGAAATGCCTCGAGGAGTTCGATATCATGAAAAAGGTGTTGATCTCCTCATCCCGGCACTGATCCGGGGTTGAGCGATCATGATCGAGAGAGAAAACAGACGCCAGCGCACGTTACTGATCGTCCTCGTCGTCATCTGCGTCCTCCTGGTCACCGTTTATTCCCGCGAGAGCAGTGACGGGATTTTTCACCGCCTGCAGCGGTTCTCCATGGATGTCGTTTCCCCCCTCCAGAAGGGCATGGGCAAGGTCATGAGCCCCGTGCGAGAGGGCATCGGTTTCCTGCTGGACCTGGGAAGGGCGAGGGGGGAGCGTGACCGCCTGAAGGAAGAGGTGAAAACCCTCGAAGAGAGGGTCCACGAGCTGGAGGAAACGAAGCGCGAGAACGAGATGCTGCGGGAGATGATCTCGGTGAAGGAAGCCAACCCGGGTTTGGAATTCCTGGTGGTCGACGTGATAGGGGCCAACCCGGATGCCTGGGAACAGACCATCCTCATTGGGGCGGGATACTCCGACGGCCTGCAGGAATATATGGCGGTCCTGAGCGAGGACGGAAGCCTGGTGGGAAGGATTATCCTTTGTACCTCACAGTCCTCGGTAGTTCAGTTGATAACCGACGAGGATAGTGCCGTGGGGGCCAAACTGCAGCGCAATTCCGAGATGGGGGTGCTGCGCGGCGAGGGGGGCAGCAGGGTCCACCTGGAGCTCTTAAACCAGGAAGCGGACGTGCAGACGGGAGACGCGGTCGTCTCCTCGGGCCTGGGCGGCACTTGCCCTGCCGGGATTCCCATAGGCGTGATCACCGAGATCGGGGAGAAGCAGGCGGACCTTTCGGTGGGCATCATCATCCAGCCCCGGGCCAGCATGACCCGCCTGGACAAGGTCCTGGTAGTGATGTCGCCGCCGCCCTCCACCGCTCCGGGGATGGCGGAAGGGGGGAGATGAGGCATGATTTCCGCTCACCGCCGCCTGCTTTTCGCCATCATACTCCTGGTTTTTCTCCTAATCCAGGTGGGAGTGGCGACGGAGATAAGCGTGGGAAGGGTGAAACCCGATATCCTGCTGGTGGCCACCATATGCTGGGCGTTGCTGGAAGGGCCGAGCCGTGGCGCCCTGTTCGGCTTTTTCGGGGGCCTGCTCGAGGACGCCTTCACCACTGCCGTTATGGGTGTGGGGGCGTTCGCCAAGACCATCTTGGGTTACATGGGCGGAGAACTGCGGCAGCGGATCGTATCCAAGTCCATTCTCTGGCCCGTCGTCATCGTTTTTCTGGGTTCCATACTGCACGAGCTCATCAAGTTCGCCACCTGGGCCTTGGTGGGGATGGAGGAGCGGCCCGCCTTCAGCTTCGGTGTCATAACCGGGCTTGCTTTCTACAACGCCGTGCTGACCGTGGTGGTATATCCCATACTGGCGAGGTTCAGCGCCGGTGAGGAAAGGGCGATGATGTTCTGATGGGGAGGGCTTCGCATGCCGGTTAACCCGCAACAGAAGGGTGCCATGGTCCACCGCTACACCCTCTTCGTGATGTTCGTGGGGGTCATGGTGGCGGTGCTCGTGGTGAGGTTGTGGTTCCTGCAGGTGGTGCAGGGGAACCGCTACCGGGCCATGGCCGAGGGCAACCGCGTGCGCGAGGTGGCCCTCGAGGCTTCGAGGGGCAAGATCCTGGACAGGAACGGGCAAATGTTGGTGGGCAACCGCTGGGCCCTCTCCATCTATGTCCTGCCCACCGAGTTCGAGAAACTGGAGGACAAGGAAGAAGAGGCGGCGCGTTTGGCGGAGATGCTGGGCATAAGCGCCGCGGAAGTGCTGGAGAAGGTACAGGGGGAGGAGGTGCAGCCGCACAAGCCGGTGCTCATCAAGAAGGACGTGGACCCACGCGTTTACTTCTATATCGCCGAGCGGCAGGTTGATTTCCCCTGGGTTCTGGCGGAGAAGATGCCGGTACGCGAGTACCCGGAGGGGGACGAGAGCCTGGCCGCCCACCTTCTCGGCTATCTGGGGGAGATATCGGAGGAACAGCTGGAGACGCTGCAGGAGAAGGGCTACAAGGCGGGAGACATCGTGGGCACCTCGGGAGTGGAGGCCTTTTACGAGGATATCCTGCGGGGCGTGGACGGCAAGGTGACCGTGGAGGTGGATGCCCAGGGTGTGCCCCTGCAGGAACTGGGAAGGGAGGAGCGCAATCCCGGAAAGACCCTGGTCCTGACGCTCGACAAGGAGCTGCAGAGAGAGGTGGAGAGAAGCCTGCGCGATGGCATGGCCAGGGCACGCACCTATTTCGACAAGGAAAGGGGGATGAATTTCATAGCCCCGGCGGGGGCGGCGGTGGTGCTCAATCCCCGCACCGGCGAAATCCTGGCCATGGCCAGCGAGCCCACCTTCAACCTGGAGGATTTCGTGGGGGGCATCGACGAGGAAGAATGGCAGAAGCTCAACGACCCCAGCAATAATTACCCCCTGAACAACCGGGCTATCGTGGGACAGTACCCACCGGGCTCCACCTTCAAGGTGGTAACCGCCCTGGCCGCCCTGCAGGAAGGGATGGTCACCGCCCATTCACCCTTCCGCTGCAACCACGTGTTCAACCGGGGGGAGTTCGAGCAATTTCCCAAGACCTGTTGGGGTACCCACGGCTCCATAGACTTCATCAACGCCATCATCCAATCCTGTGACGTGGTCTTCTACGAGCTGGGATACGCTTTTTACGAGAACCGCAACCAGGAGGGATTGGTGACCCGCCTGCAGGATTACGCAGTTCTAGCCGGGCTGGGGCACGTCACGGGGGTGGACCTGCCAAACGAGTTCGAGGGGAGGGTCCCCACCCCCCAGTGGAAGTGGGAGTTCAACCAGGGTAACCCGGATTACCAGAGATGGTACCCGGGAGATACCGTCAACATGTCCGTGGGACAGGGGGACATCCTGGTCACGCCCTTGCAGCTGGCCAACCTCTATGCGGCCATCGCCAACCGGGGACCTTTCTACCGGCCCCACGTGGGCAAGGAGATACTCACCTACCTGGGGGAGACGGTGGAGGTCATCCAGCAGCGGCAGGCGGGGGATATCACCGACCCGCTGAACGAACTGGGCGTCTACGTGGGGAAGGACAAGCTCGAGGTGGTGCGCTCCGCCCTGACGGGAGTGGTGGGCGGCAGGGGCACGGCAGCGGGCGCTTTCGCGGGCTTTCCCATCAGCCGGATTCCCGTGGCGGGAAAGACGGGCACGGCCGAGGTGCAGGGGAAGCAGCCCTGCGCCTGGTTCGCCTGTTACGCGCCGGCGAACGACCCGCAGTACGTGGTGGTGGTGATGGTGGAGGAAGGTGGGCATGGTGGCCTGGTGGCGGCCCCCATCGCCCGCCATATACTGGAATACATCTTCGGCTTGCCGCAGGGCCAGCCGGAAGCGACGGTGACGGAATAGGAAGACGGTAGAGGAGCGGAAGAGCATGCCGACACGCCTGGGAAGGGTGCTGGCCCCCAAGGTCACCGAGAGGAGGAGGAGCGACGAACTGGCGCGCCGCCTGAGCGGCCTCCCCATCCGCCATGTCGACTGGACATTGCTGGCGATAACCCTTTTCCTGGTGGTTTTCGGCATGGTCATCCAGTACAGCGCCACCCGTGGCGACAATCCGGACAACCCCAACTATTACGTCCTGCGCACGGCGGTCAACCTCTTGCTCGGTCTGGTGGTGATGGGGCTCGTCCTCAGCTTCGATTACCGCCGCCTCAAGGTGGCAACGCCCTTCATCTATATCATCTTCCTCGTAGCGCTGCTGGGGGTGTTCATCGCCGAGGAATCCATGGGCTCCCAGCGGTGGATAACCCTGGGGCCGCTGAGCTTCCAGCCCTCGGAGTACTGCAAGCTGGTACTCATCCTGACCCTGGCCAATTTCCTTTCCGACAACCGTGCGGACCCGGACTCCTTCCGCAGTTTCATCATCCCCGCATTGTGGACGCTGCCCCTCATGCTCCTCGTCTTTCTGCAGCCTGACCTGGGAACCACCATGGTCTTCGCCGCCATTCTCCTGGGCATGCTTTACCTGGTGGGATGCCGCATGCGCTACTGGCTGGGCTTCCTGGGATTCGGCGTGGTGGGGTTCGTCCTGGGCTTCGCCTTTGAATTCTTCAAACCCTACCAGGTGGAGCGCTTCACCGCCTTCATCAAGCAGAGCGCGAGCATACAGGGAGCGGGTTACCAGCTCATGCAGTCCAAGATAGCCATCGGCTCCGGCCAGCTGGTGGGAAAGGGATTGCTGAAGGGCACCCAGACCAACCTGAGATTCATCCCCGCCCACCACACCGACTTCGTCTTTGCCGTTGTAGGCGAGGAAATGGGTCTGCTGGGTGCGCTCATCCTCATCGCGGCCTTCTGTTGCCTGTTGTGGCGGGGGGTGCGCATAGCCAATAACGCGCGTGATTTCTACGGCACCATGATCGCCTTCGGCATCGTGGTCATGTTCGCCTTCCAGATGATCGTGAACATCGGGATGACCATCGGGATAATGCCCATTACCGGCATACCGCTGCCCTTCATCACTTACGGGGGATCGAACCTGGTAGTCAACCTGGCCGCTATCGGCCTTCTCACCAACATCTACATGCGAAGATTTTCCCAGATATAGGAAATTATGTAATATATTTACTAAGAAACGGGCAAGGGAACGGAAGGAGGGAAATGCAAGGGGAAGCAGAGCCGGATCAGCCCTTCCGGTCCGGTTTCGTGGGGATCATCGGGCGGCCCAACGTGGGGAAGTCCACGCTCCTCAACAACCTCATGCACCGCAAGGTGGCCATCATCTCCGAGAAGCCGCAGACCACGCGGAACAGGATACGGTGCGTGCTGACCCGGGAAGACGCGCAGGTGGTATTCATTGATACCCCGGGCTTTCACAAGCCGCGCAACGCGCTGGGCGAGCGCCTCAACAGGGCGGTACGCGAAACGCTCTCCGAGGTGGACGTGATAGTGTTCATGCTCGACGGGACCCAGACCATCGGCAAGGGGGACCTCTTCATCGCCGGGGAGCTGGAGGAGCTGGACACCCCCGTGGTGGCGGTTCTCAACAAGATAGACCGCCTGAACGGGGACCAGGTGGAGGCCCAGCTATCGGTGGCGGAGAAGCTGGGGGAATTCCGCGAGGTCATCCCCCTTTCAGCCAAGACGGGGGAGAACGTGCATGCCCTTATCGAGCGCATAGTGGAACTGCTTCCGGAAGGCCCCAAGTATTACCCGGACGACATGGTCACGGATCAGCCGGCCTCCTTCATCGTGGCCGAGATCATCAGGGAGAAGGTCCTCCAGCTGACACGGGAAGAGGTGCCTCACAGCGTGGCGGTGGTGGTGGAGGAGATGGGCAAGCGGGAGGAAGGCGACCTGGTGGATATCGATGCCGCGATCTACGTTGAGAGGGACTCCCAGAAGGGCATCATCATCGGCAGGGGAGGCAGGATGCTCAAGGAGATCGGCACGCGGAGCCGCCAGGAGATAGAACCCCTCCTGGGGGAAAAAGTCTTCCTGCGCCTGCAGGTAAAGGTGGAGAAGGACTGGTCCAGGCGGCCCCAGCTGGTCAGGAGGATGGGCTACTGAGCGGCCCCGTTAACGGGACCGTTTCTTAAGGGATGGGTTTACGGCGCCCGTTCGCTCCCGAAGCCACGCAGACGGCCCGCCACGGAGAGGACCGGTGCTGGCCCCCGCCCCCTCGCGCGCGAAACCCATCCTTGGCGGGAGGCGGCAGCTTGCTGGGAGGGAGCACGCTGCGCAGCTCCCGCAAGGCGGGCGAGCAAGCGCAATACCGGCTGGGTGTGTCGCGGGGAGCGGGACGCGGCTGGCGTGGAAGGGATGGCGGTCGAATACGGTCGTGTTTGCGGATCTGGTTGTTGAGGCGCCCCCGGGGTGGTAAACGTCCTCACCTTCCTTGTAGTATTCATACAGGATAATCTGGCGTGAAGGGTTGGTGGCTGATACGTGGAGGAAAGAAACCGCGTTCTGGGTGAGAGCCTGAGCGGGCTGCTGGAACAGGGGAAGATGGGCGCCGCCCTTGCCCTGCTCGATGGGCTGCACCCGGCGGACGCCGCCGAGGTCCTGGAGAGCATCCCCTACGAGGAGAGGCTGCGCATCTTCAAGGCATGGGATGCGGAGGATTCCTCCGAGGCCCTTCTCGAGATGTCCGAGGGCGGCCAGGTTGAGGTAGTCCAGGGCTTGGCGCGGAACCTGGCGGTGCGCATCATTTCCGAGATGCCGCCTGATGACGCCGTGGACCTCCTGGCGGATCTGCCGCCCAAGCTGGCGGAATCCATCCTCTCCGGGATCAACCCGGCGCGGGCGGGAGAGCTGCGGCGGCTCCTCGCCCACGGGGAGAATACCGCCGGGGGCCTGATGACTCCCGAAGCCATGCGCCTGCGCGATTCCCTCACCGTGGGGGAGGTACTGGAGGAGCTGCGCAGGGCGCCGGAGAGGATCGAGATGATCTACTACGTCTACTTCCACGACGAGAAGGAACGCCTGACGGGGGTGAGCTCGCTGCGGGAGCTGATCATCGCGGATCCGGACCGGCCGGCGAGCGAGGTCATGCACCGCGACCTCATCACCGTGGGGCCGGGGGAAGACCAGGAGAAGGTGGCCTCGCTCATCGACCGTTACGACCTGCTCGCGGTGCCCGTGGTGGACGAGCAGGGGAGGCTTCTGGGCATCGTGACCGTGGATGACGTCATGGACGTCATTGAGGAGGAGAGCAAGGAGGATATCTACGGGCTCGCAGGTACTTTCGAGGCCGAGGAAGGCAAGGAGCGACGGCCGTTTCTGGCGGCTTTCCTGGGAAGGTTGCCCTGGGTCCTCGTGGCCCTCGCCCTCGAGTTGCTCCTGGCGGGCGGTATCCTGAGAGCCTTCTCTCATGTGCTCAAGGAGCATCTTGCGGTGATGTTCTTCATCCCCGCCATCCTCTCCATGGGAAGCACCGTTTCCCTGCAGGGAGCCGCGCGCGTTTCCGTGGACATCGCGCACGGAGGGGGACGGCGCAGGAATATACGGGGAGTCATGGGCGAGGTTGGCGTGGGCCTGCTCATCGCCGTCTTCGCCGGCGGCGCCATGGCCCTGGTGGCGTGGTCCATGCGGGAAAACGCCCGCCTGGGTATGGTGGTGGGGCTGGCGATGGCGTGCAGTGTGGTCTTCGCTGCCCTGGTCGGCGCCTCGCTGCCCCTCGCTCTGCGGGCCATGGGGAAGGATCCCTCCAGGGCCGGGGAGCCGTTGCTGGCGACCCTGATGGACGTTCTATGCCTGGCGGTTTACCTGTCGATAAGCCTGGCTTTGATATAGGCGCGGGTGGTGGTTCATGGAAGACGAGTACCTGGAATTGTTCCCCTCTCCGGGACATCTGACCTACCTGCTCGATGCCACCCTTCTGCGCCCCGAGGCTACTGAGTCCGATTACCTCGCCTTCCTGAGGGAGTCGGCGGACGGCCGTTTTCGGGCGGTTTTCGTGCCACCTTGCTATCTCCCCAT
>Ga0116210_1001883_pt1 | contig 14159 bp, 15 predicted proteins | sample TshhotsprinmetaG_FD_94483 | JGI IMG/M metagenome (GOLD analysis project Ga0116210, IMG submission 94483) | Hot spring microbial communities from South Africa to study Microbial Dark Matter (Phase II) - Tshipise hot spring metaG | ecosystem: Environmental > Aquatic > Thermal springs > Hot... | reverse complement strand
GTTGTGCGGCTGGGCGCTGTCCATCGCGGCAAACCACTGGCCCTCCAGCATGAAATCGCTATACATCAGGCTGCCTTCCCGCTCGGGCTCGGAGCCCGCCGGATACCGTATGGCTGTCCCCCGCCGCGCATTGGCGAACACCGAGACATAGAAGTCCTGAGCCTCCTCGGCCCTGCCACACACCTCACCCACAAACAGCAGCGCGGGGGTGATGAAAGGACGCGCCTCACCGCTGGGATCGGAGAGGATGAGCTGCCAGGAAAGCCCGTACCGGTCTTGCACCCAGCCGAAGAGGGGGGCAAAGGGGTATGGGGCCAGTGGCATCAGCACGCTGCCCCCTGGCAGGAGCTGGTTCCACAGGGCCTCGAGGTCTTGGCGGGTACGCCCCTGGGAAGGGTCGAAGTTAAGGATAAACGAGGTGAAGGGATTAAACTTGAACAACGGCCCCGCGCTGATGGCCATAAAGGGCTGGCCCGCCAGCTCAAACGAGACCAGGTCGCAGTCGCCCGAGGGCGTGTCACGCAGGACAACCGAGCTATTTATTTTGGAATCTGGAATTGCACTGCAATACAAAGCGGCGGCTTCTTTGGCTTCTTTATCGAACCACAGGTTGGGTACGATGGTGGGCATTTTGCATCTCCTTGCGCGTCGCACAAGCCTGGCGGCCTGTTGCGAGGTCAGATTGGGTCGGCTTTCTAGGCCGCCAGCTTTACCGAAATCTTCTTGACCCCTGGGGTAGACTGCACCTCGGTCAGGAGGGTTTGCAGCGCTTCGAAGTTGTGCTGCTCCACCACCAGCACCGCCTCGGAAGCCCCCAGCAAGGCATCGGCCTTGACCACCCCTGGCAGGCGGCTCAGGGCCCGCACAATGCGCTTGGGTTGGGCGCACGAAACGAACACATAAGCAGATACACGGCAGATATTCTCCACCACCGAAACCTGGGCTTGCTGGGCGAGTTGCATCATGCGGGCCTCCTGTACAGCTTTTGGAACGGTGGGGCCAATCCCCACGGTTTCCTCGAGTAAGCGTTGTTGCCGATACCTGGCTTCTATTTCCCAAAAAAAGGCAGAAAACATAATCACCCCACCCGGCTAAGCAGATTCTGCTTCCGGCAAAAACTACACGTTAGCTTGCAATGGGAAAGGATTCTCGTTCGGGCTGGCTAAAACGGTTAAACAGCCGGGACAGGCGGCCCTCGGGGTAGTAGGTCGTGCGGTACTGGATGGTGGCCTCGAGCCAGGCTTTAGCCAGGGGCTGGGCCGTGGGGCGAAGCAGGGGTATTTTGGCGCGCAGCTCGTTTTCCAGGGCCCACAAACCAATCTGGCCCTTGCGGTTGTCCAGCTCAATAAGGGTATTAAGCACTTCGCTGGGGTGTACCGCACCACGCCCCACGGACTTCCAAACAATTTCGCTGATGTTCATACGTCCGCCTCCCGTTATGATACTAGCATAATCTATCTGCATAACGCAATACCCATAGGGGGACATTACGTCTTGACCGTATAAAACTTTTATGCTACCGTCAGAAACATGACACTAGCCGAACGTCTACGCGAACTGCGCACCCAACAGGGTTGGCGTCTGAAAGACTTATCCCTGAAAAGTGGGCTTTCCGTGCCCTACCTGTCCGACCTCGAGCGGGGCCGTACCAACCCTTCCCTCGACACCCTGCAAACCCTGGCCAACTCCTACAACGTCTCGGTCAACGACCTGCTGGCCCCGGTAGACTTCTACGGTGAGCGCACCGAAGCCTCGTTGCCGAAGGGACTGGCCGAACTCATCGCCGACCCACAGCTCGGGGCAGAAATTACACCCGAGTGGCAGCGCACCCTGGCCCGCATCGAGCTGCGGGGCAAGCGTCCGGAGTCCAAGCGCGACTGGTACGAAATTTTCCTGCATCTCAAGCGGGTGCTGGAAGGCTAGCCGAAAGCTCTGAGCCGAAAGCCGATGGCAAAAAAAGGTGCTGTCGGCTTTTTTTGTTTATGGAGTGGTTTATGGATGCGTTCACCAAGAATATTATCTGGTCGCAGTTTGGCGCGAGCATTGACGCGCTCGAGCAGGCCGTGCAGATGTATCCGGATGAACTATGGGGCGACCCCGCCAAGCTATCCGAGGCCTGGCACGAACCCTGGTATATGACCTATCACACCCTCTTCTGGCTCGAGTTTTACCTACACGGGTCGAAGGAAGGTTTCATGCCCAAAGAGCCGTACGGTCTCTCAGAGTTCGACCCTGCCGGGGTGCTGCCCGACCGCATCTACAGCAAGGCCGAGATGCTGGCATACCTCCACCACTGCCGCCAGAAGTGCAATAGCACCATCGAATCCCTGACCGACCAGGGTGCCCGCCGGGTCTGCAAGTTCGGCTGGGGCGAGATGAGCTTTGCCGAGTTGCTGCTCTACAACATGCGCCACGTCCAGCACCACACCGCACAGCTCAACCTGATCTTGCGGTCCCGGATAGACAACGCACCACCCTGGGTGTTCAGGGCCAAAGCTTCATAAGATGATGCCATGGACAAACCCATTCGCACCTCCGAATCCGGCTTTTTTGTGGCGGGTTACGAGGTTCGCACCAGCCTGGCCCTGGAGCAAAACCCCCAGACCGCCCGGATTCCCCCGCTCTGGAGCAAAATCGAAAGCGGGGAGCTCGAGCTGCAGATACCAAAGCGCCTGGCAAAGGGAAAGCCCTTTGTGGTCTACCACAGCTACGAAAGCGAGCAGGGCCCTTTCTCGGTGCTGCTGGGCTACCAGGTTCTGGGACAGGACGACGTTCCACCTGGCCTGAGCGGGCTCAACGTGCCAGGGGGCCGGTACTTGATGTTTACCGTGCTGGGTTCCAGGCCAGAATTGGTCAGGCAAGCCTGGCAGCAAATCCGGGCCTATTTCCAGCAGCCCAGCGCCCCGACAAGGGCCTATACTTTCGATTACGAAGTGTACGAAAACACCCAGCGGGTTTCGATTTTTGTGGCCATAAAGTAGCCTGACGGGAGGATGTCCATAGACCTCAGAACCAAGGTCATCGAACTGGCCCAGGACTACCGCAAGGCCCACGCCCCCCTCACGCCCGAGCGTTTGGCCGCGGGCATCGGTGCGAGCCTCTCCTACGGCAAGCTGCCAGTGGGCCGGTTTGGGGCGCTGGTACCGGGGCAGAATCATATTCTGATTGACCAAGACTCGCCCCCCCGTCGCCAGCGTTTTACCCTGGCGCACGAGGTAATGCACGTCTTGATTCAACAGGACGACGACCTGCTCTCCGACCTGCACGAAGCCTACCAAGGCCAGGAGCTGGAAAGAGAGCTCGAGGCCCTGTGCAACCTGGGGGCCGCCGAGATGCTGCTTCCTGGTCAGGTGGTAGAAGCCGCCATTGCCAAAAAAGGCCAGAGCCCTAAGCTGGTGCCCGAGCTGGCCGAGCTGCACCAGGTCTCGGAGGAGGTGGTCATCATCGCCTTAGCCGAGCGCGGCCCCGTTCCCTCCATTGTGCTGATGGCCGGTAGCAGACCCCTGCGGGTCTATTTCAGCGCCAAGCATCCGCGCATCTTCGACCGGGTGAGCCGCGGCACCGGCTTCCGCCGCAACGACCCCCTGGTGGTGGCCTTCGAAACCGGCCTGCCGCAAAAAACCAAAACCACCTTGCCCAACCATAGGGTGCTGTATGGCCTCGAGGCCTACCCTAAAGGGGGGCGGGTGTATGCGGTCTATAAGGAGTTGCAGAACTAGCCGCACATTCGGCCCCCACCCCTTCCGGGCTGGCATGTTAACCTTTAGCACCTTCTCTTTGGCCCTGCTCACGTAGCCTGAAACCTGTATGCAACACACATACCCTATCCCCACCGTGGGCGCCCTGGTACAGGGGCCGTCGGGCCGGGTACTGATAGTCAAAACCACCAAGTGGCAGGGCTTGTGGGGCGTGCCAGGAGGCAAGATTGAGTGGGGCGAGCCCCTGGAAAAGGCATTAAGGCGAGAGTTCCGGGAAGAAGTGGGCCTCGAGCTCTTCAACATCCGCCACGCCCTGTTGCTGAAAGGGGTGTTCGACCCAGAGTTTCACAAACCCATGCACTTTTTGTTCGTCAACTACTTCGCCCAGTCTTCCAGCGAGGAAGTCCAGCCCAACGAAGAAATTGTGGAGTGGGCCTGGGTTCGCCCAGAGGAGGCACTAAGGTATCCCCTGAACCGCATCACCCGCGCCCTGATGGAGGCGTACATGCGCCAGGGGGCCACATGAACAAAGTGGCCCTGGTGACCGGCTCGGCCAGGGGGATTGGGCGGGCCATCGTGCTGGCGCTGGCCCAGAGGGGCTTTGATGTGGCCGTGCACTACCACACCAGCGCCCTCGAGGCCGAACAAACCCGTCAGGAAGCCGAGCAGCATGGGGTTCAGGCCATCAAGGTAAAAGCCGACGTGACGCAGGAGCACGAAGCCCGGGCACTCATCGCTGCGGTGGTCGAGCAGCTTGGGGGCCTGCAGGTACTGGTTAACAACGTGGGCGACTACCTAAAAAAACCCATTGACGAGGTCTCCCCCAAAGAATGGCGCCGGATAATCGATTCCAACCTCAATGCGCCCTTTTACCTAACCCAGGCTGCCCTCCCCTACCTGAGCCAGAGCGACTATGGGCGGGTGGTTAACATCGGGTTCGCCGGGGCGCAGAACCTGCTGGCCCGCCCGGATATTACGCCCTATGTTATCGCTAAAACCGGCCTGGTGATCTACAGCAAGTCGCTGGCCCAGCGCCTCGCGCCCAAAGGCGTAACGGTAAACGTGGTCTCACCGGGAGTAGCCGAAAACTCCGTCTCCAAGCCCCTAGACAAGATTCCCATGGGTCGCTTGGCCAGTCTGGAGGAGCTGGCTCGAGCGGTTCTGTTTTTTGTGGAAGAAAATAGCGGCTACCTCACCGGTCAGGTTGTGGAGGTTGCGGGCGGATGGAATCTCTAGCACGGAAATCTAAAACCCTCCCACAGGAGGGGATTTTACTATTGTGGTTCGCGCCCCATCATACACACCCCAGGAAAAACAAGTGTCTAGGTTACGTTCAGTTTATGTATAAGGTGGCATGCTATAGCCATGCAGTTGTTCTAGACTGACATTGGTTCCTGAACCGGGATGAAGGGAAGTGGTTCAGGGTCTACTCAAGAGGTTCCCTTCGCTTGAAACACGCGTCAGACTGCTCGAGGTTGCTGACGAAAAAGGAGATACCCTTGCTTAGCTACGACGATAAGCAAATCCTCGATACTCCCCCATCCAAACTCGACCAAAACGGCGGCAAAAAAGCCTACCTGTTTCGCAATACCGACGGTGCGGAACCCATCATCACTCGCCATTACGACCATCAATTTCAGCCCGACCCCGCCTACAAAGCCAGCCTGCCCGACATGACCGAGACGGTGGACTCGGTCGAAGGGGCCAACGTTCCTATTCAGCAGGTAGGCATCTCGGGCTTCCGGCTGCCGCTCAGGTTTGCTACTCCTGGAGGTGAAGCCCTGACCCTCGAGGCCCGCGTTACCGGTACGGTTTCCCTCCAGGCCAACCTCAAGGGCATCAACATGAGCCGGATTATCCGCACCTTTTATGCCCACAAAGACGCGGTTTTCAGCCTGGATACCCTGGCCCAGGTAGTAGAAGACTACCGCCGCGAGCTGGGCAGCCTGACCGCCCGGGTTAAGGTAGCCTTCAACTACCCCATGCTGGTATCGGCCCTGCGCTCGGGCCTGGAAGGCTACCAGTACTACAGCGGCAGCTACGAGGCCGCCATCGAAGCAGACGGAACGTTAAGGCGCTATGTAGAGCTGGACTTCGTCTACTCCTCGGCCTGCCCCTGCTCCGCCGAGCTGGCCGAGCACGCCCGCGACACCCGCGGGGTGTATGCCATTCCCCACAGCCAGCGCTCCAAGGCCCGCATCAAGGTGGAGGTGGCCCCCGATACCTCACTGCACCTGGAAGACCTGATTCAGCACGCCCGCGAAGCCCTCAAGACCGAGACCCAAGTCATGGTCAAACGTGAGGACGAACAGGCCTTTGCCGAGTTGAACGGGGCCTACGTTAAGTTTGTGGAGGATGCCGCCCGGCTGCTTTACGAGCAGCTCGAGGCCGACAGGCGAATCCACGACTTCCAGGTGGCCTGCTCGCACCTCGAGAGCCTGCACTCCCACGATGCGGTCTCGGTGATCGCCAAAGGCGTACCCGGCGGTTTTCGCGCCGATTTCAACGACTTCAGCACCTTGCTTGGTTAGAAACGAACCTCAGCAAAAGCCCAGGCTGATCAGCCTGGGCTATGCGTTTGGCGCTCGAGACACCGCACCCGCTTGATGGGCCGCTTGTTCTAGGGCATTCCAGGCCAGGGTAGCGCACTTAACCCGTGCTGCCAGTTTGTGTACACCCGACAAAGCCGCCAGATCGCCCAGCTCGGGTACGGGTGGGGTGCCGTCCACAATCATGGATTTGAACTTGCTCTTTAGCTCGAGGGCCTCGGCCCAGGTCTTGCCCTTGACCAGGTCGGTCATCAGCGAAGCCGAAGCCTGCGAGATGGCACAGCCCTGCCCCCTAAAGCGCAGGTTGGCTATGTGCTCACCATCGGTCTCTACCTGCAACTCAATCTGATCGCCACAGGAAGGGTTGTCACCCATCACCCGCACGTTGGCCGTCTCCAGCGGCCCATAGTTGTGCGGCGACTTGTAGTGGCGCAGGATGATCTCTTTGTACAGCTCATCCAAAAGGCTCATGGGATTCATTGTAAGGCCCCCCCAACGGGGCATTCAGTAAACTAAAGGGGCCTTGGCATCTATCGCAGCGTAGAGCTCCATTCAAACCTAACCCACACTATCCGCTCCTTTCCCCCAGCAGACTAATCCAGATATGCGACCCACATCACAAACCCCTCCATCCGCATCGGCATCGCGGCGCGATTTTCGTCAGCTGAGCCGCCTGCTGGCCTACACCCGCCCCTACCGGCTGGGCTTGTTGCTGGCGGGAATCTCGAGCCTGATCTCCACCGGCTTTTTTCTGGCTTTCCCGCAGCTCGTGAGCCGGATGCTCGATACCTCGATTTTCGAGCAGGGTAACCTGGCCCAGATTGACCGCTACACCCTCTTGCTGGTGCTGGTTTTTGCCGGCCAGGCCGTGTTTTCTGGCCTGCAAAACTACCTCTTTGCCCGCTCGGGCGAAGGGGTGGTGGCCGACCTGCGCCGCCACCTGTTTAGCCACCTGCTCTCGCTCTCCCCTCGCTTTTTTGAGAACCATAAAACCGGCGACATCACCAGCCGGCTCACCTCCGATGTCGCCACCGTGCAAGGGGTGGTTTCGACTGCCCTGGTGCAGCTTTTTACCACCCCGCTGATGTTTGCCGCCACCCTGACCATCTTGTTCTGGACCAACTGGAAGCTCTCGAGCTTCATCCTGGCAGTGGTTCCTGTGGTCATCCTGGTGGCCATCGTGCTGGGGCGCATGATCCGGCGGCTCAGCAAGGCCTATCAGGACAAAGTGGCCGAGGCCAACGCCCGCGCCGAAGAGTCCATAAGCGGCATTCGGGTGGTGCAGTCCTTTACGGCAGAGAAGCTCGAGGCCGAGCGCTACAGCCAGCTCATCGGTGAGTCATACCGCACTGCTTTGCGGCGGGCGCTGGTTTCTTCGGGGCTCAGCGGGGTGGTGTTTTTTACCATCTTCAGCGCCTTGGGGCTCATCTTCTGGTATGGCGGGCGGTTGGTCTCGTTGGGCGAGATTACCCCAGGGCAGCTGGTTTCTTTCATCCTGTATGCCTTCAACGTGGCCGCCAGTGTGGGCACGCTGGCCGGCATCTGGAGCCAGGTACAAAGCGCATTGGGTGCCAGCAGCCGGATTTTTGAGCTGCTGGATACCCCTTCCGACTTGAAAGAACCCGAAAACCCCTACCCCCTGGTGGCGGTGCGGGGCGAGGTACGGCTGGAAGACGTCCACTTTGCTTACGATGAGCGCGGCGCGATCCTGCGCGGGGTCAACCTGACCGCCCTTCCCGGCCAGGTGGTGGCCTTGGTGGGCCCCAGCGGTGCTGGTAAAAGCACCCTGATTGCCCTGATTCCACGCTTTTACGATGTAACCAGAGGCCGCATTACCCTGGACGGAGTGGACATCCGCCAGCTACGGCTGGTAGACCTGCGGCGCCAGATTGCCCTGGTACCCCAGGAAACCTTGCTCTTTTCGGGTTCCATCGAGGAAAACATCCGCTACGGCAACCCCCTGGCCAGCCAGGCCGAGGTCATCGAGGCCGCCAAGGCTGCCAACGCCCACGAGTTCATCAGCGCCTTTCCCCAGGGCTACCAAACCCTGGTGGGCGAGCGCGGAGTCAAGCTCTCGGGTGGGCAACGCCAGCGCATCGCCATTGCTCGAGCCTTGCTCAAAAACCCCCGGATTTTGATTCTGGACGAAGCCACCAGCTCGCTCGACTCGGAGTCGGAGGCGCTGGTGCAAGAAGCCCTGGATAAACTCATGCAAGGCCGCACCACTTTTGTCATTGCCCATCGGCTCTCCACCGTGCGCAACGCCGACCAGATTGTGGTTCTGGACAAAGGGCAGATCGTCCAGCAGGGCACCCACGAGGAGCTCCTGGCCCAAGGGGGGCTTTACCGCGATCTCTATGAGTTGCAGTTCCGCGAGGAAGCCCCCATCACCTGAGGGCGACGCGTTGGCAGGGATAATTTTCAGATGGGTTCTGCTTTTGGGGCCAGGCCCCAAGCATTAACGGGGAGGTTTGTATTCCCTCGGATTTGACCGGACGCCACGGGTGGGTTTTATCGTTGCAAATTCGAGTACACTACACAATTATTGCGCCCCTGCCACAAACACCGTACTGGGTATTCGGGGGAACCCAGAACATCACAACCAGTCTTTGAAAAAGTCCCGCACTTTCTTGAGGGCCTCGATAAAGCGATCGACGTCTTCGGGAGTGGTGTAGACGTAAAAACTGGCCCGCACCGTGGCCGGAACGCCAAGCTTGCGGTGCAGGGGTTGGGCGCAGTGGTGTCCGGCCCGCACCGCGATACCATACTGGTCGAGGGCGGTGGCTACGTCGTGGGCATGGATACCGCCCAGCACAAAGGGGATCACCCCGCCCCGGTCGGGACCACGGGGGCCAAAGGTACGCACCTCCGGCAGTTCCTCGTCCAGGCGCTTCAGGGCGTAGGCGGCCAGCTCGAGCTCGTGTTGCCATACCCTGTCCATGCCCAGGCCTTCCAGGTATTCCACGGCCTTGGACAGCCCAATCGCCTCGGCCACCGCCGGGGTTCCGGCCTCGAAGCGCTGGGGGGGCTGAGCATAGGTGGAGCGGTCGACAAACACCTCACGGATCATGCTGCCACCCCCCAAGAAGGGGGCCAGGGTTTCCAGCACCTCGTAGCGCCCCCAGAGCACCCCGATACCGGTAGGCCCCAGCATCTTGTGCCCGGAAAATGCGTAGAAATCAGCTCCTAAAGCCCGCACATCTATGGGCATGTGCGGCGCCGACTGGGCCCCGTCCACCACCACCAAAGCGCCCATAGCCCTGGCCGCCTGGGCAATCTGTGCCACCGGGTTGACCGTACCCAGCACATTGGAGACGTGCATCACGCTCACCAGCTTGACCCTATCGGAGAGCAGCGAGTCCAGGGCCTCGAGCTCCAAGCGGCCATCCGGCCCCAGCGGAATGGCCTTGATTTTGGCCCCAGTGCGTTCACAAACCAGGTGCCAGGGCACCAGGTTGGCGTGGTGCTCCATCTCGGTCAGGAGAATTTCGTCATCGGGCCCCAGGTTGTGCAGGCCCCAGGCATAGGCCACCAGGTTGAGGGCCTCGGTGGTGTTGCGCACGAAGATAATCTCGTGCTCGTCGGCCCCAATGAAGCGGGCCAGGGTGCGACGAGCCCGCTCGTAGGCCTCGCTGGCTTGTACCGAAAGGGTGTAGGCCCCCCGGTGCACGCTGGCATTGAGTTCGCGGTAGTAGCGGGATACCGCCTCGATGACCACCTCGGGCTTCTGGCTGGTGGCCGCCGAGTTGAGGTAGACCAGATCGGGGTGGTGCAACAAAAGCGGGAAGTCCTGGCGAATGGCTTGGGATGTAACGATGGCCATGCACTCAGGGTAGCCCATTTGGGGCCGGTTGTTTAGGGCAGAGGGTTCATTTTGACCCCGCTAACCCAGTGCCAGCCAGGCCCAGACCCCCAGGGCGAACAGGGCCGCCAGGCCCAACACCACCCGGAAGACCTGCACCAGATAGCTGGCCCCAAAAAAGAGCAAGGCCCCCACCCCCGCCATCCAGGCCCCCGCGACCGAAAGATGGCGGGCCACTCCGTCCAGAAAGCCCGGAAGATCGAGCCGGATACGCAGGAGGTTTTTCTCCAGGGTGGGGTCGAGGGTCTGGTTGGCCAGGGTGAAAGCCAGCCAGGCCAAAAGGGACCCCAGCACCACCAAAAGGCCGCCCAGGAGCTCGAGCCATAGCGTAGAAGTCGAATTGGCTTTCATAGGGGTAGGATACTGGACATGTCGGCGGCCTCACGGGTTTTCATAATTCTGCTTCTGGCCTACTTTCTCTCCTACTTTTTCCGTGCTACCAACGCGGTTATCTCGCCCGATCTAAGGCGCGACCTGGGCCTTACTTCGGCCGAGCTGGGCCTGATGACCAGCCTCTTTTACCTGACCTTTGCCATCGCCCAGTTGCCCCTGGGCGCCCTCTTAGACCGCTTTGGCCCGCGCTTCGTACACCCGGCCCTCATGCTGTTGGGGGCTATAGGGGCCCTCATCTTCGCCTCGGCGCAGGACTTCTTCACCCTTTCGCTGGGGCGAGCGCTCCTGGGCATCGGCTTTGCAGCGGCACTGATGGGCGCTTTGAAGGCTTTTTCGCTGTGGTTTCCGGCCCACCGCTACGCCAGCGTCAGCAGCCTGTATGTGGCCCTAGGCGCCTCCGGGGCCATCGCGGCCTCGAGCCCCCTGGCCTGGCTTAAAGAACAAATAGGCTGGCGGACGGTTTTCGAGTGGGGCGCGCTGGTGATTGTGTTGGTGGCGCTGGTGGTGGCGCTGGGGGTACGCAACGCCCCCACGGGCATGGCGCTACCCCGCAATGCCCAGGGCGGCAACGCCGCTTTGATCTGGCAGAGCAGCCTCTTCTGGCGCATGGGCTGGCTCAACTTCATGTTGGGGGGTGGGTTTCTGGCCTGGCAGACCCTGTGGGGCGGCGACTTTTTGTTCAAGGTGCGGGGTATGGGGAGCCTCGAGGTCGGCAGCATCCTCTTCACCTTCTCGCTGGCCGCTCTGCTGGGCTTTTTGCTGTGCGGCCCCCTGGCCGACCGCTGGGGCCTGCCGCGGGTGTTGCTCACGGCCAGCATCGCCTTCACCCTGGGGCCCTTGCTGCTGGCCCTGTGGCCTCAGATGCCGCTTTTGGGTATCTACATAACCTACGCACTGATGGGCTTTACCGGCGCATTTAACATCCTGAGCCTGGCCCAGGCCCGCCTGACCTTCCCCACCGAGCTAACCGGGCGTGCCGTCACGGCCATCAACTTTATGGGTTTTATGGGGGTGTTCTTGCTCCAGTGGGGCATAGGGGTGGTGCTGGGGCTCGGCAACTACAGCACGGCCTTGCTCATCTGGTCGGCGCTCATCGCGCTGGCCATTGGGGGATACCTGCCGCTGGCCCTGCAAGCAAACAAAAGGTCTCTTTAATTTGCTTTCACAGCCCCTGAACACAGGGCAGCTATGCTAGCGCTATGTTCAGAATCCGATTACTCTGGGTATTGACCCTCGCCTTGCTCGCAGCCTGCAACAATCCGCCTGCACCTGCGGTTTCCGTCTCCGTCACCCCGTCCGGCCCTATCGCCTTGCTCACCGGACAGAGCCTTCAACTGAGTTCTCAGGTTCGCAACAGTTCCAACACTGCCGTCACCTGGAGGAGCAGCAACTCTGCTGTTGTGACCGTAAGCGACACGGGCCTGGTGGCTGCTGTAGGTGAAGGTAATGCCACCGTAACCGCCACCAGCCAGGCCGATAGCAGCAAAAGCGCTTCGGTGAGTTTTAACGTGAGTGCTCCACCCCCCACGGGAAGCGGCAGCATCAGCGGTACGGTGAGCATTGCCGCCCCTGCCGGCACTCAAGCGGCTCGCTTTGTGGCGGGTGAAATTATCGTTCGTTTCAAATCCGGGGTTAGCCTGCAATCGGTCGAAACCCTCTCGGTGGGGGGTGTGGCCCTCCAGCGACTGCGTCCGTTGAGCCTAGCCAATACCCATCTGTACCGAGCCAACCTCGATGCCAGCGACACACTCTCAGCCGTAACCGCATTGCTATCCAGAAGTGACGTGGAATATGCCGAGCCCAACTATATATTGGAGCCCTTCCTCACCCCCAACGACCCTCGCTATGGCGAACAGTGGCACTACGCCGCCATCAACCTGCCCCAGGCCTGGGATGGCGAGACCGGCAGCAATTCGGTTCGAGTAGCCGTTATTGATAGCGGTATTTTTTCAGCCCACACCGACCTTGCCGGCAAGCTGCTACTCGGCTACGACTTTGTGAGCGACAGCAGTGTCTCCGGCGATGGCGATGGGCGGGACCCCAACCCCGAGGACACCGGCCTCAACAGCGATTTCCACGGAACCCACGTAACCGGAACCGTAGGCGCGGCCACCAACAACAGTACCGGCGTGGCCGGGGTCAGTTGGGGGGCCCGACTGGTTCCGATCCGCGCCTTGAGCAGCGAGGGGGGAACCCTGGCCGACGTGGCCGATGCCCTGCGCTGGGCTGCAGGCCTCAGTGTGGCCGGTGTTCCCAGCAACGCCAATCCAGCCGACATCATCAATATGTCGCTGGGCGGGCAGGTGGCCTGCGCCCCTTCGTCCACCATGCAAGCTGCCATCAACGACGTGGCGGCTGCGGGCAAAATTATGGTCGTGGCGGCGGGCAACTCCAATGCGGACGCCAGCACCTTTACGCCGGCGGGTTGCAGCGGGGTCATCACCGTGGGCGCTACCGACCGGAGTGGAAACCGGGCTTTTTACTCCAACTACGGAACCCGCATTGATGTGATGGCACCGGGTGGCGATACCCGCAATAACCCCTCCAATGGCGTTCTGAGTACCATCAACAGCAACAATTATGGCTTCAAGCAAGGCACCTCGATGGCCGCTCCGCATGTGGCGGGTGTGCTGGCTTTGATGAAAAGCCGTAAGCCCAGCCTGACCCCCGGCGAAGCTCTGACCATCCTCAAGCAAACCGCTTGGCCACTGAGCGCCGCTCAGTGCAATCGCAGCAGCGGCAACGATTGCGGTGCGGGCCTAATTGACGCGAAAGCCGCCCTGGATCGCTTGAGCGCCCCGCCCGCCCCTGCTCTGAGCCTGACTGCGGCCCCCACCAGCCTTAGCCTGAACCCTGGGGGCAACGCCACCGTCAATATCGGTGTGAACCGCAGTAACTTCAGCGGCCCCGTAACCCTCACCCTCAGCGGGCAACCCAGCGGGGTAACGGGTTCTTTCAGTCCCAACCCCACCACTGCGAACAGCGCCCTCAGCCTGAGCGTGGGCAGCGGGGTCGGCCCCGGAAGCTACACCCTGGTGATTGGCGGCAGCGGCAGCGGAACCAGCGCAGAAACCCGCATCACTTTGACTGTGACCCAGCCCCAGACCCCACCCCCACCCACGGCCTCGCTCAACGGAACCCTTCTGACCTTGTTTGGCGTATCGGGCGACACCATTCTGTGTGCAGAGGAGATCACCATTACACAAAATGTCCTTTCCTCGCCGTTCAACTTCAGCAACCTGCCCGCGGATCGTCAGTACAAACTGCAGGGTTGGAAGGATGTGAATGGCAATGGCAACACCGATGCGGGGGATTTATTCGCCTGGTACACCGAATCGGGCAATGTTGCGTTCCTCAACGTAGGCCGCAGTGGGTTGCAACTCAGGCTCGAGCCCTATGTATCGCCCCAGCCCCTGCTACGCCCTGCTCAAATCTTCCCACCCTGCCGGTAAAGCCCGCGGAGAGCTGCCTGGCTAGCGGTGGTAGGGCTCGCCGCGCTTGAGGGTCTCGACCCGGTAGAGCTGCTCCAGCAAAACCACCAGGGCCAGCTCGTGCTGCAGGGTGAGCCTGGATAGGGCCAGCAGCCAGTCGGCCTGGTCGCGCACGGCCTGGGCGTGGCCCTCGGCGCCCCCTATCAGAAAAGCCACGCCTTTTTCG
>Ga0116210_1001881_pt1 | contig 14159 bp, 10 predicted proteins | sample TshhotsprinmetaG_FD_94483 | JGI IMG/M metagenome (GOLD analysis project Ga0116210, IMG submission 94483) | Hot spring microbial communities from South Africa to study Microbial Dark Matter (Phase II) - Tshipise hot spring metaG | ecosystem: Environmental > Aquatic > Thermal springs > Hot... | reverse complement strand
TCTCCCTGCGCCATAATCTCCAGCGTGCCCAGACGTGTTCGCAGACTCATCCGGCTGAATCCGCGCGCAAAGGTGTTCCGGTCTCTGTCCGCCCAGCGCGCCACGGCGGGAATGATGCCTTGCACAGTGCCGGCTGGAGTCTCCGCGGTGAAGGAAGCTCCCACCAGCGGCTGCGCGCGCAGGTAGCCCACGCAGTACTCCGCAATGGCAGGCACTTCCTGCGTCAGCGTGGCACGTACGATGACCTGCAGGGTGGTATCGTCCAGAAGACGCCATTCTTCCGTCGCGGCAAAGGGCGAGTTCAGCCGGCTGTGTTCGGCGACCAGCTTGCGCTCGGCGTCGTCGACCCGCACCCGGGGCGCAGTACTCCCGCTGGAGTAATAGGCGGTGTCCCAGTTGGGAGTGGCGGACTGCAGAGACGACTCGCGGATCAGGCTGACACCAGCGAACTTCACTTCCACGCCGCTGGTGCCGCGATAGGTTACCTCCATCCACGGCGATTTCAGGCTTTGCGCCCCTGCACTGCAGACAAGAACCAGACAGCAAGAGAACCACAGTACACTGTTGAACCACCGCATTTTCGCTGCTCCGTTTTCTACGCTGAGATTCGTGCGTGCCATACACGGCGCACACCGCCGGGCGAGACGGACACCGGCGGATGAATGTACAGCCGTTCCAGTATGGCTATCGCTACGGGCAGAACCACGTCAGGATTCGGGCGCAGCCCGCCCACACGCCACAACCAGCCCCATCCGTCCAGCCGGTAGCCGCCGATGAAGTCGTCGCGCCTGCCGGATACAATGCCCACGTGCACAGGGGCATGTTCGCTGCGCGGCAATCCCCGGTTCACCGCACTGCGCAGCCCCGAGATGCGCCTCGCCAGCGCATCACCCAGCCACTTCCTGCCTTCTTCGGTCACCTGCAAAGGCTCTGGCGCCTGCTCCACCGGTCCGCCGCCGATGGGCAAGCCGAGCAGATCCATACCCTGCCCCCCGATCGCCTCCTGCCTCAAGGTGCCGTCGTAGGGGTAGCTGGCAATGTGGAAGGAGTAGCCGCCCGTCTCCCACCAGATTCCGCCGTGGCGCACGTAGTGGCGGATGCGCTTGAGCATGGATGACCATCCTCCGGCGCCGCGGGTGGGAAAGACCTCACCGTATGGGTTCACGATGGCGAACCACGTCTGCGCACCCTCTTCCAGTGCCTTCAGCAGGTCGTCCACCGAGCGGACCGGTTCCACCAGAATAGCAGCGCGGCGTTCTCGTGTCCATCGCTGCAGGGTTTCCAGCCACAGCTGTGGGGCGATGTCCGTCCACACCGGCGCCAATCCGGGCAGGCTCAGCACGCCGACACGCAGTGGCGCTCTGCTCCAATCTTGCGGCGCACGGTGAGCGAGGTGAGACGGCGGGCGAACAATCGTAGCGTCGGCAGTCTCCGCTGGCGCCTCCAGAAACAGGGTTCCACGCTGTATGGACGCGCTGGTGGTAGTCCCACCGTCCCACATCAGGTGTGCTCGCCCCGTTGATGCGCGAGGCAGAGGGATGGCAAGCTCCTCTCCGGCGCGGGCATACACCCATAAATCCCTGCCTTTCGCCGTTTCCAGCACGAACGATACCCCTTCGCGAGGGAACTCACGTCCGGCAACCTGATGCAGGTTTGCCGCGACCATACCCTCGCCGCTGGCGTGGAAGCCGAAAGGCGCCAGAGTCACCCTCTCGCTGCCGACCTGCACGGGATGAGAGTGCGGATTCAGGTTCGCCACCACCTGCACCCTGCCGTAATCTGCCCACAGCAAGCCGTCACCTTCGCCTGTCCGTTCGTGGCGGAAGGCACGCAACCGCTCGCCGATGTATCGCGCACACACCGACTGCTGCAGACGGCTGAGCCAGCGCAGCCACTCGCGGGGAGCATCCTGCGCGAGGGAAGGTGCGCTCACACGCGCGATGAGCGCGAACCCAAGTCCCAGCACCCACGCCAGCACCTCCCGGTTGGTCACCGACTGCCCGAGGTTGTGCAGCGTCATCGCCGCTTTGTGGTGTGCGAGGAACTGCGCCAGAGGAAAAATCTCCCACAGGCGAGTCGACACCTGCTCGCGCAGCAGAACGACCCAATCGGGGGCAAACTCGGTGGGCACGAGGCTCCAGCCCATCCCCGACACCTGCGACACGTATTCCGCCACCCAATCCCAGCCCGATTCGGTGGAAAGAGGAACGCGCGCGCTATCCTCCGCCACCATGCTCAGCAATCCCTCGGTATAAGCGTACGGGGTGGGGGATGCAGGGTTCATGTCATACAGCCAGCCTCGTGCGCCGCACTGATCCTGAAAGAGGACGTCCACTGGAAACTCCTGCGTGAACTGTCTGCGCGTCCGCCGGTTCGCCTCCTGCACTGCTGGGTGCCAGAAGCAGATGGTGTATCCCTCGTTGCTGGCGTAGCGCTCGCGAAAGAGGCTCCCCTCCAGCGTGCGAAGCAGGGGACCGTCGCCTTCGCGCTGGAAGGTGGGACCTTTCGGGTCGTCGCACCACCAGGTCGGGTTGGTGTAGGGCATGACCGGATGCCCCATTCGGCGTGCTTCACGCAGAAACGTCGCGAACTCCTGTGGAGTGCCGAACCGGGGATTCGGCGGCAGGTGGTCAGGATATTCCTTATCGAACCCGCCCTTCAGATAGTCTGCAAAATGCACAAGTGAGGGCACCGGCAGGTGAGAGAGGAACAGCGTCTTTTCGCGAGCGTTTCCCGCATAGTAGATCAGCACGGCGCGTTTGAACTGTTCCAGCAAAGGACGGGGCATTTTGTCTGCGAGGCGTCGGCGCATCTGGTTTGCCTGCTCATACAGGCGCAAAGCTTGCGGTGCGCTTTTACCCGCCAGCAATCGCACAGTGGGGGCACGCCAGCTGCTGCCTGGCGTCACACAGGTGCCGAAAGCCCGTTCTGCGTAGCCGCCGTTCTCGTCGCCGCCCCAAGCCAGCCAGCCGGGCACGAAGAGATTGCGCCTGTCCCACGCTTTCCATGTGCGTGGTTGTACTCGAAGCAGCGAGGCGGAGCCTGACGTGCAGTCCCAGTGCAGGAAGTCGGCAAAGGCAGGGGGATAGGTGACGCGCATCGAGAAGTATCGTGCCGGATACAGCGCATAGTAGAACGGATAGCCACCGGTCTCAAACCAGTGTCCGCCCTGCTCGACGAAACGCTGTATCGCCTGCAGGGTTTCGGTGAGGTCGGCTGATGCCGACGGTAGCCATTCGCCGTATGGGTTGATGATGGCAATCAGTGAACCTTCCTGCAGCGCCTTCTGCAGTGCGGGAAGGCTGTCGAGAAGCACGCTCTGGATGCGCCCTTGGGTCGCCGATTGCAGCTCGGCGAGGCGCGCCTGCCAGTCGTCGATGGTGACAGCGCTCCAGCCACCGCTGCGTGGAGCGTTCTTCAGCGCGATGAGCCCCACACGCCCCTGTGTGCCCAACTTCTCCAGCACGCCCATCACCAGTGACAGCACCAGCGACCGCTGCGCCGATTCGACACGTCCTCCTGTGCGCCAGAGGATACCCGCACCCATCCGACGCCCACCAAAGTACACGCCGTTCGGCGAGTCCACCAGCGCCACGTCCAGCTGTTCGCGGCGAGAGGGGCGGTTGACGATAGCCATAGAGCCTGCCAGGCTTGCGACAACCTCCTCGGGGAGCCAGCGCCGCGCATCGTCGGCGGGGAATATGGGAGTGGGTGGGTCGTTGTCTGCATGCTGATCCAGGGGCGCGCCGAACAGTCGGGCGTAGCCCTTCGGTCCCGACATGGTGTGTTGCCATGCGGAGGGCTGGTGCTGGGGTTGCTGTTCGAAGTATTCCCCGCGCAGGGCGATACCGACGCCCTGGTTTCCGTCCATCGGGCAGACCAGCTGCGAGAGGTCGTCGGGCGAGAAGCGCAGTCGGGCGGGCAGGGCGAAGTCCAGCACCGCGTCAGCGCGCGGGCGAACCTCGCCCACCCAATCCACGTATTCGGCATGAGCCACTGCCTGCACCGTGACGCTCGCCCGTGGGTGTTCATACTGCAGAACCAGTCTGTTCTGCCGGATCTGAGCCTGCGCGGGCATTCCTTCCCCCGCGAGCGTCGCTCCACTGCGAAACCGGATGTACCACAAACCGTACTCGCCGCTGCGCAGGAGCGTCTTGCGGGAGCTGGGGTTCTGAAACGCGATAATAGAACCATCAACAGTGCTGAGCACGAGGGTGTATGACCGTGTGCTGACGGAGTAGCGGTCGCCCTGTTGTTGCCAGCGCGGGGCGGGTGAGGCGGGGGTGTTTTGCGAACGTGTGCGCTCCATGTTCGATGCCTGCCAAGAGGCGCCAACGGACGCCGACGCCCCTCTCAACTACACATCACAGATACGGTATGCTTTGCGAATGGCTTCGATGGGGTCGCCTTTGGGACCGAACTCATGCCCGATGAAGCCGTCGTATCTGGTCTCTTTGATGGCGCGCATCACTGCCGGATAGAAGATTTCCTGCGTCTCGTCCGGGTCGCGCCGTCCGGGGTTGCCGGCTGTATGGAAGTGGACAATGTACTGGATGTTCGCCCGGATGGTGCGGATGAGGTCGCCTTCCATAATCTGCATGTGGTAAATGTCGTAAAGCAGCTTTACCCGTGGCGAGTTGACCCGCTTGCACACCTCCACGCCCCACCAGGTGCGGTCGCACTGATAATCGGGGTGGTCTACCTTGCTGTTAAGCAGCTCGATGGCGAGGGTGACGCCTTTTTGTTCGGCGTACGGGGCGACGCGCTTCAGCCCCTCCGCGGTGTTTTCGATACCCTCCTGATCCGAGATACCCCGTCGGTTGCCCGAGAAGCAGATCAATACCGGGATGTCGTACTGCGCGGCGAGGTCGATGTTATGTCGCAGCTCCTCCTCGATACGATTGTGGTTGTCCTTGCGGTTCAAACCGTCGGTGAGGGAGGCATGTCCCACCATCGTCACGATGCGCAGACCGTTGGCACGCAGGTCGTCCCACACGTTACGCGGCGCCATCTCCACGCCCTGATAACCGATGCGCTTGAGTTCGGTAATCACCTGCTGAACGGGCAATCGGCTGACAATTCCCCAGGTCACATTCTGCTTCAGCTTGCGCGGAGGGGGTGGCTCCTGAGCCGATCCCGCGTGGGGCAGGGCGGTAAGCGCCAGATTAGCCGCCACCACAGCGCCCTCTCGCAGAAACTCGCGCCGCGTCAGTCGGTTGGTGGAGTGCTTCTCCATTGCAGTATCCTCCTCAGCCCGTTTTCTCGCCAATTAGGTTCATACCGCGCCATAGCGAATCCTGCCTCAGAGCGACACCCAGGCACCGCCTGCCTGCTGTGAGTGGTTCGCTGCGTTCAAAATGCCAACGATCTCCAGCGCCTCCTGAGGGGACACGGGCGATGCGCCGCTCTTGAGGAACCTCACCGCCATTGCCATCAGGTTGCGGTAGAAGCCGTTATAGTCTTTCACCGTTTCCACGTGATAGGTGTTACCGACTTTTGCGCCAAACACCCACGGAAACACGTTCCACATGTTCTCGCAGTCGCGCACCTCCACCGTGGCGCGGCGTCCGTCTGCGTATTCGATGGCGACTACTCTGCCGGTTCCTGTGCCGACGTCTGCCACGCGAGCGGCGCCGGTTCCCATCAGCGCGACCACCAGCGACAGCGTGTGCACACCATAGCCCATCCATTCACCCATTCCGCGCGCGAACGCCTCCGAAATCGTACCGCTGAGACTAAGACGCATGGCTTCCAGCTCCACGGCAAAGCGCAGGGCACTGGACGAGGCGATCGGCGTGCCGTACCGGTGCGCTATCTGCACAATCCGGTGTGCGTCCTCCAGGCTGGGCGACAGCAGTTTGTCGATGAAGGTGGGCTTGCCGGCGGGCAGAACCTGCTCGCAGAGGGCAAGATGATCGGCGAGGTTATCTGGCGCCAGCACCATAACCGAGTCGACGCTGGCAAGCACATCCGCAATCGAGGCTTTGCGCTCCACCCTGTTTTTCTGGCACCAGTCTTCGCCCGACGGATGGCTCTCCCACGCCGCGACCACCTTCGCACCTTCGGAAGCAAGGTCTTCATGCAGGAGCTTGATGAAGGTGTTGGCATGGAAATTGTTGAGGTGATGGTCGATAAAACCGATACGGTGCATGTTTTCCTCCCAGGTGCATCACTGTTATATAACTCTTCAACACCTGCAGGTTGGTTTCCTGCGGAGGATTTCGCATGGCGGGCAGGGGGGCAGGCGAATTCGGGTAAAATATTAGCGTGTGTATATAACTGCTGTACTGCACCAGTTAGCAAACAGCCAAATTCGGCTGTCAGTGAAAATTGTTGACTGACTCAATATGTTTGCACTAGTGAACTGATTGTGATATACTTTATCTAGGGTAAGCAAAATCACGAAAGCGGGTGAACACGTCATGAAGACGCTGGAGACGGATTACGATTACGCCGTTCGGGTATCCAACCTGTTCTCGCAGATTCTCACCAAGAGCCTGAGCGAGCGACTGGTGGCGGAGCTGACGCACGAAGAGATCACCCTGCCGCAGTTGCAGGCGATGCGCTACATCTGGTTGCACAAGAACGCCACGGTGGGAGAAGTAGCAGAAGGCTTGGACATTAGCTATCCTTCCGCAACGAATATGCTGAACCGGCTCGTACGCAAGGGGCTGGTGACCCGTCACGGCAACCCTGCCGACCGGCGGTTTGTGGAGGTGCAGCTGACCGAAAAGGGCGAGCGGCTGACCCGGCAGGTGGAAGAAGAGCGCGCCGCGCGGCTGAAGCAGGTGCTGGATGAGATGCATCCGGAGGACAAGCAGGCGCTGATCGACGGCTTGCGCGCCTTCGTCATCGCCGCGGTGGAGCACGACACGCGCATCGTGGAGGAGATTTGCCTGCGCTGCGGTGTGCAGGCGAACGGCAGGTGTCCCATCACGGAGATGTATCCCACCATCGGGTGCCGATAGCAGACAGGTATGTTGCCAGTCTATCTTGACCACTCGGCGACCACGCCTGTGGCGCCCGAAGTGCTGCAGGCGATGTTGCCCTACCTTCAGCACGCCTTCGGCAACCCTTCCGCCATCTACACGGCGGGGCAGGAGGCGCGTGAGGCGGTGGAACATGCCCGCGAGCAGGTGGCACTGCTGGTCAACGCCGAGCCCGATGACGTGTACTTCACCGGCGGCGGGACCGAGAGCGATAACTGGGCGATCAAGGGCGCCGTGCGGGCGTGGGGCGACCGCAAAAACCACCTTATCACCACACCCATCGAGCACCATGCCGTGCTGGAAGCCTGTGAAGCCGTGCAGGAACTGGGCTGGGAGGTGACGTTTGTGCCTGTGGACAGCACAGGCATGGTGGACCCCAACGACGTACGTCGCGCTATCACTTCCCGCACGGGGATCATCAGCGTCATGCACGCTAACAACGAAGTGGGCACCATCGAACCCATCGCGGAGATAGCCGCCATCGCGCGTGAACACGGTATCCCCTTCCACACCGACGCGGTGCAAACGGTGGGCAGAATCTCGGTGGATATGCAGGCGCTGGGCGTGGACATGCTGGCAATCTCGGCGCACAAGCTGTACGGTCCGAAAGGGGTGGGGGCGCTGGTGGTACGGCGGGGCACTCCACTGCGTCCCTTGCTGGATGGGGGCGGTCAGGAGCGCGGTCGGCGTGGGGGAACATACAACGTGCATGGTATTGTGGGATTAGGCGCGGCGGCGCAGCGTGTCCTTCAGCAGGGTACCTCCGAAATGGAGCGTGTACGCGCCCTACGCGATCGGCTGGTTCAGGGAATTCTGGAACGTGTGCCAGACGTTGTATTGACCGGGCACCCGACCCATCGCCTGCCGAACAACGCGCATCTGGCTTTTGGTGGGGTGGAAGGGGAGACGCTGGTGCTGTCGCTGGACGCGGTGGGCATCTACTGCTCGGCGGGGGCGGCTTGCTCGTCGGGGGACACTGAGCCGTCGCATGTGCTGGTGGCTATGGGCGTCGCCCCACACCTCATCGAAGGCTCGGTGCGCTTCACGCTGGGCAAAGATAACACCGAAGAGCAGATCGATTACACCGTCGAGCAGGTGGTCAGGGCAGTGCACAAGCTGCGTTCCCTGCGCACTGTGTCGTAGTCGGGGAAGTCTTCTCTCGCCTGGTTAGGAACAATACCGCAGGCTTGGGCGCGAGGGCGACGTGTCATCTACACAGCGGAAGCGCCTGGCGCAGGCATCTCCCCCCACAGGGTGATACCGTCCTTCAGCATCCGTTGCCACGTGGGAAGCACCGCGCGAAACTCCTCCCCGCTCAGCAGATGAGGTTCCAGTCCACGCAGCTGCAGGGTCTTCTTCAGGATAGAAGACTTTCACAGAATCGAACGATTTGCTCGGCATAGAACAGGCACCTCTCGGCTTCCGCCCGAGTATAGCGAGAGTGAGGCGATCCTGTTGCCTGTACTCAAGGTCAGTCTTTGCCTCATCCCTCAAGTCACGACCGCGGTTCACGGTCTAGCTCCTCGATCCGGCGACCGCCGTTTCCGCGTCCGCCTCCTGCAACTTTCGCGCCTGGTCTTCGGCAATCAGAGCCTCCACAAACGGCTGAATGTCGCCGTCCAGAATCTCCTGGAGGTTGTAGATGGTCAGCCCGATGCGGTGGTCGGTCACGCGCCCCTGCGGGAAGTTGTAGGTGCGGATTTTCTCGCTGCGGTCACCGGTACCCACCTGCGACTTGCGGGTAGCGGTGCGCTCCGCCTGTATCTGTTGTTGCTGGAGGTCGTACAGTCGGGTGCGCAACATGCGCATCGCCTTCTCGCGGTTCTGCAACTGCGAGCGTTCATCCTGACAGGTGACCACGATGCCCGTTGGTTTGTGCAGGATGCGCACGGCGGTCTCGTTCTTCTGCATGTGCTGACCGCCCGCACTGCCCGCGCGGAAGGTGTCGGTCTCCAGGTCGTCCGGGTTGATTTCCACCTCCACCTCTTCGGCTTCAGGCAGAACGGCAACCGTGGCGGCAGAGGTGTGGATGCGTCCACTGCTTTCGGTGACAGGCACCCTTTGCACGCGGTGCACCCCGCTTTCGTACTTGAGCGCGCTGTATGCACCCTTACCCTCAATCAGCAAAACGATCTCCTTGTAACCGCCGATGCCTGTCTCCTGCACGTCCAGAACCTCATATTTCCAGCCGCGCCGTTCGGCGTAGCGCATGTACATTCGTGCCAGCTCCGCCGCGAAGAGTGCCGCCTCCTCGCCACCGGTGCCCGCCCGAATCTCCAGCAGGACATTGCGCTCGTCGTTGGGGTCTTTGGGCAGGAGCATCAACCTGAGCAGGTGTTCCTGCTTCTCGCGCCGCTCCTTCAGAGTGTTCAGCTCTTCCTGCGCCAGGTCGTGCATTTCGGGGTCGTCCAGCAGAGCCTCGGCGTCCTCGATGCGCTTCAGCGTGGTGCGGTACTCCCGAAACGCCTGCACGATCGGCTCCAGCTCCGCATGTGCCTTGCCCAGTCTCTGCAGTTCCTTCGGGTCTGAAGCCACCTGTGGGTCAGCCAGAGCCTGCTCGATCTGCTCGAAACGCTTCGCCACCTCTTCCAGACGCGCTATCACCGGGTTTTGCATCCTCCTTCCGCACAGAAATTATATCCCTAAAGCGCGCAAAAATCCAAAGCGAGACGGCGTTATTGCCCATTGGACCGCCCTGCCCCTGTTGTGATAGATAGCATTCCGAGCCTTGAGGAGGAGGGAGGTGTCGGCAATGAAACGCCTTCTCGTTCTACTCCTGCTTGTGGTTGCGGTACCGGTGTTCGCTGCCCCACCCAACTGGGACGTCTCCAACACCTACTGGACGGCGCAGATACGGGACGTCTACTACGGCTTCGTGTTCGACGGCAACATCCGCTTCTTCAGCATGAATACCACGACGGGTGAGTTCACGGGACGGGTGCAGTACCTGCCCCCGAATAATAACCCGATGGGGCAATACAACATCTCTGGAAGGGTGGACGGCGACACCATCTCCTTTTCCGGTGTGGCAAACATCCCCGGTGTGGGGAATACGGATGTGGTGTGGCAGGGTACCATCCGGCAGAACGGTGCGCGTCTGGAAGGCACCATGGCTTACTGGAACTGGATATGGGAGCAGTGGGTGTACTTCACCTGGTATACCACCTCTGGCGGACCGGCACGCCCCATCGTGCGCACCTACACCATCAGCGGGCGCGTGGTGCTTGGTGACTTCGCCGGTAACGTGACCACGGTACCAGTTGCCATACAGCTGCGCAATGCTAGCAGCACCAATCCCATCCGAACGCTCATTGTGAACCTGACCGGCACCGGCGGCTACACCGTGCCCGGCGTGCCCAACGGCAACTATGACCCGGCGTTCAAAGCAAGACACTGGCTGCGCAAGGCGGTGCGCAACGTGCAGGTAAATGGCGCCAACGTGACCGGCGTGGACGCATCCCTGCTGAACGGGGATATCGACGGCGATAACGAGGTTACCCTGTTCGACTTCGGCAAGCTGGTTGCCGCCTTCGGCAGTGTGCCCGGCGACAACAATTGGAACCCCGATGCGGACCTCGACAGCGATAGTGAGGTCACCCTGTTCGACTTCGGGATTCTGGTGCGCAACTTCGGACAGACCGGCGACGAATGAGCGCCGTGATGGACCGCGTCGCTGGCGCCGTCAGAGATTTGGACTGGGGGTAACCTTCGTCCCCCGGCGACTGTCGATAAGTTAGATAGCGTGTAGGGGGTGAGGAAATGGCGGATGCTCAGCAGTGGTTGGAGGAAGGGATAGAACTCTTCAAGCAGGGCCATTACGAGGAGTGCATCGAGCGGATGTACTGGGTTCTGCAGAAGGAAGGACAGCACTACACCGCATGGTTCTACGCTGGCGCGGCGTACGCACAGATGCAGGACTTTGAGAAGGCGGCACATGCTTTCTTCAAGGCGGCGGAGATACAGCCCGAATCCTATCGTGCGCACTACAATCTGGGAGCGGCATACGAAGCGCTGGGCTCGTACATGGAAGCGGAGATGGAGTACGAGGCAGCGTTGCGACTCAATCCGGAATACGAGAACGCCAAAAAGGGACTGATGCGCCTGCGCAAGCTGCACCACGACGCCTACCGCAGGTCGCCGTGGGATCAGCCTCAGCAACCGCAGGCATAGGAAGCCAGCCCCACTGCCCGGCGGAGTGCAGTAACCTCCCTGGGGGTCAGGTGTCTCCACGCGCCCGGCGGCAGGTTGCGCAGGGTGAGCGGTCCGAATCGCTCGCGGTGCAGACGCACCACGCGGTGTCCGACCGCCTCACACATGCGTTTGACCTGCCGCTTGCGCCCTTCGTGGATGGTCATTCGCAGGGTGGTGGTCTGCCTCTGCGGATGGTAACCGGTGTGCTGCACCTGAGCCGGCGCGGAAACGCCGTCTTCCAGCTCCACACCGTCACGGAGCTGGCGCACAGCCTGTTCGTCGACCTTGCCACGTACCTCCACCAGGTAGGTTTTTGGCACGCCGTAGCGCGGATGCGTCAATCGAAACGCCAGCTCGCCGTCGTCTGTTAGCAGAAGCACGCCGGTGGTGTCCGTGTCCAGCCTGCCGACCGGAAACACCGCTGCCTCCACCCCTTCCAGCAGATGCATCACCGTGCGTTTGGCATGGGGGTCGTGCCGGGTGGTGACCACGCCCGCCGGCTTGTGCAGGAGGATGTAGGTGTGTGTCTGGGGCAGACGCACAGATATGCCGTCCACCTCGATGGTGTCGTGGGCGGGGTCTGCCTGCGAGCCCAGCTCGGTCACTACCTGTCCGTTGACGCGCACATGTCCCTGCAGGATGAGCACTTCGCACGCCCGGCGTGAGCCGTAACCCGCCCGTGCGAGTATCTTCTGCAATCTTTGCTTTCCACGCTCGCTCATGGTGCCGTATACTCTAAGTATACAGCAGACGGAGGAGAAGGTGAACAGGATTGCGGTGCCTGCCGAAAGGGGTGTGCGGGCAGGCTTATCTGCAGCCACGCATCCGGTGATGTGGCGGGCGGTGCGTGCCGTTGTCTGGGGCTTGATACTGGTGCTGGCATTGTGTGCCCTCACCATCCACTCGAACCTGATTTACCGGCGGTATATCACTGCCGCCTCGTTGCCGAGCGGGGCGGTGTTCTTCTTTTTCCTGACGGTGGTTCTGAACGGGATACTGAAGCGGGTACGCCCTCGGTGGGCGATGCAGAAGTGGGAGCTGGGCATCGTCTTCTCGTTGCTGTTCATCTCCGCTGCCCTTCCGCAGGCTTCGCTGGGCGAGACGCTGGTAACGCTGGCAGTGGCACCACAGTACTATCCACGACGCGGAGGCGTCCCGTACGCCGAACAGCTGGCAGACGCCATCCCCTCATGGCTCATGGTGCAGGATCGGGAAGCGGTTCGCACCTTCTACGAGGCGCTGCCGCCGGGTGCTGGCATCCCATGGGGGGCGTGGGTGGTTCCCTTGCTGGGGTGGACGTTTGTTGCACTGGCGCTGATCGTGGCGTTAGGGTGTCTGGCGCGGATACTGGCGCACAGGTGGATCGAGGAAGAGCGCGTCACCTTCCCACTGATGGAGCTGCCCCTCGAGATGATGGGTGCGGGCAGTGAGGGCGACCGCTTCTGGCGTAATCCTCTGCTGTGGCTGGGCTTTCTGTTGCCCGGCACCATGATCGGCGTCGGGCAGATGCACTCGTATTTTCCCACTATCCCCGAGATCGGGCAGATTATCACCTGGCGGATTGGGGAAGGGTGGCAGACGGCTCCACTGAACGCCCTGCGCGATTTTGTGTTTCCAGTGTGGATGCTGGTCATCGGCGTTTCGTATCTGATCAACGGTGAGGTCGCGGCGTCCATCTGGGTGTTCCATCTGCTGTATCGGGCGCAACTGCTTGCTTTCGCGCTGATGGGCTACAATGCTGCCGCGCCGTCTGGCACCGTCACCTTCAACCCGATGGACTGGATACACCACACCGAGTTTGGGGCGTGTGTGGTGCTGGCGGTGAGTATGCTGTTGCCTGTGTGGGGCGACGTGGTGAAAGCCTGGCGTCGCGACCCGTCAGCGAGGGTGTCACGCGGGGCGGTGCTGGGCTTTCTGGCAGCCAACGGTGCGATGGTGGTTTGGGCAGTTCTGGCAGGTGGCAACGTGTTCATGTTACTGCTGTTTCTAGCGATTCTGTACGCCATCGTGCTGGCGCTGGGCAGGATGGTGGCGTCGGGCGGGGTGTATCTGGTGGACAACGGTTACGTACCGGAGCGGCTGATACACGGGTTCTCGGGGAATCTGTGGCAGAGCAACGCCAGTTTGTGGATGCTGAACGCGCACAACGCGCTGGTGGGGCGAGCGGACATGAGCTTTCTCTACTTTGCGCTGAACGACGAGAAGTTCCGGCATGAGGCGCGCTTGCCCCAGCGTGTGCACCTGGCTGGCGTGGTGCTGTCGGTGCTGGTGGCGCTGGGTGGGGCGTATTTCTTCATCCTGTGGTGGTCGTACCAGTATGGGGCGGTGAACTTCGCCGCATGGCCCCTTTCGTGGAATGTGCCACAGCACCTGCAACGCCTGATGAGCGACATGGCATCGCGTCAGCCCCCTTCGGCAGAGGTGTGGAGCGCCGCCATCATTGGGGCGGGCGTCGGTCTGCTTCTGCTGAACCTGAACCGGCGTTTCACGTGGTGGAGGTTATCGCCGCTGGGGTTTGTGATTGCCAGCAGTGAGAACGTCAGCGGGCAGATATGGGGTGGCGCGCTGATCGGGTGGGTCATCTCATCTCTGGTAAAGCGCTACGGGGGGATGCCCGTGTATCGCAGGTTGCGCCCGTTCTTTCTTGGGCTGATTCTGGGTGACGTGGTGGTGTACTGCAGTGTGGTGCTGCTGGAGTCGCTGATAGGCGTTCGTGGGGCGGGCTTTTAGAAAGTGCGCAAAGTGGCGTAACACGACATAATTGGTCAAACCCATCGCCGGCTCTTGTACGGTTTCGCCTTCGGGCGAACAATTTTCGAAAATTTCCGCCCGTAACTCTCGAAAAACCCCGTCTGTGGTACGAATCTTGCATATATTTGGGGTGGGAGAATCTGAGTGGGCGCACCCTGCCACCCCGAGGAGGGAAGGGAGACCACTAGGAAGGTGGTTCGTTGGTTTGCTTGAGAGGAGAGCAGGTCC
>Ga0116210_1001872_pt1 | contig 14190 bp, 17 predicted proteins | sample TshhotsprinmetaG_FD_94483 | JGI IMG/M metagenome (GOLD analysis project Ga0116210, IMG submission 94483) | Hot spring microbial communities from South Africa to study Microbial Dark Matter (Phase II) - Tshipise hot spring metaG | ecosystem: Environmental > Aquatic > Thermal springs > Hot... | reverse complement strand
TGGAGTTCTCCTGCCTTTCCTTCTTTGTTATATGTGGGTAAAACCCATTTATATAAATTATATATCACAAATTCTTAGTAGGAGGTATTTATGCCTTATTTTGTATTGTTATCCAACTTAACCGATGAGGGAAGAAGAACAATTAAATCTAAACCCGAAAGAATAAAAGAGGTAAACAAAGAGATTGAAATTCTGGGTGCAAAGGTTATCAGTCAGTACGCACTGCTCGGCGGTTTTGATTTTATTACCATACTTGAGGCTAAAGATAACGAAACAGTTGCAAAGATATCTATTGAATTGGGTGCAAGAGGAACAGTTCAGATAAGCTCTCATCCAGCTATACCTGTAGATGAATTCATAAAAGCCATTAAATAATATGGAAGGAGATTAAAACAAAAAAGGGGATGGCAAAAGAACATCCCCCTAAATAAAAAAATTACTTTTTCTCTGTAGCTGGTGCAGGCACAGGAGCTGGTGCTGCCTTTGATGTGGTCTGCTGCTGAACTGCAGGAGCTTGGGCTGGTGCAGGTTTTGGCTCTTCTTTCTTCTGACAAGCGACCAATGCTATAGCTGCAATCATAATTGCCAATACTGAAGACGCAATAAACTTCTTCACTATAAAATCACCTCCTTCATCTGGATTTAAAAAAGAAAAGGCTGAGGTTTAATACCACAGCCTTTGTCGAACTAACTTAATATGACACTATTTTTTTTCTGCACCGGGGGTGAATATATTGCCGCAAAATGCCCCTGACTTTATCTGCTCATGAACTTTAGCCCTAACCACATCAATTACAAAGTTTAATGCGGCATCCTTATCTTTGTCTTCATAAATTGTTTCTATTAGCTGTTGTTCTTTCTCATCTAAGGTGATTGTTGCTTTCATATTTCTCCCCCTTGAAATTTATTTAAGCTCTCTTCTATCTGCCATATCAAATAGCTTTCTCTCTTTCTTCTGATGAATATTTAACGCAACTCTCTTTTTATTAATATGATCTATCATCTGCTGGGCGATCTTGGATGCCTCTGTTGCAAAACCCCATTTACCTCCAAGGTCCTGCTCAATCTCATTAAAGAGATAATTATGGAACTTGGTGCCTTCTATGGTGGGGAAAGTGACCCCGAACACAGTAAATACACCCGATCCGACAAAATATTGACCAATGGCGATAGCCTTTTCACTCATATACTCAGGGGCAGCACCAGCTGCTGGTATATCAGCAATATCTTCACCTAAACCGCCTTCTGCTATAATGTTACAGGCTGCAACCAGTATTCTGCTGTTATCAACACAGGAGCCTGAATGTAACACAGGTGGAATACCAACTGCTTCACATACCTCTCTTAATCCTGCGCCAGCATATTTATATGCAGCTTCTGGTGTCATAAAACCTGCTTTACCACAGGCAGTTGCTGCACAACCGGTCTGGACCACAAGTATATCATTTGCTAAAAGCTCTTCTACCAGTGCAAGATGCACAGCATCATGTTTTACTCTTGGATTATTGCAACCGACAACTCCAGCAATACCTCTGATCCTTCCGTTGATAATGTTGTCATTCAATGGTCTGAAAGAGCTTCTGAAACTACCTCCTAGCATATATTCAATGGACTCATTACCAAAACCTACTATCAGCTCCTGAGTCTTTGAAGGTATCTGAACCTTATCTTTCAGTCTCTTGGAATAATTATCGCACGCATCTTTCAAAATCTTTTTGGCACTTGGTATGGGATGATGATCATCAAACTCAACAAACTCTGAATCCGTAATTTTACATCTGGGGTTTGTTGTGACTATTTTCGTATGATAGCATTTTGCCACTTCAATTAGCCCCTGCATTATACACTGGACATCAACTACCATTGCTTCTACAGCTCCGGTTACTATAGCTGCTTCGGTCTGCATGAAGTTTCCTGCATATTTAACACCATGTCTCACAAGTATCTCCGCACCAGAACAGCACATACCAACTATATTAACACCATTGGCACCTTTTGATTTGGCATAAGCAGTAATCTCTGGGTCCTGAGCGGCTGTAAGAAGTCCTTCAGCTAATACTGGCTCATGACCGTGGATAATAACATTTACCATATCCTCCCTTAGCACACCTAAGTCAATCTCTGATTTTTTTGGAGACTGGGTACCAAACATAATATCTTGCAGGTCGGCAGCAATCATGGATCCGCCCCATCCATCGCCTAAGGCAGTTCTGGTTGAAGCAAGTATTATGTTTTTATAATCCTGATCAACGCCCATATGGGTCCTATGCATAAGCTCCATTACTTCTCTCTGCACGCCTCTGGTGAGAACACCCATCTTCCTCCATATATCTTGTCTCTTCTTGGGTGCCCATTTGAAATGGCTGAGCTCGCCTTCCTGCTGAGTAAAATCTCTTAGATACAATTCTCCAAGCTCAATAGCGATATCTTTTGCTGACCTTCCCTCTGTATTTATTCCATTTCTTTTGGCGACTGCATAAAGCTTTTTCTCGTCTTTAATCTCATAGCCCTCAATCTCACCTTTTGCTGCTGCCAAAAATACATAAGTTGTGGTTAATGCGTGGTCACTATGAGAAGCTGTACCTGAAGCAACCATTCTTGCAAAGTTTCTTGCCTGAATGGTGTTAATATCTGCTCCACAAACACCTATTCCGCTACCATCTTTTGGATTTAATCTGCATGGTCCCATAAAGCAGTGTTTACAGCAAGCTGATACTGCACCAATAGGACAGGCTTTCACCTTTTCAGCTCTGTCGAAAGCTGTCTCAACCTTTTCTCTGCTTGCTTTTTCCAACAACTCTGCCGTCGTTGGAGATACGGTTTTTGGATGTTCTGACATACTCTCCCCCTTCTTACTATGTAAATAATTTTTTAAACCTCAAAACTAACCTTAAGACTATATTACATTTAAACATAATGTCAAGAAAAATTATTAACTCCATATTACCATAAAATAAAAATTATAAAAACAAATTTTGCTTGACTATAAAGCCTAGGAAGTTGTAATATTTCAAATACTTTGGGGCTGTAGCTCAGTTGGGAGAGCGCTTGAATGGCATTCAAGAGGTCGGCGGTTCGACTCCGCTCAGCTCCATTTACTTAACATTTAATCATACGTAAATAATCAAAAATGAATCAGAGTCTGAATCTCTACCTGTTATCCCAAAAGATGTAGCAATTTAATAATACTTGAACAGATAAAAAGGGAATAGTTTAACGCCCCAAGGTACAATTTATTTTCCTTGACATCTGACCTGTAATTATTTTAAAAATTAAAGCAAACTTAAATAAAGGAGGAAAGTATGTCAGCAAAAATTATCAGCGGCACGGAGATTGCTGCCCAAATTCGTGACGAGATTAAAAAAGAGGTTGAAGAGCTCAAAGCCAAAAAGGGAGTTACCCCAGGATTAGTCACCATTCTTGTAGGAGAGAATCCTGCCTCCGTAAGTTATGTTACTGCCAAACAGAAGACAGCTAAAGAGCTGGGTTTTTATTCTGTTCAGGACGATCAGCCAGTAGACATATCTGAAGAAGCGCTTTTAGCCCTTATTGATAAATACAATAAGGACCCACAGATCCACGGTATTCTTGTTCAGCTCCCCTTACCCAAACATGTTAATGAAAATAAGGTGCTCTATGCTATAAATCCGGACAAAGATGTTGATGCCTTCCATCCGGTAAATGTAGGAAGACTTGTTATAGGTGAAGCAAAGTTTTATCCCTGTACTCCATATGGAGTTCAGCAGATGCTTGTCAGAAGTGGTGTAAATGTTGATGGGGCTGAGGTTGTTGTAATCGGAAGAAGCAATATAGTTGGTAAACCAGTTGCAAATATGCTCCTGCAGAAAGCCCCTGGTGCCAATGCTACAGTTACCATATGCCACACAGGGACAAAAGACATCGCTTCTCACACAAAGAGAGCTGATATATTAATAGTAGCTGCTGGAAAGCCTAATGCAGTCACCAAAGAGATGGTCAAACCTGGTGCTGTAGTAATAGATGTGGGGGTTAACAGAATAGGCACAACACCGGAAGGCAAGGCTAAACTTTGTGGAGACGTTGATTTTGAAGGTGTTAAAGAGATTGCCAGCATGATAACACCAGTTCCCGGCGGTGTCGGACCTATGACCATTACCATGCTTATGTTAAATACCCTAAATGCTGCAAAGTTTACTGCAGGTCTATTATAATATTAAAGAAGGGCTGTGTAATACAGCCCTTTATTTTTATGACAGACCGTATATCAGAAGAAGTCTTTTTTAAAACCACCTTTACAGAAGAGCTAAGGCTAAGCTTTAGCTTGTTAAAAAAACAGAATATTCTTCCAAGACTTTTTGTCCTATCTGTTGGTGAATCTATTTCATTAAAAAATGACATTGAAAAGCTCATACTTTTAGGTCGTATGCTTGGTGTTCATATAGAATTAGTAAGTATGGTTGAGTCATTTACTGAAGGGGAGATTCTGAAAATCATAGAAGAACAAAATAATAACCCCTATGTACATGGTATCTATATTAAATTTTCACCTTCAGTCCTCGTTAATGCCGAACGAATCAGCTCTCATATTCACTATATGAAAGATGTTGCCTGTATTACACCCATCAGCAGAGGAAAGCTTCTTGCAAGCCATCCGCAGGTAATGGCACCTGAGATTAAGGCCCTTGCAGAGTTTGTAAGATTGACTGGTATAAATTTAAAAAACATTAATATCTCCGTCTGGGGGGATAACAGCAGCATCAGCAGAATATTAACCGCCTGGCTAATAAATGCGGGATACTCCTTCAGATTTATAAACGCAGGGTTAATGTCAACCCTTTGTGAACCATCGGATCTGTTAATCATTGCTTCAGCTGTTTCTGATTTTAATTTTTTAAAAGACATAGCATTATCTACCATAATTGATTTATCAGAGTATATGGAAAAATCTGATGAACAGTTTAAAAGCTCTTCTTACATCAGACTTAATAAGGCTGACATATATAATCTATGTATATTTTCAAATCTTTTAGAGACAGTCCAGCTGCTGGAGAAGCCTAAGGTTTAAACCGGTTCTTATACCATAGCGTCTGCTTCAGAATGCCCATTAATATCCTTACCTCTCTCTCATTTAAAAGAGCTCTATCATAAATGTTTCTTATCACTGTAATAATTCTATTGGGATTAATTTTGTCAAGAAATCCAATCTCCAGATATACATCTTTCATCCGTTCATACATGCGCTCCATACTTTCTTTGGATGCCAGCAATCTTTTTGAGGGCTCAAAATTTTGAGACTGTTGAAAAAATTCATATAAAACCACTGCCACGGAATGGGAAAGATTTAAGGAGGAGTAATTTTTTGATGCGGGAATAGTCAAAGAAAAATTGCATAGCCCAATCTCTTCGTTTGAAAGACCTCTGTCTTCAGGACCAAATAATATGCCTATTTTGTTTTTTCCCAGCAGATCTATGACTTTTTTCAGATCTCTTATATTTAGCCTTTCAGGTATCTCTTTGTGTTTTTTTCCTGTTGCACCTATAACAAGGTTAAGGTCTGCTATGGCAGATTCAGTATCTGAAAATACCTCAGCCTTTTTAAGTATCTCTTCGGCATGAACAGCCATTTTTTTTGCTTCAAAGGTCTCTGTTAACTTTTTTTTCTTTGTAACAACTCTTAAATTTTCCACTTGGAAATTTTTCAGCACCCTTGCAACTGAGCCCACATTTCCTGCTTTTTTGGGAAGCAACAAGATAACATATAGATTTTTAAACCCTTCCATAAGAGCTATAATACTTTAAATTCTTTTTGTTAAAAAGATTTTTCTTTAATATTTCAGCTGTTTTTGTAATATAATCCTTTATGCCTCTGATATACTTATTTCTAATAATATGTTTATCTCAAAACGCCTTTGCTGGCGAGTTTACCAAAGATATATTAACAGTTAAGGATGATGTTCTAATGTTTAGTTTAAAGGAAAGTGGGGAGCCTTTGATATACGGTAGTCTAATCACAGGATTAGCCTTCTTTTCCGATGAAGAAGTTCAAAAAAAGATAAGTAAAAATAAAAGCTCTACAAACCACCTTATCTCAGACTTTGGAAATATAATTGGCAATCCTTATCTAGATTTTTTCGTGCCTTTAAGCCTCTACGTCTTTTCAGAAAAGGATTCCATACTAAACAGAAGCTCCTTCAGGGCTGCTGAGTCGGTGTTTTTCTCTACTACTGTAGCAGGAATGCTAAGCTTTGCAGTAGGAAGAGAAAGACCCGATGAAGGTAATAGCGCCTATAAATTTAAACCCTTTTCTTTATCCAATAACAGCTTCCCTTCCAAGCATATGGCGGCATCCACCGCATTGTTTACCAGCTATGCTAAGTTCTACAACAACAACTATCTTTACATATTTCCGGTAATCACTGCTTTTGGCAGAGTTTATGAAAACAGACATTATCTGTCAGACACAATCTTTGGTGCCGCTATCGGTTATACCTTTGCAGATTACTTTTATAAAAGAGAAAGGTTTAAAAACCAATCCTTTATGCCTTTGATAATTACAGGAAAAAACAAGATTATACTCGGCTTTGCTTATTACTATTAGCCTACTCCAGATATCTGCCCATTATCTCTTTTAGTCTGTTTTTTGTATCATCGGGGATGACGCTTTTATCAGTAATGATGGCATATTTCAGGGCATCTTGGCAGTTGCAACTTTTTATCTCTCCGAGCTTTGAGGGCAGATTTCTAAGTATATTTTTTGCCTTTTCCACATTTCCCAGCAAGGTCTTAATTATGGCATCTACCGATACAGCCTCTTCCACCTCATGCCAGCAGTCATAATCGGTAGATAAAGCAAGTGTAACATAGCAAAGCTCTGCCTCCTTTGCCAGCTTCGCCTCTGGCATATTGGTCATACCAATTATATCTACATTAAAACTTCTCCATAAAAAGGATTCTGCCTTTGAAGAGAACTGAGGTCCTTCAATACAAAGATAGGTGCCTCCGTGTTTTATCTGATAACCCAACTCCTTTGCAATGTCAAATATTAGCTCTCTTAAAGATTTACAGGTTGGTTCTGCCATTGAAACATGACCAACGAGCCCGCTGCCAAAAAAAGTACTCTCTCTTTTTTTGGTAAAATCTATAAACTGATCGGGGAGAATTAGATAACCCGGAGCTAACTTTTCCCTCATACTACCAACCGCACTTACTGATATTACCCTTTTCACCCCTAATTTTTTAAGAGCATAAATATTTGCCCGATAATTAATCTCTGATGGCATTATACGGTGTCCTTTGCCGTGTCTCGGCAGAAAAGCAAAATTAATTCCCGAAAGCTCTCCCAGAATAATCTTATCTGACGGAGCACCGAAGGGTGTATCTACTTCAACCTCCCTTCTCTTCTCAAGACCTATATCATATAATCCGCTACCTCCGATAATGCCTATAAAATCTGTCATAACTCCTCCTTCCTCATTAAATTAATCCTTTATCTTTCATACTGAAAAAACCGTTTTGAGTAAATATTATATGGTCTAAAAGCTCAAAACCAAAGTATTTTAATCCATTCGATAGCTCTTTGCTAAATCTGATATCCTGTTCACTGGGATTTAAATCATTGGATGGATGATTATGAACAAGAATAATCCTTGATGCACCATATTTAACAAGCCCTCTTACAAACTCCTGTGGATGAATCAGGCACGCATTGGTGAGACTACTCCCAAGTCTTTCTTCTCTTATTACCTCATTTTTTGAGTTAAGAAAAAGACATAAAAAGCTTTCTATGTTTCCGTTCTGATAAAATTCAGATTTATACAAATCAAACACATCCTTAGGTCCTTTAACTACAGGATTTTTTACTTCAGCCTCTTTTTCATATCTCTTTGCCAGTTCAATAGCAGAAAGAAGGGTTGCAACCTTAGCCGTATGCAAACCTTTTATTTTAAAAAGCTCCTCCTGGGAGGCAGAAAAAAGATTTTTTAAGGACCCGAACTCTTTTAGAATCTCCTTAGAGAGCTCAATTACACTTTTGTTTTTTGTCCCTGTTCTAAGCAATATGGCTATAAGCTCATAGGTGGAAAGCGCGGTTGGAGAGTTTTTAAAAAGCCTTTCTCTGGGTCTATCTTCCTGGGAGAGCTCTTTAATCTTTGCCAAGTACAGCTACCTCAAAGTAGTTTTTGAATATATGGTAATTTTTGTCAGCCTTTTTTATTAGTTCAAGGAGTTCTCTCTGAATGAGTCCGTTTGATGCAACAAAGTGTTTATCATAGAGGACCGCCTCTTTCCCATAAATATCTGTAACCACCCCTCCAGCTTCTCTGATAAAAAGTATGCCTGCGGCAACATCCCAGGGCTTTAATCCCAGCTCAAAAAACCCATCGAATCTCCCACAGGCGGTATAACAAAGATCCAGTGCCGCTGATCCGCCTCTTCTTATGCCTATGCAGTGAGGAAGTACATGATTAAAATAGTTAAGTATCATTGGCATATACTGATCCAGATAGGGGAAACCGGTCGCAAGAAGGGCTGTTTTTAGCCTTTCCGTATCGGATACCCGTATCTTTTCATCATTCAGAAAAGCGCCTATTCCCCTTTTTCCATAAAAAAACTCTGAAAGAAGCGGATTGTAAACCCAGCCTTCCTGTATCTCATTATCCTCTACATATGCAATAGATATGCAGAATGCAGGATAATGGTGGGCAAAATTTGTTGTTCCATCAAGCGGATCTATTATAAAAGCCGTTTTAAAACTTTCACCTGTAGTTGACTCCTCTCCTACCACCGGTACATCCGGATAAAGTTTATTTAACTCTTCCTTAAAAAAATTTTCCACCGTAATATCAGCCTCTGTAACAAGGTCCCGCGCCCCCTTAAAATTTACAGAGACACCTTTAAAATAATAATCGGTGAGAATTTTACCTGCCTTTAAGACAAGTTCTTTAATAACTTCCATTCTAACTCCTATAAGACTATCCGGTATTTCCTTGCATAATTTTCTATAATAACAATAGCCTGATTAAGTCGCATAAGTCGCATCTGTTTCTTCTTTGTATCCTCCTGCTCTGTAGTAACAAGAGACCTGACATCTCTCTGAACAATCTTTAATGCGGTATAAATCTCTTTCATTTCATTATGAGTAAGGGTTTTCAAATATGGGATGGATATGTTAAAAAAGCCATTAGATATATCCTCCGCAAACTTTTTCGGACTTCCCTGTAATGCCAATTTAGCCTCCTCTGGAAAGAAAGGAGCTTAGAATTCTCTTCTCCACGCCTGTATCAAATCGAACAAGATAGAGCGGATCATTCCCTTCGCTTACCATTTTTAAAACCTTCCCCCAACCAAACTGTTTATGAAAAACTCTGTTTGAGCTTACATCATCTCTATTTTTTTCTAAATGGTCAGGCTCGCTGTATTTAACATGCTCTTTTTCATTATATAGATACTCTTCTGGAATCTCGTTTAAAAAAGGAGAAGGTTTTTGAATTTTGCCGTTTCTTTCTCTTACATAGCTTAAAAACAAACGTTCCTTTGCCCTTGTAACTGCCACATAAAAAAGCCTTCTTTCCTCCTCCACATTATACTCCTGTTTGGACAGCAGGTGTGGGAATATGTCATCTTCCAATGCAGTCACAAAGACTACAGGAAACTCAAGTCCTTTTGCAGAATGAACAGTCATTAAGGTTATCACATTGGGATTCTCTTTTCTGTTTAAATCTTCTATTACTATCTCATTAATAAAGTCCATATAGGATCTGCCTTCCCGGGCATTTTCAGCAAGAGCTATTTTAAGCTCTTCAATATTTTTAAGCCGTTCATCTAACTCCTTTTCATCCTTTACATCTTTCTTAAGCTGCTCAGCATAGGACGTAATATCCATAATACAGTCTATAAACTGATAAGGATTAAGATTGTTCATCTCTTCTTTAAGTCTTGAAATATTTGCAAGAAATGATTTTAATGCAAGGGTTATTTTTGTATTTTTTGGGGAAGAGGCAATAAAATCCTCCATAGCCTGAATAAGCCCGCCGCTATTTTTCTGCTGGCTCATTATCTTATTCAGAGTTTGTTTGCCTACTCCTTCAAGGGCATAGCCGGCAACTCTCTGAAAACTTAAAACATCATTGGGGTTTAGCATAAATCTTATAAATGCCAGCATATCCCTGATCTCTCTCCTGTGGTAAAATCTGATTGAGCCATAAATACGGTAAGGTAATTTTTCTCTTCTAAGCATATCTTCATATCTTCTCGATAGATGGTTAGTTCTGTAAAATATGGCTATGTTTTTATAATCATAACCGGCTTGAAGCAGTCTTTTTATAAGTTTGAGAACTTTATTCGCCTCATCCTTTTCATCTAAATTTTCTAAAAGGCATACCTTTTCTCCGCATCCATTAACGGCGAAAAGTTCCTTTCTCATTCTTTCTTTGTTTCTGCTTATTATATGATTTGCCACGTCAATAATATTTTTTGTTGATCTGTAGTTTTTAGAGAGATGAATGATTTTGGCTTCTGGAAAATCTTTTTTAAAATCCAAAATGTTACTAATTTCAGCACCTCTGAAGCTATAAATAGACTGGTCATCGTCCCCAACAACCGTGAGATTTCTGTTGTTTATGCATAGAAGTTTAAGTATTTTGTACTGAATCAGATTGGTATCCTGATACTCATCAACCAATACAAATGGAAACCTCTCTTCGTATTTTTTCAATATCTCTTTGTTATTATTAAGTATCTCATAGGTAACATAAAGCAGATCACCAAAATCAAGAAACCCTCTCTCTTTTTTAATCTCCTCATATTTGGTGATAATCGCATGGTATCGTTCCGATAGATAATTTGCAAAAAAATACTGGTTAATATAATCTTTTAAATCTATCCCCTTGTTTTTCCAGTCATTAATAACAGCTTTTATCTTTTTCGGAGGTATCTCATCCTTGTCAATATTGAGCAGAATAAGCAGCTCTGCAATTAATCTTAGCTGATCATCCTCATCAATTATCTGAAGCTCCCCGGTGCTTGCAGCCTTCTGATTTTCTTTAATAAACATAAATCCAAAGGAATGGAAGGTGGTCGCTAACACATTTTTAATGTAGTCACCTTTAGGAAATCTTCTCAACCTTTCAACCATCTCATTGGCTGCTTTATTGGTAAAGGTAAGGGCAAGAATAGTTGATGGATTTACCCCATAATGGCTTACCAGATAGGCAATTCGGTATATAATTGTTCTTGTTTTGCCAGACCCTGCTCCTGCTAAAATTAAAAGGGGGCCCTTAAAATGGGTAACGGCTTCCTGCTGCTCTTCGTTTAGATGTGCCAAAATATTATCAGTCATATATATCCTTCTTATGGTATTATTATTTTATGATAAACGGGATTAAAATTAAAGCTTTTATAGCTGTTCTGTTTCTTATTACCTTTCCTGTAAAGGTGTTTTCCGGAGAGTTAACGGCATGTTTTAGTGTGGAAGTACTGATATTTAAGGTAGGAGAAAGCTGCATAACCTATAAAGACGCTGGCGAATATATAATAGTTGAAAGCTTTATAAGAACACTAAATATAGCATCAAAGGCAAAAAAAATAGAAGATAAAGGCGCTGCTACATTGAAAAAAGTGGGGCTTATGCCCAAAAATTTTGTCTTTTTCCAGCAGGAGGGTGGTTTTAAAAGGTTTCAACGATATGACTTTGAAGACCTTAAGATTAAAATGCTGGAGATAAAATTTAAGGGGTTAAGCGATGATATAGAAACAAACCAGTATAAAACCTATCCATATACAGGCCAGAGAGACCCATTTTCAGCGGCTTTATTTCTTTTTAAAGAGGCTACCAGAACAGAAAGAGGCTATTTAAACCTTTTTTATGATGACAGGTCCTACCAGATACCATATAAATTTATAGGAGAAGAGCAGATAAAAATTTCCGGTAACACTTTTTCTGCAAAAAAGCTACTGATAAAACCTGAGATTAAAGGGAAGGGGCTTCTTAGACCAAAAGGAGACTGGTATATCTGGGTTGATAATGAGACCCTTCTTCCTGTCAAGATGAGTGTTGGTTTTCTCATAGGTAGTGTTAATGTTTTTATCTCCAGTATTGAAGGGGAAAGGCATCTTTTAAAATCATTCTGAGTAAAAATAACTTCAAGTATACAACTTTTTTTTATATAATCTCAGTTATGGTAGTTCCCGGACTTAACAACAATTTTAAATATAAAGATCTAGTTTTTCATATTCAAACTGAAGATACAGGAGAGAAAGGATATTTCATAGTTACCCATCTTTATTTTGGAGGCACCATTGTGGCGTCTAAAAAGCTCTGTTATGCTGATGCCAGGAGCTCTACAGAGCTGCCTCAGCTTGTAAAGGAGCTTATTGAAACCCAGCACAAAAAGATGCTTCTCGAACTTAGTCAGGGGATTTACGATTCAAAGATAAGAGCTATCACAAATGCTAAGATTTGATAAGGTATCATACTGTTATCAATCAAAGGCTTCGGGATTAAAAGATATAAGCCTTTCTGTGGATAAAGGCGAATTTATTTTTTTGACAGCATCTTCTGCTCAATATAAAACCACTTTTTTAAACTTAATATACGGGATCATACTACCTCAGCAGGGAACTCTTCACATAATGGATTTTAACCTTCCTGAAGACAGAAAAAAGATCCCAAAGATACGAAAAAAGATTGGCTACATCTTTTCTCCGCCCGTTTTTTTTGAAAATCTTACTGTGGAAGAAAATTTAAAGATAGCCTTAATAGTTAAAACCAATACGGTTGATAATCAGTATGCTGAGGATAAGATAAAAAAGCTGCTTCTCTTTTTTCCTGAACTTAAGAGAGATTTAGAGGTTTTTAAACTCTCCGCAACAGCAAAGGAAAAACTAAATATTTTAAGGGCAATGGTATCATCACCTCATCTTATTCTGGCTGATGAACCTTTCAAAAACTTTTCCAATGAAGAGATTATGCAAGCCATGGATATTTTTTTAGAAGAAAATAATAGGGGTGTCACCATAATTATTGCCTCATCAAACAGAGAGCTGCCGGCTAAGTTTAATAAAAAGACTTTCGAGATAAAAGGCGGGAAAATAATAAGTGAGTCTTAAGGCAAGTAAAGAGGTATTTAATCTGGTATTTAGGGAGCGTTTCGTTCACCGGCTTTTAAATGTGTTTTTCTTAGCATTTGTGTTTTTCTTTTTTTTTAACATCACTACCGTATTTTTTAATCTGAACAGGTTTTTTGAAAAAACGGCTCAGGAGGTGGTGTTTTATGCTTTTGTCGATAGGTCAGTAAGTCAGGAGCTTTTTCAAAAAATTAGCAAGACCATCTCTTTATGGCATGAGACCAAGCAAGTTAAAATTATATCTGAAGAAGAGGGATTAAAATTATTAAAAAAATCTTTGGGGAAGGATGCGGAGATACTAAAATCCCTTGAGAAAAATCCATTACCCGTTACTCTGGAAATTATCCTGAACCCAAACTTTGTTGACACTCAGTCTATAAACTCTTTTAAAGATAAGCTCTCCAAATATAGAGAGATATCTTGGTATGATTCGACCGAGAGATATATCGGACCTATTTTACAGATGAAAGGACTTTTTAAAAAAATATTTTTGGGCTCTTTGCTGTTTATGCTCATTCTTATATTTATCTCCTTCAGATTTTCTTTTAAAACCGTCTTCCTGAGATATATTAATGAGATTAGACTATTAAAGCTTCTCGGCGCTACTCCATCCTTTATTATGCTGCCCCTGATTATCGAAAGCTTTCTTGAAGCACTGACAAGCTCCTTACTGGCAGCAATGGGAAACATTTATATCTATGGTGTATTAAAATCCCAACTGCATATTTTTGGTATTCAGTTAGAGCCTCTTGGCTTAAGCTATTACGCCTTTATCTCTCTGATTTTCTCTATTTTCTCAGCCTTAGGAGTTTTATCAATTAAAAAAATAAGGGAGCTATGATAAGGCTATTATCTTTCCTCATAATTATCTTTATAAGCCTTTCAAATCTCTACGCCGCTTCACAGGATACAAAGATTGAGGAGCTTAAAAAGCGTATCGAACAGGAAAAGAGAGAGATTGAAGAGCTCAACAGAAAGGAGAAAACCATATCTCTGTCTCTTTCAGAAATTAAAAAAAAGATATCTGATATTAAAGAAAAAATCGGTGAAGTGGAAAGAAACAAGAAGCTTACTGAAGCTGAATATAAT
>Ga0116210_1001870_pt1 | contig 14194 bp, 18 predicted proteins | sample TshhotsprinmetaG_FD_94483 | JGI IMG/M metagenome (GOLD analysis project Ga0116210, IMG submission 94483) | Hot spring microbial communities from South Africa to study Microbial Dark Matter (Phase II) - Tshipise hot spring metaG | ecosystem: Environmental > Aquatic > Thermal springs > Hot... | reverse complement strand
GGCTGTGGCGCATACGGTGGACGTAAACTGCTGTTTGGATTTGGCTGTCGTTGAGGTAACTGTATCCCTGTCAAAAATGACGCATCATGATATGGTGTAGGACTATATACTTGACTTGGTTTTAATGGTCCTGGGAACACTGGCGGTCCGTATGGCTCAGGTGGTGGAGGTGGCGGTCCGTATGGCTCAGGTGGTGGAGGTGGCGGTCCGTATGGCTCTCCAGATGGTTTTGTTCCCTGTTTTTGTTTGTCATCTTTTTTGTTGTTCGCTGTCTCTGACTGTTTGACGTTGTCTGGATCTAACATAAAATGTGAACCTGCTCTTGGATCTATTGTCGGAATATACTTGCCATTTTTATCCTTCACGTGCGAAGTTATGCCTTGTTGTAAACCTTTATACAAACTATTAACAGAGTTAAATAACTCGGGATCTGTTATCACTGTTTGCTCAATCATCTCTCCGTTTGGTCCAATAGACCTAATCTTCTGCGTTCCTAATTCAAGCATATTTTGAGCAAGTTGCACTGTGTTTTGTAATGCTGCTTGTTTGATATAATTCGCCAACTCCTGTCTGTTTCGCGTACCAGCATTTGCATCGCGAATGTTTTGCGACATTGTTTGGGCACCTGTATCGATGCCTTCAGCTCCATAATTTCTTAATTCTACAGGCATGTTTTATCTCCTATCTTCTAAATCCATATAAACTATTCGGATCATAACCAAGATAGTTGGCAAGCGCTTCAACTTTGCGTGGATCTTGGTTGGTACTCCAATTAAATACATCTCCACCAGCTATACTTGATTGTATAGCCATCGGAACTGCATGTTTCATATATTGCCCCATTGTCTCTTCGGAACCAGCGCGTGTCCCCATTGTTTTTGCCGATGTGCCGAATAAATTATACGCTGCATTATCCGCTTGATTCGCGATGCCCATAGCTTGGCTAACCATCGGTCCAGCCAATGAACTCGCCATTCCCTGAAAGTTTTCCCATTGATTAAGTGCTGGTGCAACATTCCGTTGGAAATTACTCGCAAGATCTTTTTGATATATATCACTCGCCTGACTTGCTATGTTAGCTTGCTGAGCTGCAGATTGTTGTAATCCTTCTTGTCCTGCACGCATTGCTTGTAAATTGCCAGCTGCTTGTTGCCCGGCAATTTCCTGCAATGCACCCATATTCGCAACACCACTACCACCACGCATATTCATAACAGATTTAGCAAGATTTTGCTGAGACATCTGATTTTGCCTCATTCCTTGCTGTGCCATCTGCATTGCATTTTGCTGTAAACTATCTCCAGATGCTAATAATCTATTTTTATCAGCTACTGCATCTCCAGATACCATCTGGCTATTTATGCGCCGCTGAGCTTCTATGCCAGCTGCTGCTCCCTGCTGTCCTAATGCGTTGGTGTTTTGCAATAATGCGGATTTATTTTGAGCGACCTTATCGACAGCTAATTGAGCTGCCTTATCGGCTGCTTCTAACGCCGACTTGGTTTGAGACTTGCTATCGCCAAACAATCCCTTGACAAGTTTAGAACCAAGCCACGTCCCAACTCCACCTAATAAGTCTGCACCGAATGCTGCTCCTATCCCACCTGTGAATATGCCACCACCTCCACCTGTTATAGCATCTGCCAAATCTTTCCCTGCCTTTAAAGCTGCTTCTGCGGTTCCTGTAGCTTGTGCATTTCCGAGATCTACTGTCGGCTTCGGTTTTGCTTCGCTTCCAGAAAACAATCCCCCGATCCATTTGGCAGCACCAGACATATCCGGCAATCCGGGTAATCCGGGCAACTTATCTATCATGTCTGATACATTAGGCAGTTTATCAAGAAGTGATGATGTATCTTTATCGTTGCTATCTGGCGGTGCAAGCGGTGGCTGAATTTTAAACTGTGGTTTCTGTATGCCTGTTAAAGCATAGTAATCAGAATAATCGGCTGGTGGTCTGGACATTGCATCTAACTTAAACAGCATTGGACTGTTGCTGGCTAACTGTGGTAACTGTGGCGAAATCTGCAATGGAGATTGTGATAAATTCTGTTGCGGCACACTCGCATTCATTCCTGCTAATGGATTGGCAAGCATCCGCAACATATCATCTATTGAATAATGAGGAGCTATCATTTTATGCTTCTCCCTATAATAAAACCACCAATAGCACCTATTATATATTGTAAATAGCCGTTGCTTACTTCCTGTCTAACTGTGTTAATTCGTAAAGTATCATATCGATAAATATACTGCGTTTCACGTTCTATTGGTTTGCGACGTAATATATATTCAAATTCGTTCGCTGGATATGTGTATCTAATCAATAATGTATCACAAGTAATATAATCTATTGTGTCCAATTGAGCAACAAATGGTAATGTGCTGATGGTATCTCTTAACGTATCATACGTGATACGTAATTTTGTTTTAAAGTATGTTTTTTGTAAATAAATAGTATCACGCACAAATACAGTATCGACGCGAGTCGTATGCATATATTCGTTTATCTCACGTTCTTTTTTCGTTGAAAATACAGCAATCCATAAAAGTAAGGCAATAACTGCTAATACAATAATCCCATAAGAATACTTCATTGCCATACTCCTATTATCCTTAAACGTGCAAAAGGCTGATATGTTCGTATTGTTGGATATACTCCCTGACCATCACGATCTACAACTCCATTCTTGCCTGACGTATTACCACCAATTGCATAAAATTTATTGTTGCTTTTTTTATAAATAATTTCAACATGCCCAAATGGAGTATTTCCTTGTCTGAATACTAAGACAGCACCCTGTCTTATTGGTATATTCTGACGTAACACCTTTTCAATTGGAATCATATCTTTATTAGCAAATGCTAATGCTCGCCCCGAACGTATGCTCTTCGGGGCTTTGCCGTGATATAAACAGTAACTAACAAATGCTGCGCACCAAGCTGTATTTTTCCCTATACCTACAAAACGCTGAAATTTCTCGACATCTATGCCATCGTTTCGACCACTACGTTCTCGCACATACAAATACGAAATAGCCGTATCCAATTCTCCAACAGACTGCTTTACTACCGCAGTTTTGTCTGCAAAATAATATGCATTCTCGTTAGCCGATAATGATTGCCCAAGATAGCATAATTGCAGCAAACACAATAGCAAATGCAACGTTCTTTTTCTTAAATAACTCATCAAGTGTATCATATTGCTCCAAAATAAACTTATCATACAGCCACCACATTGACAAAAACATTCCTATCTTTAAAAGCGAATACGGAAGTTCCGCCCATTCTGGATTCGCGTAATTTAAATATACTAAAAAAATCAGAGATATAAAAATGATAATTCCACCAATCGATACAATTGATGCGTAATATTTTTTCAAGTCCTGCATAATAACCTCCTATTGTTCTACAAATTCCCAATCTGGATTTAATGAAACATACGCTAAATACATTGCACGCAACAGAGAATCTAACACAGTATATTCTGGCGCTACGAGTTCGTTGAGTTTTTCATCTATCGTTACCGCGGCGTAAAACACAACATTGCGATATGCTTCATATTCTCCTAACGCATTGTTGTCAAATCGATTTAATTGATCTGTGTCCTTAAATCTTAAAAACTCAACGCTATACATTTTATCTTTAAGTAAATGCATGCTTATACTGCGAATCTTTATAATCTCATTGGTATTCCTGTTTGTTAAGTACATATAAGCTCCTATATATAATTTGCAAATAAGTCATTGGCAATTACTACTGCACCAAACGCCACTGGGGATGTGATGCTGTTGCTTGTCTTCGCAACCTGTAATTTTATGCAACAATTATTTTGGTCGAGAACAAGCCGCGCATTCAAATACGCACTACCGAATGTTTCTACAACATAATCATAACCATTAATCGGTAAAAAATACAACCTGTTCGTAGCGTAACTATGCGCAGCCACACAACCACGTATTTGCCATGCTTGCGCAATCCTTAAAGAGGCATTTGAATACAAAGCACTAATTTTGTAATCAAAATTATATACCTCTCCTTCGTATATATAAAGATGCTGCCCGCTTGTGATTGGCATATCTACCCAAGTATTTATAGGTGTGTTTGCTGGCAATAGAAATCGTTCGTATTTTTGAATTTTAACACCACTGTTCCATTCGGATGCTTCTAATACTGTTGTGCTGCATGTATTTGATGCGATTTCATGTGGTCTGTGCGTCTTGCTCGCATAACCAACCGCAACTGATTTACTGTGTTGCGCTTTCGTGTATGCGCCAATAGCCACAGAACCAGAATCTACCGCATACACATCAGCCCCTATACCAACAGACTCGTTGCCGATATTAGCTGCCATGTCCCCGATCGCTATTGCTCTGTTATTGATATTCCATACAGAATTTCCTAATGCCGCTGAGTAGCCTTGAATATTAGCATTATTCATGCCAATAGAAATAGAATTTGTGATTGTGCTACCACTGCCAATAGAAATCGCATTATTCAGACTCCCATTTGTTCCAACTGCAATAGAATTCAAATTACTCGTAGCCGAACCAATTGTGGTGTTACTATTGACTTCTGTTATCCACCTCGTGCCAGTCCAAATAAACTCAATTGCATGCTGTGGCGCCAAATCATAACCTGATTGCAGATTCCTGTAATATACAGGTTGTACAGTTAAAGTTGAATTTGTATTGACCGCAGCATCGTTATGTATGACAAAACGTTTACCTGTAGCTACGTTTGTCGTTGGCAAATTAACAATTCTGTTTCCTCCAAGTGGAGTTAATATTTGTCTGGTTGCTGAATCCGGCATTAGTGTTAATGTGTTTGTGATTGATTGAACATTCACAGTTTCAGATGGCGGATCGATAATCTTCAACTGTCCTTCGGAACCAACGCCAACATTGCGGTCCCCACTTCCACGAAGACCATCAATATAAGCATCTCCTCTTATAATTAAATCCTGCGAGATTTCCATGCTATCCCTACATTATTACAACTTTGTAATTACCATTCAACAATGTGTTCTGTTTAAATGTTATTGTTACTGTATTGGCATCTGTTATTTCTATATCTGGAATTACGCTTTGATAGATTATCTGTGAATTGCGTGTTCCTTTTTTAAATACCTGCACCATCACATTTGTGCTGTTTAAATTGTGTACGATTTGATGCGTGTAAGCTCCTGTGTTAACCGTGATTTCTTCGGCGTATTTTTTATTTTTATAAGATGGCGCTAAGTCGATTATATTACCACTTGTCGTAAATGTGTCCGTGTTTGTAGATACAAAGACACCATTAGTATCTGCCGATAAACCACCGTTTGTTTTTAACTTTAAGTTTAATTTTCCGGAATTATATGTAAAATGATTAGCTTCCTCATTTATGCGTATCCCCGATGTTGAAGACGTCAAGCCTTTGCTGGCATCTAATTTTGCATTCAACGCATTAGAACCATCCAAGTTCAATGTGTTTGTGTTATAATTCAACGATACAGTCGAACCGCTAAGTGTTAGTGGATTATTGAAGTTATAAACACGCTGTTCTGAAAATAATACCCACTGCACCGATGTGACACCAAGCGTACCTCCAGGTTGCACAGAACACCAATACGATCTTCCAGCGTTAGTACTGCCTTCTGTAATAAACACGTAGGCACCAACTAATTCGTCCCAAGTGTCTGCATCGTCAGCTCTGTATAGTCCGACTCCACTCTCGAATACGTATATACCATTTTGAGAAGCTGTTGTTTGATCTTTAACCAACACCCTATTCCCATTTGATAACGTTACGCCATCTATCTGTGTTACGGCAGCTAAATTGACGTTGCCAGTGGTAGCAACACGACATGCTGTTTTAACCTTTAAGCCTGTTGCCATCATATCTACATATTCTTTTGTCGCAGCATCGGTAGAGTTTATTGGCGAACCTAATCCTATTATCTTTTGATTATTAAGATTAATAGAACCTGTTGGAGCTGCAAATTGATTTAGTGGAATTGTTTTTGCTGCGTTTTTAACATCATCTTCAAAATTGTTAATATCGCTTGTATTTATTCCGGCTTGTCCATCGGTAACTATGCCCTTTTGATTCACTGTTACCTTCGCAAATGTCTGCGAAGAACCGAACCGATTTGTTAAATCAATCCCTTGTGTTGTCTCTATCAATCCGCTACTTGGCGACAATATTGCATGCGCTTTTACATTTTGAGTTGTGGTGTTAACAGCGAACCGTACTGTATTGCTGTTCTCAAATTTGCTGTTTACGACATTATTTACAGCTTGTGAAAAATCTGAAATATCTCCGGAAAGTAACGTTTCAGCTCCACCTTTTACGATTCCGTATGTATTTACGTCTACACGATAATACGACTTGTCAGCAGCAAATAACGTTTTCAAATCAAGTCCATTCGTGTTAATTGTGATACAACCAGCTGGATTGCATTCTACATTTGCTTGGATTTTAGCACCGCTCGTATCCCATTTTATGCTTGCTGTACCGCTGAATGCTGTTCTTAAATAACCCATTACAGCATTATCAAAATCGTATATTGTCGAAGCGGACTGCGTCCCAGTGTGATTGTTGCGGTTCAGATAGTAAGAATCCGTTTGTCCATTTAACAGTTCAGCGTTTTCAGCTATATCTACCTTGCCGTTATTGTTTGTATCATAAACGGAACGCTCCATATCTGGATAAATCCAGCCGTTCTGGAACTTAAATCCAAGTCTCCCTTTGTTGCCTGTTGGTCCCTTTGTTGTATTGTATATAATACGACCTTCTGGCGCGGTAGTTGGCTCAACTGATAAGTTTTCTAAACGAACTCTGACGGCTTGATTGTTTTCTAAATCGAGATTGCCAGAACCATCTTTTACCGTCAAATTGCCTATTATATCGACATCGTTTGCAAAATTTATAGCCATGCCTACCTCCTGCTAATTTAAATAAACCCTACCACTAATATTATACTTAAACTTTACTTTTAGAGTATTATTATCTATATGCACTACTTCTCCATATATTATGCTGTCTGATGTGTCGCATACCGTTACAGATGGACGTTTGCCAAGATTATGCGTAACCAACCATTCATTTGCTGGCACAACTTGTTCATATGCAAAATGCGCATCTCCAATATTACCATATAATTGAGTAATATCCCACCATTTGAGAATACCTTCTTTGTTAGCATATTGATATAGTTTTGGACGACAATTCGCTACTGAGCTCTCATCTGTCGGAAACAGCACAGAAATAACATCACCATGCATTGGCTCTACAAATTGTAGTGCACGTATAGATGAAAACGGCTCCCCAAATTTATACACTAAATAATTAATAAATCCGAGTTCGAGCCATTCGTCAAATGTAGTCTCCGTCGAAACTATAAATATACTACCAATTGGCGATGCGTCTGTTTCGGATGGTTGCGTGATAAATTTTACGGCTGGTTGTTTCCATGATATTGGAAGTTTTTTCCATCCTCGATTATCTCCGTCTTCACCAATCCATCCAGTACCATAATACATAAATTCAGATAAATACCATTCATCGTTTTGCAATGTTATCACACGACGATCAAGACCATCGAAAACTCCACCACGTATTTTATCGCTTGAACTAATCTGAATTGATTTTTGTCCACTATCTCGGAACATTAACCAATCGTAAAAATATGTAATGGCGTTAGCAATAATATCTATTTGAACAGCTTCATCTTCTGTTTTTAGTTTATCTTCAAGAAACGACTTTGCCAAATGAAATTTAATCGGCAGTTTGAATTCTTGCCTCGCTTCAAGTACTTTGACCTGCGTATCAATGAAATTAATACACTGAACTACCAATGGATCATCTACTTCGATACCATTACTTTTTAAAGTCAATGCCCATTCTGTTGTTTCTATGCTAATAGGCTCATCCTTTCTCGTCCCGGTATTAGTGGTAACTTGTTGAGATGGAGACTTTAACCCTAACTGTTGTTCTCCACTTTGTGCTTCGACTCGTTGTTTTAAATTCTCAATACCTAAACGCAAACGTCTCATTTCCTCGTTAGCCATCGCTGCACCAGCTGGCGTCGAGTAGTCTGGAACATTTTGCACAGATAATGTGCTCTGATGTGGGACAATACCGATTTTCCTTGAACGCTGCGTATTGTCCGCAATAGTCGATGTCGGTTGCAAGCTTGGAACTATTGTCGGCTTACGCTTTGACACGAGCGCACCTTTCGCATTTTTGTTCTAATGCATCTACACGTATGCTCTGTTCAGCATTTTTCATTAGAAGACCTTTGATTGATGTATCTATATCTTTTACAGTAGCCTTAATTTCTTTTATTAAAGAAAGATTTTCATTGTGCTGCGCAAGGATGACTTCTATACGATTTATTTTTTCAGATTGTAATTGTGCCGTATCGTATAATTCTTTTATATCATTGCGCGATTCCTCGATTGTCTGATTTATCTGCGAACGCCACATTGCGAACTCACGCACATCCTGCATTTGTCTGTCCATTTTGCTATCTATATACGTCTTCATGGCATAATATAGCGACACGCCACCTATAATAACGCCAATAACACCAGATATCAACTCAATTTGAGTCATCTATTACCCCTCTCAAAGTCCGAAGCGTCTTAATTAGCGACGAAAAACAAAACATCTTCACATCAACTTTTCTTATGAAATATACATTTGTGTACCTTTTGAACTTTTGTATCACTTCCATATCATCTATTGATGAAATTATTATGACAGCAGTATTGCTGTTAATATGCTGCTGATGTTTTTCTAACAACTCTAAACCGTTATATTCATCTAAGATGTAATCTAACAATACTACATCATACCTGTTTTTGCTTAACTTATCAGAAGCATCCTTATACGTGTTGGCTACATCGACTTGGAAACCACGCATTTTAAATAGCGCTTTAAAAACATTTGTTATTCCTACATCGTCATCTATAATGAGCATCTCGTAGCTCACAGTAACTCCAGTTCAATGCGAATACAATCTTCTTTTGAGTATAACTTTATAGCTTGCTGGCTGACTATATACTTATCGTCATCAATTAATATACCTTTTATAGCATCATTGGCAGCTTTGCATAAATTATCTATATCTGGACTCGTAGCTTTGTATTTACCCCAAGTCTTTTGCTTGGCATTTTTAAAAATAAACTCGTATTTAATACTAACTTTTTGTTTTAATGGTTTCCATCTTTTATGCAAATTATTGATGAGCTTTGCTCTAAACTCTTTTGTCCACTTTAAGATTTTATGATCTGTATAACATTGGTGATTTTTAGCCGAAGTAAATCTTGTCGATTGTTTAGCTTTCGGACGTATATCTATTGTATATTTATATACTGTTTTGCACAACGCAAATCTCGCTCCATAATATGTGCTAATATACATAAAAAAAACAATATACGCAACAAAAATTATACTTTGTGAAATAAAATTCACAAATCACAATTTATTTTGCAATTATATTTTATTGTTTTATTTTTGTAATACCGATTTTTATTTTTTTAAAAAATTATAGGTGAATTATGGAAATCATCAAAGCAGGCGAGCCAATCCAGACTTTGGCTATCAATGTATTAATCTATGGAGACCCCGGTATAGGCAAGACATCACTTGCCAGCACAGCAAACAATCCAATCCTTTTGGATTTCGACGGTGGCGTTCATCGCTCGCAATTCAGAAAGGATGCTGCGAGAATTAAAAACTGGAGCGACATTATTGGAGATTTTAATGAGTTCTTGCAGGTTATTCAAGATTACAGCACAATTGTCATCGATACAGTCGATACAATGCTTGACTACATTGGAGTTTATGTTACGCAAAAAGACCCAAAATTATTACGCAACAAGCTACAATTTTACGGTGCTATGAGAGATGAATTTACAGACTTTGTAAAGAAAATCAAAACAATCGGTAAAGATATTATATTTATCGCACATGCCAAAGAAAAAGATGAAGGGGATTTACGCGTTAAACGTCCAGCTATTACCGGTGGTAGTTATGATAGAGTTATGCAAGTATGCGACTTGATTGGCTATTATACAATAGATCAGGGCAAACGCTCTGTCGATTTTAACCCAACAGATACATCCGTCGGCAAAAATAGTGTGCAATTAGAGCGTCTTGGCATTCCTAATTTTAACGAACAACCAAATTTCTTTGCTGGAATTATGCAACAAGTAAAAGACAGTCTAAATAACTCTTATCTCGCACAACAAAAAAGCCTATCGGAAATCCATTCATTCGCAGATTTTGCAGACACACTATCAACAATCGAAGAATTTAACAATGCCATCAAATTAATCCAAAATAGCGAAGATAAAGATATTATAAAAAAACAAAAATGGAATGCTCTTAAAGCATCTGCGGATAAAAAACAATTCAAGTACGATGCTAAACAAAAAGTATTTTTTGAATAAAAATGCGTAACAAATATGAAAGCACAGAAAATATTAGACAAATTATTCACTGTTGTAAGCATAATGATGTTTGCAATAGTCGAAATAATGCTTTTGTCGTCCGTGTTGCATTTCATATGCGGAGTTATCACATATTCACAATTCGCATCTGTAATGCGACTAACAACGCCATTGTTGCTTGTAACAATGGTGTTATATTCTATATTTGTGTTTAAAGAACTATTTAAAAAGGATAATGCATGAAAGCCAGCGCTTCTCGCATTCAAGTCTATTTCGATTATATCAACGAAATAATCGACCTCGATGAAGCAATTAAACGTCTGACACAGCCAAGCGAACCGTCAGAAGCTATGTATATAGGCACACTCATACATGGATTGCTTGAAAAAATTACACCACAAACGCTAAATGATTGCGACTTTGTATCTATCGATAAATATACACTTGCGGTAAATGACTGTTTAAAAGATGTTGTTAAACAAACCGCTTTCCCACATAAACTTGTCGAATACAAACTTAGCAAAGAATATCCATACAAAGGAGATGTTATAACATTATCTGGTATAGCGGATGCAATCATCGGCAACAACTTGATAGAATATAAAACAACATCTCATATCGATATAGAGCGATACTATAACTCACCACAATGGAAAATATATTTCGATTTGTTTAATGCAGACAGAATCGAATACCATATAATGAAATTAAAAGTTACAGAACGACTAATCGAAATAGTTGAGTATGCCCAACTTAATATGTACGATTACATCGGACGAAGTGATGAAGTCCGTAACACACTCTATGAATTCTACGACTTTGTAAAATCGCTCGGCATTGAATTATATACAAACGATATAAACAAATGAATGCTATATCAAAACACATGCATACAAAGCGGTAGCTACAAGCTACCGCTTCCTTTTTGAACGCAGCGAATAAATAGTTGCAGTGTGGCGTTTTGGAATTGCACTATTGGCATTTTTGTTTTTTGTGGCGTATGCCCTATCTAAATTCTTGGCTGTTTTTTTATCGCAAACCACCACAGATTTAACGTTAGTTTTCTTGTTCATAACTCACCTATAAAATTGAACCATTAACTATCTTGAAATTCCTGACTTCAAACATTTTGTTCTTATATACCTCAACAACGGCAAAACCGTGATTCCAATTGTTATACGGATGATACTGCGGACGTAATCCGCACAAGCATCCTATTGTCCAGCTCCCATACATTTTGTTATCAACGCTCTTTTGAATATACTCCTGCGTTCTATGGTCGTGCCCGGTTAATATGTTGTTGAATGAATATAATAGTCTTAACCTCGCAACATTAATAGCACCACGCCCTGCAATTCTATCGCCGTGCAAAATAGTTAGTTTGCCTGCTTCTATCCGTCCAGTGTTATCTAAATACCTAATGTTACGCTTATTTAATCTCAGAAAGTTCTCAACAGACACTTCCTCAACATTCCATAACTCGGGCGCCTGACTTGCTACGTAACGCTCAAAACGATACTCGTGATTGCCTGCTACGTAAATTATATTGCTAAACCTGCCAGCAATATAATCTAAGAATTGATTCGCTACACTTAACTCTCTGTTTAAATCTCGTTTATTTGGGTCTCTCGTGAACGTTGATAAACCGTGAAAATCCACGATGTCTCCATTCAACACAAGCCAGTCTAAGTTCTGCTTAGATAAATAATCTAATGTTGTTATAACCGCCTGCTTGTCGTGATAAGGTATATGTAAATCCGCTATAACACCAATTTTGCCATCAATGCTAATTACCGGCGTATCTTCATAATAACTATCTGGCACTTCATTCACGATTGGTGCACTGACTGCAAACTCAAATGAATTCTCGTATTTGCGGATAAACTGTCGCAAACTATCTGACGAATACGGAAACAACGCTGGATGTTCTTGCACCAAAATTTGTGCAAGTCTGCGTTTGCTTATTTCAGGATTAGACTGCTTTACCGAATTGATTATCTCTAATTGCTCTGTCGTCAATTGCATTCTTTTCGTCCTTTGTTATGTGTTTATGCTTTATTATTATTCTTGTAAAAACATTTGCACCATCTAACTTTAATCGTTTATGTATTTGCAATATTTCAAATTTTGTATAATCACATTTTAATAAAAACGTAATCGGAACACCCATTAACCCTTCGAAATCTTTTGGTATATTTAATACTTGCCTAACCTCAATGGCATTATAGTTATCATATTTTCGATATGTATCTGAATTGTATGTTTTAGTAAACTCGGTAATTTGGAACATTCTGTTGATTTTTAGATTTGTAAACCAAACAACGCTACGCATTCGAATGTGTTTCCTGCCATTCATGACTTTTTCTGTGGCATAATGATATGATGGGTATTCTTCTGGAACCTCAAACCACTTTGTATCAGTATTATGTTGCCCAAACCATACCCTCCCTTCTCGCAGCGATCTAAAAACATTGATGCATGATATTGCTGTCATGTGCCCCATAATTATAAACTTTTTATTGTATTCCAACAATTGCGCTATATATTCACGAAACAAAGAGAACGGCGGATTTGTAATCACAACATCTGCTTGTTTTAAAAGCTCAATAACTTCCGCACTACGAAAATCACCGTCGCCTTTATGTTCGTGAATCTGCATATTCTTTCCATCGTACTCACTCCATACAGCGGGTTCTGTGCTGTGCAAATCTTGTTTCTTATAACAACTTGCAAGCAGACGCTTTAATCCGAATTCGTGAAAATGCTCTATGAAGTATTTAACAAAATTACTTTTTGTTGGATCATCGCAATTACATAAGATGGTTTTGTCTTTAAAGTAGTCCGTGTATAGCACCATCTCGTTCTCAATATCTTTCATTGACGTGTAGAATTCATCACGTTTACGCTGTTTAGCTAAGTTTAAATGCTCAACTCTTTTCATATAAACCTTTCATATATTAAGAGATTCTTGTGCATATTGCACCCCAAAATACTCCATAGCTTCTTGTGTGTTCTGCAAATACACGCAATCTATATCACGCCCCTCTGGCGTGTCAATGAACTCAACGGCTTCAAGTAAAGTATATCTTTTGCCGTCTGTGCCGACATATTGCCCTTGCTCGTCTTCTATTAGTTTGTATATCATAATTGCCTCCTAATTTTGCACAGTCCAACCTTTACTTGTTGCAATACTCGTATCGCAAGTGCTTGCACCGGGATTGCCTGTTATTTTAATTGTTTTGCCTGTAACAGTTCCTAAATCGCCAAACAATGTATTTAAAGCGTCTGCGTTCAACGAACAAAACGAAACATCTATTTGCGGGCTTGCACCTGTCCAAGTGCTTGTTCCGTTTGTTAATCTAATTCCTGTGCATTTTAGATTATGCCCGTTTTGCCCATAAATACCAATTCTACTTAACTTGCTTGCTATTGTTAAAGTTCCAGTTATTGCTTGTGCGCCTTCCAAGAAACCTGTAAAATCGCTTGCGTTTGTTTGGCTGCCTAAATACTCAAGGTTGTTTATTATTCGTAAGGAATAGCAACCTGCAAACATATAACCCGCATTCGTAACGTTCCCCCAACTCGTCGGCAAGGTTACGCTGCTTAAAGAATAGCAATTATAAAACATATAACTCGTATTCGTTACATTGCCCCAACTCGTCGGCAAGGTTACGCTGCTTAAAGAATAGCAATTCCAAAACATATAACTCGTATTCGTTACATTGCCCCAACTCGTCGGCAAGGTTACGCTG
>Ga0116210_1001857_pt1 | contig 14315 bp, 10 predicted proteins | sample TshhotsprinmetaG_FD_94483 | JGI IMG/M metagenome (GOLD analysis project Ga0116210, IMG submission 94483) | Hot spring microbial communities from South Africa to study Microbial Dark Matter (Phase II) - Tshipise hot spring metaG | ecosystem: Environmental > Aquatic > Thermal springs > Hot... | reverse complement strand
TCTGTTCACCAGCGGCCTGCGCTGGATCAATCAACTCCTCAACCGTGATGAAGTGCCAGATGTCATTCTTGTGCCCGTTTTATAAACTGAAAGCCAGTCAGGGGATATAGACGAGTTCTTCACTTCTCTCGAATGGCGCGCCCTGTGGCTCAAGAAAGTGCGGGCTTACCTGGCGCGCTATGGCGACGACCCAGTGGTCTTTGCCTGGGAATTGTGGAATGAAGTGAATGCCAACCACATCTCTCGCTGGGAGATCGCCCGCGATTGGTCCATCTATATGCTGCGGCAGATTCAGCCGCTGACCCGCCAGCTGGTGGTCAACTCGCTGGGCAGCTTCGACGCCGACTCTACCCTACAACCCTACTGCGATTTTCAACACATGGCCGAGATGCCCTTCCAGCAGGTACATCGCTACCTTGACCAGGGAGCGCCGTGGGAAATCTGCCACACCGATCCCGTGGCCTTTACCCTGGACGCCATCCGGCGCACGCGCCTTCCGAACAAGCCCATCCTGCTGGCCGAAACGGGCGCCGTCAACGATTGTCACGTGGGGCCGTTCCGCTACTACCGAACCGATCACCGCGGCGTTATTTTCTACGATTGTGTCTACCCCGCTTTCTTCGGCGGGGCTGCCGGGCCGGGGCATATCTGGCATTGGATCGAATACGTGGATTATCAGAATCTGTGGGGACAGTTCAAGCCGCTGGCCCATCTGATAGCCGGGATTCAACTGGATGCCGAGAATTTCCAGCCCTTTGATCTCTCGACTGCGCAGGTGTGGATTCTCGGCCTGAAGGGAGAACAGCACACTCTGCTGTGGCTGCGCAACAAGGCCGACCGCTGGGATCACGTCCTCCGGGACGAGAGCGAACCGGGGGCAGTCGCTCCCCAGCAGCTTGATCTGCGTCCGCTGGGTTGCGCAGGAGGCCCACTCCAACTGTTCTGGCCCTTTGGTGACGCCGATGGGCAGGCAACCTGGGAGGACGGCCTGCTTGCGCTGCCGGGCTTTCGTTACAGCATGATGGTGCGGATCGGCCCATAGCATGAATCGCACTCTGATGTCCTCAGTGCTGCAATTTAGTGGTGTGCCTGGAATGCCCGGCATCCGATGGAGGACATCTCCACCAATAATTGCCATCGAGGGTGAGGGATGAAATCCAACGTTCTCATACTCCATACCGATCAGGCGCGTTACGATAGCATCGGCGCTAACGGCAATCCGTATGCGCGTACGCCGAACATAGACCGGCTGGCCGCGGATGGCCTGCTCTTCAGCCGGCATTATGCGCCCAGCCCAGTGTGTTCCCCCTCCCGCGCCAGCCTGCTCACCGGCATGTATCCGCTCGGCCATGGGCTGGCCGCCAACGGTACGGCGATGTGGAATCTGCGCCAGGACGGCCTGGGCGAGAAGAACCGCCAGGAGGCGTTGAGATATCTCGGTCGCACGCTGCCCGAATACGTTCCCACGCTGGCCGATATGCTGGCCGCAAACGGATATCAGGCCGCTGCCTTTGGCAAACTGCACCTCGAACCTCACATGGCCGACCGTTCATTCGGCTTTGCCGAATCCAACGAGCGCTGGGAGGAGGAAGAGACTGAAGCGTGGGAAGGCCCGCATTATGGCTTTCAGCGCGTCCGCATGATCGGCGCGCATGGGGAATTGCCCTGTTACCGCCCCTACGGCGGGCATTATGTGCGCTGGCTTGAGAAGTATTATCCGGAAGAAGTGCGAAAAGTACATGCGGGCCGTTTTAAGAGCCACGCCTCTTCCACCAGGGGCGACATCTACCTTTCTCCCCTGCCTGCGGAACTTCACAACTCGATGTGGTTGGCCGGCGAAGTGTGCGCGTACGTGGACGAGTGGCTGCGCGGTGGAGGGCCGGCAACCGGCAGGCCTTTCTTTGCCTTCGTCGGCTTTCCCGATCCGCACCATCCGTTCACGCCGCCGTTCGATGTCGGCCGGGAATTCCTGGACGCGCCGGTCCTGCCCCCCGCGCCCAAAGACGAACGGATCACCCATAAGCCGCGTTCGGCGCAGCGCTTTCTCCAACAACATGCCGTCAGCGACGAGGATGCGCGCCTGGCCGCCCGCTACACCTATGCCTCCATGGCGCTGATTGACCGCGCCGTTGGCAAAATCATCCAGCACCTCAAAGACAACGGGCTCTACGAGCACACCATCGTGCTCTTCACCTCCGATCACGGCGACATGCTGGGCGACTTTGGCGGCCTCTACAAATCGTACAACTGTTTTTCGGCGTTGGTGCACGTGCCGTTCATCCTCAAACCCGCCGCCGCGCTCGCTGCGGCTGCCCGGCAGCCCGGCCGCAGCGAGCGCCCGATGAGCAATGCCGATGTCGTGCCGACTTTGCTGGCCATGCTGGGCCTCGATGTGCCCGAACACGTGCAGGGGGTCAACATCTTCGACGCGCCGGCCGAGCATTGCGCGTTCGTTTCCTGCCACGATCCCGATTTCCGCACGAACAACGCCTCGCTGGTGGACGGCCGCTATCGTTACACGCTGTACCCTCATACCGGAGAAGAGGAATTGTACGATCTGCTGGCCGACTCGCAGGAGCTGAATAACCTGGCTTTCGAGCCAACAGCTTCTGCCGCAGCGATCTGCCGGGAGATGAGAGTGAGGTTGTTGGAAGCCTACATCCGCTATGATACGCGGCTCTTTGGAAGATATTCATTGTGGTAACGGACTTTTTCGAGGATTGAGAAGATGAGCACTGCGCGTGAAAGGGTACTTCGGGCACTGAATTTTCAGACACCCGATCGGGTGCCCAAAGACCTGGGCGGCATGCGCTCGACCGGCATCAGCGCGTTTGCCTATCCCGCACTGGTGGCCGCGCTGGGGTTGCCTCCGCGCCTGCCGCGGGTGGAAGATACCATGCAGATGCTGGCGTTGCCGGATCTGGACGTGCTCGACGCGTTGGGCTGCGATGTCGTGACCATCGCCGACGGCGTGACCAACGCTTTCAACGAGCCGAAAAAGTGGCGCAGGTACGACTTCAACGGCCGGCTGCCGGCGCTGGTGCGCAACCCTGCCGCTTTCCAGGCGCAACCCGACGGGACGATCGTGCAGGGAACATTGCGCATGCCGCCCACTTCCTATGTGTTCGACGAGCCCCACGGCGGTCAGCCCCTGGACCTGGCCGGCGAGTTGCCCAAAGTGGACATGAAGGCGCACAAGGAGTGGTTGCAGGCCCACGAGTTGCGCGATGAGCAGATCGCAGCGATCCGCGATCTCTGTCGTCGCGTGCGCGAGTCCACCGACCGCGCCGTCTTTTTCAACGACGGGGCCCTGCAGGCGCCGATCTGCATCCATGGCTACGGGGGGCTGGCGGTGTTTCCTGTCCTGTGTCTGCTCGAGCCGGACCATGTCACCGAACTCCACGAGATCGCCACGGAACACGCGCTCAGGAACATCCGCGCGCTGCTGCCCGAAATCCGAGATTACGTGGACATCATCATGATGGGCGCCGACGACTGGGGCACGCAGACGAGCACCATTGCTTCACCCAAGGTCTTCCGCGACCTGTTCCTGCCCTACCGGCGGCGGGTGAACGACGAATGTCATAGGATCGCGCCCCACGTCAAACTCTTCCTCCATTCCTGCGGCGCGATCTACACCCTGATTGACCTCATCGTCGAGAGCGGCTTCGACGTGCTCAACCCGGTGCAATGGTCGGCGGGAAAACACACGCCGCAGGAGTGGAAGGACAAGAGCCGCAACCGCATTGCCCTGTGGGGCGGCGGCGTGAACTCGCAGACGACCCTGCCGCTGGGGACGGTCGAAGACGTGCGTCGCGAAGTCGTTGAGGTCGTGCGGATATTGGCCCAGGATGGCGGATATGTCTTCTGCAATATCCATAACGTCCTGGCCGAAATCGCGCCGGAAAAGGTCATCGCCATGTATCGCGCCGCAGAGGAAGTGTAAAGCCGATGGGGGTGGAAATGAACCGTCCTGCCGCGTTATCCCTGACCGCATCCGGCGCTTTCGTCGTCGGGTGCAACTATTGGGCCTCGCATGCCGGGACTGCGATGTGGGCAGACTGGCGGCCCGAAGTCGTGGAGGCCGACCTCAAGCAACTGGCCGCCGAGGGACTGCAGGTGCTGCGGGTGTTCCCGCTGTGGCCCGATTTCCAGCCGCTTACGCCCTTGTACGGCGGGCACGGCCACAGCGTCGAGCTGCGCTGCGGCGAGCGGCCGCTCCCGCCGGATGGGATGTCCCACGAGGCATTGGCCCGCTTTGCTGCGTTCGCCGACCTGGCGCATAAGTACGGGCTGAAACTGATCGTCGGCCTGCTCACCGGCTGGATGAGCGGCCGCTTGTTCGCGCCGCCCGCGCTGCAAGGCCGCAACCTCTTGACCGACCCATTGGCCATCCAATGGGAGGTACGCTTTGTGCGCCATTTCGTGCGCCGCTTTCGCGAGCATCCGGCCATCCTGGCCTGGGACCTGGGCAATGAGTGCAATTGTATGGCCCCCGTCCCCTCGAGCGAGGCGGCCTGGGTGTGGACGGCGACCATCGCCAACGCCGTTCGCGCGGAGGATGCCGGCCGGCCTGTGGTCTCCGGCATGCACAGCCTGGACGAACCCGACCGCAACGGCCCCTGGCGCATTGCCGATCAGGGCGAACTGACCGATCTGCTGACGACCCATCCATATCCGCACTTCACCCCGCACTGCGACCAGGAGCCGATCAACACCACGCGCAACGGCCTGCATGCCACGGCCCAATCGCGCTGGTACGCTGACGTGGGCGGCAAACCCTGTCTGGCCGAAGAGGTCGGCACGCTCGGCCCGATGTTCGCCAGCGAGTCGGTTGCGGCTGCTTACGCGCGCATGGCCCTGTTTTCCCTATGGGCGCATGATTGTCACGGCCTCTTGTGGTGGTGCGCCTACGACCAGGATCGCCTGGAGCACGCTCCCTATGACTGGAATCCGATCGAGCGCGAGTTGGGCCTGATTCGCGCCGACCGCAGCCCCAAGCCGGTGATCCAGGAGCTGGGCAAGTTTGCTCGCTGGTTGAACGCACTGCCGTTGTCAGCGCTCCCGCCGCGGCTGACCGAGGCCGTTTGCATCCTGACGCAGGGACAGGAGCAGTGGGGTGTGGCATTCGCCAGCTTCATCCTGGCCAAGCAGGCCGGGTTTGACCTGACTTTTCAATATGCCGATCAGCCGCTGAGGGAGGCCGGGCTCTACTTGTTGCCGAGTGTACGTGGAGACAGCGGTTTCTCGCGGCGTTTCTGGCACGCGCTCGACGCGCGCGTGCGCGCAGGGGCGACCTTGTACCTCTCGCACGACACCGCCATGCTCTCCCCGTTCGAGGAGCCGTTTGGGCTGGAAATCCAGACCCGCGAACGCCGCACCGGCCCGGCCGAGTTCACGGTGGATGACGTTTCCTACACGGCGCCCTCCCCGGTGAAACTCCGCCTTGAGCCGACGCGAGCGCAGGTCCTGGGCCGCGAGCGCGACGGCAACCCGGTCTTGGCGCGCGCGGCGCACGGCCAGGGAGAGACCTGCTTTTTGAGCGTGCCCATCGAACGCGTTGTGAGCGAGACGCCGGGCAGCATCTATCCCGACGCCCAGCCGCTATGGCAAATCTACCGGCACGTCGCACAACCGTTTCTGGGCGGGCGTGTGGTCGGTAAAGACCTGCCGCAGGTGGGCGTCACCGAGCACCCGCTGGACGAACGGCGGCGTGTCGTGGTGCTGATCAACTACAGTCCCGCGCCGGTGGAGGTCGCCGTGACGGTAACCGAGGGCTGGATGCCGGGCGAGGCGTGGTACGGCGAGCGGCCACGGGCGGGCTATTGCGCGCTCGGCGCGAACGATGCCGCGGTGTTCACGGTGGAGAAGTGAGCGGGGTGTTTTCCTCAGGATCAGATATCGGAAGGGCTGCATGACAGAATTGGAGTATCTTCAACGCGTTACGGCCACTCGACCGCAGCGGATGCGCTGGTGGCGAGAGGCACGTTTCGGCATGTTCATCCATTGGGGCCTCTACTCCCAACTGGGCCGTCACGAATGGGCCATGAACCGCGAGCGCATCCCGGTGGCAGAATACGAACAGCTGGCGGACACCTGGCATCCTGCGGAGCGGCCGGCCCGAGAATGGGCCAGGCTGGCTGTCCGGGCAGGTATGAAGTACATGGTCATGACCACCAAACATCATGAAGGCTTCTGCCTGTGGAATACCCGGCAGACCGACTACAACGCGATGAAGCATGGGCCGGGTCGTGACCTGGTGCGGGAGTTTGTCGAGGCGTGCCGCGAATTCGGCCTGCGCGTTGGCTTCTACTACTCGTTGATGGACTGGCATCACCCCGACGGCGCCAACTGTGCGCGAGATGAGGCTGCGCGTCGGCGTTTCCTGGACTTCACCCAAGGGTGTGTGCGAGAGCTGTGCAGCAACTACGGCAAGGTGGACATCCTGTGGTACGACGTAGCCTGGCCGCTACAGACGGCCGAGCTCTGGGAAAGCGTTAAGATGAACACGATGGTCCGGGAACTTCAACCGGACATCATCATCAACAACCGCTCTCTGCTCGATGAGGATTTCGGCACACCGGAGGAACACGTGACTCCCGAGATGGCCGGCCGTGATTGGGAGGCGTGCATGACTTTCAATGGTTCCTGGGGCTATATGCCTTCGGCCATAGACTGGCACTCCGTGCGAGAAGTGATCTCGATGCTGCGCACTGCAGCTGGCGGCCAGGGCAACCTGTTGCTCAACATCGGCCCCAGACCCGATGGTTCTGTCCCGGAGGAGGCTTACCAGCGGCTGATCCCCGTTGGTCAATGGATCAGCCAGAATGGCGAGGCGCTGTACGGCCTGGTAGACCGCGCCGATGGGCGAATGGAGTCCATGCCCACCGGAGGGTGGACCCTCAAGGGGCACACTGCATACTACTGGTGTCATCGGTGGCCCGGTCGTGAACTGGCCATCGGCGGCCTGCAGACCGAGGTGCTGCGGGCGTCTTTGCTGGCCACGGGCCAACCGATCACGTTTGAGCAAACCGAGAACCGCTTGGTGCTCAAGGATCTGCCGGAGTCGAGTCCAGATAGAATCGCCGGCGTGACGGTGATTAAGCTGGAATGCGCTTCTGAACCACGGCAGGTTCTCGGCATGGGCTGTGTGGTGTTGTGATGTCTCGAGTTCAGATTTATTCAAGTCAACTCATGTCGGCCTGGGCCTATGAGTGATAGGGCATCCACCTTCACCGTTGCTGCGGTGCGCTTCGAGCATCTGCGCGAGGCCCTTGGCATTGGGGTGAGCCGACCGCGCCTCTCATGGCTAACGGAGACGGCCATCCCGGGCTGGGCGCAAAGCGCGTATGAGATCGAGGCCTACTCCGCCACTGGCCGGCTGCGCGGCAGCAGCGGACGAGTGGAGTCGGGCGAATCGGTCCTCAGCCCGTGGCCGTTCGAGCCTCTGGCCTCTCGCGAGCGCCTGGGCGTGCGGGTGCGGGTCTGGAGCACGAATGACGTGGCGAGCGATTGGAGTCAAGTGGCGTTCGTGGAGGCCGGCCTGTTGAGCGCAGAGGACTGGTCGGCGCAGTTCATCGGGCCTGATTGGGACATTGACCCTTTGCTTCCTCAGCCCAGCCCGCTGCTGCGGCGTGAGTTCACCGTTGAGAAGCGCGTTCGCGTGGCTCGGCTCTATGTCACTGCGTTGGGTGTCTACGAAGTCTACATCAACGGGCAGCCGGTGGGCGATCACGTGCTCGCTCCCGGTTGGACCAGCTACCATCACCGTTTGATCTATCAGACCTTCGACGTAACGCGATACTTGGCCGAGGGGCAGAACGCGATCGGCGCGATCCTGGGTGAAGGCTGGTTCAAAGGGCGGCTGGGGTATGGCGGCGGACGGCGTAACGCCTACGGCAACAGGATGGCGCTCCTCGCCCAGCTCGAGATCGCGTTCCATGATGGGACCACGGCCCAGGTGTTGAGCGATACCACATGGCGTGCCGCGACGGGCCCGATCCTGGCCAGCGGGCTGTACGACGGCGAAACGTATGACGCGCGGCTCGAGCGGCCTGGTTGGTCGGAGCCGGGTTATGACGACGCGGGCTGGTCGGGCGTGCAGCCGGTAGCATATGACAAGGGGGCGCTGGTGGCCCCGGAGGGGCCGCCGATCCGGCGGACGCAGCTCCTTTCACCGGTCGCAGTGATCACTTCGCCTTCGGGGAAGACCATCTTCGATTTCGGCCAGAACCTGGCCGGTCGGCTGCGCATCCGCGTGCAGGGGCCGGTCGGGCAGACGGTCACGCTGCGTCATGCTGAGGTGCTGGAAAACGGCGAGCTCGCCATCCGACCGTTGCGGTTCGCAAAGGCCACCGACACTTACACGCTCAAAGGCGGCGGGGTGGAAACCTGGGAACCCCGGTTCACCTATCACGGCTTTCGGTACGCCGAGATCAGCGGCTGGCCGGGCGAGCCGAACCCCCAGGACGTCCAGGCGGTGGTTTGCCATTCGGACATGGCGCGCACGGGCTGGTTCGAGTGCTCGGATCCGTTGATCAACCGGCTGCACGAGAACGTGGTATGGTCCATGCGCGGCAACTTCTTCTCCATCCCTACCGATTGCCCGCAGCGAGACGAGCGTTTGGGCTGGACCGGGGACATCCAGATCTTCGCGCCGACGGCGGCTTTTCTGTATGACTGCGCCGGGTTCCTCTCTTCCTGGCTGGCGGACCTGGCTGCTGAGCAGGCGGTTGCCGGCACGGTTCCGCATTTCGTGCCCGATCCGGCTTTGAAGTCGGAGACCAGGCCGCCGGCTGCCGCGTGGGGCGACGCAGCCGTGATCGTGCCGTGGGTATTGTACCAGCGCTTCGGCGATGTCGGCATCCTCGCCCGCCAGTTCGACAGCATGGCTGCCTGGGTTGATCTGATCGCACAGATTGCGGGCGAAAAGCGCTTGTGGGACTCGGGGGCGCAGTTCGGCGACTGGTTGGATCCGGCAGCGCCACCCGAAGCACCGGCCGCTGGCCGCACCCCTCCCTTCATCGTCGCCACCGCCTATTTCGCGCGCTCCGCTGAGCTGGTCGGACAGGCCGCGTCTGTGCTTAATCGGCCCGCCGAAGCGCAGCGCTACCTCTCGCTCGCCGCAGAAGTGCGCGCAGCCTTCAACGCCAGCTATGTCACGCCTGCGGGACTCGTGATCGGCGACTCGGCGACCGCCTATGCTCTGGCGCTGCAGTTCGCGCTTCTGCCCGACGAGAAGCAGCGCCGACGGGCCGGCCAGCGCCTGGCGGACCTCGTGCGCGCCAACCATTACCGCGTCAGCACCGGCTTCGTGGGCACGCCCCTCATTTGCGATGCGCTGTGCAGCGTGGGCGAGCATGACACCGCCTACCGGTTGCTCACCCAGCGCGATAATCCTTCCTGGCTCTATCCCGTCACCATGGGCGCGACGACGATTTGGGAGCGATGGGACAGCCTGCTGCCGGATGGCTCGGTCAATCCGGGTGAGATGACATCCTTCAATCACTATGCTTTCGGTGCGGTGGCCGACTGGCTCCACCGCACCGTGGCCGGCCTGGCCGCGGCCGCCCCCGGATATCGGGCCTTCGTTATCCGCCCGGTGCCGGGCGGCGGCCTGACCCACGCTGCGGCCCGGTTCGATTCGCCCTATGGCCGCGCTGAAACGGCATGGCGCATCGAAGATGGGCAGTTCCACCTGGACGTGCGCTTGCCGCCCAACACAACCGGGCAAGTTACGCTGCCGGGAGACCGGTCGGAGACGCCGATCGCGATCGCGGCGGGCGATCATCACTGGTCTGTCCCGTACAGAAAGGAATCCTTCACATGACCAAAATCGCCTTTATCGGCGCCGGCAGCCTGGGCTTCACCCGCGGGCTGGTGCGCGACATTCTCACCTTCCCGTTGTTGCGGGATGCGACGCTGTCCCTCATGGATATTGACCCCGAACGGTTGGACTTCGCAAAGCGGTCGGTCGGCAAGATCGTTGCCCTGGGCAACTACCCGGCGCAGGTCGAAGCGACCCTCGACCGCGCCGAAGCCCCCAAGGATGCTGACTTCGTGCTCGTCACCATCCTGGCCGGCGGCACCGACATCTGGAGATACGACATCGAGATCCCCAAGCAATACGGTATAGACATCAACATCGGCGACACACGCGGGCCGGCGGGCATCTTCCGCGCCTTGCGCACCATCCCTGTCATGCTGGAGGTCGCCAGAGACATGGAGCGCTACTGCACCGGCCTGCTCGGACGGCTCGCCCCCGCTTACCGTAACACCCTCGATGTCCGGGTGCTCCAGGATCCTACCGGCCAGGTCCACGGGGTCCACCAATGCCCCTCCTGTTGCAGGCCATGTCTCAGGCACCATGCAGCCCGGGCAGTGCAGCGAGCAACCCTGCACCCAGACAACTGCCCGAAGGCCTGGGCCGAGCGTTTCACGCACGGCAGGCAGCCAGGCATGGATTCGCAGAAGCGTGGTTGAGCCCATCGGTGGTGCTTACCTACGGCATCCTCCAGAGGCGCACCGCTCCCCCATTCCGAGATACCAAGAACCGCCCGTCTGGACTAAAGGCCAAGAGACTGCCTGCGTTGCCGTACGTCTCCAGCCAACGCACCTCCTGCCCACTTTGCACAGCCCTGAACCGTATCGTTCCGTCACTCATGCTTGTGGCAACAAGCGGTTCGACAGGATGAAACAAAGCACTGAGAGTGCCGTATTCTGGATTCCAGAGCTCCCGAACCCGATCGTGGAAGTCGACTTGCAGGACGGCATAGCGACCCCAGTGATCTTCCGTGAAGGCGTAGTTGCGGGGACCAAAGATCAGACGACTTACTGGTCCGTAAGCACCGAGCCAACGCAATGGTGTCCAAGTGACAGTGTGCCAAAGCACTGGCTCATCGCCCCGCGTGACTGCGATCGCGAGACACTCACCTTCGGAACTGAAGGATGCGCTGTTCACTCCGCTCGGATGATACCCGAGCCGCGCCAGTTCTTCATAATCGAAATCTGTCCTGAATCGAACCTGCCAGTCCCGTGTATCCCACACACAAACCGTCACCGGTGCCGTAGCTGCGAGCCAGCGGCCATCAGGGCTGAAGACCACCTCGTGCCAGCCCGCCTGCGCCAACCACTTAATCTCCGCAAATGTCGTAGCGTTGTGCAGTCGAATGCCATTCTCGCCGTTGCATACCAGCCAGCGGCCATCGGGACTGAAGGCGACAGATCCGATGCCAGTCAGCGCACGAATATCTTGCCAACTCTTTGTCTCCAGTAACCTCAGAGTACCGTACCGTTGGCCACTACGGCCTGACACGAGTGCCAGGGTGCTACCATCACGACTGAAGGTCGCGCATCTCACTGATTCGGGCTCTTCTAGCCGGTACTCCTCACGACCAGTTGCAACATCCCACAACTGCAGGGGCAAGCCTGAGCCCCATGACGCTAGTCGTCTGCCACTTGCGCTGAAGGCCAAGCATGGCGAGTAGTACGTGCGTACCTCGATCTCCCGAACCCGTTCTCCACTCTCGGCCCTACAAATGTGGATGAAGCATGATTCACCCCGAGCTTGCCTGGCTGCGGCCATCAGTCGCCCGTCAGAGCTGAAAACGGGGTCGTCATATCCCTCCCAACATTGTGCTTCCCTCCCCGTTGCCGTATCTAGCACCCGTGGCGTGCTATCGTATAACGTCTGGTGCACGATCAGGCGCTGTCCGTCTGGGGTCAGTGCCCTCAGACTCAGCGAGTGGGGCTCCCCTCGCTCCCAAAGCAAACGCCCTCTTGTGACGTCCCACACCTGGACTGCATGTATCGAGGTGTTAGCCCACGCGACGAGCATTGTCCCATCAGCAGTGAAAGCCAGGTCATCGACGCGGTCCATCTGCCCTTTCAGCCGTCGCTGTCTGCGCCCCGTGGTTGTATCCCAGAGGTGGATGGTGGGATGATACAGGCCCGCCGATGTCGCCAACAGGCGACTATCAGGGCTGAAGGCACCACATGAGTAGCCTCCAGTCTCCGTTTTCAGTTCACGCAGCAGATGCCCGTCAGCGGTGCGCCACAGCGAGACGGTCCTCCAGGTCGCCAGAGCCAGAAGCTGCCCGTCATCGCTCACCTCCACCCAGTACACAAACTGAACGCCATCCTCTCCGTGCCCTTCTAGCCGGTGCAGCAACCTTCCACCGCGCATGTCCCAGACATAGACCCGACTGCCCACTACTAACGCCAGCACGCGCGCCTTGTCCGTGGCCCTGGGCTCACCGTGACCATCCACTTCCCAGAGCACATCTTGCCTTCTCAGATCGACAAGCAGGTGCCCAGCGGCTGACCCTATCAGCATGCGCTCGTCATCCAGAAAGTCCACATCACCGATCCCTCCCCGGCTTAGTCTGCGCAGCATCCCGTGTGCCGTGAGATCAGGCAAAACGAAGCAGTTGCGGCTCGGATCGGGCAGTGACAGGACGATCGGAGCAGCAAGGTGTGCTTCGCCGCTGTGCGGTCCCCCAACAGGCGCTGGTGTCGCCTCCGCCTCCCTCCTTGCTCTTGCCACCTGTACCGCGGATGACGCCAGCACCTGTTGCAGAACCCTCGCCTCGTCCGTCGGATGTACCCCCAACTCCCGAGCTTTCTGTTCCAGTGTCTGGCGAAGTTCGGCGGCAAGTTCACCCTCACGCTCCAGAGCAAACTGCGCGATTTGCCGAAACTGCTGCACCGCCTCTGGTGGAGAAAGCACGATCGTCAGGCCAGTCATCGACGTTTCCCTAACCGAGTTGGCACCGAGGTGTCTTTGCCAAGAGAGTCTCTTCCGTCGTTGATTCACTTACCATCTTGCGATTGATCGGGGCGACGGGGAATCCCATACCGGACCCAATGACCTTGCAAGGCTGCACGGACCCAGCAGTGCCGTGCAACTCGTATCGGGGGCCGCGCAACGGGTAGAGCACGCCACCGGAAGCTACACGATCGGTTTCTTGAAATAGAGCTGGTACTGGTTGGTCCACGTCACCGCCCACGCTCCTGGACTGGTGGTCACGACGAAAGGGCACAGGCCAACAAGCTCCCAGCCCTCCCGGCCCATCTGCTGCATGACGTTATGCAGCTCTGACTCGAGGTAGTTCTTGCCCTTGTACGAGAAACACCAGACGTCCTTGTCGGCATGGTACACGCTCAACCACGTATACTCCCACTGTTGCATTCTGGCCTCTATTGAGTCAGGTCCTTAGTGAAAGCCGTTCAGCCCGTCGTGGGAAAGGCTTCGCTAGGGACATTCCGCACGATGCCGCGCGAGTGCCATGGGCGTCTTCCACCAAGCCCCGCTCAGACCGCAGCTCCTGCCCGCGGGAGGAACCGCACTCAGTCCCCGAGCGTTCTATTCGTTCACCCTGACCACGATGTCGTAGAAAAAGTCTCCGATGATCTGCGCAAAGCTCTTCTGCTCCCCCGCCTTGACCTCGATTCCCCTGCGTGCCCACGTCTTGGCTACCGGGTCCGATGCAGCTATGGCCGTGGCTACCTCAAGCATGCCGGCGCTTGGAAGTTTGAACGTCCAGGCTACCTTCTCTCCTCTGTCAGTGGTCACAACCACCGTGTTGGAGCCTCTGCCCTCGAAGCCGCTCAAGTCCGTGTACCACCACACCTTGGCAATGCGCGACTTGCTGCTAAAGACCCCAATCCGGCAACGCGTGGCGATCGCGAAACCCCGGCTACCGAGCAGACCCGTTGATACAAAGTTCTTCCCATCGATCGCTACAGCCTCGGGCTTCGAGGTCGCCCCGTCGACCATGACCGCGAAGCACCAAGGCTCGTACTTGTCATTCACTTCTGGCAGTTTCTGCGAGCTGATCAGGCTCCAGTCGTCACTTGTCAAGGACGACCATTCCTGCCATCCCATCGCCCTGAATTGCTCTCGCCAGGCCATGGCACGGTCAAGGAGCAGCCCCCTCTGTGCCGAACCGATCTCGGCCGAACAGGTACGGCAGAATCTCGCTTCGGTCACATTGTCTTCACCACACACCCGGCACTGGATCACTACGGGCTGACCGCACTTGCTGCAGAACTGGCCGTAGAGCGGGTTCTCATAGCTGCAACTCGGACACCGGATACCTGCTGACATACTTCACCTCCCTGAGTATTTCGTCGGCCATTGTCGCCATGTCGCCATTGGGCCACTTGGTATCTTGGTAACTACCTACCCTCCCGCGAGCAGGGAGACTGGCTGATGGGCAAGGAGGCTGCGCCGCGTGACAAAGACATTACGCTCCTGCTTGCGGCAGGTGGAGATCACCGCTTGCAAGCGGGCGTACACCCTTGCCCCGTGGTCG
>Ga0116210_1001852_pt1 | contig 14362 bp, 16 predicted proteins | sample TshhotsprinmetaG_FD_94483 | JGI IMG/M metagenome (GOLD analysis project Ga0116210, IMG submission 94483) | Hot spring microbial communities from South Africa to study Microbial Dark Matter (Phase II) - Tshipise hot spring metaG | ecosystem: Environmental > Aquatic > Thermal springs > Hot... | reverse complement strand
TCCGCTCGGTTCATCATTTGATCGGGCATACGATGATTTATATTGCGAGGAACAAAGTTGGGAACTAGCAGAGCGGCGGCTTATGAAAGAAGCGATTACGATTTGTTTAGAAAATGGAGGCGTATCCGTTCAAGATGTCGATTTATTTGTTGCAGGAGACTTGCTTAATCAAACCGTTACTGCGAACTACGTAGCGAGCGAACTAAACGTTCCATTTTTAGGGGTATTTAGCGCTTGTTCGACGATAACGGAAGCGATGCTCGTTGCTGCTACATTTATTGACGGGACGTTTGCTCGGCGCGTATTAGTTGCTACAAGCAGTCACTACGGGGCAGCTGAGCGTCAGTTTCGTTTTCCGACGACAATCGGTGTGCAAAAAGGAGAAAGCGCATCGTGGACAGTGACAGGGGGAGCGGCTGCGTTATTAAGTACGAATCGTTCGCCATTTCGCATTCGTTCGGCAACGATCGGTCGCGTCGTCGATAGCGGTGTAACCGATCCGCTCGATATGGGACGAGCGATGGCACCAGCAGCGTTCACGACGATAAAGCAACATTTGGTTGATTGTGGCCTCTCTCTACAATCGTATGATGTCATTGTGACAGGAGACTTAGGAAAAGTAGGAAGTAACGAGTTCAAGTCGTTATGTGATGATGCAAATATGAACATAGGCGAGCGATATGCGGATTGCGGTGTGCTTATTTATGATGCAGAACAACAAGCGTTTGCAGGCGGTAGTGGCTGTGCGTGCTGTGCGGTCGTCACATACAGCTATTTTCTTCGGCAAATGAAAGAGAAAAAAATAAATACAATGCTCGTTGTGGCGACAGGTGCATTGTTCAATAGCACGATGGTGAAGCAAAGCCAAACGATTCCAGCGATCGCTCATGCCATCTCGATCGAAGCGGTGACATAAGGATGGAAACGTACGTATACGCGTTTATTGTTGGTGGAGTATTATCGTTTATTGGGCAATTATTACTGATGAAATGGTCGTTCGTCCGTACGATGACGATACTTATATTGCTCGGTATGGTCATAGAAGTGGTCGGATGGTACACTTCGTTTCAGTCGTTAGCGCATGCAGGTGTGGAAACGACGCTTGTTCATATGGGGGCTTCTTGCATACAAGCGGTAAAAACGGGGGACTTTACAAATGTCGTCTTTTTTCTTTCTTTTCCGATTGCTGTTGCATGGGTAACCGCGTTCGTCTGTAAGCCGAGAGGAAGGATGGAATGAAAAAAAGAAAAGTGATTTTAGTAACAGATGGAGATCAGCATGTGCAACGTGCGCTTGAATGGTTAGCAAAGCAACTCGGCGGTCGCTGCATTAGCCAGTCGAAAGGAAATCCATCACGTTTAACAGGTAAACAGCTCGTTGATCTTATTTTACAGACGCCGTATGATCCTGTCTTTGTTATGTTTGACGATAGCGGCATTATTGGTGAAGGGGCAGGGGAACAAGCGCTTCGCTATGTCGCGACGCATAAACAAATCGATGTGTTAGGAGCGATTGCAGTAGCATCTGATACGAACAATCAAGAATGGACAAAAGTACATGTTTGCATCGATTACGATGGGAATTTTACCACGTACGGTGTAGATAAAGAAGGCATTTGTGAGTGGGAAGTCGGTCGAATCAATGGCGATACTGTATATTGCTTAGATGAATTATCGATTCCGATCGTCGTTGGCATTGGGGACATTGGAAAAATGAGACGGCGCGACGATATTCGTAACGGTTGTCCGATTACGCGCAAGGCGATTGAATATATTCTCGAAAGGAGTAGGCGTGATGAAAACAGAAAGTTGCATACCGATTTCTCCGAAGTTGAATGAAAATGAGCAGTTTTTTAAAGATGCGATTGGGGTTGGAACGAGCTTCGATTTAGGAATTCGTAAACTGCACATTTTAAAGACGGATGTGCATCTATATTATTGTAACGGTCTTTGTGATACGCAATACATCATCGAATTGCTCGAAATGCTCGTTCAAGTGAACGATCGTGAGCGACAATCGGCAAAGCTGCCCGAAATCATTGAAAATCGTCTCGTTCATCAGCAAGTAAACCCAGTAAAAAGCTTAGACGAAGCGGTTGATTTTTTATTAACCGGTCTCATTTTATTATTTATTGATGGGGAAACGAAAGCATTTGCTGTCGATGTGCGCAGTTATCCGGGTCGCTCGCCCGAGGAGCCCGATACGGAAAAAGTTGTGCGCGGCGCGCGTGACGGCTATGTTGAGAACATTGTCGTCAATACAGCGTTAACCCGGCGTCGCATTCGTGACGAAAGGCTTCGCTTCGAAATGATACAAGTTGGTGAGCGCTCGAAAACAGACATTTGTATTGCGTACATTCAAGATGTAGCCGACCCGGGCCTTGTTGAATTGATTAAACAAGAATTAAACGAAATTAAAATTGACGGGTTGACGATGGCGGACAAAACCATTGAGGAATTTTTAGTGAAACAAGGATACAATCCGTATCCGCTTGTGCGCTATACAGAGCGGCCCGATGTAGCTGCTACCCATTTATTAGAAGGGCACGTTATTATCATGGTCGATACTTCGCCAAGCGTCATTATTACGCCAACAACGTATTTTCACCACGTTCAACATGCGGAAGAATATCGGCAATCCCCGGCGGTCGGAACGTTCGTCCGATGGGTGCGTTTTTTAGGCATTTTCGCATCGCTCTTTTTGTTACCACTTTGGTTTTTATTCGTTCTCGATCCGTCGTTATTGCCAGAAAAGCTGGCATATATTGGACCGAATGAGAAAACGAACATTCCTATTTTTGTGCAACTTTTAATTGCGGATATCGGTATCGAGTTTTTACGAATGGCTGCTATTCATACGCCAACGCCATTATCGACAGCGATGGGCTTAATTGCAGCCGCATTAATCGGGCAAATTGCTATTGATGTTGGGCTGTTTGTGCCAGAAGTCATTTTGTACGTATCGATTGCTGCGATCGGTTCTTTTGCTACACCGAGTTATGAATTAAGCATTGCAAATAAAATTTTCCGTCTCTTATTTTTAGTTGTTATTGCCTTATTTGGTGTACCTGGATTTATGATCGGTGTGACCGTATTTTTACTGTTTCTCGCCAACATTCGCTCATTAAATACACCATATTTATGGCCATTTATTCCGTTCGATCCGGGGGCGTTTATGCAAATTATCGTTCGACGATCCGTTGCTGGTTCTTCCATTCGACCGAGTATCGTTCATCCACAAAATAAGCAAAAACAACCGACATAAAAAGGTTGAAACGTACCAAAAATTATGGTACGTTTTCTTTAATTATTTCGGAATCATCAGGGGGATTGTATAATTATGCATGGAACGATGCAAATAAATGAACGTGGTCATTTACAAATTGGAGGTGTCGATGCGATTGAACTTGCTCGCACGTATGGGACACCGCTTTACATTTACGATGTTGCGCTTATTCGTGAGCGGGCGCGGGCGTTTAAACGAATGTTTCATAAACATGGGGTGCGTGCGCAAGTAGCGTACGCAAGCAAAGCGTTTTCGACGATAGCGATCGTACAGCTGATGGCAGAGGAAGGATTGTCGCTTGATGTCGTTTCGGGCGGCGAGTTATATACTGCTTTAGCAGCCGACTTCCCTGTTGAACGCATTCATTTTCATGGGAATAATAAAAGTAAAGAAGAGTTACAAATGGCGATTGAGGCGAAAATTGGTTGCATTGTTGTCGATAACTTTTACGAATTAGAGCTACTGCAACAACTTTGTTCTGCTCATGAATATACGATGCCTATTTTATTGCGCGTCACACCGGGAATTGAGGCGCATACTCACGACTATATTTTAACAGGTCAAGAAGATTCAAAGTTCGGTTTCGATTTGCATAACGGACAAGCAGATGAAGCTTTGCAGCGCGCTCTCGCTTTTTCTCATCTTCATGTGCTCGGTATTCATTGTCATATCGGTTCGCAAATTTTTGATGCGACAGGCTTTGTACTTGCAGCGAAAAAGTTGTTTGAAAAACTTTCCGCATGGCGTGATGCATACGATTTTACTGCCCAAGTTGTCAATCTCGGCGGCGGTTTTGGTATTCGTTATACGAAAGATGATGACCCGCTCGCACCAGAGCAGTATGTCGAGCAAATTATTGAAGAAGTGAAGCGAAACGTTGGTCGCTTCCAACTTCCGTTTCCAGAAATTTGGATTGAGCCGGGGCGTTCGCTCGTGGGGGATGCTGGAACGACGATATATATGATCGGCTCTCGGAAAGAAGTGCCAAACGTCCGGCAATACGTTGCAGTCGATGGGGGAATGAGCGATAACATTCGCCCTGCGCTATATGAGGCAAAATATGAAGCGGTGCTAGCTAACCGTATGTACGATCATTGTGAAGAAGTGGTCGCGATAGCTGGGAAATGTTGTGAATCGGGTGATATGCTCATTTGGGATTTACCGCTCCCAAAGGCGCAACCAGGGGACTACTTAGCTGTTTTTTGCACCGGTGCTTACGGATATGCGATGGCTAATAACTACAACCGCATCCCGCGGCCAGCGGTCGTATTTGTTGAAGACGGTGAGGCAGAGCTTGTCGTGAGACGTGAAACGTACGAAGATTTAATTCGACTCGACTTGCCGCTAAAAACGAGGGTGAAAAAATAACCGAGGCAACCGCCTCGGTTATTTTTATGCTCCAAACGCACCGCGGAGCGCATTCCATATTTCACGTAAAATGTCAACGATGCGCTGAATGAACGTTCGACCTTCTTCTGTTTGCAAAAAGGCTGATAGCTTGTCTTTCGCTTGAGCCAACTGTTCATTTACTTGATTCCAATCGATGTTGACATTTTTCATTTTGATAAATAAAGAAAGTAAGCTATTGATTTCGTCTTCCGTTAACGTAATGCCAAGCTCTTGAGCGATTCGTTCAATAAGCGCACGCATGTCGGCATCAGTTTTTGGAGGATTTTTCGCAATTTCTTCTTTAATCTTTGCAAGCAACGCTACAGCTTTGTCGTTGCCGATTGATTCACCGAGTTGCGCTGTCTTCACCATTTCTTCATTTGCCACTTTTTTCACTTCGTCAGGAATGACCTCGTTTGAAGAAAGTTCATATGCTTTCATTAATCCTGTCAGCGCAGCCGTCCCTGATACAGGAAATGGTGCAGTAATGTAAATGACGGCATCTTTCACCCCCGCCGTAATGAGCGCGTTCATATACATTTCTTTTGTTACCCAGTTGATGTTGTTCGTCTCGACTTGTAACCCCGAGCCGGGCGCTCCAATGGTAATTTTCGATGATGAAATGGCTTTCGTTCCAATTTGTCCTTTCGGAATGATGCCGCCGAGATATTTATGCTCTTCCGCATTTGAAACTGTAATGATTTCAGCGTTATCTGGTGCGTTCATCTCTTTCAATATTTGTTGTTTTTGCTGCTCTGTTAAGTTTTCACCGAGTGTAATGATGACATCCCCTTCAATCGCATCAGCGAAACTAACCGATGGAATAATAAACAACAATAAGGTAAATATCGTAAACCACCTTTTCATCGTTAAAGCCTCCTTCATTTTTCCTCTGTACTATTGTACAAACATTTGCGTGAACATAGAAGTGAAATATAGTAAAATGAAGCTACATTTGTTTTTACGATAGAAAGGTGGCGAAAGTTTCAATGAAGAAAAAAGGTTACATCATCATGGAGAACGGTGGAAAGGTGGAGTTTGAACTATTTCCAAACGAAGCACCAAAGACGGTAGCGAATTTTGAAAAACTAGCGAATGAAGGATTTTATAACGGATTGACGTTTCATCGCGTCATTAAACGGTTTGTGAGCCAAGGTGGCTGCCCGATTGGAAACGGAACAGGCGATGCAGGATACACCATCCCTTGTGAAACGGACAACAATCCGCATAAACATATTGAAGGGGCGATGTCGATGGCGCACCGTGGTCGCGATACGGGAAGCTGTCAATTTTTCATTTGTCACGAACCGCAGCCGCATTTAGACGGTGTACATACAGTGTTTGGACAAGTGACTAGTGGAATGGACGTTGTCAAAGCGATGAAAAACGGCGATGTGATGAAAGAAGTAAAAGTGTGGGACGAACAATAGTGAAAAGGAAAGATGGGAGATGAAAAAAAACTGGCTATTGTTTTTCCTCCTTTTGCTCGTTAGCTTCGTTTGGGGAGCGGTGTATTGGTTGTTCATTGCAAAGTAATAGACATTTCGCTTTATTGTGCTATAATGAATAAAAATGGAATATACGCATCCTTCGGGGCAGGGTGAAATTCCCGACCGGCGGTAATGAAACGTACGTTTCTCAGCCCGCGAGCCGTTAAGGCATGATCCGGTGCGATTCCGGAGCCGACAGTATAGTCTGGATGGGAGAAGGATTGCCGAAAACTCACGCCACTTATTCCACTTATTTGGAAAATAGCGATCGGCGATGGGTTATTTTGCTATGCGAAAAAGGCGATCTTTTATTATACATCTTGCCCTAGGACGTTGTTCCTAGGGTTTTTATGTTATACAGGAAAGGTGGTGCAAAATGGACGAACGATATATGCGCTTAGCGTTACAGTTAGCTGAAACAGCGCGTGGTCAAACGTCCCCAAACCCGCTTGTCGGTGCAGTCGTTGTAAAAGATGGCGAAGTTGTCGGCTTTGGAGCGCATTTGAAAGCAGGGGAGCCACATGCGGAAGTGCATGCGCTGCGTATGGCAGGCGCAAAAGCGGAAGGCGCAACTGTTTATGTGACGCTTGAGCCGTGCAGCCATTACGGGCGAACGCCGCCATGTGCCGATTTGTTAATTGAAAAAAAGGTGAAGCGCGTCGTCGTGGCGACGACAGACCCGAATCCACTCGTCGCAGGAAAAGGTATTGAAAAATTAAGGCGAGCGGGAATGGATGTGACCGTCGGGGTGTTGAAAGAAGAAGCGGATGCGTTAAACGAAATGTTTTTTCACTATATCTCAACGAAAACGCCGTATGTGATATTAAAATATGCGATGAGTTTAGATGGGAAAATTGCCACGAAAACGGGAGAAAGCAAGTGGATTACGTCTGAAGAGGCGCGTCGCGATGTGCATCGCGAGCGAAAGCAGCACGATGCGATCGTGGTCGGCGTCGGCACCATTTTAGCAGATGATCCGAGCTTAACCGTTCGCTTTGGTCACGAAGGAAAACAGCCGATTCGAGTTGTGCTCGATACACATTTGCGCACACCGCTTCAAGCGAACGTTGTAACGGACAACATGGCACCAACGTGGATTGTCGTCGGGCATCATGTGACGGAAGAGCAAATGAAGCCGTATGAACAAACGGGAGTACAATTCATTCGTATGAATGAACATACGATTCATATTCCATCTCTTTTACGTGAACTTGGTAAGCGCAACGTCATGTCCATATTCGTTGAAGGTGGAGCGCATGTGCATGGAAGCTTTTTATCTTCTCGCTCTGTTCAACAAGTCATCGCTTATGTCGCCCCGACGTTGATCGGCGGCAATGAAGCCCCTTCGGCAATCGGTGGGGAAGGTTTTGGTCGAATGATGGATGCGCTTCGCTTGCAAGTGAAACATGTGGAAATGATCGGATCGGATATTAAAATCGTTGCTAAAGGATGATCGCCATGTTTACAGGAATTATTGAAGAAATAGGAACCATTCAACAAATGAAACAAACAGGTGATGCGATCGTTTTTACGATCGGAGCGCATAAGGTGCTACAAGATGTGCAGCTCGGTGACAGCATTGCAGTGAACGGTGTTTGTTTAACTGTCACATCGTTTACAAATCGCTTCTTTACAGTTGATGTTATGCCGGAGACGGTGCGTGCAACGTCATTAAAAACGCTGACGGTAGGAGCGAAAGTCAATTTAGAACGGGCGATGGCGGCGAACGGTCGCTTTGGCGGTCACTTCGTTTCTGGGCATGTCGATGGTGTCGGACGTATCGTTCGCAAACAACCTGTCGCTAACGCGGTGTATTATGACATTGAAGTGCCGGGTCATTTGCGCAAATACATGATTTTAAAAGGTTCTGTTGCGGTTGACGGCACAAGTTTAACGATTTTCGGTTTAACGGATCGAACGTTTACCATTTCACTCATTCCGCATACGCGAGAAGCGACGATTTTAGGGGCAAAAAAGGTTGGCGATATCGTCAATATTGAATGTGACATCATTGGTAAGTATGTAGAACAGTTCGTTGCCGGTAAGCATGACGGGTTGACGTTGCAATTTTTGCAAGAGCACGGATATAAGGAGTGAGCGAAATGTTTCATACAATTGAAGAGGCGATTTACGATTTAATGCAAGGGAAAATCATTATCGTTTGTGATGATGAAGATCGTGAAAACGAAGGTGATTTTGTGGCGCTTGCAGAAAAAGCAACGCCGGAAGTGATCAACTTTATGATTACGCACGGTCGCGGTCTCGTTTGTGTACCGATTACAGAAGAATTGGCCGATCGGCTCGATTTAGCACCGATGGTCAATCATAATACAGATGCGCACGGCACAGCGTTTACTGTCAGCATCGACCATAAAGCAACGACGACGGGCATTAGCGCGTTTGAGCGCTCGTTGACGATTCAAGAAATGTTAAATCCAGAAGCGAAAGCAAGCGATTTTAAAAGACCAGGGCATATTTTTCCGCTTGTGGCGAAAAAAGGTGGCGTGTTGCGGCGGGCGGGTCATACGGAAGCCGCTGTAGACTTAGCGCGTCTTTGTGGGGCAAAGCCGGCAGGAGTCATTTGTGAAATTATAAAAGATGATGGGACGATGGCGCGTGTGCCTGATTTAAAACAAATCGCGGAAAAATTTGATATGAAAATGATTACGATTAAAGATTTAATCGCATATCGCAATCGGAAAGAAAAATTGATTAAACGTGAAGTGGAAATTTCGTTGCCGACCGATTTTGGCGAGTTCAAAGTAATTGGATATTCCAACACGTTAGACGGTAAGGAACATATCGCAATTGTGAAGGGAGAAATCATTCCAGATGAGCCAGTGCTCGTGCGCGTCCATTCGGAATGCTTAACAGGGGACGTGTTCGGTTCGCATCGTTGCGATTGTGGTCCTCAACTTCATGCGGCGTTGGCGCAAATTGAAGAAGAAGGTCGTGGAGTGTTGTTATATATGCGCCAAGAAGGTCGCGGCATCGGCTTGTTAAACAAATTGCGCGCATATAAGTTGCAAGAGCAAGGCTATGATACGGTCGAGGCAAACGAAAAGCTCGGCTTCGCCCCAGACTTGCGCGACTATGGAATTGGCGCGCAAATTTTAAAAGATCTAGGTGTGACAAAAATGCGCTTATTGACGAACAATCCGCGCAAAATTACTGGGTTAAAAGGATACGGATTAGAAGTTGTTGAGCGCGTTCCGCTACAAATGCCAGCGAAGCGCCATAACGAGCGCTATTTGCGGACAAAATACGAAAAACTAGGACATATGTTGCATTTTTAAGGAGGAGAATGGCATGAACGTATATGAAGGAAATTTAGTTGGAACAGGGTTAAAAGTCGGCATCGTCGTTGCGAGATTTAATGAGTTTATTACAAGCAAGCTGCTCGCTGGTGCGCTCGATGGCTTGAAACGTCACGGGGTCTCGGAACATGATATCGACGTCGCTTGGGTGCCAGGAGCGTTTGAAATTCCGCTTGTAGCGAAAAAAATGGCAGAGTCGAAAAAATATGATGCAGTGATTACACTTGGTGCAGTTATTCGCGGGGCAACGAGCCATTACGATTACGTATGTAATGAAGTGGCGAAAGGAACGTCCCATGCTGCCCTTTCTTCAGGCGTACCGGTCATTTTTGGGGTGCTGACGACAGATACGATTGAACAGGCAATTGAACGGGCTGGGACGAAAGCAGGAAATAAAGGATGGGAGGCAGCATTAAGCGCCATTGAAATGGCGAATGTGATGCGTACATTTTCTTAATATGCTCGCGATAAAAAAGGTTTAAAAAAGCGACAAGACCGTTTATAATAGCAATAGCGAGTAAACAATAAGTCTTGTCGATAATGAGGGATTCATATGCTAGTTCGCTATCGAAAAAACTATGAGAAAATTGCCATGGGTCTTTTGTCGTTTATGCCAAACGAAAAAGACTTAAAACAGCTTCAACAAACGATGAAAAATTATGAGACAAACGACGATTGGCAGCTGTTTCTATGGAAAGAAGGAGAAGATTTTATCGGCATTATCGGTGCGATTTTGCGCGAACATGCGGTTGAAGTGCAACATATTAGCGTTAATCCGTCCCATCGCCATCAAGGAATTGGGAAGCAAATGGTGAAAGCGTTAAAAGAATTGTATCCAAATCAGACGTTATGTGCCAATGACATGACCGCTCCATTTTTGGATAAATGTGAACAATGACAGGGATCAATGTCCCTGTCTTTTTTGTTTTTGCCGTTCCCGCTCAGCGATGACGTCGCTTCGGTCGCGCAACATATGTTTATGGATGATATATTCGTTTGACATGTCGCTTTTTTCTCCCCATATTAGCCCTTTTTGTTCGCATTGTCGTTGGCATATATGTAAGAGCGAACGATCGACAATAGGTAAACAAGCACTTTCATACGTCTCTCTATTATCCATTCGTCTTATATATGTATGAATGAGAGCTAGCAGTTGCTCAGCATGAATGCCTAGCGATTCGTACGCCTGCTTTTCTTTTTCACATGCGTTTACCGCTTTCGTTAACATTCGTCTTGCTCCGGCGATATTTCCTCGGCGATAATGGTACATTCCGACAGCGAGCTGAATAAGCCCGATCCATACTTGTTCATTCGTTCGTTTCCAATATTCTTCTAACACTTCATGGCATTCAAAATAATCGCGCGTCGCGTGAAAGTGAAGCAAATAGTCGATATATGCCTTCGGATACAATATAATGCCCCCTTTTTTTCGTATGCTTATCTGTATTATACTATTAGTTATGAATAAAGGTGGGATTGATGTGCACTATCATGTGAAATTAGATCAATTTGAAGGGCCGCTTGATTTATTGCTCCATTTAATTCATCGGTATGAAATTGATATTTATGATATTCCTGTTGCACAAATTACGGAGCAGTATATGGCTTATATTCATGCGATGAAAGAATTGCAGCTCGATGTAGCGAGCGAGTATTTAGTGATGGCAGCAACACTCATTGAAATGAAAAGCAAAATGTTGTTACCGAAACATGAGGATACACTAGAAGAAGACATATTTATTCCGGAAGAAGATCCGCGTGAACAATTAATGCAGCAGTTAATCGAGTATAAAAAGTTTAAAGAAGCGGCGAAACAGTTGCGCGAGCGAGAAGAAGAGCGCGCGCTTTTATTTACGAAGCCGCCAAGCGATTTAACCGCTTATGCGAAAAACGGTGCGCCGCTTGCTCTCGATGTTGATGTATACGATATGCTTGGAGCGCTGGCGAAGTTGTTACGGCGCAAAAAGTTACAAAAGCCGCTTCATACGAAAGTAGCACGTCAAGAAATTCCGATCGGACAGCGGATGGAAGAAATTTTACATATATTAAAAAGTGGAGAGCGAATGAACTTTTACGACTTATTTCCGTATGACGATCGCGAGCAAATTGTCGTCACGTTTTTAGCATTGCTTGAACTGATGAAACGAAACGAAATCATTGTCGAGCAAGAAAACAATTTTGCTGATTTATACATTCGACGAAAAGGTGATTGAGATGAATGAATTCGCAGTAATTGAGGCGTTATTGTTCGCGGCAGGTGAAGAAGGATTGACGTATAAGCAATTAGCTGATGTACTCGATGTAGAGGAAGAGCGAGTATATGAGCTTATTCAACGAGCAAAAGATATGTATGATGCGGATGAGCGCGGGATTATGATCGTGGAAATGGCAGGAACGCTTCAGCTTGCAACGAAAAAACAATGTGCGCCGTATTTACAAAAGCTTGTCGAGTCACCAACGACATCATCGTTGTCGCAAGCTGCGCTTGAAACGTTAGCGATCATCGCGTACCGTCAACCGATTACGCGCGCAGAAATTGAGCACATTCGCGGCGTCAAAAGCGACAAGCCGCTTCAAACACTGTTAGGAAAAGCGTTAATTAGAGAAGTAGGTCGCGCAGAAGGAACAGGTCGTCCAATTTTATACGGGACAACGAAAGAGTTTTTAGATTACTTTGGCTTAAAAACATTAGACGAACTTCCACCTCTCCCAGAATGGGACGAGCAAGAGGAAGAACGCGAAGCTGACTTATTTTTCGAACGTCTTAACGAACAACTGCAAGAAGCAGGCGAACAGCGGTGACAGCGCATGATGCTTAAAATCAATACAGTCAAATTCTGTTTTAGATTATATAAAGTAACCCGTGGTGCTAGTTGAGCGCTAGCGCTCAACTAGCCCGAGTGTTACAAGTGAATACACCAACAAGATGCCATCTAGTGCCACTTCAAACCCTGTAATCGTATTCGCACGAATGTCTGTCATACGATATTGGTCAACAAGGACGGAGAATACCCGTTTCAATGACTTTCCGTTTTTGTTTGAGCCATGTCTCCCATGACTCAGATGGGCGGTGTTTCTGGTTTTTGTGAGATGGAGTCCAAAAAGCGATTTGGTACGCCTCATACAACTTTTTTTCTACTGATAAATCCTTTGTCACCCAAGTTATAGGGATGAGGAATTTAAGTCATGACGGTTTCAGCTGCGGTTCGATCGTGACAGGACGCCTTGGTTACCACGTATCCCATAGGTAGTCCTTGCTCTGTCACTTGAAGATGAAATTTAAACCCATAGTACCACTGCTTTTTCGATGCACAAAGTCCGATGTCAGCGATGCCTTGAAATCGTTTGACACGGTACATTCTTGCGGCATGGTACAACTCGATTGGCATGCTATCTACGACCGCATAGGCATGGTGTTGGCCACGTTTCGCTCGTTCATGACGAATCCATTTGATCGCAAAGCGCAGCGCTCGACAATGGCGATTGTATCGAGAACATTCGAGAAATGTCCATCCGTGAACAAGTTCCCAGTAACAAAGCGATGCCATGCACGTTCGGAAGAAAAGCCAAGCAACTTTCCTAACAGATGAATGGCAATGATCACCGCGTCTTCTTGTTTCACCAAATGACGATTGCGACGTTGAAGATAGCGTTGAATGTGTGACAGCTGGGCAGAAACAAAAAAGAAAATCGCTGCATATTGTTTTTAAATTTTCGCTTTGTCTGTAGTAAAATGAAAGTGCTCTTGCACGGGGATTTTCCTTTCGAATGTTTGGTCGCACTTTCATTCTACAGGAGATCCGCAAGCAAGGGCTATTTTTATGCTTGCTCGATTTTATCTAGCACCATGGGTTTATCTTGACAAAAATGGTAACTTTCCTTCTAACGCTACTAGAAAAGAATTAAGAGATTTGACACATTTTTATCTTGGAAAGTAGGTGAATAAAATGATCGTCGCCAACAATTATAGAGAAATCAAAGATCATTTTGATTTTACGGATAGTATTATAACGGATATGAAATGGAACAATCCGTTAGATTTATCTATAACGATCGACTATTATTGGGATACACAGGCGAATAGGGAAGAAAACAGAATATTAGCGTTGCATTTTAAGGATTGCCTGGCTGTGGAGTACAAAATAAAAAAAGAGATGCTAGAAATGTCAAGGGATGATATCCATTTTGATAGCTTGTTCACTATTATTCGCTTCGAAAATGTAGAAGCAAATTCAGGTGTATTTCACCATTTTCATATCTATACTTTTGATTATAAAGAGCCATTACTAAAAATTATTTGTAAGCAAGTTCAGTTGGAGGAAGTATAGGTCGGTGTTTGAAAACAACGGAAGAAGAAAAGAAGGCGGATCACTCCACCTGAAAGTGAACATGAAGAAGTCGGCAGTAGCCCGTCCTTGGAAACGAAAGTTCCTTGGGTTTAGCTTCACGGATTCAAAAGAACCAAACGTTCGAACCGCAAAAGAAAGCCTAAAACGAATGAAGAAGAAAGTACGAGAAATCACCTCTAGGAAAATGCTATATCCCATGGAGTATCGGATTCAGAAATTGAATCAATATCTATTAGGATGGTGCGGATACTTTGCGTTGGCGGATACGAAATCAACCTTTCGGAAACTAGACGGATGGATTCGTCGCAGACTTCGCATGTGCTTGTGGAAAAATTGGAAGACACCAAAAACGAGGATACGTAACTTAATAAAATTGGGAGTTCCTTCGTGGAAAGCCTATGAATGGGGGAATAGTCGGAAAGGGTACTGGCGTATTTCAAATAGCCCCATCTTACACAAAACCCTTGGAAACTCCTACTGGAATGACCAAGGTCTCAAAAGTCTACAAGAACGTTACGAATTCTTGCGTCAT
>Ga0116210_1001844_pt1 | contig 14409 bp, 12 predicted proteins | sample TshhotsprinmetaG_FD_94483 | JGI IMG/M metagenome (GOLD analysis project Ga0116210, IMG submission 94483) | Hot spring microbial communities from South Africa to study Microbial Dark Matter (Phase II) - Tshipise hot spring metaG | ecosystem: Environmental > Aquatic > Thermal springs > Hot... | reverse complement strand
GAGACGGCGCAATCCAAAAGGGTTTGGGTTGCGGCGGCGTGCCGCCGCTTTGAAAAGCGCCGTCGAGACGGCGCAATCCAAAAGGGTTTGGGTTGCGGCGGCGTGCCGCCGCTTTGAAAAGCGTCGTCGAGACGGTGCAATCCAAAAGGGTTTGGACTGCGGCGGCGTGCCGCCGCTTTGAAAAGCGCCGTCGAGACGGCGCAATCCAAAGATCACTTTTACAGGAGGCACTGGCAATGCGTAGCTTCGCTGGTCGTGACATCCTTTCGCTCAAGGACTTCGAGCGGCAGGAATTCTTCCGCGTCTTCGAGATCGCAGAGCGGATGGAGCCGATTGCGCGCAACCGGCGCAACGTGGACATGTTGAAGGACAAGACGCTGGTCACCGCGTTCTATCAGCCCTCCACCCGCACCCGTTTGGCGCACGAGGCGGCAATGCACCGTCTCGGTGGGCACGTCACCGGCTTCGCCGACTTCAAGATGACCCGCGCCGGCGACTGGTATCAGGAGTCCATCAAGGACACCGTTAAGATGCTGGAGTTCTACGGCGATGTGATCGTGATGCGCCATTTTCAGAAGGGTGCGCCGGCCGAGGCAGCCAAGTGGGCCTCGGTGCCCATCATCAACGGTGGTGACGGCTGGGGCGAGCATCCGACGCAGATCCTGACCGATCTGTATACCGTGCTGCGCGAAAAGGGGCGGATTGACGGCCTGAAGTGGCTGGCAGTCGGCGACATGCGCATGCGCACCATGCATTCGCTGGGCTATGCGCTGACCCAGTTCGACTGCCCGATCACTTTCGTGGCGCCGCCGGCGGACGCGCTCTTCCCCGGCTCGCCCGACATGCGCATGCCCGAGGAGTACAAGGCCGACTTTCGCCAGTACTCGCTCAACTTCCGGGAGGCCGAGCACGTCGAGCAGGCCATCGCCGACGCCGATGTGATCCTGGTCGAGCCGGTAATCCAGCCCGATTACACCCAAGCTCGCCAGGAAGCCAGCAAGGATCGCAGCCTGACCCCGGCGGCCTACAAGATCACCCGCGAGCTGTTGGAGACCAAAGCCAAGTCGGACGCGATCTTGCTCCACTCGCTGCCGCGCATGGATGAGATCCCGCTGGATGTGGATATCACCCGTTGGTCGCGCTACTGGCAAGAGGCGTTCCAGGGCGTGACGATGCGCATGGCGCTGCTGGCGCTGGTGTTGGGAGCGGTTGAGTAGAGGAGGAAACAGGGAAACAAGGAAACAAGGAGACAAGGAAACAAGGAGCCTTGTCTACTTGTCTACTTGTTTCCTTGTCTACCCTCCAGCCACTACATACAAGGAGACTAATTTATGCAAACTTATCTTCATGGTCGTGATCTCATCGGCGACCTCGATTTCAGCAAGGAGGAGGTCGAGACGGTTTTGGATGTGGCGTTCGATTTGAAACGCAAGCGCGCGTTGGGCGAACCCCATCCGTATCTGCGGGATAAGGTGCTGGCGATGTTGTTCTTCTTCAGCAGTACCCGCACCCGCGGTTCGTTCGAGGCCGGCATGGCACAGCTCGGCGGCCACGCGGCGTTCATCGAATCTCGCACCACGCAGATCGCGCACGGCGACACGCCCAAGGAGATCGGCGAGATCTTCGGGCGGTATTTCGACGGCATCGCCATCCGCCATGTGGACTGGGGTGTCGGCAACGGCTACCTCAACGGCGTGGCCAAGGCCTCGCGCGTGCCGGTGCTCAACATGCAATGCGATATCTACCATCCGTTCCAGTGCCTGGCCGACCTGATGACCATCATCGAGAAAAAGGGCCGCGATCTGCGGCGCAAAAAGATGGTCGTCTCCTGGGCCTACGCAGCCTCGTATCAGAAGCCGATGTCGGTGCCGCAGTCGCTGGTGCTCCAGATGCCGCGCTTCGGCATGGATGTGGTGCTGGCGCATCCGCCCGAGTTCCGACTGATGCCGGAGATCATGGACATGGCGCGCGAGCAGGCGCGCAAGTACGGCGTCGGCTTCGAGATGGTGGAGGATATGGATGAGGCGTTCAAGGACGCGGATATCATCTACGCCAAGTCGTGGGGCGCAATGGTCCACACCCCGGATCCCGAGGAGGGAGCGCGCATCATCAAGAAGTACGAGAATTGGATCACCGATGAGCGACGCATGGCGCTGGCCAAGCCCGATGCCATCTACATGCACCCACTGCCGGCCGACCGCAACATCGAGGTGACCGACGGCGTGATGGACGGCCCGCAATCGGTGGTGTACGACGAGGCAGAGAACCGGTTGCACGCGCAGAAGGCAGTGATGGCGTTGACGATGTAGGCAGGGAAATAAGGAGACAAGGAAACAAGGAGACAGGGGAACGGGGAGGCAGGTGAAAGGAGGCGGGAGGATGAAACAGCAGACCAAAGACGGGGAAACGGCCGTCAAGGGGTTCGAGGATTTGAGGGCATGGCAGCTGGTGCCGCGGCTGATGATTGAATGTCATAAGCTGGCCGCAACGCTGCCGACAAGTGAACGGTTCGATCTGGCCTCGCAGATTCGGAGATCGTCCAAAAGCGCCAAGGCAAACATCGCCGAAGGATACAGCCGTTACCACTACCTGGACTGCCTGCGCTTTTATTATTTCGGTCGGGGATCGCTGGTTGAGACGATCAATCACATCATCACGGCGCATGATCTTGCCTACGTGGATGATCAACGATATCAGGAGCTCTATGAACTGGGACGTGAGGCCGAACGTGCTCTGAATGGCTATATTGCTTATGTGTGGAAACAGCAACAGGGCCAGGTCCATTATGGGACACGTCTCATCGCAGAAGAAAGCATCGCCTATGTGGTGGAATCAGCCGATCTTGCCGACGTGTTGATCGAGACCATCGCATCCTGACCCTGTTTCCTTGTCTACTCTACTTCGCTCACAGGAGAAACCGCAATGACTCAAAATACACCCCGTAAAGTTGCCGTTGTGGCCATCGGCGGCAATTCGTTGATCAAGGATCCGAAACATCAGACGGTTGAAGATCAATATCAGGCGGCCAAAGAGACAACGTATCATATTGCGGACATGATTGAAGCGGGCTGGGAAGTTGCCATCGGCCACGGCAACGGTCCCCAGGTCGGCTTTATCCTGCGCCGCTCTGAGATTGCAGCGAAGTACGAAGGCATGCATGAGGTGCCGCTGGATGTCTGCGGCGCAGACAGCCAGGGCGCCATCGGTTACGCGCTCCAGCAGAACCTCCAGAACTGGCTTTATCAGCGCAAGATCAATAAAAACGTGGCTACGATCATCACTCAAGTGCTGGTGGATCGTGATGATCCGGCCTTTAAGAACCCAACCAAGCCGATCGGCGGGTTCATGACCGAGGCCGAGGCCCGGCGCCGCGTAGAGGAGATGGGATGGACAGTCATCGAGGATGCCGGTCGGGGCTGGCGTCGCGTCGTGGCCTCGCCATTGCCCAAGGAGGTAGTTGAGCTGGACACCGTCAAGGCGCTGATCAACGCGGGCGTCGTCGTCATCACGGTGGGGGGCGGCGGTATCCCGGTGATTGACCCCGGCGACGGCAATTATCGAGGTGTGGCAGCGGTCATTGATAAAGATTATGCCTCCAGTTTGCTGGCGCAGAGCATTAAGGCCGATTTGTTCCTCATTTCCACTGCGGTCGAGAAGGTGGCACTCAACTTCGGCAAACCGGATCAGAAGTGGGTGGATCGGATGACCCTGGCCGAGGCCAAACGTTATCTGGCCGAGGGCACGCACTTCGCCAAAGGTTCGATGGCGCCGAAAATCCAGGCCATCATCTGGTATCTTGAGAACGGCGGCAAGCACGCGATCATCACCAACCCTGAAAACATCGGCCGCGCACTGCAGGGCGAAACGGGAACGCATATTGTGCCGGAGTGAGGAAACAAGGAAATAGGTAGACAAGTAGACAAGGCCTTGAACCCTGTCTACTTGTCTACTCATTCATCAAGGCAAGGAACCATGGATCACGTCAAACACCTGAAATGCCTCATCTGCGGCGCGGAGTATGGGCCGGATGAGATCGAATATGTTTGTCCGAAGCACGGCGATGACGGCATCGTGGACGTGCGGTATGATTACGAGCTGATTGGCCGGCGGATCAGCCCGACGACGTTGGCCGAGGATCGCAACTACACCATCTGGCGCTACCGGCCGCTGTTGCCCATCCGTCCCGATAGCCCGGTGCCGCCGCTGACCGTCGGCTGGACGCCGCTCTACCGGGCCGACCGCCTGGCCGCGAGCCTGGGCCTGAAGCATGTATGGGTGAAGGACGAGGGCCGCCAGCCTAGTGCCTCGCTCAAGGACCGGGCCAGCTCGATCGCTGTGGTCAAAGCCCGCGAATGGGGTGCCGAGGTCATCACGACCTCCAGTACAGGCAACGCCGGTGCCGCGTTGTCGGCGCTCTGTGCCAGCGTGGGCCAGAAGAACGTCATCTTCGTGCCTGAATCGGCGCCGCCGGCCAAGATCGCGCAATTGCTGGTCTACGGCAGCACGGTGATCCTGGTGCGCGGCACCTACGACGACGCGTTTGCGTTGTGCGCGCAGGCCGCCAAAGAGTTTGGCTGGTTCAACCGCAACACCGGCTATAACCCGTACATGAGCGAGGGCAAGAAGACGGTCAGTTACGAGATTTGCGAGCAGTTGACCGCGCAGGTAGAGGCGCACGGCCGTGCGCCCCTACATTGGCACGCGCCCGACCGCATCTTCGTTTCGGTCGGCGACGGGTGCATCATCGGCGGGGTACACAAGGGGCTGAAGGACCTGTTGGCCCTGGGCTGGATCGAGAAGATGCCGAAGATCATGGGGGTGCAGGCAGCCGGCTCAGCCGCGCTGTATGATGCCTGGCGAGCCGGCATCAGCGCGCTGGAGATGAAGCCGATTGCGGCCCACACGATCGCCGATAGCATCTCAGCTGGCCTGCCGGCCGACCGCATCAAGGCATTGGCGGCCGTGCGCGAGACCGGCGGCGCCTACGTCAAGGTCACCGACGAAGAGATCCTGGCTGCTATCCCGGCCCTGGCGCGCGGCTGCGGCGTCTTCGCCGAGCCGGCCGGCGCGGCCGCCTACGCCGGCCTGGTCAAGGCCGTCGAACAGGGTCTGGTGCACCCCGACGAGCGCATCGTCGTCCTGGCCACCGGCAACGGCCTGAAGGACATCGCCTCCGCCCGCAAGAGCGTCGGCGAGCCGCTGGTGGTGGAGAAGGATTTGGCGGCGGTGAAACAAGCATTAGCGAAGTAAGCGAGGAAACAGGGAACTAAGAAAGCCTTGTCTACTCCGTGCTTGTCTACCGCTCCCTATGGTAGAATAAAGTTATGAGTGACTTGATCGGAGGTGAGTTATGCTGACGGTACGTGGTGTGTATGATGGAAAAGAGATCAGGATTCTGCCCTGGGAGCGGATACCTCGTGTGCGTCGAGAAATTCCTGTGGCCATTGTCTTCCTGGAAGAGGTGGAAGCAGAAGGTAGTCGTGCCCAACGTCAGGTCGAGGCGGCCCAAAGGATGCGCGCCGCGCGGACAGCGATGGCACCCCTGAACATGAGTGTCAAGGACCTGGTGGAGGCGGGGCGTGAGCGGTAAGCGCGTTGTGATTGACGCCTCGGCAGCTCTCAAGTGGCGCTTGCGAGACGAAGAAGCCACAGAGGGCGCTGACAGCCTCTTGGATGATTTTCTGGCCGGCGGGTTGGACTTGCTAACCCCGACCCTCTTCGATTACGAAGTCGCCAATGCGCTTAAGACCGCTGTTGTCGTCAACCGGCTGACTGAAGCGGAGGCCCTTGACGCAATTCGCGATTTTGGCGAATACCAGATCGAGCGCTGTGACATCTGGCCCATTCAAGAGGCTGCTGTGCAGCTTGCGCTCCAGCATCAACGTTCTGTCTACGATGCGGCGTATATGGCGCTGGCGCAATCAGAAAGGCTATGGTTCTACACGGGCGATAGACGGCTGTTCAACGCTGTCGGCAAAGCCTTGCCCTGGGTCAAGTGGATCGGCGATTACGAGTATACTGCAATTCCCGAAAGCGTATCTCGACGTAAACAAGGCAGACAAGTAGACAAGTAGGCAAGTAGACAGGGGAGCCCCCTTGTTTCCTTGTCTACTTGCCTACCTCGTTAACCACCCAACATCCGAAACAACGGAGACCTCCTCATGATAGACCTAACCATCTACCCTGACCGCCTCGAACGTGCGGTCAAGCGCGCGCGTGAGCGCAATATCATCATCCCGACCTTCGCCCAGCAGCGCAACCCTGACCTGATCCCCGACAGGATCAAGGCGGAGCTGAAGAGCATCGGCCTGTGGGACCTCAACCCGCGCAACCTGTTCCGGATCACCTGGAAGAACGAGCCTGTGCCGTTCGGCGGCGGGTTCGGCGGCGTCAACTACATGGTGCTGCCCAAGGCGCTGACCGGCGTGGACGCCCGCATCATCGTGCTGGTGGGCAAATGGTTCCCCACCGGCGCGCACAAGGTGGGCGCAGCATTCGGCTGCCTGGTGCCGCGGCTGGTCACCGGCCAGTTCGATCCGACGACGCAGAAGGCGGTCTGGCCCTCTACCGGCAACTATTGCCGCGGCGGAGCTTATGACTCGGCCCTGCTGGCATGTGAGTCCATCGCTATCCTGCCTGAAGGGATGAGCCGCGAACGCTTCGAGTGGCTCAGCAAAATCGCCGGCGAGGTGATCGCTACGCCCGGCACCGAGAGCAACGTCAAGGAGATCTTCGACAAGTGCTGGGAGCTGCGCCGCTCCGGCCAGGACCTGGTGATCTTCAACCAGTTCGACGAGTTCGGCAACCACTTGTGGCACTATGACATCACCGGTCACGCCGTGGAGGAGGTGCTGGAGAAGGAACTGCGCGCCGGCGAGCGGCTGGCCGGCTCGGTCTTCACCACGGGCTCGGCCGGCACCATCGGCACCGGTGACTATCTCAAGAAGCTTTTCCCGGAGAGCAAGCTGGCCGCATCCGAGGCGCTGCAATGCCCTACGCTGCTGCAAAACGGCTTCGGCGCGCACCGCATCGAGGGGATCGGCGACAAGCATGTGCCGTGGATCCATAACCTCAAGAACACCGACATGGTGATGGCTATTGACGACGAGGTGCCGATCCAGATGATCCGCCTCTTCAACGAGCCAGAGGGCAAGAAGTACCTGGTGCAGATGGGCGTGCCTGAATCGCTGGTGGAGGTGTTGCACCTGGTGGGCATCTCTGGCGCAGCCAACATCGCGTCGGCCATCAAGATGGCCAAGTGGTACGAATGGGGTGAGGGGGACGTCATCGTCACCGTGCTCACCGACTCCATGGAGCTTTACGGCTCGCGCCTGGCCGAGCTGACCGCCGAGCGCGGCCCGTACACTGCCCGCGACGCGGCCGTCAGCTATCACCAATACATCATGGGCCTTAGCACCGACTACGTCGAGGAGCTGACCTACCCGGCCCGCAAGCGCGTGCATAACCTCAAGTACTACACCTGGGTCGAGCAGCAGGGCAAGACCTACGAGGAAATCCAGGCGCAGTGGTACCAGAAGGACTATTGGACATCCGTCCACGGCCAGGTGGACGCCATTGACGCCCTGATCGAGGAGTTTAATGCGAAGGTGGGGCTGTTGTAGGGGATGGAGGGGTAGACAAGTAGACAGGTAGACAGGTAGACAAGGGAATTTTGTTGTTTCCTCCTTGTCTCCTTGTTTCCTTGTCTACTCTCTCCTTGTCTACCCTACTCAGGAGGTGTCCAATGTCGCACATCGAGTTCAGCAAACGTTCTTCCGACAACTTGGAGTTCTACTTCCAGGGTTGGGAGCCTGAAACCGAAAGCCGGGCGGTCGTGTGCCTGGTGCACGGGCTGGGTGAGCACACCGGCCGCTACGCGCATGTGGCTGCCACGCTGAACGCGGCAGGCTACGTGTTGTTGGGCTTCGACCTGCGTGGGCACGGCAAGTCGGGCGGCCCGCGCGGCCACACCCCCTCGTATGACATCCTCATGGACGACATCGGACGCCTGCTGGATGAGGCCGCGGCGCGCTATCCTGGCCTGCCGCGCTTCCTTTACGGCCACAGCCTGGGCGGCAACCTGGTGATCAACTACGCGTTGCGGCGCAACCTACCCCCCAACCCCCTCCCTACCAGGGAAGGGGAGCAGCCCTCCCGCCTCGCTTTGCGGGAGAGGGGGGCAGGGGGGAGAGGTCTTTTCGGCGTGATCGCCACCAGCCCGGCGCTGCGGCTGCCCGCGCCGCCGCCTGCGCTTCAGGTGGCGCTGGCCAAAGTCATGAACAGGCTCTATCCCGCCTTGCAGATGGCGAACGGGCTGGCGCTGGAGGGCCTAGCACGCGATCCCGAAGTGATCCGCGCCTACACCGGTGATCCGCTCGTCCATAACAAGATCTCTGTGCGCCTGGCCCTCGAAATGCTGGCAGCCGGCGAATGGGCCATGGCGCACGCCGCCGACTTTCCTCTGCCGCTCTTGTTGATGCACGGCACTCGTGACATCCTGACCTCGGCCCAGGCCTCAGCCGAGTTTGCGGCCAAAGTGCCAGCCGGCCGCTGCACCCTGAAATTGTGGGAAGGCTTCTATCATGAGACCCACAACGAGCCGGAAAAGGCGGAAGTGCTGGGGTTTGTGGTGAGGTGGTTAGAGATAGGTAGATAAGGAGACAGATAGACAGGTAGACAAGTAGGCAAGTAGCGATATATCCTTGTTTTCTTGTTTCCCTGTTTCCTTGTCTACTCAAAAAGGAGCAACCCATGTCCGACTATTTGATGATTCAGCCTTTTGCCGTCCAGCTGCGGCGGATTTTGAAGGAATACGAGACCAGCGGATCTATTTTTGGGGTCCATAAGTCGCTGTTCTACACCCCGAAACCGGACGCGCCTTATGCCGTCCCCGACGTTTTCGGCAAATATCTGGCCACCCCCATCGGGCCATCGGCCGGGCCACACACGCAGATGAGCCAGAACATCGTTTCCGCCTGGCTGTGCGGCGGCCGCTTCATCGAATTGAAGACGGTGCAGATCCTCGACGAGCTGGATATCCCGCGGCCCTGCATTGACATGGAGGACGAGGGCTATAACGTCGAGTGGTCGCAGGAGTTGAAGCTGGAGGAGTCGGCCCACGAGTACATCGTCGCCTGGGCGCTGGTGCACATCCTGCCGCGCATCTTGGGCTGGGAGGGCGTGGCCCCGCTGGGCACCATCTTCGACATGAGCGTGGGCTACAACCTGGAGGGTATCCAGAGCCCGCGCGTGCGCCAGTTCATGGACAAACTGGAGGACGCGTCCGAGGAAATCGCCCAGATCAAAGCGATCCTGCGTCGCGAGTTCCCCCAGTTCGCCGACATCGAGATCCCCACCCGGATCGCCAACAGCATCACCCTCTCCACCATGCATGGCTGCCCGCCCGATGAGATCGAGCGCATCTGCACCTACCTGTTGACCGAGCGCAAGCTGCATACCGTCGTCAAGCTGAATCCGACTCTGTTGGGCAAGGAGCAGGTGCTCGATATCCTGCACAACAGCCTGGGCTTCCGGGAGATCTTCATCCCCGACTCGGTCTTCGAGCACGACCTGGCCTACGACAAGGCCATCGGGCTGATCCGGCGGCTGCAGGCAGTGGCCGCGCAGCAGGGGCTTGTCTTCGGCGTGAAGCTGAGCAACACCCTGGCCATGCACAACCACAAGCGGGTCATGCCGGGCGACGAGATGTATATGTCGGGCCGCGCGCTCTACCCGATTACCATGAACCTCTTCAACAAGCTGGCGCACGAGTTCAACGGCGATTTGCGGGTCTCCTACTCGGCCGGCGCAGACGCGCTGAACATCGCCACCATCGCCTCTTGCGGCCCGGTGCCCATCACGGCCTGCTCTGACCTGTTGAAGCCGGGCGGCTACGCCCGCTTCGGCCAGTGGCTGGAGAACCTGGAGGCCGCCATGATCGCCGCGGGCGCCAACAGCCTGGCCGAGTTCTCGGCCAACAAGCTGGCCAACCTGGAGGCCGCGGCTGCCGAGTCTTTGACCAACCCCAGGTACAAAAAGGAATTCTGGCGCTATGGCCTGCCGAAGGTCAAGTCGGGGCTGGGCCTGTGGGATTGCATCGTCGCGCCGTGCATGGAGCAGTGCGCCGTATGCCAGGACGTGCCGGAGTACAACTGGTGGATCAAAGAAGGCGAGCCCGACAAGGCCCTGGACGTGATCCTGGCCCGCAACCCGCTGCCTGGGGTCACCGGCTACGTGTGCAACCACCTCTGCCAGACCCGCTGCGTGCGCAACGACTACGAGGAGACGGTAGCGATCCGCGCTTTGAAGCGCTACGCCGAGGAGAACGGCCGCGCGTCGCCACTGGTCCCCAAACCGAAAACCGGCAAGAAAGTGGCCGTTGTCGGCTCCGGCCCGTCTGGCTGGTCTGCGGCGTTTTACCTGGCGTTGAACGGTGTGGACGTGATCGTCTTCGAGGCGAAGGATGTCATCGGCGGCATGATGCGGCTGGTGCCGGTGTTCCGCCTGCCGTGGGAGGTGATCCAGCGCGATGTAGATCGCATCCTCGGCCTGGGCGTCAAGCTCGAGCTCAGCCACCCCATCACCGAGCCGCCGGAACGACTGCTCCAGCAGGGCTTCGACGCCGTGTACATCGCCACCGGCTTCCAGCGCGATGCCCCGCTTCGCATCCCCGGCATCGAGGGCCCGGGCGTCTATGCGGCGCTCGACCTGTTGGATCGCACCCGCCGGGGCGAGCGGCCCGACCTCGGCAAGAAGGCGCTGGTCATCGGCGGCGGCGACACCGCCATGGACGCGGTGCGCAGCTCGCACCGGCTGACCGGCAACCCCACCACCATCGTCTATCGCCGCACGCGCGCCGAGATGCCGGCCAGCCCCGAGGAGCTGGAGGGCGCGCTGGAGGAGGGCAACGAGCTGCTGGAGCTCACCTCGCCGGTCCGCGTCGTGCGCGATGCCACGGGCAAAGTCGTGGCGTTGGAATGCCTGCGCAACAAACTGGGCGAGCCGGGCCCTGACGGCCGGCGCAAGCCGGTGCCCATCCCCGGCAGCGAGTTCCAGATCCCGGGCGACACCGTGATCGTGGCCGTGGGCCAGAACCCCGACTTCAGCTTCCTGGAAGGCAGCGTAGTGACGGTGTGCAGCGAAGGCGGGATCGCAATTGACCACGCGACGGCCAGCACGGGCGTGCCCGGCGTCTACGCAGGCGGCGACGTGGCCGAGTCCGGCCCGGAGAGCATCATCGCCGCGTGCGGCGACGGCCGTCGCGCGGCCGAGTCCATCTGCTGGCAGCTCGGTATCCCCTTCGACCAGCCGCCGGCCCCCATGCCGCGGCTGACGGCCGATGAGATCATCGCGGTGAAACGCGTGCGCGCCCGCAAAGTGCCCCAGGTGAAGACTCGGATGCTGCCCATCGAGCTGCGTGACGGCTTCGACCTGATTGACCTGAGCTTCACCAAAGAACAGGCTGAGGCCGAAGCCGGCCGCTGTGTGCAGTGCACGACCTTCTGCGACAAGTGCGTGGAGGTATGTCCCAACCGCGCGAACCAGACCTTCCTGATGCGGCCTGTGGACGTGATGTTGCCGCGGCTGGCGTTGAAGGGGGACGCGGCGACGGTGGTCGGCTACGAGCGATTCGTCATCAAACAGGAACGGCAGATCGTTAACATCAACGACTTCTGCAACGCCTGCGGTGACTGCACCACGTTCTGCGTGCACCAGGGCCAACCCTGGCTCGACAAACCGCGGCTGTTCCTCAACGAGAAGGACTTCCTGGCCGAGGACCACAACGCATATCGTATCACCGGCGATCTGATCCGTCACCGAGACCGGGGCCGCGAGACCAGCCTTGAGCGCCAAAACGGCCGCTACGTGTACGAGTGCCCTGAGGTCCGCGTGGTTCTATCGCCGGCGTTTGAGCTTGAGGCGGTGTCGCTCAAGGCTCCGTTTGCGGGATCGCTCTCGCTGCGAGACGCGGCCGAGATGGCCGTGCTGCTGAAAGGCGTCAACGAGACGCTGCCGCAGTTGTTGATCTAAAAGCGGTTTCTCGGGACGTACCCCCGCCGTCGCGGGGGCATGTAGACACGCGGAAGGGGGGACAAATATGCTCATCACCAACGGTCACGTTTTCACCCTCGACAAAGCCAACCGCGAGTTCACCGACGGCGCGGTCCATTGGGAAGGGGACACCATCGTGGACGTCGGCTCCACGGCGGAGCTGGCGGCCAGATATCCGCAGGCCCAGCGCCTCGACGCGGCCGGCAAGATCGTGCTGCCCGGCATGTTGTGCGGGCACACCCACTTCTACGGCGCGTTTGCGCGCGGCATGGCGATCCCCGGCAGCCCGGCCACCAACTTCCTCGAGATACTGCAGAAGCTGTGGTGGAAGCTGGACCTGGCGCTGTTGTGGGAGGACATCCGCTACAGCGCGCTGATCTGTCTGGTGGACGCGGTGCGCCACGGCTGCACCACGCTGATTGATCATCACGCCAGCCCCAACGCCATTGACGGCAGCCTGGACATCATCGCGGAGGCGGTCAAAGAGACCGGCCTGCGCGCCAGCCTGTGCTACGAGGTCACCGATCGCAACGGCCTGGATGGCGCCAGGGCCGGCATCGCCGAGAACGTGCGCTTCCTGAAACGCTGTCGCAAGGAGCGCGACCCGCAGCTGGCGGCTTCCTTCGGCCTGCATGCAGCTTTTACCTGCTCCGATGAGACTTTGGAGGCCTGCGTTGCCGCGGCTGCGGGGCTGGACACGGGCTTCCACATCCACGTCGCGGAGGGCACCACCGACCAGGAAGAGAGCCTGCGCCAGCACAACCAGCGCGTGGTCGAGCGCCTGCAGCGGCTCGGCATCCTGGGGCCGAAGACTATCGCCGTGCACTGCGTGCACCTGGACGATTACGAGAAGGACATCCTGCGCGAGACCGGCACCCTGGTGACCCATCAGCCGCGGTCCAACATGAACAATGCGGTGGGCCTGCCCGATGTCGCCGGCATGTTGGCCCGCGGCATCCCGGTGGCGCTGGGCAACGACGGCTTTTCCAACTGCATGTTGGACGAGATGAAGGCCGCCTATCTGGCCCACAAGCACAACACCCGCAACCCCCAGGCGATGCCCGGCGACGTGGTATTCCGCATGGCCTATCCGAACAACGCCAACCTGGCCCGCCGCTTCTTCGCCAAACCGGTCGGCGAGTTGACCCCAGGCGCATTTGCGGATATCATGTTGCTGGATTATGCCCCGCCCACACCGCTGAACACCGGTAACCTGCCGTGGCATCTTCTGTTCGGCGTGGACGGCGCGCACGTCACGCACACCATCGCCTCGGGCAAAGTGCTGATGGCCGACAAGAAGCTGACCACACTGGACGAAGAGGCCATCATGGCCAGGGCAAGGGAGTTGGCGGTGAAGGTGTGGAAACGCATTTAGGCAGAGGCCAGTGATCTGACTGGTGATGCGCGTGGCGCAGCAAAACGGCGTCTATCGGCAGCGCATCACCACACGCCTGTCACACTTGCAACTCGTGACTTCGGGGTGTTTATCGGCAGCGCATCACGGCACGCGTGTCACGAAAGGAGGCTTCCGATGCTTAAGCAGATCTTTTCTTGGGTGCGCGCGCTGGAAGAAGGCACTCTGACGGAATTGCAGTTGGAGACGCTGCAGGCGGCAGTAGACAACGGTGAGGCCGATTCACTGCTGGAGGCCGCGCGGCTGCTGGACTTCGAGGCGACGCACACGGCCGGCGGCGAGCCGGGGCCGACCGCGTACTAGCCGGATGTGCCAGGCACCTGAGAGGGTGCCTGGCACGTGAGAATTACAGAGGTTCTGGCCATGTGGCATACTTACTATGCACCGTCCTCTGTTGCCGAAGCACTGGAGCTGCTGGCGCAACACGGGGACGCGTGCCGTCTCATCGCGGGCGGCACCGACCTGATTTTAGAGCTCGAACGCGGTGTCCGCCAACAGAAAATCCTCATAGACATCTCGCGCATCCCCGGGCTAGATCGGATTGAGGTGCGACCAACGCACGTGCCTGGCACTTCTGAAAGTGCCAGGCACGTGGACGAGGTCATTCTGGGCGCCAACGTCACGCACAATCGGGTGGTTGGCACGCCCGAGGCTGTGGCACATGCCTTCCCGCTTGCGCGCGCCTGCTGGTTGGTCGGCGCGCCGCAGATCCGCAACCGCGGCACCGTCGCGGGCAACTGCGTCACCGCCAGCCCGGCCAACGACACCATCACGCCGCTGTGGGCCATGGACGCCACCTTCACCGTCGCCAGCCGCGACCGGGGGGAGCGCACCCTGACTTGCGCCGAGTTCTTCCAGGGCGTGCGCAAGACCGCGCTCCGGCCCGATGAGATGCTGGTCCACATCAATGTCCCGGCCCTGAAACCGACCGAGCGCGGCACCTT
>Ga0116210_1001841_pt1 | contig 14430 bp, 10 predicted proteins | sample TshhotsprinmetaG_FD_94483 | JGI IMG/M metagenome (GOLD analysis project Ga0116210, IMG submission 94483) | Hot spring microbial communities from South Africa to study Microbial Dark Matter (Phase II) - Tshipise hot spring metaG | ecosystem: Environmental > Aquatic > Thermal springs > Hot... | reverse complement strand
GGCGAGCCTCTGCCCGCCGCCGCGGCGCTGATGTCGCCGTGGACGGATCTGACAGGAGTGGGCGATTCGGTCAAGACGCACGAAACCCGCGACCCGCTCATCCATCCCGGCGACCTGCCGGTTGCCGCCCGCCTGTACTTGCGCGATCTTGACCCGCGCCATCCTTACGCTTCGCCACTGTACGGCGATTTTCACGGCTTACCCCCCATCCTCGTGCATGTTGGCACCGAGGAACTGCTCTTCACCGATTCTACCCGCCTGGTTGACCGCCTGATCGAAGACGGGGTGAACGCCGAACTGGTCATCTGGGAAGGCATGTGGCACGTTTTTCAACTGTTCACCCTGCGCGTGCCGGAGTCGTGGCGCTCTCTGCGTCAGATGGGCTCCTTTCTGCACCGCCATCTCTCCCGCGCGGGTGTGGAAATCCGGTCAGAACCCGCGGAAAGCGAGAAAGCGCTCGCTTTATAAAAACAAACAACCTGCCTTGTGGGCAGGTTGTTGATGAAAAAACCGTTTTCCAGAAACGTTACGGCACAATCCAGGTACCGGTTTCGCCGCGCAGAGCGCGCCCGATGTTCTCCGGGCTGGTGATGAGGGCTTCTTTACCGCCCGCCTCCAGATAGCGGATGCAAGCCTGCACCTTGGGGAGCATGGAGCCTTTGGCAAAGTGCCCTTCCTGAATATATTGTTTGGCTTCGGCTACCGTCATGCGATCAATGAGTTTTTCGTTGGGCTTACCATAGTTCAGCGCCACCTTCTCCACCGCGGTGGAGATGATGAAGATATCCGCGTTGATTTCCTGCGCCAGCAGGCTGGAGGCATAGTCCTTGTCAATGACCGCGGCAACGCCCACATAATCGCCGTCGCCTTTGTCAATGACGGGGATGCCGCCACCGCCCACGGTGATGACGATCACACCCGCCTCAATCAGGGCTTTAATGGTATCCAGTTCCACCACCTCTTTGGGATCGGGAGACGCCACCACGCGCCGCCAGCCGCGCCCGGCATCTTCCACCACCGTCCAGCCCAGTTCTTCGGCTTTGCGTTTGGCTTCTTCCTCGGTCATGAACCCGCCAATCGGTTTGGTGGGATGCAGGAAGGCGGGGTCGTTTTTGTCCACCAGCACCTGCGTGATCACTGTGGCTACGTTCTGGTGAATCTTGCGGCGGAACAGTTCGTTCTGCAGGTTCTGCTGGAGCAGGTAGCCGATCAAGCCCTGGCTCTCGGCGCCGCACACATCCAGCGGCGTCTCGGGCAGGTTTTCCACCTTGGCGGCAACCTCCGACTGGCGCAGAATCAACCCCACCTGCGGACCATTCCCATGACCGATGGCAACGTTCCAACCCGCTTCGATCATATCAGCAATGTGGTAGCAGGTCTCTTTGGCGGCTTGATACTGATCTTCGATTTTCTGGTGGGCGTTGTCTTTAATCAACGAGTTTCCACCAATGGCAATGACTGCGGTTTTCTTTCTGGACATCTTCACTCCTCACCCATTGAAAATTTTAAGATTGAACATCTTACGACATGGTCAAAGCCATGACGGCTTTCTGAACGTGCAGGCGGTTTTCCGCCTCATCGTACACCACCGAGTGCGGACCGTCAATAACCTCATCGGTCACTTCCAGGTTGCGATCGGCGGGCAGGCAGTGCATGTAGATGCTGTCCTCTTTGGTCAGGTCCATACGGCGCTGGTCCGTAATCCAGTCGCGGTACTTTTCGATGAGCGCCTTGCCCTCGTTCTTATCGGTGGTGGTCACCAGCGGACCCCACGACTTGGGATAAACCACATCGGCATCTTTGAAGGCTTCGTCCATATCGTGGACGATTTCGAAGCCGGAGTGGTATTTGCGGGCGTTCTCGCGCGCCATCTCAACGATTTCGGGCATGAGTTTAAACTCCGGGGGATGCGCCAGCACCACATCGGCGCCGAAGCGGGTCAACTGCAGGATGAGTGACTGCGGAACAGAAATGGGCTTGCTGTAGGAAGCGGCATACGCCCACGAGACGACAATCTTGCGGCGGCGCAGGTCGCGTCCTTTTTTCTCCATGATGGTCATTAAATCAGCCAGACACTGGAAGGGATGATACACATCGCACTGCATGTTCAGCACAGGAACGCGGGAGTAGCGGGCAACCTCGTTAATGTATTGATTGCCGAACTGCCAGTCGCACTGGCGGATGGCAATGCCGTCGAAGTAACGCCCGAAAATCTCGCCGATTTCCTTAGCGGTATCGCCGTGGGCAATCTGGGTGGTGTCCGAGTCGATGAAAGCGGCGTGCCCGCCCAGTTGCGCCATACCGGCTTCAAACGAGCCGCGGGTACGCGTGCTGGTGAAGAAGAACAGCATGGCAAGAGTTTTATCGCGCAGAAGGGGATGGGGTTCTCCGAGCGCGCGCTTGCGTTTCAGATCCCATGCCACTTCCAGCACGGTTTCGACTTCCTCTTTGGAAAAATCCAGGTCTCCGATGAAGTCGCGTCCTCTTAGGTTGGTTTGCATAACAAAATCCTCCTGTGAAAAAATGAATTTACATTGTTTCTTGGATGATGCGCGGCAGAAGAGCGTAGAACTCGGTGGCTTTGACCACCTCTGCCAGCGGGACGTGCTCCGCCATGGCATGAGCCAGACGCTCATCGCCGGGACCAAAGCCAATGCTGGGAATGCCCGCCTTGCCCGCCCAGTAGATGCCATTGGTGCTGAAATCCCATTTTCCCGAAGGCGCCTCGGGCAAGCCGATGGCGGCGCGGGTCTTCTGTCCTGCCTGCACCAGAGGATGATCCTCCTCCAGCGCCCAGGCGGGGAAGTACTTATCCACCGGGAAGACAAAGCCCGTGTAGGAGGGTTCGTCGTAGAACAGTTCCTCAATGGTAATGGACTCACGGTCCTTTTCGGGGATGAGCGCGCGCACCTGTTCAATGACCTGCTCTTTGGTCTCGCCAAAGGTCATGCGCCGGTCAATGAAAATCACCGCTTCATCCGGCACGGCGTTGATGCTGGCAGTGCGCACCTTCATATCCGTCACAGTGATCTTACCGTGTCCAAGGAAGGGATGATCGCCCAGCGAAGGCTCCAGATCCCGAATACCGGCAATGACCGGAAGAAGTTTGTAGATGGCATTATCACCCAGATGGTTGGATGCGGCGTGTGCGCTCTTGCCGCGCGCCGTCACCTTGAACTCCAGGCGTCCCTTGTGCCCGCGGTACACCTTCATCATGGTGGGTTCGCCAATGACGACAAAATCGGGGCGCACGGCGGGGTCCACCTCGACGAAGGAATTGGGAGCAATGCCATCGCACCACTCTTCCATGTTGCCAAAGTAGTACACCGTCCAACCCTCCAGCAAGCCCAGATCGCGGGCAATTGCCAGCCCGTACACCATGCCGGGGGTACTGCCTTTCTCATCCACTGCACCGCGCGCGTACAGGCACCCGTTTTCAATTTTGCCCTCGAAGGGGTCATAGGGCCATTCGGCGGGGTCGCCCACGCCCACGGTGTCAATGTGCGAGTCGTACACCATCACCTTTGGACCGTTGCCGATGCGCCCAAGGATGTTGCCCATCTTATCAAAGCGCACCTCGTCAAAGCCCAGTTTGCGCATTTCTGCGCCGATGCGTTCGCCAACGGGTCCAATTTGCGATTCCATGCTCGGAATGGCGCAAATTTCGCGCAGGAAGCGGATGATCTCCTCTTCCGACTGACGCACACGTTCCTGAATGGTTTGCACAATGTGAGAGTCTACCATATCACTCCTTTGAAACGTTCAACTGCCCACCCGTCTGACCACCTGAAAGCGAAAGTAGCCGGGCAGGAAGTAACTGTAGGAAAGATCAATCATGCGCTCTTCGGCGCTGTAAAGACGGGCTTTAAACATGAGCAGGACATCACCGCGCTGAATTTCCAGCCAGCGGGCAACCTTGGCATCGGCGGCTACGGCCTGAATCTCCGCCACCGAGCGGGTGAGCATGGGCGAGCCGCGCCGCAAGAGCAAATCCAGCACCGAGCCGGTGAAACCGCGCTCCAGATCCTGCGGGGTGAGCACATCCTCCGGCAGAATATCCACCAGATAGGCAACCGGACGCCCGGCAGTATGAATGGTGCGGCGCACCTGCACCAGCGGCGTGCCCTGCGGCACGTCAAACAGGGCCGCTTCCTCCGGATTGGCGTTTACCTCGCGGATGTTCAGGTCGCCCATGGAAACATCCATCCCCATGCGGTGAGCCAGCGTCTCAATGCTTTCCAGCACTTCCAGTCCGGTCTCGATCACGGACGGCTGACCGACTACGAAAGTTCCCACGCCCTGACGGCGGCGAATCAGTCCCTGCCCTTCAAACGAGCGCATGGCTTCCCGCAGGGTAGCGCGCGAGACGTTCAACTGCTTCGCCAGTTCAGGTTCGGCAGGCAGGCGCCCACCCGGTGGGGTGGCGGCAATTAACTGTGCCAGTTGATCCTGCAGGCGCTCATACGGATGGGTGCTTTTCCCATTCTGTTCCATGATTCTTTCTCCAGTCCCCTTTTCAGTTATTCCAGCACATCAATGATCTGGAAGCGGCGCACATCTACCAGCCCCAGATCGGAAATGCGCAGTTCAGGAATGACCACCAGCCCCAGCAAACTCATCTGCATGTTGGGGTTGTTCAAACGACACCCACAGGCGCGAAAGCCCTCCAGCACACTCTCTGCCTGGCGGGCAACCTGCTCGGCAGGCGCGTTGGAGATCAGCCCGGCAATGGGCAGTTGCACCTCGCCGAGAATGTCTCCCCGCGAAATGACCACCTGCCCCCCACCGGTCTGCATCAGTCGGTTGGCGGCACGCGCCATATCCTCTTCATCTGTGCCGATGACAATCATCTGATGGCTGTCGTGTGCAACCGTTGAGGCAATACCGCACGGCTGGGTAAAGCCAAAGCCGTGCACCAGTCCCACCTGCACTTTACCGGTAGGCTGATGACGCTCCACCAGAGCCACTTTTGCCAGATCGCGGCTCATATCCACCTGAATTTCGCCGTTGACCGGTCGCACATTCATGTGCAGGTGGCGGGTTGGGGCTTGATTCTCAATGACACCGATGACGTTGGCGATGGTACGGCTGTCGTCGGCGGGCAGGCGGAAATCTGCCGCAGTAAGCGCGCGCGGCAGGTGCACGGTGCGCAATGCCCAGTCGGGGTAGTGCAGGGCAGGCGGATCAACCAGCAGTTTGCCATCCTCTGCCACCACCTGACCTCTGGCAATGACCATCTCCACGGTGAAGTTGACCAGATCGCTGACCAGCAGCATATCTGCCCAGCGTCCGGGGGCAATCATGCCAATTTCGCGGCTGACCCCAAAATGCTCGGCAGTGTTGATGGTCGCCATCTGAATGGCGGTCATGGGAGGCAAACCCTGAGCGATGGCATGGCGCAGAACGCGGTCCATGTGTCCTTCCTGGATGAGCGTGGCGGAGTGGGAATCATCGGTGCAGAGCAGGAAATAGCGCGGGTCAAGGTTCATCTCGGTGATGGCGCGCACCTGCTCTTTGACATCGTGCCACGCCGAGCCAAACCTGAGCATGGCGCGCATGCCGTTGCGCACCCTCGCCAGTGCATCCTCCAGGCGGGTGCCCTCGTGGTCGTCCATGGCGCCGCCCGCGGCGTAGGCGGCAAACTCGTGGTTGAGCAGGGGAGAGGGGTAGTGTCCGCCAATCACTTTGCCAGATTCGCGGGTGGCTTCCAGTTTGGCATGCACGTCTGAATCGCAGTACTGCACGCCGGGGTAATTCATCATCTCGCCCAGTCCGATGATTCCCTCCCACGAGAGGGCTTCGCGGATTTCCTCTGCGCCCAGAACAGCGCCCGCTGTCTCCAGTCCCGGGGCAGAAGGCACACAGGACGGCACCTGCACAAAGACATGGATGGGCTGGAGCAGGGCTTCATCCAGCATCAGACGCACCCCGCGCAAGCCCAGCACGTTGGCAATCTCATGCGGATCAATAAACATGCCGGTGGTGCCGTGCGGCAAAACGGCGCGCACGAACTGAGCCACCGAAAGCATGCCCGATTCCACGTGCATGTGAGCATCCAGCAAACCCGGCACCAGATAGCGCCCCTGCGCATCCAGCACCTGCGTATGCGGACCGATGGTCTGATGCACATCTTCGCCCACTGCGGCAATGCGCCCCTCTTTGATGGCGACTTCCGTCTGGGGCAGGATTTCGCCGCTCTGCACGCTTACCCAGCGGGCATTGCGAATGACCCGATCCGCCGGAACGCGCCCCATGGCGCAATCCACCAGCGTGCGGGTGCTGATTAAGCGAAAGGACTGACCCATTCGTTCCACCTGCCTTTCTACCCTTCTGGTTGAAAGAAACCCCAAAGGGAATGCCTTTGGGGTTTGAAAATCACGCCTCGCCGGAAACCAGTCGCCGGGCGGCGCGGTTGTGCCGCTCCACCAGCCGCGGGAGGTCCACCGTGCGCAACTGCCCATCCTCAACCACCAGATTGCCGCCCACCGAGAGGATATCCACCGTTTGCGGAGCGCAGAACGCCAGCGCGGCAACGGGGTCGTGCAATGCCCCGGCATACGGCAGGCGTTCCAGACGGATGGCGGCAAAGTCACAGCACTTTCCCGCTTCCAGCGCGCCAATATCGGTACGTCCCAGCACCGCCGCGCCGCCGCGGGTACCCAGTTCCAGCGCCTGGCGCGCAGTCATCAGCGGAGGGGCATCCTCGCCGGAGAGCGAAGCACCCTGCAAGCCTGCCGAAAGGCGCGCCAGCAGCATGGCTTGACGCACTTCTTCCAGCATGTGCGAGCCATCGTTGGACGCCGAACCATCCACGCCCAGCCCGACATGCACCCCTGCCTTCAAGTAAGACATCACCGGGGCAATACCGCTGGCAAGGCGCATGTTGGAAGAGGGACAGTGCGCCACACCGCAACCGGTGTGCGCAAAGACGTCAACCTCTGCGGGGTTGACGTGAACGGCATGGGCAAACCACACATCTTCACCCACCCAGCCGAGCGATTCCATGTACGCCACCGGGCGCATGCCGAACTTTTGCAGGCAAAACACCTCTTCATCCTGCGTCTCCGCCAGATGGGTGTGCAGATGCACCCCGTACTGACGCGCCAGCACCGCGCTCTCGCGCATCAAATCTGCGGTGACGGAGAAGGGCGAACACGGCGCCAGGACAATTTGCACCATCGAGCCCGGTCGGGGATCGTGATACTGTTCAATCAGGCGCTGAGAATCGCGCAGGATGTGCTCTTCGCTGTCCACCACACTGTCGGGGGGTAAACCGCCCTTGCTCTCGCCCAGACTCATCGAGCCGCGCGAGGCGTGCAGGCGCAAGCCCACTTCGCGCGCCGCGGCAATCTCATCATCCAGCCGCGATCCGTTGGGGTACAGGTAGAGATGATCGGAGGCGGTGGTGCATCCCGAAAGCGCCAGTTCCGCCAGCGCGGTCTGGGTGGAGATGAAAATGTCTTCAGGGGTGAGGCGCGCCCAGATGGGGTAGAGCGTCTTCAGCCAGTTAAACAGGTTGGCGTCCTGCGCCGCCGGCACCACGCGGGTGAGGGTCTGGTAGAAATGGTGATGGGTGTTGATCAGCCCGGGAAAGACAATATAACCGCTCAGATCCAGCACTCGATCAGCAGTGGCGGGCAGGTCAGCCGTTTGCCCGACCTGCTCAATGATGCCGTTGCGGGCAAACAGCGCGCCGTTGACGATTTCCCTTCGGGCATCGTCCATAGTCACGAGGAACGAGATGTTTTTTACCAGCAGGGTGGTCATAAGATTTTGAAAGATTGATTAGACAAATTCAGGATTACCTTCAGTTTAACGAGGTTTATACAAAAAGTCAATTGTCAGACAAAGTGACATCCGTCACATTTTTTCCTGTGATGGGGTTCCAGAAACCCGGGCAACGCTCCAGGCACTGTACCGGTTGCACCCTGCCAGAAGGCTCACCGGGACGCCGTTGCGCCAGCGCCCTGCTCATTTCCTGTAAGAAGCCCCCATCGAGTACGCAGAAACACCTTCCCCGACTGGCAAGACGGAGATCCTTTTACGGTGGCAGGTAAACCTCGGGGGTTGGAGTGGGCGCTCCGTTAGACGGAGTAGCGGTAGCCTGCGCCGTGGGGGTCACGGTGGGGAACAGCGGCGCAGGCGTTGGAGTTGACAGCACTCGCGGCGGGGTCACCTGCACGGGAGCGCCACCCAGCCAGGGGGTGGGTGTGGGCAGAACGCGCCGCTCCCCGGTGATGTCCTCCACGTAACCAATTGCCCCCTGACAGGCAGGATCCAGTTGAGCGGCAAGGTTCTCCCACGTCAGCGCATCGCCGTTGTTGAGCACGCGCCGCGCGGCGGTGGAGAGACAGCCCGCTCCGGCGTTGTAATTGACCAGCGTAAAACGCCACAGGTCCTCGTACCGGCTGAGGCGCCCCGGCTCCATACCGGTCAGGTTGGTCAGGATGCGCCCGGTCTGCTCACAGTTTGCCAGCAAGCCCTCCGCAAAGACGCGCACACTGTACTGCGCCCCGGAGATGTCAATGCCGGTAGGACAATCGGGACAGGAGGCGTTGACCCTGCGCACCAGCGCACCGCGCAACAGGGCTTGCTCGTTGTCTTTCAGATTACCAAAGCCCAGATCACAGGTGCTTTGATGCAGAACCAGCGGGCAGAACTGGCGGAAGAACTCCGGATTCCACAACAGGATGGTATCGGCGCCTTTTTCGGTCAACTGTCCCAGCCCGGCTTCTTTCGTGGTATGAAACACGCCGGGCCAGAGTTGACTTTCACGGGCAAAGACGTTCTTCAGCAGACGTGCAGGCACGCCGGTTTCCTGCGATGCCTGCCAGATCTCGTCATCAAAGCGGTTTTGCCATTCGGTGAGCAGAGGGCGCGCCGCTTCCACCCCGCAGGCAGAGGCAACGTTTGCCGCCGTCAACCCGCCATCCAGACAGGCGCTGGTATCCACCAGACCGTTCTGGATGAGCGCCCCGGCGAGGTAGTAAAAGCCGGTATCGGTGCGCAGGTCTTCGATGCGCGGCGGCGTGGAAAGCCACACCGGTGGTCCATTGACATCGGGGAAGGACTGCCAGGTGAAGGCGCAGGCGGCAATCTCACCCTCCGTGTACTGCGTGGAGAGGATGTCCACGTACCACATGCGGGAATCGCGCCCGCCGCCGTCCGGGTCCATGAAATCACCCCACGGCAGGACGCGCACACGGGCAGTGTAATGTTCGCTGGAATCGCCAAAGGACGAATCCGCCCAGAACTCCATCACCGCGCCGTCCTGACCGGTAGGCTGAAGCGGCAGGCGGCACTCACTGCCGGCGCAGGTGAACGCTTCGCCGTTGAAGGTGCCCTGAATGCTCAAAATGGTCTCGTTGGGCAGGGGTTCGCGCCCTTCCAGCAGAAGGGTAGGCATGCGTGTACAGGCGCGCTCGCCCGGCAGAGCCCCGCAGTCTTCCAGATGAATCCACACCGAAGGCAGGGGCAGGATGACCTCCACCTCGCGGCTGGCAGGCTCGGAGCCAATTTCCAGCGCATACAGCCCCGGACAACGCGCGGCGGGGGTCTCCGCCAGATTGCAGGGTTTGCTTTCCAGCCAGCGCTGAGCGACCTTTTTGCCGCACAGTCCTTCAATTTCGTTATAGGTGGGGATGCCCTCATGCTCCACCGCCAGGCGGCAAACCACCTCGTTGCCTTCCCATTCTGCCAGCCACCAGAAATGGCGGGTGAAATTCACAGTGAGGGTGGCTTTACGCTCCGGCTCATCGGGGGGGAATTCTTCCGCGCGGGCAGGCAGAACCGGGGCGCCTGCCATCACCAGCAGGAACACCCCAATCACTGCGTTCAACCAGCGCAGGGATTTCATCGTTATTAGTTTAGCATATTTAGGGGGGATTCGGGACAGGGAGAATGATCGCTCTCACGCCGGGCGCACGCACACCCCATCTACCCCCAGCCGTCCTTCTTCGATGATGAATCCTACCGCGCCGCCGGACAGCCGGGCATCTTCCGCCTGTAAAATCTGTACGCCATCCACCCAGGCGGTGAGGCAGTCACCTTTGGCACGCAGGGAAAGGGTGAGCGTCTGCCCCCACTCCCAGGTCAGCGGCGTCTCGGCAAGCACTTCGTCTCTGCCGTACCAGCGGCAGATCAGCCGCGCCGTGCCGGGATGCTCCAGCAACAGGGCATAGTAACGCTCCAGCCCCTGCACGCGCACCGCCAGCCCAAACGCCCGTGCCAGATGTGGGGTACAGGGCGCCTGCGCCTCGATGTTGCGCCAGTCCAGCGTGCCCTGCGCCAGCATGCCGCGCCCCTCGTCCTGAATCAGGCGCAGGGGTTCATTGCCCGTCTCCAGATGACTCACCGCGTTGACCCATGCCAGTTGCCATGCCTGACCGCGCCGCTCGGGTCGGGTAAGGCACACCTGCGGCTCACCCTGCCAGTCCAGCCAGTCGAGGTACAGTGTTCCAGCGGTGCGGGCACTGTCCAGCACTTCCAGTCCGATGCGGGCAATGGGACGTGCCTGCGTGTCGGGGATGCGCCAGGTCAGCAGACGGCGCTCGCCGGGCGCCAGACTCTCCACCCCACCGGGGATGGCGGCAAGGCGATCTTCCTCATCGTACACTTCGATAAACAGGCGCATCTGTGCCAGAGCGGGGTTGTCCTCTGCGGCGCAGACTTCAGCGGCCACCACCTGCCCCGGATACAGGGTGGGACAGCCAAAAAGGTCGTAGGTTTTCATCTGGAAAGCATCCGGACGCAGGAAGGTGGCGGTCGCCACCCGCGCCGGCACCCCCGGCGCCACATGAGCGTAGTGAATCGCCAGCGCACGCGTCCCGCGCTGACTGTGCCCGCTGACGTTCTCAACCCGCACCGGCGCGCCTTCCAGCGGGACAAAGCCCTGGACGGCGCCCGGCAGGTCAAAGGAAAACCGCACCCCGTCCTTAAGGCGGGGAGCCGGTTCGCCATGCAGGGCACAGCCAATCCCCGCCACCCACTGCGCCACCTGAAGTGCATCGGTGACGCACGAACCGCCCTCGGCGGTGGGCAGGTAGAGGGCATCGGCAACCGGGGTGCGCCAGTCGGGACCGGCATCTATGCCCGCCAGCCCGTTCTTGATGCCCATCAGACAGCCCGCATTGCCCGAATTGCAATCGGTATCCCATCCGGCGGTATTGACAATGCTCAGCGTGCGCTGGAAATCATCCCCGCCATACAGCAAGCCCAGATGAATGAGGGCATGGTTGGGAACAACATGGCAGTTGCCGCCGTAGCGGTCATAGCCGTAATGCTGAAAGATGAAGTCCAGCGTTTCGTGCCAGTCGTCGGTGCGGGCGCGCTGGTTGCGCAGGTCGGCAATCAGGCGGTAGATGAGGGAATCGGCGGAAATGAGGCGCACGGCTTCATCCAGCAGACGATTAAGGTCCGCCTCGACAAAAGCAAGTGCTTCCATCGCCGCCAGCACCTGCGCGGCAAAGACGGCTTCGCCGTCGTGGCTCACCTGTGCGGCACGGCGCGCCAGTTCTGCGGCACGGTCGGGTTCACCCGGGCAGACCATCGCCCAGCCGTCAATGAAAATCTGCGCGCCAATCTGCTCGGCAACCACTTTGCCGTTCAACGCCATGGAGCCGGAACGCGGCGCAGGAATGCCGTGTTTCAGCCGCAGGTAGGCGGTGTGCTCGGTGGAGTTGCCCATTCCACCCCACCACAGCACGGTGCGGTTCTCCACCAGATAGTTCAGCCAGGCCTGTCCAATCTGCTCCGCGGTCAGGTCAAAGGTATTGCCACAGTCGGGCAGGGCGCGCAGAAAAGTGAAGGTTCCGGAAATATCGTCATCGGTGACCACCAGTGGAACGCCCAGGCGGTCGTGTACGTAGTAGTGAATCTCGCCCAGACGGTTGAGAATCTGGTCATACGTCCAGCCCTCAAAGGGACGCCCGAGGTACACGCCGATGATCTTGCCCAGCACGCCGGCATACACCCGCTCCAGATAATCTTTGGGAAGAGCCATGCGATCCGCCTCCAGAACATCAGAAATACAGACGGGTTAATTGTGGCATAAAAACCCCGGGAATGGCAGGGGAATGCCCATCCAGAGAAAAAAACTCGCCCTCCGCGAGGGAGGGCGAGGGATCACAGCCTCCGGTTTACAGATCGGCGGCGCGGGTGGCAATCTTTTCCTGCAGCAGAGCGACAAATTCATCGGCTGAGAGAGTTTGCTGGGCGCCATCGCGCTTCCGCAGGGCAACCGCCCCGGCCTGCGCTTCGCGCTCGCCCACCACCAGCATGTAGGGGATCTTCAGCAGTTGCGCCTTACGAATCTTGGCGTTCATGCGGTCCGAGTCGAGATCGGCAGTGGCGCGCACTCCCAGCCCGCGCAGACGGCGTTCCAGTTGTTTTGCATACTCGTTTTGTCCGTCGGTGATGGGGATGATGCGCACCTGCTCCGGCGACAGCCACACCGGGAACGCCCCGGCGTAATGCTCCAGCAGGAAGCCGATCAGGCGTTCATGCGTGCTCAACGGCGCGCGGTGGATGATCAGCGGGCGCTCTTCCTCGCCTTTCTCATTGGTGAACTTCAGGTCAAAGCGCTCCGGCTGTGCAAAGTCCACCTGATTGGTTGCCAGGGTAAATTCGCGCCCGATGGCGCTCTTGACCTGCACATCAATCTTGGGACCGTAGAACGCGGCTTCATCGGCAATCTCTACGTAGGGGATGCCGTTGTTGTCCAGCGCCTTGCGCACCATGTCCTCGGTCTTGCGCCACAGTTCGGGGTTGTTGACGTATTTCTTGCCCAGTCCGCGGGGATGGTGCGTGCTCAGGCGCATCAGGTAATCCTGAATGCCAAACAGGCGGAAGTATTCCAGATACAGGTGAATGACGCTGACGAATTCCTGCTCAAACTGCTCTTCGGAGCAGTAGATGTGGGAATCGTTCATCTGCATGGAGCGCACACGCATCAGCCCGAAGAGTTCGCCGCTTTTCTCGTAGCGGTAGCAGGTGCCGTACTCTGCCAGGCGCACAGGCAGTTCGCGGTAACTGCGCGGCTTGCTGGCAAAAATTTTGTGGTGCATGGGGCAGTTCATCGGCTTGACGTAATAACGCACGCCCTCCAGTTCCATGGGGGGGTACATGCTCTCGGCGTAGTAGGGCAGGTGTCCACTGCGCAGGTAGAGGTCCTCTTTGGCAAGGTGCGGGGTGCGCACACGCTCGTAGCCGTACTTAAATTCCATCTCTTTGGCGAGTTTCTCGATTTCTTCGATGATGGCGCCGCCGCGGGGCGTCCACAGCGGCAAGCCGGGACCAATTTCATCATCAAAGAGATAGATGTCCAGTTCCTTGCCCAGTTTGCGGTGATCGCGCTTCCTGGCTTCCTCCAGCCGCCACAGGTACTGCTCCAGTTCCTCGGGCGTCTCCCATGCCGTGCCGTAAATGCGCTGGAGCATGGGGTTATGCTCATCACCGCGCCAGTAAGCGCCCGAAACCTGCATCAGTTTGACGGCTTTGGGGTTGATTTCGCGGGTATTCGCCACATGCGGACCGCGGCACAGGTCCACAAATTTATCGTGTTTGTAAATGGAGATGACCGGCTTCTCCTCCAGCGGATTGCCGTCTTCGTCTACCTCGCCCTTTTCCAGTCCGTCAATCAATTCCAGTTTATAGGGCTGATCCTTGAAAATCTGACGCGCTTCCTCGGCGGAGACTTCCTGGCGGATGAAATCATGGTTGCCCTTGATGATTTCCTTCATGCGTTTTTCGATGTGCTCCAGGTCCTCCGGGGTGAGGGTGCGGGGCAGGTCAAAGTCGTAGTAAAAGCCATCTTCAATGGCGGGACCAATGGCGTACTTGGCGCCGGGGAAAAGTTCCAGCACCGCCTGAGCCATGATGTGCGAGCAGGAATGCCGCACGCGGAAAATGTGGGTATCCTCATACCGTTCTTGCGCTTTCGAGAGCATTTCAACCTCCTTGATTGGAAACAAAACACCCGCCCCAGGTCTGGGGCGGGCAATCGTCTGCACGCGGTTCCACCCAGTTTGACCGTCAAGCCGGTCATCTCTGGTTCGCCGATAACGGGGCAATCCGTCTGGGCTTACTGGGCACTTGCCGTTCAGCCAGCCGCTCGCGGGTGGTTTTCTCCGGCTGTCCACCGCGGATGCCTCTCAGTCTGCGGGCATCCGTCCCTGTCGGGGCATTGCCGGGTACTCGTCCCGGTCAGCGCGTTCTTTCAGGTGGGCGATATAGGACTCGAACCTACGACCTTCGCGATGTCAACGCGACGCTCTAACCAACTGAGCTAACCGCCCGTTTGCGTTATCTATTATAGTCAGATTCTCGCGTTTTTGCAACGGTGATTCGTGTGTTTGTCCCAAGAATGGTTGGTGAAATAGAGAAAGGAGCAAGGTCGAATATTCCCCCGTGTCCTCCAGCAGAGTACCTATG
>Ga0116210_1001838_pt1 | contig 14446 bp, 11 predicted proteins | sample TshhotsprinmetaG_FD_94483 | JGI IMG/M metagenome (GOLD analysis project Ga0116210, IMG submission 94483) | Hot spring microbial communities from South Africa to study Microbial Dark Matter (Phase II) - Tshipise hot spring metaG | ecosystem: Environmental > Aquatic > Thermal springs > Hot... | reverse complement strand
AGAACATTTAATTGAAGATGGCTCGGCAATTGTCATTCCCGAAGGAACCCGACACAATGTGATTAATACTTCTTCGGACGAAGAGATGAAACTCTACACCATTTATTCTCCGCCGCATCATCGTGACGGTGTAATCCACGCCACCAAACAGGAAGCTATGACCGACGATGAACATTTTGACGGTAAAACCACGGAATAGAAATATCTGACAACAAATATTAAAAAATAATCGGTCATATTATTCCTCTCTTGATAAATGATACCCCCAGGGGGTATCATTTAATATATGAGAAAAGAAATCAAAAAAAGAGCTATTCGAAGATTTAAAATCTTAGAGGGGCAGGTTCGGGGGCTGCAAAAAATGGTTGAGAAAGAGGAATATTGCATAAAAATTCTTCAGCAAACATCAGCCGTCAAACAGGCCCTTTTGGGCATTGAAGATTTGATTTTGGAAAACCATCTCTCTACCCACGTAATTGAACAAATCAAATCCGGTAAAGAAACAAAAGCGATCAAGGAAATTATAGAAATTTATAAATTATCAAAAAGGAAATGAAAAAACCCAAATTATACAAATGCCCTGAGTGCGGTTTTTGGTATAAAGAGAAAAAGTGGGCGGAAAAATGCCAGGCCTGGTGTAAAGAACATAAAAGCTGCAATTTAGAAATAATTAAACACGCAATTAACCCCCGCACAGGGGTAAAGGTCGAACCCTTCAGGAGTTGATTTGTTGATTTTAAATGGGCATTATAATAAAACAATGGCTATTGCTTAACCTGGTTAAGCAATAAGCCCCTTTTAATCGGGGGTTGGTTTGCTGAAAAAAAGAAAAGAAAAAATGAGAAAAGAGGTTTTTAAAATTCAGGGGATGCATTGCGTTGACTGTGCGAGAAACATTGAAAAGGAAGTTAAAAAAGTTGCCGGGGTTTCTTTAGTGAGGGTAGATTTTGTTGGCGAGAAAATGTTTGTTGAAGGAGAAGATTTTTCAGTGGAAGAAATTAAAAAGAGAGTGGCTGGTTTGGGCTACAAAGCTTTGGAAGAGGAGGAAGCAGGGGTTACCGAAGCTGAGTTGGAGGAGAAAAAGAGAATTAAAGATGCGAAAATCAGAGCGGTTTGGGCTTTGGTGCTGAGCGTTCCTTTAATGGTAACGATGGTTTTGATGTATTTGGATAGAATGTTCCCTGGCCAGCTTTGGGTAGAAGCCATTTTAGCTTTTATTGTGGTTTATATTCTTGGCTGGAATACTCATGTTTCAGCCCTCCGGGCGGTCAGGCGGTTTTATGCCAACATGGATGTTTTGATTTCTCTGGGCACGACAGCTGCTTTTATTTTTGGAGTGGCTGCTTTTTTTGTTGAGGTACCGGTATTTTTTGAAATTGCTGCTTTTATTATGGCCTTTCAGCTTTTGGGAAGGTATTTGGAAACTCGGGCTAGGGGGAAAACCTCCGAAGCCTTGCGAGAACTCTTAAAACTTGAAGCCAAGACCGCCCGCATCTTGGTTGAGGGAAAAGAAAGAGAAGTGCCAATTGAAGAAGTTAAAGTTGGGGATATTATGATAGTTAAACCTGGTGAGAAAATTCCGACTGATGGAAAAGTGATTGAAGGTCAATCTTCGGTTGATGAGTCAATGGCAACCGGCGAGTCAATGCCAGTTGAGAAAAAAATAGGCGATGAAGTAATTGGAGCAACGATCAATCAATACGGAGTCTTAAAAGTTGAGGCAACAAAAATTGGAAAAGATACTTTTTTTGCCCAAGTTGTTAAATTGGTTGAAGAAGCCCAAAGATCACGCATTCCCATTCAGGAATTTGCTGATAGGGTAACTTCCTATTTTGTGCCAGCAGTTCTGGTAATTGCCATTTTTACGGTTTTGGGCTGGCTTTTGGTTGGAAAATGGTTTGTGGCAATTGTGGCAGCTATAACTGTGTTAATTATTGCCTGTCCTTGCGCTTTAGGATTGGCTACACCAACTGCTTTGACAGTCGGAATTGGTCGGGGAGCCACCCAGGGCATTTTATTTAGACGAGGCGAGGCAATTGAACTAATGGGCAAAACCAAGATAATTATTTTAGATAAAACCGGTACTTTGACTAAAGGAAAGCCAAGCGTTACTGATATTCTGCCTTTAACTGAAATTACCGAAACTGACCTTCTGCGTTTGGCAGCTTCGGTAAAAAAAAATTCTGAACATCCCCTTGCTCAAGCAATTGTCAGAAAAGCCCAAGAAAAAGATATTAAGTTGGTTGATACTCAGAATTTTAAGGCAATATTTGGCAAGGGAGTAGAAGCAGAGATAGAGACCAAAAAAATTTTAGTTGGTAGAAGGCTTTTAATGGAGGAAAACGGAATTGATTTTTCTTTTACCGAGGAGGTATTAAGCAAATTAGAAGAAGAGGGTAAAACGGCAATGCTTGTAGCGGATAATAAAAAAGTCTTAGGAGTAATAGCGGTGGCAGATACTTTAAAAGAGGAAACAAAATCTAGCCTTGAGGCTTTGCATAAAATGAGGTATAAACTGATCATGTTAACCGGAGATAATAAGAGGACAGCTCAAGCCATTGCCAAACAAGTTGGACTTGACGAAGTTATTGCCGAGGTTCTGCCAAATGAAAAAGTCAACGTCATAAAACAACTTCAAAAAGGAGGAGAGGTAAAGGTAGCAATGATTGGGGACGGGATCAACGACGCGCCAGCCTTGACTCAGGCTGATGTGGGGATTGCTATTGGTACAGGAACTGATATTGCCATTGAGGCAGGAGAAATTACTTTGGTCAGAGGAGAATTAGACGCCTTAGTTTTAGCCATAAAATTAAGTCGGGCAACATTTAAGACCGTTCGTCAAAATCTCTTCTGGGCTTTTTTTTACAACACGGTGGCAATTCCAGTAGCTGCCTTTGGCGCGCTGGCTACCATGATAGGTCCGATTATCGCTGCTGCCGCCATGGCTTTTAGTTCATTATCAGTTGTCTCAAATTCTTTACGATTAAGGAGGATAAGATTAGAGTAACATCTACAATGTTTTAGGTATTCCCATTGCTGCCGGCTTTTCTATCACTGGCTTAGCTTTCTATCGAGGCGAGAATGATTTTATCTGATAGTTATCGGAAATTATTTGTTATTGAAAGAGACTAAATTGAAATAGTAAAAAATTAACTTTATAAATCTATTAGTCATTTTGACTAATTTTTTTATCTAAGATCAAAATAGCCCTGTTATTGAAAAAGTATGATGTTTATCGCGATGTTTGACAACTATTCTGTTTCTCCTTTCTTATTTTTTATTCTCTCTAAAATTCTTCTTCGCTAGGCCTCCCTGTGTTTATGACCATTATAATCAACCCGTTGATTGATAATCAATATAAAAATAAAAAGAAAGACAGGGAAATGGAATATTAGAAAATAATTCCTTTAAAAATTTGATAAATTAGATAGCTCTGCTAAAATAAAAAAGTATGGAAAATCTAACTCGATATCTTATTAATCCTTACGACAAAAATAATGCTATTTTGTCTTTACACTCTGGAGTAGGTGGAACTGAGGCACAGGATTGGACAGAAATGCTTTTAAGAATGTATACTCGATTTGCCGAAAAGAAAAAATGGCGAGTTTTTTTAATTGATCAATCAGTGGGTTCAGAAGCAGGAATAAAAAGTGCGACTTTAGAAATTATTGGTCCTTATGCTTATGGTTTTTTAAAATCAGAAGCTGGTGTCCATCGCTTAGTTCGTATCTCACCATTTGATGCTGAGAAAATGCGTCATACTTCTTTTGCCTTGGTTGATGTTTTGCCAGAAATTCCAGAGCCAAAAATTGAGATCAAAGATAAAGATTTAAAAATTGAAACCTTTCGTGCTTCAGCCAAAGGCGGCCAACATGTTCAAAAAGTTGAAACCGCAGTTCGGATTGTCCATTTGCCAACAAAAATTACTGTTACTTGTCAGGCTGAGCGCTCACAATATCAAAATAAAGAGAGGGCAATGAAAATTTTGAAATCAAAATTGTATCAATTTGAAATAGCAAAAAAAGAAGAAGAAAAAGAAAGAATTAGAAGTCGGGTTTTACCTGCCTCTTGGGGCTATCAAGCTCGTTCCTATATTTTACATCCTTATAAAATGGTCAAAGATCATCGGACTGGCTATCAGACAAATGAAGTACAAAAAGTTTTAGATGGAGATTTAAATAAATTTATAGAAGTATATCTTAAAAAAGATAGTCCTAGTTAAATAAAACTTGTTTATTCACAATATTTTAAATTTAAATTAATGATAATATTAAGATCACCAAAGGTTATTTTTCTTTTTCTCGTTTGCTTGTTGCTGATTGATTTCTTTGTTATTGGTAAAATTGATCCGGTCTCAAGGGCCGGTCAGGGTTATGGTTTTAACTATCCTTTAAGAGCAGATGAACAATTTTTGATTTATCAAAGATATGGTTGGCCAAGGATTAAATATAATTTTAGACATTTTTTTCAATTTTGGCTTTCCCCACCCATAGGCAAAAGTTTTAGAAATCTAAAAGAGCTTCTTTCTCTTGATATTCCGCCCTCAACTCTTTTTTTTAACGTTCTTCATTTTTTTGCTTTTTTTATTTTTACTATTATTCTTTTTTATTTTTTTCACCTTTCCTTTTGGCAAATTTTCTTAATTAGTCTTTTTTTTAATATTTTTCATGAATATATTGCCGAAGGAATTTATCTAGATCCCTCTTTTAATGATTTATGGACAAACAGTCTAGGACTACTGGTAGGTTTACTCATTTCGGTTATTTTTATTAAGAAAAGATAAAATGCCTAAGTATAAAATTTTTTTATTTTTACTTTTAAGTTTTATAGTTGGCATCGCCATTGCTTCTTTCATAAAAATCTCTTTTTTTATTTGTTATTTTCTCTTTCTTTTCGGTCTTATTTTTTTGATCTTGGGTTGGCAAAATAAAATTATCAAAATAAGCAGTTTTGCCGTTATTTTTTTAATTCTGGGAATTTTAAGATATAATTTGGGTTGGCCAAAAATTTCGCCTGAAAGAATTCAATTCTATAATGGCGAAAAAATTGGTTGGCAAGGGATGGTGAAAAAAAGCGAAGAGAGAATAGATAAAAAAGAGTTAATTATTGAAGCAGAAAATTTGATTTTGGAGAATGAAACTAGAAAAGTTAAAGGTAAAGTTTTAGTTTTTGTTCCTCTTTATTCTTATTATCAATATGGAGATAAATTAGAAATTAATTGTCAATTAAGGGCGCCAAAACCAATCGAAAATTTTGCTTATCACGAATATTTAGCTCGATATAATATTTATTCTACTTGTTTTCCTAAAGAGATAAAAATTTTAGCAAGGGATAAAGGAAGTTTTATTACTCGACAAATTTTAAAGATTAAAGAAAAAATAAAAATGGCTATTGATCAGAATTTCACTGAGCCAGAAGGAGCGATTTTTTCCGCCCTTCTTTTGGGTATAAAAAAGGATGTGCCGCTAAAGATAAGGGAGGTTTTTTCTAAAACTGGGACAGCTCATATTCTAGCAGTTTCTGGCCTTCATATCATGGTTATGGCCAAACTTTTGCTCATTTTTTGCCTCAGTGCATTTCTTTTAAGAAGGCAGGATGCTTTTTGGTTAGTTTCTTTAGCTCTTATTTTTTACGTTATTTTAACCGGCGCTTCTGCCTCGGCGACAAGGGCGGGAATTATGGGTTTTTTAATTATTTTAGGAGAAAAAATAGGTCGGCGGAAAGAAAGTTTAAATCTTATTGTTTTTGCTGCAGCGATAATGCTTCTTTTTAATCCAAAACTTCTTAAAAGTGATTTAGGTTTCCAACTTTCCTATTTAGGAATTTTAGGTATTACTTATTTAGAAGGTTTCTTTTATCAGATCTTTAAATGGCTTCCGAAAAAAAGAGTTAATTTACGAAAATATTTGGCGACAACTTTTTCGGCCCAAATTTTTGTTTTTCCTTTAGTTTTATATTATTGGGGAAATTTATCAATTGGTGCGCCCCTGGCTAATGTTTTTGTCTTAACAATTTTACCTTATTTAATGGGCTTTGGTTTTATTTTTGCTTTAGTTTCTTTGATTTTTTTCTTTTTAGGAAAAATTTTATTTTTTCCAATTTGGTTAATTTTATTTTTACTCAATAAAATTTTAGAATTTTTTTCTCAAGTTCCTTTGTTTTCTTTGAACTTCGGTTCGGTTTCCTTTTGGTTTATTATTATTTTATACTTTGCTATCATTTATTTTGTGATTCAAACAAGAAAATCTTATGCCCGAGTTTAAAGAAGCAAAAAAATCATTTCCTTGGTTAATTGTTGGGGTAGTCAGTCTTTTAGTTTTAAATCTGCTTTTTCTTGGTTATTTTTATTTCAGCCGAGATCAAAAGATAATACCAGCGCCAGTTTTAACTCAGGAAAAGAACCTTAAAATTATTTTCTTAGACGTTGGCCACGGCGATGCAATTTTAATTAAAACACCAGAAGGGAAAAATACTTTAATTGATGGCGGACCAGATAAAAATATCATTTATAAATTAGATCAATACATTCATTTTTATCAAAGAAAAATTGATCTAATGATTTTGACTCATCCTCATCCGGATCATTTGAATGGTTTAGTTGAAGTTTTAAAAAGATATCCAGTTGGCCAGGTTTTTTATAATGGCGTCATTGAGTCGCACCCATCTTATTTAGAATTTTTGAAAGAAATAGAGGAAAAGAAAATTAAAAAAGAAGTTGTTTGGCTCGGAAAATTTACTGAAATTGATGGTTCTAAAATAGAAATCATTTTTCCTTTTGAAGATTTGAGTGGTCAAAATTTTAAAAATGATAATGAGGCCTCAATTGTTTTAAAATTAACTTTCGATAAAATTAAAGTCCTTTTTACTGGTGATGCAACTAAGAAAGTTGAAAAGAAACTCATAGAAAATAATTTAGATTTAAAAGCTGAGATTTTAAAAGTTGCTCATCACGGAGCAAAAGACGCTACCAGTTTTGAGTTTTTAGAAAAAGTTAAACCAATTTATGCTGTTATCTCTGTCGGCAAAAACAGATTTGGTCATCCATCTTTGCGAGTTTTAAGAAATTTAGAAAAAATAGGCGCAAAAGTATTACGTACTGATAAAATTGGTGATATAATTTTTGAAATCAACGGCGAAAAGATAGAAATAAAGACTAAAAATTGAGAAAACAAGTGAAAAAATTTGTATGGAAAAAACGCATATGCCTGAAAAGACGATAGATTTTTTGGCTAAAAATTACAGTTTTCGGGTGGTCTTAACAAGATGAAACCTTTTGATTTATTTTTTAAAATTTATTAGAATTAGGTTCTATGGAATTTCCAATATTTAAGACAAAAATCGAAGGTCTTACCAAAACTTTTAATCTATCAGATCCGAAAGAACGAAAAAAATATTTTGAATTGAAGGCTGGTTCAGAAATTAAAAAACTAAAAGAATATCTAAAAAAAAATACTTTTGTTGCTTATCTTTTGGGTAAAAAAAATTCTGGTAAGGGAACTTATGCAAAAATGTTTAAAGAAATAGTTGATCCGGAAAGAATAATTCACTTTTCAGTTGGTGATGTAGTCAGAGCAGTTCATAATGAACTTAAAAATCCAAAGAAAAAAGAAGAATTAGTTAATTTTTTAAAACTTAATTATCGTGGTTTTATTCCAATTGAAAGAGCTCTTGAAGAGTTAGAGTCAAGAAGTGTTAGAGCTCTTCTTTCAACTGAATTTATTCTTGCTTTAATCAAAAGAGAAATTGCAAAATTTGGCAAAAAGGCACTTTTTATTGATGGCTTCCCAAGAGAGATGGACCAAGTTTCTTATTCATTATTTTTTCGAGACCTGATTGACTATCGAAAAGATCCTGATGTTTTTGTTTTAATTGATCTTTCAGAAACCGTGATTAATGAAAGAATGAAAGGTCGTCGGGTTTGTCCTGTTTGTCAAACACCAAGAAATTTACATCTTTTACCAACTAAAGAAGTTGGTTATGATAAAAAAACAAACGAATTTTATCTTGTCTGTGATAACCCGGCTTGTCAAGGAGCAGTGATGATCTTAAAAGAGGGCGATGAGTTGGGTATCGAGCCAATTAAAAATCGTTTAGAAAAAGACGGAAAGATTATTGAACAAGCTTTTTCTTTATATGGTATTCCAAAAGTCCTTTTAAGAAATTCTATCCCTGTTAAAGTAGCAGAGCAATATGTTGATAACTACGAAATCACACCAGAATATAGCTATCTTTGGGATAAAAAGACTCAAAAAGTGGAAATTCATGAAAAACCCTGGACCATACTTGATGACCAAGGTGTGCTTTCTTACAGTTTACTACCGCCGCCGGTAGTTCTTTCTTTAATTAAACAGTTAGTTGACATCCTTCATCTTTGATGGTATAATTTAACTTGACCCTATTAAAAGTTTCTATTAGACTATTGTTAAAAGTAACCAGAGCTGTTAAGGCGGCTTCGCCTCATAAATACCAAAAAGAGTGGATTATCTTTGAACTTTTAAATAGAGTTAACAAATATTCATTATCTTTTAAAATAAATTATGTGAAAAGACTAAAAATCATTTTTATTGGTAGTTTAGTTTTTTTTCTCTTAGTTTTTCTTTTGTCAAAAATTACTCATCTCCAGGCTCAAGAAAATGGTTTTAAATATCTTAAATTAGCCCAATTAGAAGCATCACCTGAAACACCACCAATACCTAGAGAACCAGCACTACCTGAAAAACCAGGAGTACCTGAAGAACCAGGAGTATCTGAAAAACCAGGAGTACCTGAAGAACCAGGAGTATCTGAAGAACCAGGAGTACCTCCACTACCCGAAGAACCACCTGCACTTTCTCTTAAAAAAGAAGTAAAAATTAGTGCCGAGCTAATGGTTTTTAATTTTTTTCCTTATTTAGTAAAGAAGTACCTTCATTTATCTTTTTCTTTTTCTGCTTTAGTTTTTCTATTTTTAGCTGGCTTTGTTGTTTATTTTAATGGCAAAGATAAAAATTTCAAAAACTCCGCTAATGGCAAGAAATTAAATTATTTTCTTCGTGGCTTTTTATTTCTGATTTTCTTTTCTTATTCAGCTTGGCTAATTTTAACCTTATTTTTTACGCCTAAACTTGGCCAGACCTCTTTCTCTTCCGACGAAGGAAAACCAGTTAAAGTTGGTGATATTTTAACTTATCGATTAAATATCAGTAACACTGGTGGCCAGGCTAAAAATGTTATTGTTAAAGATTCAATTCCAAATTATACGGGCTACATACCAGAATCAGCTAGGTACATTAATCGATCTATTGGTTACAATTACACCATCACTTATGATTCAGCCGAACGATTATTGATTCTTAGTTTGCCATATTTTTCTAAAAACGAAATAGGAATTTTTGAATTTCAAGTTCAGGTCACGAAAGAAAATAAAGAAGTAATTAATTTTGGCACCATTGAAGCAGAAAATTTTCTCTTAACCTCTTCAAATATAGTAAAAAACCCAATTGAAAAGATTCCACCACCCCCACCAGAAAAATGTGGTAATAATATCTGTGATAAAGGAGAAACTTATAAAAATTGTCCCCAAGATTGTCCTCCGCCACCATCTTTGCCTCCAGTCGAAGAATCACCTATCCCAATTATTTTAAAACCTGTTGATGGGGCAATTTTTAATACTAAGACTATTATTTTAGAAGGTTTAAGTAAGCCGAAAAAACTGATTAAGGTTTGGCTAAATGAGAAAATAATCCAGACCATTTCTTCTGATTCAGAAGGAAAAATTGAAACCTCTTTAGAGTTAGAAGAAGGAATTCAGACTCTTTTTCTTAGTCTTGATGAAAAAAAATCTAAAAAGATAACTATTACCATTGATTTAACGCCGCCTTCAGCTCCTCACCTTTTAGAATTAAAAATTCTTGAACAAAAATTTTTGGATGAAGAAGTTATTCTTACTTTACTTATTGAAGGAGAAAGTTCGTTTGATACTGTTTCAATTAAAGTATTTATTAATCCTGAATTTGTTTTTACCCCAGAAAAGTCCCCCTGGCAAAAAATTCTTACTTTTGAACTTTCAGCTGGAGAGCATCAAATCTATGCAAAGGCTTATGATTTAGCTGGTAATGTTTCTCAGCCATCAAATACTTTGATTTTTAATGTCAGTCCACCGATTTCACCAACCAAAACAATTAAAGAAATAGAAAAAACCGTTAAGGAAATTGTCGGTCAACCAGAGGTAAAAGAAGCAACCGAAGGTACTTCGCAGATTGTTTTACCAATCACAACAGCTTTATCTTTAGGAGCAGTTGCGGCCAGCGTTGCTTCAGCTGGTCTTTCATTTTCTCATTTCCTGCCTCTTGCTCACCTTTTATTATTTACTCAATTCACACTTTTTCTCTTTCCAAAAAAAAGAAGAGGTTGGGGTGTAGTTTATAATTCTTTAACTAAACAGCCAATTGATTTAGCAGTTGTCAGATTAATTGAAGCAAAAACAGGTCGTTTATTAATGACAAAAATTACTGACAAAGAAGGAAGGTATGCTTTTATTACTGATCCCGGAACCTATAAAATTGTGGTTGATAAATCAGAATATAAATTTCCTTCTCAGGTTTTGAAAGATTTAAAAGAAGATTTCAAATATCTTAATCTCTATCAAGGTCAAGAAATAGAAGTTAAAGAAAAAAATACAATTATCACCCCTAATATTCCTCTTGATCCAGAAAAAGAAATAAAACCAGCTAAGTTAGTGATTAGAGATTATTTCATTTCTTTTTTGAAAAAGGCTTTACCACTGACCGGTCTTGTTTTGTCATTTATTTTCTTCTTGATTATTCCAAAACTTTATCTTCTTATTTTCTTTTTCCTTCATCTTCTTCTTTATCTCCTTGTCAAATATTTAATCATTTCTCAACCAAAAAAAGATTGGGGAATTGTCTATGATAAAAAAACAAAAAAACCCTTACCTTTAGCAGTGGTAAGAATTTTTGAAGCTGATTTCAATAAATTGTTAGATCAGCAAGCAACAAATATTAAAGGTGAATACGGATTTTTAGTTGGCGGTAGAAAGTTTTATTTGACTTTCTATAAACCAGGCTATCAGGAAGAAAAAAGTAAGATTCTTGATTTTCAGAAACAAGAAAGGGGTTCGGTGGTTGGACTTGATGTTGGACTTTTTAAAAAAGAAAAAGAGAGTTAAAGATATTTCTTGATAGTTAAAAATATTCTCTGCAGAGCGGATAAATTTGAAATAATGGCTAAAAAAAAGATAAGATAAGTAGTTAAATAAAGATTAAAAATTCCTAAAATTATTGAAAGGAAAATTATAATAATTCTCTCACCCCGGCCAGCTAAAAAAAATTTTGACTTTTCTGAAGAAAGTCCTTTTTCTTTTCTAGCTGCTTTTGAATAAGTTGTTAAAAATCCACCGAAAAGAGCTAAAAAAATCCAAATTGAAGCAGGAAAAATAAATTTCGGTAGGGGAATAAAGAAAAAACCAAGTAGGACAACTCCTTCAACATAACGATCAATAATTGTATCAAGATAAGCACCAATTTTTGTGACTTTTCTTGTCGCTCGAGCAATTTTTCCATCAAGCCAATCTAAAATTGCGGCTGAAATAAAAGAAAGTCCAGCCAAAAGTAAATTATTTTTTATTAAAAAAACAAAAGAAAAAAAGGCGAAGATTAAAGAAGACAAAGTAAAAATATCTGGCGAAATTTTTATTAAAGAAAAATATCTGTTAGCTTTTTCAGTGGCTTTCTCAAGAATTTCTCTATTTTCTTCGAGCATAAAATAAATTTTTAATTATTTTCATTGTCTTTAAAGATTTATCTTTCATTATCTCTAAGAAGCTTATTTCTTTCCCTCCTAAAATTACACTTTTCTTTTTTATCTCTGCAAAGATTTCTTCTACTGAATTAATTTCTTTTAATTCTAAATAAACCCGACCAACAAAAGAATGATGATGGGCATCTGAGCCAGCTGTAAAGGGAAGAGAGTGTTTTTGGGAGAATTTTAAAGCTTTTTGATTAAGCCAAGAAAAATCCGAACCGTTGAGGACTTCAACTGCGTCAATTAAACTAATCAATTCTTTCAAATTTGTTTTTCTAAATTTAAAGGGATTAGGCCAAGAGAAAGGATGGGGAAGAATAGCAAAACCACCTAATTTTTTTATTTCTCTAATTGTTTCGATAGCCGAAAGACCGCGAGGAATTATTTTTTTTATATTTAAGCCTAAAATATCTCCTTCTTTACTTTTTATCTCTATACCTGGAATAACTAAGATATTTTTGTCAAAAGCAATTTTTAAAACTTCAGTCGCACCTTTAATTTCTTGATGATCAGTGATAGCCAAACATTTAATTCTCCGAGCTAAAGCTACTTCAATTATTCTTTTTGGCGAAGAAGAACCATCGTGAGAATAATAAGTATGAATATGTAAATCCGCTTTCATTGTTTAAATAATGGTCGCAATTACTGAACAAAACGCGAACCGGAAAATCCCAACGATTTTTTCGGACGGCGGCGGGACTTCAAATTGGGCGGTGGGTGGGATTAGAAATTTTATACTTATAATTTATCATAAATACAATAGAAAGTAAATTGCTATGTACAGATTTAGATGTCTTTAAATGAGACATCTTTTTTGTTATAATAATAAATAACTCGCTAATTATTACAAATTAAAATCGAATTAATTCGCAATTATGGAAATAAAAAAATACCCTTCAAGAGTTTTAAGAGAAAAATACGAGGAAGTAAGAGAAATAGATGAAGAAATAAAAAAAATAAATTGAAAAAATGTTTGAAGTGATGTATAAATATAAAGGGATAGGATTAGCAGGTAATCAGGTTGGGATTAAAAAGAAAATTATTGTTTTAGATATTGGAAAAGGTCCTCTTGCTTTAGTTAATCCAAAAATTCTTTAAAAAGAAGGTTTGGAAAAGGGAGAAGAAGGTTGTCTAAGTTTTCCCTGTTTATATTTAAAAATAAAAAGGGCAAAAGAATATAGAAGTTGAATTTTTGAATTTGGAAAATAGAAAAGTTTCTTTTCAGGCAAGAGATTTATTAGCCAGAGTAATTCAACATGAAATCGATCATCTAAATGGAATCTTAATGATTGATTATCTAAATTTCTTTCAAAAAATAAAAATTGAGTTAAATAAGTTATTTAAAAATTTTAAATAGGTTTCCTAGTTCCTCTATTTTGGACGGCCGTTTCAAAAGTGAGAACTAATATTTGTAATTATTTTAAAACTATGAAAAAATTTTTACAAATCATTTTAGGTTTAATAATAATGACTTTCGGAATCTATGGAATTGTTGTTTAGTGGTGGTCATTTTTTGTTCAGGTAGTTTTAGCTTTTCTCGGTCCTCTAATTTTTCTGATTGGTTTATTTATCTTTATTTCCGGCTTAACCGAATAAATAATCGCCAATTAGTACAAATTTCATCGAATAAAAAAATTTGTCTTATGAGGACAATGAAGTTGAGTTTAGTTTTTTTATTTTGATTGATTTTTTTAGGATGATATAGTACAATTTAAGTAGAATTAATAATCTCGACCATCGAGATTCTGGTTAGAAATTCGAAATGTTTAGGAAATCAAAAAAATATATCTCTTTGAAAGAAGCGGCTAAAATTTCCGGCTATTCTTCTGATTACATTGGTTGGCTAATTCGGAAAGGAAAAATTAAGGAGAAAAAAGTTTATTCTGGAATGGCTTTGATGACAACCATCGAAGCAATTGAGAGTTATAAGAAAGCAAAAAGTAAAAAGGACCTTAAGGGAAGGCGCTCGCCTCGCTTCGCAGGCGAAGCGGGCCAAAGGCGACAACTTTATAAGACTATTCCGCTAATAAAAAATAAAATCTCTTATTGGATAAGGACTTTTGGTTTATTTTTGAAAGTTTTTAAATATAGTGTCATCTCTTTAATTTTAGGAATAATTATTTTTGGTGGATTATTAGTTTGGGCATTTACTCAACCTCGAATTCAAATTTTAGAAATTTATTCTAATCAATGCCAAGAAGACTCCGCACAAATTCCCTCGGAATTTGAGGATGTAAGTTGGCAGAATTCTCAAAATGCTCAAGGACCAGCTGAAGTTGGGCCTGAAGGAGATTTTAATTCCTTCTCTGAAGCGAATTCAGCAATTTATCAAGGAGGTCCTCTAGGTTTAGTTTGCCAGAAATTTAGTAATACTGATTTAGAAGGTTATAATTTTCTATCAACTAAGATTAAATTTTCTTTTGCTATTGGAGAAAAAACAATTGATTTAGAACCACCAAAAATAGAAGAGACAACTTCGGAAACAATAATTCCTTTAGAAGCAAGGCAGATCGAGGAGGGAATAATTGAGGAGGAAATAACTAATCAACCACAACAGCCAGAACAATCAGAGGAAAAAATAGAACAACCAGAACAGCAAGAAACTTCCGAACTAGAAAAACCAGTTGAAAGTGAGCCAGTTAGT